>WNFC01006930.1_pt1 | contig 12469 bp, 8 predicted proteins | sample 5400541 | NCBI WGS metagenome assembly WNFC01 (sample SAMN13153342, study PRJNA577476) | soil metagenome | isolation source: 120 cm saprolite under Douglas fir tree site 2 hole 2 replicate 1 | place: USA:California | collected 2015-04-18
CCCCCAACTATCGTTCCTCCACGGGCTGAATCTTTACGAATTCTTTGTAGAGCAGAAGATCATAGAGAATCTTCAGCGCCCCCGCGAGGAAGAAAGGCACATTGATCCAGGAAGTCCGCGCAAACATGAACCCGACGAACAGAGGGCTGATGGCTGCGCCCGTGGTGCGCGCGACTCCCGTAAATCCACCCGCAGCCGACTGTTCCTCGGCCGGAACCACGGCCATCGTGTAGGACTGTCGGGTGGGAACATCCATCTGGCTGATGCTGAAGCGGAGAAGAAGCACCAGAACGGCCGACGAGAGATTGGGCATCAGCGGCACGAGGATGAGAAGAATATTCGACGGCAGATGGGTGACCACCATGGTGCGGATGAGCCCGATGCGCGACGCAAGGCGGGAAGCCAATAGAGCGGAGATTCCCGCAAAGACGTTCGCCCAAAAGAAAATCGCGCCAAGCGCGGCTGGTTGCACGCCAAAGCGCAGATAAAACCAATATGCGGCGAAACTTTGCACGACGAATCCGCCGGCGAAGGAATCCAGGGCAAAGAGCCCCGATAGCTTCAAAACCACGTTGCGTGACCGGGCAATTCCGAAAATGTGCGCAACGCTGGAGGAACCAACCGGGCCGTTGGAAACCGGATTCACTTCCACGGATTTCGAGAGACGCAGGAAAAGAAACGCCAGCGCGACTCCCGAGGCAGCGTACAAGAACACTACGGCGCGGTAGCTTTGCACGTGCGTCATCGTTGTCTGCTGCAACGCCTGCGTCAAACCGCCACCGAAGAGCGCGCCCAGGGCGGTGGCAAGCGACCCGGCGAGCGTGTACCACGCAAAGACTTCGGTCCGAGCCGAAGCCGGAACAATATGCGAAAGCGCCGCTTGTTCGATCGAGAGAAACGGCCCCACTTCGTTGCCACTGGGACTGATCACTCCGATCGTGCCTGCGATGACAAGGAAGAGCAGGTTGCTGGTCAATGCGAAAGCTAGGCCAGCGGCAGCCATAAGAATCGAGCCGATGATCAGCATGCGCCGCCGACCGATGCGATCCGCCCTGGTTGTCAGGTAGAGGGACACCACGACATCACCGGCGAGCGTCAGCGTGAGAACGAGGCCCGCTTGGGCCTCCGTGAGTCCGAGACCAACGAGATAGAAAACCAGGATGACGGAAAGCGAACCGTACGCGAACAAACGGGCAAACCTCGTGACGAACAGAAGCCAGCCGTCACGCGACAGAGTTCTCAGCACAGCGGGGATCAGGTTTGTCGTTGCCATTCGGTGAAAGACTGCTGCAAGCGCCTATCGATTCGTCACGGCTTCGTAAACCACCATTCGCGCAACAGGCTTGCCGTCTTCTTCCTGTTCCGGCGTGTACACGCGGTGAGTTTTGAGATCGACCGCCAAAGTATGCACGGCGTGCTGCACGGGGAAATCCTCCACCTTGCGATAGTGGTCCGGATCGTCTTGGTGAAAAACCGCGATGGCACCGCTGTAGCACGCGACGTAGATGCGGCCCAAACCCGGATCAAACTTGATTACGTCGGGACCGCCGGGCATTTTGAGAAACGCAATGGGCGTGTGCTTGTCGAGATCGAACACCGTCATCAACTCGTTTCCCTCACACGAGAGGAATGCACGATGGTGTTCCGAATCGAGCGCCATGCCGTGGTTGCCCTCGCATTTTCCGACGGGATACCGTCCAACCACCTGGTCCGTTTCCGGATCAATGACCGCGAAAATGTTCTGGTCCTGTAGGTTCACGTACACCTTGCGCGCGACGGGATCGTACTGCGGCATTCCGGTTTCACTGTCGAAATGCAGGGTCTTGATGATTTCGTCCTTGGTCACATCCACGATCGCTTCCGCTTTTCCCCGCTCGTCTGAGACGTAGAGCTTATGAAAGGGAGCCGCATACGTGCTGCCATCCGGTTTGGCTTCCGTTTTCAACTTCTTCACGACTTTCATCTGCTTGAGATCGACCACGCCGATGGTGTTGTCGTGCGCGTTCGACGTATAGAACTTCTTGAGTTCGGAAACATATTCCACTCCCTCGGCGCCGGGCGTATCGGTGATCGTCGCGACAACTTTGTTGGTGCCAAGATCGATGACGTACGTCTGGTCAGCGGCAAGATGCACGGATAATAAGTAATGATCGCCTTCATCAATCGTGAGGTAGTCGAAACGTTTGCCGCCCGGCCCAGGCAGGTCAAACTTCGTGACCTGCCTGAGCGTTTGTGCGGACGCGGCTGACGAGAACAAACCTGCCAAAGCAAGGCAGGCGCAAACGCCAAATTGCAGCGAAAACAGTTTCGTTCTCATCTTTTTCTCCTTAGTGCCCCATCGAATGGGAAGCGTCGCCACCCTTGCCGAGTTCGTCGAGAGCGGCTTTGAATCCGGCGGCGAGCTTTTCGGCCGGGCCTCTGCCCCAGTAGTGCAGGAAGATCACGACAGGCCGGTCTCCCGTCATGTGATGGTGAATGGCCACCACGTCGAGACCGTTCTTGCGCAGCGCTTTTAGAACGGGCGTCACTTCGCCTTCGAGCACGGCGACATCGCCCGCAATCGCGGCATCTTCCTGCGTCCCGACGAATGCCGCCCAGGTGTTCAGTCCCATCCGAGCGTTGGTCACCGCTCCGTGTTCCTTCATTCCCAAGTCGTCGCGCCCCACTGTGATTTTGTAAACGGGGCCTGTCTGTTCGCCCTCATGCCCGGCAATTTTGGCGAGTTTCGCTACACCAAGCGGTGTGCCCGTGGCGCTTGCCGGAGAAACGGCTTCCGGCTTCACGTGTCCGATCAGGTCGAGACTAGGCTTCACGCGCCGCGCCAGATCGGCGGCTTTGCCCATTCCATGAACGTGCATGTAGTACACGTGCGGATCGTCCCAGAAGAAATGGTTGTGAAGAGCGGTCACGTCGATTCCATTGTCGAGCAGCGCGGAAAGGACGGGATTTACTTCTTCCTGCAGCAACACCAGGTCACCCATCATCACGTCGGACCCGTCGGTCGCTTTCGTCAACGCAATCCAGCCCCCGAAACCAAATGGGGTCGGCGTGGAAAAACCCTGAATTGTCATCTTCAAATCGTTGCGCGGAATGTTCACCTTCAGAACTCCCGCTTTGAAGTCGCCCTTGCGGTCGAGAGATTTCAATACTTCCTGATAGTCGGCCGGAACATCCTGCGCCATGGCGGGAATTCCGAGCGACACGAAACAAGCACACAGAATGAGAATGGTATGTTTTACTGAGTGAAACATCGCACTACCTCCTGATTTATTTGGTCATTGAAAAAATACGAAGCGGCATAATGCTTTTGCCTCCTCTTCACTTCCGAGTTTGTGTCTCGGCTGGAATCTGCTTGGCAACCACGTGCGTTCCCGGACGCAGCTCATCTGTTCCTCGCGCTGCGATTTCATCCCCGTCATGCAATCCACCTATAACTTCGATGGACTTGCCGTCGAGTTCCCCCGTCTGCACGTTCACCCATTCCGTGTTGCCATCGCGGATGCGAACAACAAACGTCGCTTCCGTTGTTCTCACGACCGCAGACAGCGGAACAAAGAGGGAAGGCCCGGTTCGGCGCACGGCCCACTGTACTTCGGGAAACATTCCCGAACTCAAGCGTCCGTCCGCATTGTTGACTTCGAGCTCTACGGGCATCGTGCGCGTTTTTACGTCCACCGAATGCGCGATGCGCGCGACCGTTCCTGTAAAGGTTTGCCCGGGATACGCCGGAACACTGAACTCGAGCTTCGTTCCTTCCGCGATATTTCCCGCGTATTTCTCCGGAACCGGTACAACGAGCCTCAGCCGGTCCGCTTTCTCCAGCCGGAGCATCGGCATGACCGCGCTCGAAGCGCCTGTCGAAGGTCCGACCAGAGACCCCGGATGAACGTTTCGCTCCGTCACGATCCCGTTGAAAGGAGCCCGAACCTGAAGATAGCCTTCAAGGTCGGCGACCGATTTCAATGCGGACTTGGCGGCTTCCGCGCTCCCCCGGCTCGCGTCCAGCCTCGCCCGATCCCCGTCCACGGCTCGTTGTGCGATTTCAAGGTCGTTCCCCGCAACCACGCCCGGCGTTGCCGAAGCGCTCGTCAATCTTTGGTAGGTGCTTTCGTCCGAGCTGAGTTTCGCTTGCGACTCGGCGCGTTGCGACTCCGCGGCCTGCAGTTTGGATTCCGCTTCCGCCCGCTGCGCGGCAAGTTCGGGAGCGACAAGCCGAGCCATCAACTGGCCCGATTTCACATGTGAACCCCGATCGACGTTGATGGAATCAACGTAGGCTGTCACTTTCGGAAAAACAGCCACTGTCTCGTACGCCTGCAGTTCCCCAGGTAAGCGCACCATGATCGACAACTTCTTCGAAGAAACTTTGGCCACCTCAACCGTAGGCGCCGACGCGGCCGCGGCCCCTGGAACGGCCGCGCCGGAATTGGACGGTGAACCGCACGATGCACAGAACACGATTGCCGCACTGAGAACAGAGATACATAAGAAGCCGATTCGTATCATGCCGCTCCTCCCGGGAGTGCGTTCGGAGCCCGCAGTCCCTCTGCCGCGAAAACGCTCGCGGGATCTTCCGGATCGAGCGACGGCGACTTCGTTCCCGCGCGTTGTTGAACGATGGAAAATACGAGCGGCAGAAGCAGCAGCGTGGCTCCGGTGGCGAACAACAGGCCCCCGATAACGGCGCGGGCGAGTGGAGCCGTCTGTTGACTGCCTTCGCCAAGGCCCAAAGCCATCGGCACCATGCCGGCGATCATCGCGAGACTGGTCATCAGAATCGGTCTCATACGTGTTTTCGCTCCATTAATCGCAGACGCACTCGCTGCATTTCCCGCTCGGCGGTACTCCTCGGCAAAGGTCACCAGCAAGATCGCGTTCGCCACTGCCACACCAATCGCCATAATCGCTCCCATGAACGATTGAATGTTTAGACTGGTGCGAGTCACAAGAAGAACAGCGAGCACACCGCAGATCACCGCGGGCACCGTCGAAAGCACGACAAAGGCCAACCTCAGCGATTGAAAATTCGCCGCGAGAAGCAAATAGATCACCAGAACCGCGATCAGCAATCCGACTCCTAGGTTGGTCAGCGTCTGCTTCATAGGCTCAATCTGTCCTCGAACAGTGACCTTCACTCCGCGCGGCGGCGAACCAGCACGCTTGATCGCTTCGTCGAGCGCAGTGGAAACTCGGCCCAGGTCTTCGCCGGACACGTTCGCAGTCAACGTAACAATCCTCTGTCCGTTCAACCGGTGATATTCCCCGACGACATTCCCGTAAGTCACCTGTGCCACGTCTCCGAGGAGAGGATGCGACGACGATCCCTGCGTCAGGGGAATGTGTTCGACGTCCTGAATCGAAGTCATTTGGGATTGCGGAATCTGCACCTGCACTTGATATCCGACGCCCGACTTCGGGTCGGCCCAATAGTTGGGAACAACGAACCGGCTTGACGAAGTCGCCGCCAGGAACGAGCGGCCCACGTTCGCAGTGGTTACGCCCAGTTGCCCGGCGCGCTCGCGGTCCACGTTGACGTCGATGCTCGGATAATCGAGCGGCTCGTCATACTGCAAATCGCGGAGCGCGGTTATTTTGGCGGTCTCCAGACGCAATTTCTCGGCAAAGGCCCGGTCCGCCGCGAGATCCGGTCCGCTCACGTTGACTTCCACCGGAGTGGGTGCGCCGAAATTCATGATCTGCGTGACGATGTCTCCCGCTTCGAACGAAAACTGGCATCCCGGAAACTTGTCCGGCAAAAGTTTTCGCAATCGCTCCTCAAACTCATCCACGCGGATCTTCGCGTCCGGGTTCAATGCCACGCGCACCACTGCTTCATGCTGGCCACTCGTCCAGAGATAGATCGTGTTGATCGGATAGTTCGGAGGAGGCGCACCGATGTAACTCAGGGTGACGCTGACATTTCCCTGGCCGGCAGCATCTTGAATCGAGCGGAGCACATCGAGCGTAAGCCGTTCCGTGGTCTCGACCCGCGTCCCGATCGGCGCGCGGAACCGTAACAGCAGCTGTCCGGAAGAAACGCGAGGGAAAACCTCTCGGCCCAGATAGGGGCCGAGCAGAACCAGCGCCAGAAGGGCAACCACCGCGTAAGCGGAGAGCGCGAGCCAACGTATCCCGACCAATCGATGCAAGGTTTTGTCTAATCTTTCGCGCAACCGCTTCAGAAGCGAAGCGTCGTTTTCTGCTTCCGGTGCATGCTCGCGCAGAGTCCACGTCGAAAGAACCGGAACGAGGGAACTCGACAGCAAGTAGGAAGCCCCCATCGCCAGTCCGACAGCTAGAGCGAGAGGCACGAACAACGCGCGGGATACGCCGGTCATAAAGAACGACGGAACAAACACGGCCAAAATACACAACATCGCAAGCAAGCGAGGGACCTGCACCTCTTTACTGGCTTCGAGAACTGCCAAAGCCCTCCCTCGCCCCTGTCCCAGATGATTGTGAATGTTCTCCATGACGACGGTGGATTCGTCGACCAGAATTCCAACCGCGAGCGCTAATCCGCCGAGCGTCATGATGTTCACGGTTTGCCCCGCGCCCCACAGCGCTACCACCGCGGTGAGCAAGGCAAATGGAATCGTCGTAACCACAATCACCGCGCCGCGCCAATCCCGCAGAAACACGAGCACGACAAGCCCGGTGAGAAGGGCACCCAGCAAACCTTCCCGCACGACCGACAACAGCGAATTCCGGACGTAGGACGATTGGTCGAATTCGTAATCGATCTTGATGTCGGAGGGAACTACATTCTGGAACTGCGGGAGGTTGGCTTTGACTGCGTTGACCACGCTCAGCGTTGAAGCATCCGCACGCTTCGTGACCGGGATATAAACCGTTCTCCGCCCATTTACCTCGGCATAGCCCGTGATGATGTCGCTTGCATCGTCGATCGTTCCGATGTCGCGCAAAAAGACGGTGGGTCCGGCTCCCAAGCGAATCGGGAGATTTTGCAAATCCTTGATATTCGCGACGACGGAGTTGATGGGCGCAAGCCGCAACAGGTCACCCGTTCTGACATTTCCTGCCGGCACAATCGTATTCCCGGAATTGAGCGCCTGAATCACTTCTTCCGGAGCCATGCGATAGGCCCGCAGACGGTCGGGATCAACGCTCACGACAATCGTGCGCGCGGCTCCTCCGAAGGGGGGAGGAGCGGAGACGCCGGGCAGAGTGGCGAACAGCGGGCGCACGCGATTGAGGGCCAGGTCTTGTATCTCCGCGACGCTCTTCGTCGTACTTGAAAAAACCAGATAGCCGACGGGAACGCTGCCGGCGTCAAAACGCATGATGAACGGCGCGACCGTGCCGGGTGGCATGAAGGCTCGCGCACGGTCGACATAGCCAACCGTCTGCGCCATGGCCTGGCTCATGTCCGTGCCCGGATGGAACGTCAGCTTCAGCAACCCCACGTTCTGGATCGACTTCGATTCAACCGACTCAATGCCGGTGATGTAGAGAAAATGGTATTCGTAGTAGTAGACAAGATAGCCTTCCATCTGCGCCGGGGACATTCCACCGAACGGTTGCGCGACGTAAATCACCGGCAAATTCAGGTTCGGAAAAATATCGATCGGCATTCGCAGAAGAGCAAGAATCGAACACAAGGCTACGCCGATCACGATTACGACGACACTTATGGGATTTCGAAGCGCGCTCCGCAGCAGCCACATGGCTAGTGGCCTCCCTGTGGTGTACCTGGGAGTGACTGCAGGAATGGTTCAAGGTCTCCCTGAGCTGCGGCCACCGAGGCCAGGTTCTGCCAGACGGCCAGGCGCGCCAAGGCATCATCGATTTCCGCCTGCACCAGCAGGCTCTCCGCATCGGACACATCCACAAGCGTCGCGAGGCCCGCTTGGTAGCGGGCACGCACCTGCGTTTCGGTTGTATGGGCGGCTTCGAGTTCGAGTGGCGTGTTCTCGGCAACTTTTCTCGCGCCTTCGAGCGAGGCCTGCGCCTTGCGGAGTTGTCCCGTCAAATCCTGCAGCGTCTGATCGTAGCGAGCTCTTTCCGCCCGCTCATTCGCCGCTTCGACGGCTTTCTTCGAACGGATCGTGAAGATATCGAAGACGGGGAACGTCACCGTCACTCCCGCAGCCCAGTTGGAGTGGTCCGGCGTCAGGCCTTCGCTCCCGCCAAGAAACTTCCCGGCCGGATCCAAACCGCTTCCGCGTCCGTAGACTGAGGACTGCAAATAAAACTTTGGATAGTAGGAGCGATCCAGAATATGCACCTGAGATTGCGACTCTTCGACGCGTGCTTGCTGCGCCTGCGCTGCCGGATTTGCTGAAACGGAAGTGGCCGCTGGCGCTGAACCGGGCACGGCCCCGAGCAACCCGCTCTCCTGCACTTCCACCTGGGAATCGGCAATGCCTAAGATGTCGGCCAGTAAGGCCCGGCTGATTGCCTCTTGTTGCTGCACTCTTGCCAGGCTGACTCGCGCTCGCGCGAAGTCGGCATCGGCTCGCGAAGCATCTGCGCCCGGACGAAGTTGGTTATCTACGAGAACGTGCACCGATTTTGCAAACTCCTGCCGCCGTTGCATGTCCGCCTCAGCGGCGCGTACCGTTTGTTCCGCGGCGAGCAGCGTCATGTAGGCATTGACGGTAGCGATGCTTACATCCAGGCGAGTCAACGAAGCCTCCGCAGTCGCGCGATTCTGCGCGGCGCGTGCTGCATCCACCTTGGCTCCGCGATATCCAAAATCGAGAGGCTCCCAGGAAAACAACAGTCCTGCCGCGCTTCCCCAGGCGCTCTGATTCGATGTTGAGACTGGAACCGGACCCGAGATAGGAGCGATGATGGACTGCGGCAGCAGCAACCCCGTGATGTTGTTGTCTGTCGCTCGATTGGCCTGCCAGAGAACGTCCGCGCGCGGCAGATAGTTCGTCCGCGCCAATCCCACACCGGCTTCGGCGGCGCGGACGCGTTCGAGCGAAGCCCGTGCGGCGGGATAATTCTTGAGAGCAAAGTCCACGGCTTGCTCCATGGTGAATACCTTCTTGACTGGCTCGGCAGAAGGTGTTTGTGCCGGCGCTGGTTTGCAGAGCGCCAGCGAGAAAATCGCGGTTATCGCCATTCCCAAATATTTCCTAAGACTCCTGTGCACGATCATCGACTCCTCTTTTCGAAACGTCCTATCCGTTCCCCGTTCCATTCATCTCCGCCTGCTGGCCTCACTTTGCTGGCGAGTGGTACAGCCCTTCCATCAATTCCATGCCGCGCTCGAGAAGTTTCTCGTCCGGAAATCGCTGCCGCGCCCAGCCCTTCAGAATCTCGTCCACTCCGTAGCCTTCCTTGCGGCCGAACCGGTCATCCAGAAGATCCGCGTCGTGAATCATTTGGCCGATCACCGCTACCCGCGGGTCGCGAATCCGAAATTCTTTCTCCAGCGTTTCAAAAGTGCAGTCCGTGCCGCGATGACCGAAACCCCGCTCATGAAACATGTCGAAAGGCACGCCCTGGGGAGGCACCTGATCCTCTGGCGCAAACGCGAATCGCGCTTTCGGATCGATGAACCGCCGAATCAGCCAGGCGGACGCGCAGCGATCCACGCCCGGCCTCGGCCTCGTGACCCATATCCGTTTCTTGTAGTCTTTCGGATTGATCTTGGCCGTAACCCCGGCCTTGGCGGTTCTTGACGAACTCGCACGTTCGAGTAATTCGCTAACGCGCTCTTGTAACGGGCTCTCGAAGAAGTCGACGTCCACAATCTCCTGGAAACGGTTCCGCAAGCGTCCGACGCGGGCGATGCTTCTCTGTTCCGCGGGCTCTCTCGACAATGTCTGCAGCTCTTGAATCAGCTCCTGGTATTCGCGCACACGCGCCTCTGAGAACCGGCCTTTCAGCTGCGCCGTCGAGAGATTGTCGATGGACTCCACGCGAACCACGGAGGCATCGCCTCCATACTTCCGGATTGAGGACGCGAGCCACTGGAACCGCTCTTCGTTGCTCGCATTGCTCGGCAGCAGGTAACCCGAATTTCCGAGCGGCACCGTGCCGTACCTCTGGAGCTTTCGCCAGATCTCCACTCTCTGGCTGGCGCGTTTCGTGGGCAGCGTAAACGTCAGCAACAGCCAACCGGCCGATCGTTTCTCTCGTACAGTCATTTCCTCTAGATGTTATGTCTATAACCTAGAAAAGGTCAAGTCGGCGGATTCGGGTGGCCTTGTAGGATCATCGGACATAGGCTCACCCAACAGAACGATACGTGCCCGGATACGAATGGAATCGGTTTGCGAGTTATTGGACGGCAGAATCGGGCGGCGGTTGCTGGCCAACGATCCGAAGCTCTTGACGCAAGGTGTGCTCCTCGGCCGCCAGCGGCATGAACTGCTCGTGCCAGAACCGGGCCCGCTCGGGGTCCGGAAGCGAGGTCATTGCATGCACTACGGATATTTCGCGCTTCGTGATTTCGTTGATTTGGCGCACCAGGTCGATGATTTGCGACATGTTCTGCCACGTCTCCGGGTGGTGTTTCCCGCGCAGACGCTGAAGGTTCATTACCGACCGATGGCTGTCTCTCTCTTTGGCGGTCCTATAAAGATCGGTGAACTTCTGCAGTTTCTGATCGTATTCCTTTTCGAGCGGCTCGACCTGTGCGTACGCCGCAACGTAGTCGTTCATGCTCGTGAGTTCGCCGTCTTTGATGGCGGCAATCTGTGCGCCGAGTTCCCGCAGATCAGACTCAGCTCGCGTAATCTCCGCCGCGAAGGCCTCGTCTCTTCGGTCCTCAATCGCGAGCGCAGCCGCAACGGCAATCACAGCTATAAGTAGGATAGCGGCAGCAACGATTAGGTATTTCGGAGGTCTCCAATTTGTTCTCACGTCGGGCACGCTAGCCGCCTTATTGATTGCGTTAGTCCATTCTAGCTTGTTCTTGCCGCTGGCTGGATTCTGGCAGGTTCCAGTCTGAAGTCCTATCCTTCGTTACATTTCTGCACAACGCGCTTCTACCTCACACGAACTCTCGCCGACCTGGTCATACTTTAGCAATTTGAATGGGAACTGATGTGGCCCACTGTGTAAGCCATCGGCTTTCAATCGAAGGGTTTGGTCATGTTGCCATCGTGAGTTATGGAGCGGGCGATGGGAATCGAATCCACGCACAAAGCTTGTGAAGCTTGTGTTGACGGCAGTCGGAAAAAGTTGGGTCCAACTTGGGTCCAACTACTGACAAACTAGGTCCAAAAACATGTACTATGACGCAGCACAAAGCTAGGCGGACCAATCAGATAGCATTTCTACCGCTGCCTTGGGCGCAGGAGGTCCCGAGTTCAAATCTCGGCGCCCCGACCAATCTATGTTTTTTGTTTCCCACCACTTAGAGACGCATGCATTTTTGTTGAAGCCCTTGTGAATTTCTCTTAGGCAGGAGGTCGGTCTTTGCAAATCATTCAATCTCCATGACTTCGCTGTACTGTGAGCAGGCAAGAATTCAAGGAGGCAGGAGTGCCATTCAGAAATTATTGAATTGACGCAACTTAGAAAGAGCTCATGGGTGAGTGAGGGAAAACTGGGGGGACCTTGCGCACTTTTCGTTCATCATTCTGGTCACAAGGACGCGGGGGCGGACCTTGAGGTGGAACTCGATTTCGGTCGCGACGTCAGCGGAGCGGTCGAAACCGAAATATTGCACGCGCTGGCACCAGACAGCCGCGAAGCGCACATCACAACCTCAACGAAAACCGACTCGCTCAAGCAGGGCAAGTGTTCCGTCATTATTTCCCGTGCAGCAGGATTACGCCTGACGCTGACTTGAGACGCAGGCACATTCCATTCATCTGTGGGCCTGCTTGAAATCGAAGTAAGCGAGGTTCATGTTGCCGCGGGTCAATATGTGCACGGTGAGAACGTTTTTCCCTTTGTTGAGGCGAACCTTGAAAAGTTGCGACGCCAGATTCCAGTGGTGCCACTGACGCCAGGCCAGCGGGTCTGCAGGATCGTATGTTGAAGCGACCTCCAGGGGCCCTGTCGCATCCTTTCCATTCACATCGACTGATATTGTTCCGCCACGATTCGATGTGTACAGGAAATCGGCCGCGTATGTTCCCGCGTGTGTCACATCTACCGTGATGTTGAACCACTCTCCGGGTTCGGTCCAGCCAACATAGAGCAGGTCTGCAGGAGGAACAACCTTGTCGAAGGGGTTGTCGTCAATCGGATCTGGCTTGCGGTGAAACTTCGTGTAGGACGTATCCACTCCCTCGTCGATACGAAATTCGTTGAGGTAGGTCCCATCGGCCGGGTTCAACTCTCCGCTGCCGTGATTCTGTGGATCGCTGTCGTGATACGCGACCCCTTCGCCGCCCAGGTCATAGTAAGCACACAATACTTGTCCCGGTATTTTTTGTGCGCCGCCCTGATAGCGGCTGTCGTGATAAGGCAGGCCTTTATACTGGCTCAAGAATGATTGGGATAACGCGGTTGCCCCTAGCATCGATGCGGCCATGAA
>WNFC01026373.1_pt1 | contig 12467 bp, 12 predicted proteins | sample 5400541 | NCBI WGS metagenome assembly WNFC01 (sample SAMN13153342, study PRJNA577476) | soil metagenome | isolation source: 120 cm saprolite under Douglas fir tree site 2 hole 2 replicate 1 | place: USA:California | collected 2015-04-18
GGATCATGCAAAGCGCAGGAATACGCGCAAGCGGCGCCTATTTCCTGTTCGATTTCACCGCAAATGCGTTTCTGCATCACATGGTGCGCAATATCGTCGGATGCCTTGTGTACGTCGGCAAGGGCAAGCATCCGCCACAATGGATCTCGGAGCTGCTTGCCGCGCAAGACCGGCGGCTTGCGGCGCCGACGTTCTCCGCCGACGGTCTGTATCTCTTCGGAGTGAGATACGACCCGCGCTGGAACCTGCCGGCGTTTCCCCCTATGATGCCGTTCGAGTTGGAATCCTGGCGATGAGAATGCGGGTCAAGATTTGCGGCATCACGCGCGTGGAAGATGCGCAAGCTGCCGCTGCGCACGGCGCCGACGCCATCGGGCTGATCTTCTATCGCCCCAGCCCGCGCTGGGTGAGCTTCAATCAGGCGCGGGAGATCGCGATCAGCGTTCCGCCCTTCGTCGCAAGCGTGGCGGTGTTCGTCAATCCCGCGCGTGGGGATGTCGAGCGCGTGATCAGCGAGTGCGGCGTGACGCTCCTGCAGTTCCACGGTGACGAGCCCCCCGAGTTCTGCTCGAGTTTCTCCCGGCCGTACATCAAGGCTGCGCGCATTCGGCCCGGGCTGGATTTGCTAAAATACCTCTCGCCTTACGGGGCTGCCGCCGCGTGGATGCTCGACGCTTTCCACGAGGATCTCTGGGGTGGAACGGGCGGTTCGTTCGATTGGGGTCTCGTGCCGGAGCGCATGGCGAGGCCGATCATCCTTTCGGGCGGCCTGACTGCCGGCAATGTGGCCGGCGCCATACGCCACACCCGGCCCTACGCCGTCGATGTTTCGAGCAGCGTCGAAGCGTCCAAGGGAATCAAGGACGCGGCGAAAATCGCAGCTTTTATCGGAGCGGTAAAGCATGAAGATGGTTGACCTTCCGGACGAGCAGGGGCATTTCGGCCGGTATGGCGGGGTGTTCGTCGCTGAGACGCTGGTGCACGCGCTTGACGAGCTCAAACGCGCCTACGAGGCTTGCCGGAAGGATCCGGAATTCGTCGCCGAATTCGAGTACGAGCTCAAGCACTACGTCGGTCGCCCGAGCCCCGTTTATCACGCCAAGCGCTGGTCGCAGATGCTCGGCGGAGCCCAGATCTACATCAAGCGCGAGGATCTCAATCACACCGGCGCTCACAAGATCAACAACACCATCGGCCAGGCGCTTCTCGCGCGGCGCATGGGCAAACCGCGTGTGATCGCCGAAACCGGCGCCGGAATGCACGGTGTGGCGGCCGCGACGGTGGCGGCGCGCTACGGCATGGAATGCGTGGTGTACATGGGCTCTGAGGACATCAAGCGCCAGGTGCAGAACGTCTATCGCATGAAGCTTCTCGGGGCGTCCGTCGTGCCGGTCGAATCGGGCTCGAAAACGCTGAAGGACGCGCTGAACGAAGCGATGCGCGACTGGGTCACCCACGTCGACAACACCTTCTACATCATCGGGACCGTCGCTGGTCCGCACCCGTACCCGATGATGGTGCGCGACTTCCAGTCGGTTATCGGTCGCGAGTGCCTGACCCAGATGCCGGAACTGTGCGGCCGCCAGCCGGACGCGGTGATCGCCTGCGTCGGCGGGGGCTCGAACGCGATGGGCATTTTCTATCCCTATATTCCCTACGAGGCGGTGAAGCTTATCGGCGTGGAAGCGGGTGGATTGGGGATAGCGAGCGGCAAGCATGCGGCGTCCCTGTGCGCAGGCAGGCCGGGGGTGCTGCACGGAAATCGCACCTACCTGCTTCAGGACGAAGACGGCCAGATCGTCGAGACGCATTCGATCTCTGCGGGGCTCGACTACCCGGGCGTGGGCCCCGAGCATGCCTGGCTCAAGGACACCGGCCGGGCTCAATACGTCACCATCGACGACGGAGAAGCCGTCGCCGCGTTCCACGACCTGTGCCGCAACGAGGGCATCATTCCGGCGCTAGAGTCCGCGCATGCGCTCGCCCACGCTGCGAAGCTTGCGCCCTCGCTGCCAAGTGACAAGATCCTCCTTGTCAATCTCTCGGGACGGGGCGACAAGGACATGCACACCGTCGCGGAAAAGTCGGGAATCCAGTTTTGAGCGACCCGCACGCAACGCTCCTCAACGGAGATCTGTTCGACTGCATCGTCCGCGTCTCCGAGGCGAGCGTGGATCTCATCGTCGCCGACCCTCCGTACGGCCTCGGCAAGGACTACGGGAACGACTCGGACCGCCTGAGCGGAGACGCCTATCTCGACTTCAGCCGGCGCTGGATCGACGCCGTGATTCCGAAGCTCAAGCCCAGCGGCAGCCTTTACGTTTTTCTGACCTGGCAGCACAGTCCGGAAGTCTTCAGTTATCTGAAGACGCGCTTGACGATGGTGAACGAGATCGTCTGGGACCGGAAAGTGCCGAGCATGGGCGGCAGCACGCGAAAATTCTCCTCCGTCCACGACACGATCGGCCTGTTCGCGTGCTCGAAGGACTACTTTTTCGATATTGACAGCGTGCGCATTCCCTACGACGCGGAAACAAAGCGCGCGCGAACGCGCTCGATTTTCGTCGGCAAGAAATGGCTCGAGGTGGGCTATAACCCGAAGGACGTGTGGAGCGTGACGCGGATTCACCGCCAGGATCCGGAACGCGAGGATCATCCTACCCAGAAGCCACTCGAGATTGTCGAGCGCATGGTGTTGGCGAGCTGCCCCAGCGAGGGCCTCGTCCTCGATCCGTTCATGGGAAGCGGCACAGTGGCGGTTGCGGCATTGAAGCACGGCCGGCAGTTCGTGGGCTTCGAGATCAATCCGGAGTACTGCGCACGCGCGAAGCGGCGCGTTGCGCGTTTCTGCAAATTGGGTCATGGGCTTGAGACGGTCGCGGTTCGAACCGTTGCGGCGCTATGAAGCCCGGAAAGGCGCGAATCCGATCTGCCTTCGAGCGGCTCGCGGGCGAGCGCCGGAAAGCTCTGATTCCCTACGTTACGGCGGGAGACCCGCAAGCCGGGTTGACGGTACCGCTCATGGACGCGCTAGCTGCTGCGGGAGCCGACATAATCGAGCTGGGCGTGCCTTTTTCCGATCCCATGGCGGACGGGCCTGTGATTCAGCGCTCAAGCGAGCGGGCGCTGAAAAACCATATCGGGCTCGACCGCGTTCTGACGTTCGTCTCGGAATTCCGCAAGAGCAATCTGACGACCCCGGTTGTCCTGATGGGATATGCCAATCCGATCGAGGCGATGGGAGTGGAGCGCTTCGCTGACGCCGCGCGGCAAGCCGGAGTGGACGGGGTCTTGGTCGTCGACTATCCGCCCGAGGAGAGCATGGAACTTGCGGCGTTGCTGCGCGCACGCGGCATCGACATGATTTTCCTGCTTGCACCGACGTCGACCGAGGCGCGCATCGAACAGATCGCGCGGCTGGCGAGCGGCTACATCTACTACGTGTCCCTGCGCGGTGTGACTGGAGCCAAGCACCTCGATCTGGAAGACGTGGTCGCAAAGCTCCCTTCAATTCGCGGCAAGACCAGGCTCCCAATAGGCGTGGGATTTGGAATCCGCGACGCAGAAACCGCGCGTGCCGTGGCGCGCATTGCGGACGCGGTCGTGATCGGCAGCCGCATCATCCAGGAAATGGAGCAGGCTTCTCCCGGAGACTGCGTGGAGAAGGGTGCGGCGTTCCTCGGGGAAATTCGCAGAGCGATCGACGCATGAGCTGGCTCCAAAAGCTGCTTCCCCCCAAGATCAACCGCACCGGAACCGGCGCGAAGAAAAACGTCCCAGAAGGTCTGTGGAGCAAGTGTCCCTCTTGCGCGGCGGTGCTGTATGCAAGCGATCTCGAAAAGAACGCCAATGTCTGTCCCAAATGCGGCTATCACAACCGTATTTCTGCGCGGGGGCGGCTCGACCTGCTTCTTGACCCGGAAGGGCGCTTCGAGATCGGCGTCGAGGTCGCGTCGGTCGACAGCCTGAAATTCAAGGACGACAAGCGTTATCCAGAACGCCTCGAGGAAGCGGAGAAGGCCACCGGCGAAACCGAAGCGTTGATCGTGATGCAGGGCGCAATAAAAAACGTGCCCCTCATTGTCGCCGCTTTCGAGTTCGAGTTCATGGGCGGATCGATGGGGTCGGCTGTGGGGGAGCGCTTCGTGCGCGGGGTGCACGCGTGCCTTGATCAGCAACTGCCGCTCGTCTGCGTCACGGCGACCGGCGGTGCGCGCATGCAGGAGGGGCTTTTTTCGCTCATGCAGATGGCCAAGACGACCGCGGCCTTGACACAACTCACGACACGCAAGCTCCCGTTCATCACGGTTCTGACCGACCCGACCATGGGTGGAGTGTCGGCAAGCTTTGCCATGATCGGTGATGTCGTGATTGCCGAACCGCGCGCGCTCATCGGTTTCGCCGGGCCGCGAGTCATCGAGCAGACCGTGCGCGAGAAGCTCCCCGAAGGCTTTCAGCGCGCCGAGTTCCTGCTCGAGAAGGGTGCAATCGATATGATCGTCGACCGGCGCCAGATGCGCGACAAGCTCGCGAATCTTCTTACGCTCCTGCAGCGGCAGGCTCCCCCGGCAAACTGACCCCGATTCGCCGTTTCATGCCCGGCCGGAACCTCGCTGAGTGGCTCGACTACATCGAGCGTATTCATCCGAAATCCATCCAGCTCGGGCTGGAACGCGTGGCGAAAGTGCGCGACGTACTCGGAAGGTCGAGCTCGGCGGTGTTTTTCATCGTCGCCGGCACCAACGGCAAGGGCTCGACCTGCGCGATGCTGGAAGCGATTCTGCTCGCCGCCGGGTACAGGGTGGGCCTGTACACTTCGCCGCACCTCCTTCGTTACAACGAGCGCGTTCGCCTCGACGGCGTGCCCTTGAGTGACGCGCGCCTGTGTGCAGCGTTCGAGACGGTTGAGCGCGCTCGCGGTGAGGTCACGCTCACGTATTTCGAGTTCGGTACCCTGGCTGCGTGGGAGATTTTTGCGGCAGAGGCGCTCGACGCCGTGATACTGGAGGTCGGCCTGGGGGGGCGCCTGGACGCGGTCAACACCTTCGATGCCGACTGCGCAGTGTTGACCTCCGTCGATCTCGATCATACCGATTACCTCGGCGACACGCGCGAGCACATCGGGTACGAAAAAGCGGGGATTTTCCGTGGGAACAGGCCCGCGATCGTCTCGGATCCGGATCCACCCCGCAGCGTTCTCGACCACGCGGGTGCCGTGGACCTTTGGTTGATCGGCCGGGATTTTGGCTACCGGAAACAGGGGCAGCAATGGATGTTTTGGGGGCGGGGAGTGCGCCGAGGCGGGCTTGCACCGCCCGCGCTCAGAGGCGAACGCCAGCTTGCGAACGCCAGCGCGGTCCTCGCCTCGCTCGATGCGCTGCGTGCGCGTCTTCCGGTCGGCATGCAGGACATCCGCAACGGATTCGCGCACGTGGAGCTCCCCGCGCGGTTCCAAGTGCTTCCCGGCCGACCGACGGTCGTTTTGGACGTCGCGCACAATCCGCAGGCCGCGGGCGTGCTCGCGGAGAACCTCGTCGGGATGGGCTTTTATCCGGATACCTATGCCGTGTTCGGCATGCTGCGGGACAAGGACATCGACGGCGTCTGCCGGGCGTTGAAGGACAGGATTTCGGCTTGGTTTGTGGCCGACCTTTCGCTGCCTCGCGGCGCTGCCGCGCGGCTGCTGGCTGATGCCCTTGCAAGGGCGGGTGCGGCAGGCGATGTGCTTTGCTTCAGGAACCCTCTCGAAGCCTATGCCGCCGCACGGAAGCGGGCAAACGAAAATGATAGAATCGTGGTGTTTGGATCGTTCCACACCGTAGCCGACGTCATGCAGTGGATCGAGGCCGCCCGGACCGAGACACGGGGGGCACGGCAGGGGTCTTGAGGAAAGTCCGAACGGGCATTTCGGGAACGTCGCTTGGGTCGGCGCATATCAATGTTTGTGGCGGCTAGCGCCTTGACGCGGCCGGTCCTGCGGCGCAATTTGCAGCTTATTTGGGGTCTTTTCCATTGGCAGACGACGCCAACCTGCTTAAGCGCCGCGCGCGCCGGCGGCTGGTCGGCGCCATCGCGCTGATGGTGCTCATCGTCGTGGTCCTGCCTGTCATTCTGGACCAGCAACCCCGGCCTGTGCCCCAGGCGCCGAGTTCTCCCGCCGCTGCAGTCGACCCCTGTGGCGCCGCAGAAGGGTGAATCGACGCAGGCTGCGAAAGATGCGTCGAAGAGAGCGGCACAAGCCGAGTCCGAGCCTGCCTTCAGGTCTCGCGCTCCGAAGAAGGAGAGCGCGAGGACCGCGGACAAAGAGCGCGCGAAGACCCAAGTGGCCGAGGCTCGCCGCGCCCAGGCGCTGTTGAACGACGAGGGGTTTGTCGTCCCGCTCGGTACCTTCACCAATCCTGACAACGCGAAGCAGGTACAGGACCGGGCGGCTTCCGCGAGCATCAAGAGCTATACCGAGAACGTCAAAGGCCAGCAGGGCGAGCAAACGCGCGTGCGCGCCGGACCTTTCGCGAGCCGGGACGCCGCGGAAAAGGCGCGCGACAAACTCAAATCGCTCGGCCTTGAAGTCGGGCAGGTGGCACAGCGATGACTTGGTTCGATTTTGGCGTGCTGATCGTCCTGGTCGTGTCGGTCGCGATCAGCCTGATCCACGGTCTAGCGCGTGAGATGGTCTCGCTCGGAGTGTGGGTTGGCGGATTCATATTGGCGACGCTTTTCGGAGGCCCCGTCGCCGGCTTCCTGCCGCAAAGCCTGGGTCCGTTGCTGAGCGCGCTGATAGGTTTCCTGGTCGTGTTTGGCGTAGTACTGATTGTCGGCTGGATTGTCGGGCTCGCGCTTTCGTCCGCCGTCCGGGCGTCGGGCTTGGGTCCTGCGGATCGCGCGCTGGGGTCGGTTTTCGGCCTCGTTAGGGGGTTGATCATCGTGCTTGTCGTGGTGTTGCTTGCAGGCCTGACGCCGCTTCCACGCGAAGCTTTCTGGCGCGAGGCGGCGCTCTCGGGGCCGTTCGAGACCGCGGCCCTCGCGCTGCGGCCCTATCTGCCGGCGGGTCTGGCGCAACGCATGAAGTACCGATGAGTCGAGAGGAATAGCGCGGATGTGCGGAATTCTCGGAATCGTGGCGAAGACGTCGGTCAATCAGCTGCTGTACGACGGGCTGCTCCTGCTTCAGCACCGCGGCCAGGACGCGGCCGGGATCGTCACGTCGGAACACAAGGCGTTTCACATGCACAAGGGGCCCGGAATGGTGCGCGATGTGTTTCGTACCCGGAACATGCGCTCGCTTTCCGGCGCCACGGGCATCGGGCACTGCCGCTATCCCACCGCGGGCTCGGCGTTCAACGCCGGGGAGGCACAACCTTTCTATGTCAATTCGCCGTTTGGGATTGTCCTCGGCCACAACGGCAACCTGACTAATTCCGAAGCCCTGAAGCAGGAGATGTTCCGTCAGGATTTGCGCCACATCAATACCAACTCCGACTCGGAAGTGTTGCTCAACGTGCTCGCGCACGAATTGGAGCTCGCCGCAAAGGGTCAGAAGCTCGACCCCGAGACCATCTTTACCGCGGTGGCGAACGTGCATCGGCGTTGCCGCGGCGCCTATGCGGTCGTGGCCCTGATAGCGGGCTACGGGTTGCTCGCGTTCCGTGACCCGTTCGGAATCCGTCCGCTCGTATTCGGCCGCAATCACACCGACGAGGGACCCGAATATCTGGTCGCTTCCGAAAGCGTCGCGCTCACCGCGTTCGGCTTCGAGCTGATGCGCGACGTCCTGCCCGGCGAGGCCATCTTTATCGATGAAGGCGGAACGTTCAACAGCCGCCAGTGTGCGGCCAAACCCGTGCTCGCGCCCTGCATCTTCGAATACGTCTACCTTGCCCGACCCGACTCGGTCATGGACGCGGTTTCGGTGTACGAGAGCCGGCTGCACATGGGGCGGAAGCTTTCTGAAAAGATCAGGCGCACGATGCCCCATCTTGAAGTCGACGTCGTGATTCCGGTCCCCGACACAAGCAGGCCGGCCGCGCTCGAGCTCGCCCACGGCCTCAACGTCACCTATCGCGAAGGCTTCATCCGCAATCGCTATATCGGGCGTACTTTCATCATGCCCGGTCAGACGATTCGCAAGAAATCGGTGCGCCAGAAGCTGAGCGTCGTCGGCCTCGAATTCAAGGACAAGAACGTCCTGATCGTGGACGACTCGATCGTGCGGGGAACGACGGGACGCGAAATCGTACAGATGGCGCGCGAAGCCGGGGCGAACAAGGTGTTTTTCGCCTCGGCGGCGCCGCCGGTGCGATTTCCCAACGTGTATGGAATCGATATGCCGACGCGTGCCGAGCTTATCGCCACCGGGCGGAACGAGGAGCAGGTCGCGCGCGAGATCGGTGCAGACGCGGTCGTCTATCAGGATCTGGACGCGCTCAAGGCCGCGGTGCGCGCGGTCAATCCGAAGCTCACGCAGTTCGAGACCTCGTGTTTCGACGGGGTATACATCACTGGAGACGTGACGAGCGAATATCTCGCCTCTATCGAGCGGCAGCGCGACGCAAACCGTCAGGAAAGCGAGGAGGACTCCGAGAACAACCAGCTTGACCTTAACGCGGCCTAGTAAGTTCCGCTCCATGCTTGGACTGAACGTACGGTTTGACATCGCGCCCTCGGGATAGTAAGGTGCGCTCTGCGCCGATTTGATCGACAGCTTGCGGGCGCTTAATAAATACGGCTAAAGCGTGGCCAAAACCCGTCTTAGCGAAAGCTGGACGGGTTTTTTATTTTCAGGAATTGAGCATGCAGAACTACGATATCGAAACGCTTGCGGTTCGCGCCGGGATCGCGCGCAGCCAGTTCAACGAGCACTCCGAGGCGCTCTATCTTACTTCGAGCTTCGTGTTCGAGAACGCCGCCGAAGCCGCGGACCGTTTCTGCAACAACGCGCCCGGGAACATCTATTCGCGTTTCACCAATCCCACCGTGACCGCGTTCCAGGAGCGGCTCGCGGCCCTCGAAGGCGCGCAGGCCTGCGTCGCGACCGCTTCCGGAATGTCGGCCATCCTGGCGACCGCCATGGCCATCCTGAAGGCCGGAGATCACGTCGTGTGCTCCTCGGGGGTCTTCGGCGCGACCGTGCAATTGTTCAGCACCGTTCTTTCCAAGTTCGGAATCGAAACGACGTACGCGGACGGCACCCTGCCTTCGACATGGCGCGCCGCGATGAAGCCGAACACGCGCCTCGTATTTCTTGAGACGCCGTCCAACCCGCTGACGGAAGTTTTCGATATTTCCGCCCTGGCGCAGATCGCCCGGGACGGGGGAGCGCTGCTCGTCGTCGACAACTGTTTCTGTACGCCGGCCCTGCAACGGCCTTTCGAGCTGGGCGCCGACCTGGTGGTCCATTCGGCAACCAAGTATCTCGACGGTCAGGGCCGGGTGCTGGGCGGAGCGGTGCTCGGTCCGAACGGCCAGGTGATGGACGCGATCTTTTCCTTCCTGCGCACGGGGGGGCCGAGCCTCTCGCCTTTCAACGCCTGGGTGCTGCTAAAGGGAATAGAGACGCTCAGAATCCGGATGGAGGCGCAATCGCGAGGCGCGCTCGAGCTCGCCCGGTGGCTCGAGTCCCATCCGCGCGTGGAGCGCGTGTACTATCCGGGGCTCGCGTCCCACCCGCAGCACGCGCTCGCGATGCGCCAGCAGCGCTCGGGAGGCGCCATCGTCACGTTCGTCGTGAAAGGCGGGCGCGAGGCGGCGTGGCGCGTGGTCGACTCGACGCGCATGATCTCGATCACCGCGAACCTGGGCGACACCAAGACCACGATCACCCATCCCGCCACCACCACGCACGGGAGGATAAGCGCCGAAGCGCGTGCGCGCGCCGGGATCACGGAAGGACTGCTGCGCGTCGCGGTCGGGCTCGAGTCGGTTCGGGATCTGCGGGACGATCTCGCGCGCGGACTGGATTAGGGAGGCCGTTGCAAGTGCTGAGGGAGTGCGGCCTGGTCTCCGTTCCTTTGTAGGCTCCCTTATCCGTGATGTTCAGTCTCGCGACTCACAGGCGCTGTCGTAGCGTCTGGAAACGACCCAAAGCGGACAGCGCTCCTGGGGTCGATTCAACGTGTCTGATTTGAACGAACGCGTGCCGATCTGGCTGGGCGGCCATTTGTGGCGCTAATCCCCGGATTCGTCGCGCCCGTGCTTGTGGGGAGTTGCGCCCAGCGGATAATGGTGCGGTCCTAGTTGTCGAGCGTCTCGATGTCCCGTCTTATCGGCCTTCAGTTCCCGCGCAGCGATGACGGCTACCGGGGACGCGTTGCGCGCGCCCTCAGGCCGCGCCCGGTAGGCGTCGCCGCGTTTGTAACGGTCGCGCTCCCGCTCGGACCGATGTATAGCGCGGATTAGCTGGATTCTTCGCCGGCGGAGATGGTTGGCGAGTGGCGGTGGTTCCGAATGGCCAACGTCCTGAAACTTCACCACCTAGATCAGGGTGCCGCTCAACGGAATCACTACCTCCGGGAACGTTGGATCCGTGGTCATGACCCGAATCTTTCCGTCGAGGCTTCCTCGGCGCAGCGCTTCGGCTCGTAGCCGCACATCGATTTTGAAGCTATTGCTTGGTCCCGCGGGCGACTGTGTGACATCCACCGCGCTCGAATCGCAGACAATGGCCGTAATCCTGAAAGCGTCACCGCGGCGCTTGAGAAAGAAGGTCTGTGTGAGGGACGCCGTTACATCGCTGCGCTGCACCTCCTCCACGCGCAGCGTGCCAAAGTCGACGTTCGCGGGATTTGCATAAAGGTCTGGCTTGACCCACAGATGCACGGGAAGAATGATCCGATTGGCCCCCGGCTTATCGGTCACGAGCGTAAGGGACTCCTCGTAGCGCCCTGCGGGAACACCATTGACAGAACGCGCGGTCAGGATGAAGACCTTACCGGGCTTAAGCTCCGAGACGGAGACGCTCAAGCGAGCCGAGTGCTCCACGCTTGTGATCCTAAGGGGCTGCGGTTCGTTATTCCTGATCGTTAAGGTGCGCTCGGCGGGCTCGGCGGTAAACGTGCTTAGGAAGACCGCAGGCATGGGCTCAATTGCGATCCGTGGGACGACGTAACCTTTGAGCGTCAGCGAAGCCCCCGAGCGGGTCGGATCGTTCCATTGAATCTGCACCTTGCCTTCGATCGCACCGGCCACCCGCTCGGTGTTTAACTCCACCGTCACTACGCCTTCGCCCTGGGCGGGTACTTCCACTGGCGCGACGCGCACGGTCAGCCCCGGCATCCATAGCTCTGCGCCGGTGATCCGCAGCGGCCCCTCGCCGGCGTTCTTGATGATAAAGGCGTGGCTGACGGGGGCACCTTGTCTGACGGATCCGAAATCGTACGTGTCGTTTGCGACGATACCGCGTGGCAGTGGCGGCTCGGCGTGGATCAGTGGGCTGAACGACGCCGCCACGATCAACAGCAGCAATGTCGAGAAGCGATCGCGCATGCCTGAACCTTGCATAAAAAACGGGGCTGCCATGCAGCCCCGTGATGAGGCAGTTAGCGCTTATAGCGGATAGAAGCGCAGCTGCAGCAGGCGAAGCCCATTGTTGGAGTACTGCCAGAAGTAGTCCTGCAAATCAGGGTCAAAAAGGCTGATCGTCTCGCAAGTCACCACTCCGGCGACATCGAAGCAGGCGTTGACCGTGGTGAGCGAAGCCGTGACGTCGAAGAAGCCGGACTTGCCCTTCCCGCGTGTGAACAGCGCACTGCCGGTGGAGCAGACGAGTGCGCCGGTGTCGTCGGTCCCGCAGGTCTTTATGCTGACGCTGCCGCCGGGTTTGCCCAGCGCGCGCCCCCAGATTTGATAGTCCGCGGAGAAAGTGCCGCCGGGGCAGCCCGAGGCTGTCGGGACGGCGCTGTTGCAGGGGAGCTGGAAGACAGCGCCCTGGTTCGCGATGACGTCCCCAGTGCAGGAATGAGCAGCATCAAAGGCATTACCGTCGCAGACGTCAAACGGCCCGGGGACCAGGTAGATCTGGCTGGTGACCGACGACTTCTTGCCAAGGCCCACGAAGATCGTGTGCCGGTCGCTTCCGGTCATCGGGGCCGTTTTCGGATTCTCGACGCCGATGATATTGAGATTGTAATGCGGGCCGTTGAGGTTGATGCCGCCTGCGGAGGCGGGAGCCGCGAGACCCGTGGCGACGAGGATTGCGGTGAGTATCGAAAGGCGCTTCATTGAATCCTCCTTGAAAGTGTCTGGGTCGTTGCTTTCGCGAAAGCGTCTTCAAGTTAGCACATTGTCATTTTGCAATAACAATATTTTTCGCGCCGCGCGCAATTCGCCACATCTGCCGGAGATCTTTCTCAGGGATACGAATGAACGTGTGATTTAGGTCGGGTCGCCGTGGTGACTTAGTGCACGCGGTGCGCGACGCGATCGCGTTTGCAGAATTGTCGCGAAAAGCGCCGAGGCTGTTTCGAGTGTGA
>WNFC01041104.1_pt1 | contig 12467 bp, 10 predicted proteins | sample 5400541 | NCBI WGS metagenome assembly WNFC01 (sample SAMN13153342, study PRJNA577476) | soil metagenome | isolation source: 120 cm saprolite under Douglas fir tree site 2 hole 2 replicate 1 | place: USA:California | collected 2015-04-18
GCAGCTCCGGCGCAAACATCTCCGTATCGCTCACCAGCGCCACATCCGCCTTCAGCTCGTCGCCGTGCTCGCGAACGAACCTCGCAATCCCCTCGCCACCAACCTCCTCCTCCCCTTCAACGATCACGCGGACATTCACTGGCAGCTTCCCGCCACCCGTGGCAAACAGCGACTCCAGCGCCTTCACATGCATCCACATCTGCCCCTTGTCATCCACGGCCCCACGCGCATAGATATTCCCATCCCGCTCCGTAGGCTCAAATGGAGGCGACTTCCACTCATCCAGCGGCTCCGCCGGCTGCACATCATAGTGCCCGTAGCAAAGCACCGTCGGCGCAGGCCTTCCATCAGCCGCAGGCGCCGCATGAAGCCAATCCGCATAGACCAGGGGATGACCGACTCTCGCCGGTATCACCACCGCGTGACCCGCAACGTCCACGATCACCTTCTCCACCTCCGAGGTCTCGATCAGCCGAACATGATCCATCCCAATGCGCTTCAGCTCAGCCGCAACAAACTCCGCAGCCGCGCGAACGTCCCCGACATGCTCTGGCAACGTCGACACCGACGGAATTCGCAGCAGCGCCTTCAACTCCTCAACGAAGCGTGATTTATTCCCACGCGCAAACTCTACCGCCGCTATTGCCATCTCCGAAGCCCTCATATGATCTCTGCTGCGAAACTCTAACCGAAAAGACGTACTCGATAAAAGACGCTGAACGCAGCGCCATTGTGTAAACTGTACGCCAAACCCTGCAGCTATCGGACCGTAATACACATCTTCGCTACTGCCGTCTTCCCGTGTCGTAAAGGAAAAGCTCGACAAATCTCTCGAAAACGACGGAACCCATGCGCGGACTCTCAATCTGTATCTACAGCGAAGCGGCAGAAGCACGAGAGGGCCTTTTTGGGCAAGTCTTCCTCTTTTTATTCGAACTGCTTCCTTATCTTCACTCCAGGTCTATCTTTCCCGCATTCGAGATTCGATCCGCTCTTTACGGTGCAGCCCCGGATTACATCACCATTCCCGGCGCTCTCGATCTTGCCTATGATCCGCCGGAAGGCCCATACCGGCGAGTTGCCATGAGCGATCTCCGCGCGAAGCACTGCAAGGTGCTGGGTAACGATTGGACTGAGCTAAGCCGCATATGGCACGCCTACTTCAAAGTTCCAGACCGAGTCCTCGAGCAGGTCACCAGCGTCCCAGTTCTCGACAAGGCCCTTGGCGTGCACTACCGCGGCACGGACAAGCAGACCGCAAGCTTCGATACCAATCCCATTACGCAGGATCAATACCTTACTCTCATCGTCGAGTTCCTCTCCGCTCGTCCCGACATCGAGCTGATCTTCGCCGCAACCGATGAGTTCAGCTTCGTCGGCAAGCTTCGAAGGGCTGTTGCTCTCCCCATCATCAATCTCGGAGAGGTCAGCTCCCACAAGACCACCACAGATATCGGTCCGCAGGAAAAGGCAGACCGCGCCGTGCTCGATTGCCTGCTCCTCTCGCGATGCAGCGTTGCGCTTGAAACCTCCTCCGCGCTTCCCAGCTTCGCGAAGATCTTCAATCCCCGTCTCGAAATCTACCGTTGCGCTGCAAGCAAACTCTTCAAGGACATCCCTTACTTTCCCGTGGCCTACATCCCTCATATTCCACTCACTGGTCCTGAAGCCTTGAAGATCTTGAATGTCACCATGGCAGACGACTGGACGACCAACCCAAAGGCCAAGCGCTTCAGAAAACCCTTCAGCCACGCTGCTCGCAAACGAATCAAGAGCAGCTTCTGGGTAATCGCAGAAAAACTGATCGGAGAATAATCTCCCGCGCGCCTCATTCACCACCGTCATCATTCCTTATTCGCCCTTCGGAAATTCTTATGTCTCTCGCAAATTCGTTCTGGCGGGCGAACAATAAGTTTATGAACGATCAAGTCGCCGCACCCGGAACCATTCCCCCACCTGCCACCGGTCAGACATGGAACACCGAAGCCTACGCCGCCAACGGCCGTTTCGTCGCGAATCTCGCCTCCGGTGTAGTCGATCTCCTCGCCCCCCAGCCCGGCGAAAACATCCTCGACCTCGGCTGTGGCGACGGAGCCCTCACCGAACAACTCGCCGCAACCGGAGCCATCGTCACCGGCGTCGACGCCTCCCCCACCATGGTCGCCGCAGCCCGCCAGCGCAACCTCTATAGCGCCCGCGGCTTTACTGTAGACCATCACAACGCCACCGATCTCCCCTACCACCACCAATTCGACGCCGTCTTCTCCAACGCCGCCCTCCACTGGCTCCCCGCCGCGAAGCAACCCGCCGTCCTCGCCGGAGTCCACCGCGCCCTCTGCCCCGGCGGCCGTTTCGTTGCCGAGATGGGAGGCCAGGGCAACATCGCTGCCATCCGCACTGCACTCCAGGCTACCCTCGCCCCCTTCAACATCGACGCCGAAGCCCAGGCCGCCTCTTTCTATCCAGCACCCGGCGTCTACCGCCGCCTCCTCGAATCGGCCGGCTTCGCCGTCCAATCCATCGAGCTCATCCCCCGCCCCACCCCTTTACCCAACGGTATGGACTCCTGGCTCAACACCTTCCGCAACGGAGTTCTCGACCAGCTCAACCCCATCGACCGCGCAGCCGTCCTCAACCAAACCGTAGCTCTCCTCGAACCCATCCTCCGCGACGCCGAAGGCAACTGGGTAGCCGACTACGTCCGCCTCCGCTTCCACGCCACAAAACTCACCTAGAGCAGTTGTCGTATTTAACCGGCACCAGCGTATCCCTTACACCATCCAGTACCGCGTAGGTATCGAGCAGCAACTGAATGCAATGAGCTCCGTGTCGGTGAACTATATAGGATCGAGAAGGATAATCTATTCTGCTCCGTGAATGTGAACGCACCAGCTCCGCCTGACTACATGGCGCGACCAACATCCGAATCTTGTTGCAGCGCAACCGCCGCGCCGCATTCATTTCGATCTGGAATTCAGATTCTAACGATGAGCAAGCGAGGATGGAAAATGACATGGAATCATCGACTCTCGATATGGATCGTTAGTAGTCTGGCCGCGTTCTTGTTCATGATGCCTACAATGAGCTATCCGCAGGATGCCGAAAGCGCCACTGAGCTTCTCACGAAGGTCGCTGACATCCCGATGCCCGGACCTGCAGTCCGCTTTGACTATCAAAGCCTGGATGCAGGGACTGGTCGCCTTTACGTCTCGCACATGAATGCCGACCACCTGGTCGTCTTCGATACGGTAAAGCGGGAGGTTGTTGCTAACCTCGATGGTTTCAAACGAGTGCATGGCGTATGGGTGGTGCCGGAACTTGCCCGAGTCTATGCCTCCGTGACCGGGGAACATGCAGTGGCGGTTATCGATAGCAAGACACTGCATACACTGGCAAAAGTTGGGCCGATTACGTATCCCGACGGCATAGCCTACGCATCAAAAGCAAAGCGGGTATTCGTCTCTGACGAGCATGGCAATACGGATGCGGTCATTGACGCAACGAACAACGCTCTGGTCACAAGCATTCCGCTCGGCGGCGGCGCTGGAAACACGGTCTACGACCCCATTTCTGGACATATTTTGGTGGCAGTCCACGGCGTAAACGAACTCGTTGCCATTGATCCGGCGTCGGCCAAGATCATAGGTCGGTATCCGTTATCGGGGATCAAGAATCCTCACGGCATTGCACTCGACACGATCAACCGTCTCGCATTCGTCGCTGGCGAAGAAAATCATTCTCTAGCCGTGGTGGACCTCAACTCCATGAAACTTCTCTCGACTCATCAGGTCGGCGAAGATCCAGATGTACTCGCCTTTGATCCTGGCTTGCAGCGGCTCTATGTGTCCGCCGAGTCGGGCACAGTGTCAGTGTTCGAAGAACGTGGAAGGCAGCTGAGAGCGTTGGGGCAGTTCTTTATGCCACATGCTCACACCGTCAGTGTCGATCCCAAAACCCATCTGGTTTATTTCCCTTTGGAAAATGTCAATGGACATCCGCTCCTTCGAATTATGAAGCCGACCCAAGGCCGCAGCGAATTCCCGAAGTAGTGTTCGCTCTCGGCGTGCATGTTCAATAGCCTCCAATCGAGGGGGACAGCAGCAGGCCTGCGATTCCAGAAGGGCGACAATGATAGGCTCCGGTACTTTCCAACACCATAGAGCCAGCAGCGATAGACAGGCAATGAGGGATGTAGCCACATCATGTATAGAATGCCGCGCGAGGACGAACACGGCTCCGGCAATGGCACCTGTGGCAGCGGCTGTTATCCCACTCACAAATGCAAGTCAGAATCCATACGGCTGGCAAGCGCAATAGGACCGCCAAAACCGACCGTGCCGAGACGGAGGAAGTAGAGAAGGAAGTCCGTGAACGATGCATCCTTCTCTTGTGCGAGTTCCAGGCTGCGATTCATACAAACCTACTTGACCTGTGGCTTTTGTGAGATTGTTGCGTCAAGCGCTGCGCGAAGTCCCTGTGCCAACTTGACGGCGTCGTCATTGGCCCAAAAGTGCATGAAATAGAGATGGGGCTGGTCGTAAAGCATGTGGTTGTGCATTGCCTCGACCTCGATGCCGTGGGTCCGCAAGGCGCGGATGACAGGATTCACCTCACTGGCAAGCAGAACAAAGTCACCAGAGATCGCTGCCTTACCTTGGCCGGTTGGCTGAAAATTGATGGCTGTGGCAACTCCCATTGCAGGCGGAATCTCCATCGCACCTTCAGTGATCTTCTCCAGACGCGGAACGGAGAATTGCAGGATCCCTCCGTTTACTTTTCCGGTATAGCCGAGAGCTTGCTCGACCTGACCGGTGTTGAGGTCGATGGGCTGCTCCGTAGCCGCTGGCGTTGCGATCGCAGGTGCAGGAGTCTTCGTCAAAGCAATGGCAGCGGCAAGCGAATGCGCTAACACAACCGGATCGCCATGCCCTTCGATGTGCATGTAAATCACGCGCGGTGATTCACCCAACAGGTGGTTATGAATTGAGCTCTGCTCAATTCCTTCCTGCTGGAGCTTCAACATGACAGGTTCAATTTCTTCTTCGCTCAGAACAAGGTCACCCATCACCATCGCCTCGTTCCCCATTTTCCTGAAGGCAAGCCAGGAGCCCAGCGCAAGTCCGGGCGCCACGGTCACGCCATCCTTCACGACCTTCATGTCTTTGCGCGGTAGCGCGAACTTGTAGACTCCACCCGGCTGTAGCTGACCCGGCCGCCCCAGCGCTGCTTCCACAGGCTTCCATGATGCAGTGGAATCATCCTGGGCCTGGGCAAACGTACAATCCCAGGCAAGTAGACATACAGCAGCGAACCATAGGTTTCGTCTCGTCATGACTTTCTCCGTTTTCTATGCAATCGAGTGATAGAGCCCTTCAATCAGGTCCATCCCTCGGCGCAGCAGTTCGTCATCGGGGATGCCTTGCTTGGCCCATCCCTTCAGAATCTGGTTGATGGTGATGCCCTCGGTGCGACCGAATTTTTCATCGTCGAGATCAGCATCGTGGATGGCCTGCCCGATGAGCCGGACTTTCTTGTCTGCGGTACCAAAGCGAGCACAGAGAGTTTCAAACGTGCAGTTCTCGCCCTCATGACCGAAGCCACCGGCCTGATACATATCGAACGGCACAGCTTCAGGATGGGCCTTCGGATTACCGTCAAAGAGAAACGTGGCTTTGGAATCAATGAACCGCTTGATAAGCCAGGCAGAGGACACGCGATCAATCCCTGGCCGTGTACGTGTGATCCAAGCACGATTTTGATATTCCATTTTGGATACCCTTCCTTTCCCGGCCCGCTCTTGCGCGGGCGCCGGATGTTCTGCCTTGTAGAGAGCTTCTTCGGCCTTTGCCCTGAGCGGGCTCTCAAAAAAGTCGATCTCGGCAATCTCTTCAAACCGCCGCTTCAGTCGCGCCAATTGCGTTGAGAATCCCTGTGCGGACGGTTTAAGTTGTTGAACCTCCCGGATGAGCGCCGTGTAGTCGGGTTTGCGCTCTTCGCGGAACTGTTCCTTGAGCACGTCGGACGGAAGGTCATCGATCGCCTGGACCTGAAGCACGGAAGCCTCCCCCTTGAATCCCCGTATCGCCGTAGCCAGCCACTCGAAACGCTCCTGATTCACAGGCGTATTCGGCAGCACATAGCCGGAGTTGCGCAACGCGAGCGTCCCATACTTCTGGAGCTTTCTCCATATCCCTACCCTCTCGCTGGCCTTCTTCGAGGGCAGGCTGAAGATCAGCAGCAGCCAAGGCGCGGAGTTTAACGTAATATTCATAACAAGCAAATGTTACACTATTTTCGTGACGTTTGGAATTACGACAGCAACAGCAGTCATCGGGTACTCTTGGTCGAGCTAGTGCTGCGTCAGCAGATTGGGGTTCGGGCGCGTCGGCTTACTGGAGAATTACAGGAGGTCCCGAAGCGAAGGGATGCGTGACGTGCCTCAGTACTGCTGAAGAAACGTATTCACGATCTATTCTGGAGATGAACGGGACTATGACCCAGTGCGTACAAGGTAGCCAACGCAGTCGCTCACGAGCGTTTCTTTGTTCGTTCGCGCTTCTTGGAGCGACGTCGGTGGTAGCTGCACAGAGCAGCGTCACCCAGACCTCACCCGCCTCTGGTGATGCGGTAACCATGACGGAGGTGGTGCAGTCTGCACTTCGCGACTATCCGTTGATCCATGTCACTCAGGAAGAGCTCAACGCGTCTGTGGCCAACATCCGGCTTGCGCGAACGGCTTACCTTCCGCGCGTGGATGGGCTAGTGCAAGTCAACCGCGCGACCCGCAACAACGTTTTCGGTTCGACGCTTCCACAGAGCACGCTCCCTTCGATCTCCGGTCCCGTTATCGGCAGCAATAACGGAGGCTCGGTATGGGGCAGTGCAACGGGATTGCTGATCAGCTGGCAGCCCTTTGATTTTGGGCTGCGCCACGCCAACGTAGAGACTGCTCGCAGTGCGAGAGACAAGGCGGATGCTGCCTCGCAACGGAGTCAACTCGATGTAGCAACTGCGGCAGCCGATTCCTTTCTGACTCTGATTGCAGCAGGACAGACAGAGAAGGCTGCTGCAGCGGCAGTAACAAATTGGGACGTTCTGCTGCGAAGCATACATGCGTTGGCCTCCGCCCAGCTACGGCCAGGTGCCGACGAATCGCGTATCGAGGCGGAACGTGCGATGGCCAAAACCCAGCTTGTGTACGCCGAGCAGGCCAGAGAAACAGAGAGAGCCACATTGGCGAAGTTTCTGTCGCGTGCGGATAACGTTGGGACCATTCTTGATGCTGCTCGATTGTTGGACGAGCTGCCTCCGGTCGGAGAGGAAGAACTTCCGTTCCACAGCGCAGAGCATCCTGTTATGGCGGAGCAGAGGGCGGCCGTTGCGCAGTCTTCTGCCCAGCTCCATGCAACGGAACGAAGTTGGGTGCCGCAATTCAATCTAGAGGGTGCGGCGTATGCACGAGGCACGGGCGCTGAGGCCAACGGACAGCGCCTACGACTCGCTCCCGATGTGCAGAACTACGCTGTCGGGGTGAATATCACATTTCCGTTCATGGACTTCGCCAGCATCCACGCACGCGAAGCCGCCCAGTCTGCAACGCTCCGGGCAGACAAGGCAAGCGAGCAACTGGCGGACAAGACCTTACAGGAGCAGTTCTCAAGAGCGAAGGCCACCTTGCACGCTGCACGAGAGATTGCGGCAAATACACCCGTTGAAGTGAGGTCAGCCCATATGGCCTTCGATCAGGCGAGGGCTCGGTATCAGGCGGGCCTTGCGGCTATCGATGATGTCGCGCAGGCACAGCGACTTGTGGTGCAGGCCGAAATCGACGATTCCATTGCGCGTCTGAACGTATGGCGCGCTGTTCTTCAAATTGAAGCGGCCCGCGGGGACATCCAACCTTTCCTGCAGGCCGTCAGCAAGTGAGTCTTAGGTAAGGAAACGATGCGTCTTGTTCTAGCGGCTCTAACTCGCCCTCTTGCTGTGATCGTCGCGTTGATCGCGATCCTAGCTGGATTCATCATGTCGCTTGGCCGAATGCGCACAGACATCTTTCCGGAGGTGGGCGACCCTGTCATCTACGTAGCGCAGCCGTATGGCGGTATGACTCCTGCGCAGATGGAAGGGTTCCTTACCTACTACTACGAGTACCACTTCCTCTACATCACAGGTATTCAGTCGGTCGATAGCAAGAGCATTCAAGGTGCGGCGCTGATGAAGCTGACCTTTCGTGAAGGAACCAATATGCAACAGGCTATGGCGGAGACAGTCGGCTACGTCACTCGAGCTCGGGCCTTCATGCCTCCCGGCACGGTTCCTCCGTTCATCACGCGCTTCGATCCCGGGAGCGTAGCCGTTGGTTTACTCCTCTTCACAAGTTCCACACATACCCAGGGCGAACTCCAAAACATCGCCCTCAATCAGGTGAGGCCACTATTCGCGACTTTGCCAGGGGTCTCTGCGCCTCCCCCTTTTGGCGGCAATCAACGGACCATCGTTGTCACGCTCGATCCTGACAAGCTGAAGCAGTACCGCATCTCCCCTGAGCAGGCAATCTCTGCAGTAAGCGCTGGCTCGGTCGTAGCGCCGTCCGGAAATCTCTACGACGGCCCTTTGAATCGCATCGTGCGCACCAATGCGACTCTCGGCCCGGAACTGAACGATCTGATGAACACGCCGATCCACCCCGGATCAGGTACGAGCGTCTATCTTCGCGATATCGGGGCGGTGGAGAACGGAACCGACATCGTGACGGCGTATGCCCACGTCGATGGCCGTCGCACGGTCTATATTCCAGTGACGAAGCGTTCCGATGCTTCCACGCTAGCCGTCATCAGTGCGGTGAAGGCAGCGTTGCCCGTATTCAAGAAAGTGATCCCCGATGATGTCGATGTGCAGTTGGCCTTTGACCAGTCCGGATATGTATCGCACGCGATCAATGGCTTGGTCCTGGAAGCGCTTCTGGGAGCTGTTCTGACGGGAGTTGTTGTATTGTTGTTCCTCCGGGACTGGCGAGGCGCGCTTATCGTGGTTGCGAACATCCCCTTCGCTCTCGCTGCTGCGGTGCTTCTTCTCTGGGCCACGGGGCAAACAATCAACGTAATGACTCTGGGAGGTCTGGCGCTTGCCGTAGGCGTACTCGTGGACGAGGCGACTGTGGAGATTGAGAATATTCACACGCAGTTGCTTCCAGGCGTCTCTCGTGCGAAGGCTGTTCTTGAGGCATGCAGACGGACAGTGATTGCGCGTCTGCTTTCAATGCTCTGCGTGCTTGCCGTTTTTGTTCCTTCTTTCTTCATGAAGGGCGTAGGGCGGCAACTCTTCGTCCCCCTGTCTCTGGCAGTCGGCTTTGCGATGATCGCCTCCTATCTACTCTCAAGCTCACTGGTTCCTGTCTTCGCCACTTGGATGATGAAGGAATCGCATCGTCGAGAAGAGTTAGAAGGAGCCTTCGGGCGGCTTCGTGCGCGATATGAAAGGCTTCTGGAGGCCGTTCTGAGACACAGGTGGCCTGTGATTCTCACCTATCTGGGAGTGTCAGCCTTCATCTTGCTGGTGGCGATACCGCGGTTGGGGACAGAGATTTTCCCAGATGCCAACGGTCCCGTGCTGCGGATGCGTCTCAAAGCGCCCATAGGAACTCGCATCGAAGAGACCGAACCGATGGTTCTACATGCGCTTGATCTCATCAGTAAAACCATCGGCAAGCAGAACGTTGAGATTACATCCGACTACGTTGGTGTGCAGCCATCGAGCTACCCGGTAAACCTGATTCACCTCTTCACCAGTGGACCCGAGGAGGCATTGGTGCAGGTGCAGCTTCGGCCCGGGCATCCAGAGGACGAGCGCCTGCGCGAAGACCTGCGAGCAGCCTTCAGCAAAGAACTGCCAAACCTGAAGCTCTCGTTCGAGGCAGGAGACATCATCTCGCAGGTGATGAGTTTCGGCTCACCGACTCCGGTCCAGATCGATGTGCAAGGAGTCGATCTCGATCAGAACTATGCCTATCTCGCTAAGGTAGAGACGGAACTTCGTAAGCTGAGTTTTCTGCGCGATATCTCGGTCGTACAACCGCAGAAGTATCCGACTGTCGAGGTAAACATCGACCGGCAGTATGCGGGCCAGTTTGGCCTAACCATGGCTGATGTCACTGCCTCCCTAATTCCCGCAACGGGTTCTTCACGCTTCACTGCGCCAAACTACTGGCGCGATCCTCGCACGGGTAACGCTTTCCAGATTCAGGTGCAGATCCCGCCGAATCGCGCACAAGGCCTACCCGCTTTGTCATCGCTTCCGCTAATGCGCGATGGGCTGTCGCAACCTCAACTCGATCAGGTCGCGAGCCTGCAGTACGGCAATATGCCGGAGATGATCGAACGCCTGAGTGGCCAGCGCGTCGTGAGCCTGACAGCCAATCTGCACGGCATAACTCTGGGTGAGGCACAGAAAAACATCCAGTCTGCGCTCAGGAACATGGCGGCGCCACCCAAGGGTTCTACGGTAACGGTTCGCGGTGAGATTCCTGCTCTCGAAGAGACTATCTCCGGCTTACAGATAGGACTTCTGCTCGCCATCGCATCGATCTTTCTCCTTCTCATGGCAAACTTCCAATCGTTACGGTTGCCGCTGGCGATCTTGAGCACCATACCGGGTGTGCTCTGCGGTGTGGTACTGATGCTGCTCTTTACCGGAACTACGCTTAACATTCAGTCTTTTATGGGGGCGATCATGGCAGTGGGAATCTCGGTCGCTAATTCCATCCTTCTGGTGAGCTTTGCTGAACAGGCACGCCACGTAGAGAATGCAGAGGCCGCCGCGCGTACAGGCGCCATAGGGCGTCTTCGCGCGATTCTCATGACCGCTACAGCCATGATCTTCGGCATGATTCCCATGGCCATCGGCTTCGGAGAAGGCGGAGCACAAACTGCGCCTCTCGGTCGTGCCGTGATCGGCGGCCTCATCTTCTCGACTTTCACAACCCTGGCAGTCCTGCCGGCCATCTACGCACTTCTGCAGCGCCGCGCCTCTGTCACTTCGAATTCATTGAACCCTCTGGATACTGCGAGCCGCTACTATGTACAGCCGTAAGAAAATCGCCCTCATTCCCCTCGCTTTCTGCCTGCCAGCCATCGCGCAGGCACCCGCGCATGTAGAGTTTGCGAAGGTGGAAAGTCGCAATCCACAACGAACCGTCTCACTACCGGCGGAGTTGGCTCCCTTTCTTCAAGCGGAGATTGAAGCCCGTGTGCCCGGCTATATCGAGCGTGTGCTCGTTGATCGCGGCAGCAATGTACGGCGCGGTCAATTGTTAGTTGAGCTCTCCGCGCCCGAGATGACGGCGCAGACCGCCGCTGCCGAGTCGACTCTTCATCAGGCAGAAGCTGATGAAAGTCAGGCAGAGGCTCAGGCGGCAGCCGTCGCGAGCACCTTTGAACGACTTCAGGAAGCATCGAAGACGCAGGGAGCAATCGCGGGCAACGAACTCATCCAGGCAGAGAAGCAAAGGGATGCAGCACGGTCGGTCGTCGAAAGCAGAAAGGCGGCCAAACGTGCAGCCCAGGAGAGATTGCGTGCGACCAAGGAGACAGAGAGTTATCTCCATGTCACAGCGCCCTTCGACGGCACTATCACCGACCGGTTTGTTCATCCGGGGATGCTGGTCCAAACGAACGCTCACATGCCGTTGCTCAAACTCCAGCAGACAGGGCATCTCCGCCTGACAGTTCCAGTGCCAGAGATCTACGTTGGACACGTGGTACGCGGCGCCTTAGTTACCTTCCGTGTCGCAGCACAGCCGGGCAAGACATATACAGCGAAGATCGCTCGGATCTCCAGCGCCCTCGACCCTCAGAGTCGAACCATGATGGTAGAACTCGACGCATACAACAAGGACAGCACCTTGGCTCCTGGCATGTATCCCTCTGTCGATTGGCCTGTGAGTTCAGCAGAGGCGCTCCTGCTTGTGCCATCGACGAGTGTCGTCTCCACTACGGAACGCACCTTTGTGATTACTTCAGTCAATGGACATGCTCATTGGGTAGATGTTCGCAAGGGCGGAGCTGTTGGAGAACAAGTTGCGATCCGCGGAGATGTTGGGCCGGGAGAAAATGTATTGAAGCGTGCGTCCGACGAGATTCGAGAAGGCACTCCACTACGCTGAGTTGGTCATCTGGTACGGGCGAGAGCATCAGCCTGCAGGCCGGATAGTGACCGATGACGACGGCTTCGAAAGCACGTCCAGCAACACTTTCCTCAGACATGAATCGGTAAGTTGCGGCATTTTGGGATCGCATTGTGCTACAACCTCTTGAAACTGTCTGAATGCACTCATCATCGAAAAACAACCTTAGCCATCATTCCCTTGTCTTCGTGGTTCAGGAGGTGGCAGTGGAACAGCGATGTGCCCCGGATAATTGGATCGGTGAAGTCCATCACAAGATCTACTGAGCCCATCGGCGGCACATTGA
>WNFC01006933.1_pt1 | contig 12464 bp, 13 predicted proteins | sample 5400541 | NCBI WGS metagenome assembly WNFC01 (sample SAMN13153342, study PRJNA577476) | soil metagenome | isolation source: 120 cm saprolite under Douglas fir tree site 2 hole 2 replicate 1 | place: USA:California | collected 2015-04-18
ATCAACCTTCCAGAACATCACGATTTGGCTGTGCTCGCCCTTACGCACTGACCCGCCAAGCTCATTCGCTTGCTTCATGGTGAGCCAGAAGGGCGAGACGTATTTGGTCGCCGACAGCAGAAACAGGTTCACACCCCGGTACGGTTTTTTCGTTACGAGGTTGCGCGGCAGTCCGGTTGCGCTCTACGGCCGGCGCCAAGGTACTATCCCTTGCTCCAGCAGGTTGATGATTTTCTCGGTCACGATCGCGTAAGTATCCATCGCTCCATCTCCTTTGCTGCGCCCGCTTCCCGAAGGGCGCAGGGCGGTCTGGTTCGTAAAACCCGAACCTTTCTTTCCCCCCTCGGCCCTTCACCCCTGTATGAGGGCGAGGGAGGAAAGAGACCCGATGCGGAGCCCAGCGGAGCTAACCAATGAGCGGCGCGGAGCAATTCACGGCCGCCGTGCCAGAGCGCAGCGATCCAACGGACTGGCGCGGCGGACTTGAGCGGAGCGGCGCAAGGCGGGGTAGGGTAGGGGACGATCCACTACCGCACCCGCGCGCTGCGCGCGGAAAAAAAGCGAGCTCGGAACTGATTGGGGCAGGTTGAAGTCGGCGCCGGGCTCTACACGGAAGCAGAACGAGACCGTCGAGGAGCGTTGGTAAATGGTCAGGTTAAGGCCGATGTGTGGAAGAGGAGGTTAACATCGCGTGTTGTGCCTGGATCCGGGGAAGCGGGGCGCGTGTACTTGTATCTGTTTACAAACGACGTGAAGAAAGCGGTAGCAAGAGTCGAGCCGCCGCGTCTGACAAGTTGCGGCCGTTTCGAGGTTTGACAGCGGACCTCGATGCGGACTAGCAACGCATCAAGCCCGCAGCTTGCGCTGGAGGAGACGAACCATGGCCGCCGAAGCGTCGAATCGATCGCAGATTATCGAAGTCGCCGAGATCGCATGGGAATCCATGATGCCCAACATCAAGGTGAAGATGCTCTGGACCGACACGGTGACTGAGCGCCGGGCGCAGCTCACCAGGTTCGAGCCGGGCGCATCGCTGCCGATGCATCGCCATGTCGGCGACGAGCTACTCTACGTGATTGAAGGATCGATCAGCGATGAATCCGGCACCGTCACGGCGGGCAGCGTCGGCTATCGCCCCAACGGATGTATCCACAGCGTCACGAGCAGAAATGGCGCGACCGTCTACGCGATTATCAGCGGTACGGTCGAGCCCGCCAAAGAGATCGGCGCTGCACCTTCCTCCCAGATTATCGTGCTGAGCGACATCTCATGGACCGACTTTATGCCAGGCGTGCGCGCGAAGCATTTCTGGAGTGATCCCGCCACGAAGCGGCGCGCACTCCTGGGGCGCTTCGAGCCAGGAGCGAAGCTGCCGCGACACAGGCATATCGGCGACGAGCTGCTCTTCATGATTGAAGGGTCCAATTCCGACGAATCGGGCGAGTTACGAACCGGGAACCTCAGTTATTTTCCGAATGGCTGCATACATGAGGTGGTCAGCAAAATCGGCCACACCGCGATGGCGTTCGTTACCGGCGAGTCGGAGGTGATCAAGTAGCAGCGCTCGACCCGCTGCGTCCAGCTCAGTCGCTATGGTGTTCTTGGACCAACCGGGTCACCGGGACCAGGCGACGAGCGGATCTACGCAGTGGAGTTTCGAATACGACGCAAGGGGTAGGGTAGGACGATCCAGTACCGCACACGCGCGCAGCGCGCGGAAAATGTGAGCACGCAGCTGATTAGGGCTGGTTGAAATCGATGCCGGAGATCCGCGGCCATCGGTTTTGACGACGAGAAGCCGAGGGCGCGCGGGGGCTAGGTCGTATTTGCGGCTAATCGTATAAGCGTAAATGCGGGACGAGTCTTGGTTAGGAGTGGTCGAGGGGCAGGGCATGGTGGCGCGGTTTGGCGAATAAAAGGCGAACCTGTTATCTTCATTCGCCGTGGGCCTTCGCACTTGCAGGGTATGTTGCTGCGACCTTAAAGGGGTCGAGCACGTGGTCGAGATTACGGCTGATTCGCTTTATGAAGCGGTAGCTCAAGGCCTGCGAGCGTTTCGCGAGAACGATTGGGTCGTTGATGTCGGTGGAGGCCTGACGACTATCACGGTCGTGGTCAGCCAACCTGCGGTTGAGCATAAAGGTTCGGGTTCGGGATTTCGAGCAGTGGCTGGAAGCGCAAGGCCGAACGCCCGCTGAAATGAGCCTCAAGAGCCGGCTACGGGAACTCATGAGAAACCCAAGGGAAGCCCTGTAAATGGAGCCTCGCAGCGAGCGGCGCGCAGCTCAAAAGGGTAGGGCGGAGATCGGTCATTTCATCGAGCCGATGGCGTGCCTTGCTGTGGCCGATCTCCCTGCTGGATCCGATTGGGAATACGAGCTGAAGCTCGACGGCTATCGGGCGATTGCCTTCAAGACGCGAGGCCGGGTCCATCTGAGGTCGCGCAATGGGAAGGATTTCTCGCAGCGCTTCTGGTCGTTAATCCGCCCGCTCCAACCACTAGCTGACGAGACGGTTGTCGACGGCGAGATAGTCGCTCTCGATGACGCCGGCCGCCCATCATTCCACCTGCTGCAGAACTCAGCGGCTCACGAAAGCGGCCTTTGTGTTTTACCTCTTCGACCTGTTGATCCTTGCGGGCGAAGACCTCAGAGACCAACCGCTCGAAGTTCGCCGCAAGCTCTTGCAGAGGACGGTCATGTCACGATTGGCGGAACCCATCCGCTTCTCGGAAACGATCGAAGCTTCCGCGGCGGATCTCGTGCGAGCGCTACGCGAGCAGGGTCTGGAGGGGGTGATCGCGAAACGGCGGGACAGTTTGTACCAGGCCGGAAAGCGATCCGGTGCGTGGATAAAAATGCGGGTCAACCAGGGACAAGAGCTGGTTATCGGCGGCTATGTGCCTGCGTCGAAGAACTTCGACTCGATCGTGTTCGGCTATTATGAAGGCAAGCAGCTCCTATGTGTGGCTCGGGTTCGAAACGGCTTCACGCCGGCGTCCAGGGAGGCGCTATTCAAGCGATTCCGCGGACTCGATCGTGAAAGCTCCCCGTTCCAGAATCTGCCGGAGGGCGGGAAGGGCAGGTGGGGCGAAGGCCTGACCGCCGAGGATATGAGCAAGTGCCGGTGGCTCGAGCCGCGCCTGGTAGCGGCGATCGAGTTCGCCGAATGGACATCGACCAACCATCTGCGTATTCCAAGTTTATCGCGCTGCGCGAAGACAAGGACGCGAACCGGGTGCGGCGCGAAGTGGCGATCGAGGCGTAGGCGAATGTGCGGAAGGTTCACCCTGACTTGGGATGAGTGGCGGCAGGTTGCCGACTCGCTGGGCGTGGAAGATGCCGGTAATGATTTCGCCGATTACAGACCGCGCTTTAATATCGCGCCGACTGATCAGCATTTCATCATTACTTCCGAGTTCGAGCGCCGGAAGGCGCAACGCGCCCGCTGGGGTTTGGTGAATCGGTCGGCCAGGAACAATAGCCGCGCTAGCCAATGTATCAATGCCAAGGCCGAGACGCTTGAGCAGCGGGCGACGTTTCGCGAAGCGTTTCTGCAGCGTCGCTGCGTTATCCCGGCGGACGGATTCTACGAATGGACCGGTCCGAAGGCCAAGCGGCAGCCGCTCTGGATCCATCCAGGCGCCGGCGGCCTGATGCTTTTCGCCGGCCTATATGAATTTTGGTATCCGGAGAAAGACCGGCCCGAGGCGACCTTCACTATCGTGACGTGTGCGGCAAATGCAACGATCGCCGAAATCCACGATCGCATGCCGGTGATTCTCGATGAGCGCGCCGTCGAAAACTGGATGAATCCGCGAGATCGCGATCCGCTGTCGCTGAAACGTCTGCTGGTGCCGGCGCCCGCCGATCTCCTCGCAATGCAGCCCGCTTCGCCCCTCGTGAACAGCGTGAAAAACGAGGGCCCGGCGCTGCTCGATGGAGTAATTGTCAAGTGAAACCGAGCGGAATTCCATCTTTTTCGCAGTTTCGGTGGCTCGAGGAACCGAAGGAAAACTTAGCCCGAGAGGTCTCTGTAACGGTTCTGCGTAATTGTTCGTGGGAGGACCAGCGCTTGGAAGGACGAATCAATATGGGGAGCATGCAGTGGCAGCAGAGAAAACCAAGGGCTTCGTACCTGACGGTGAAATAGTAAAAGGCATCCGCAGCGGACGCGAGCACTCGCAAAAGCTCCTGTGGGATAAATACTGGCGAGGACTGATGGCAGTTGCGCTACACACGGGACTTTCCACGGAAGATGCGGAAGAGGTTGTTAGCGACGTGTTCTTTCGGGTCCTCCAGCTGATTGAAGCTGGCAGAACCGGGGGCAACGTCGGCCCACTCTTGCGAGCCTCAACACGGAACGCGGCGATCTCTCACTTTCGAAAGGATCGGCAGAAGCGTGAGCATGAAACTGAGATGCTGGATCCGGATGCGCTGATACCCACTGGCTCGCACGCCCCGGAGCTGGAGGAAACCGTAGTGCCGTACAAAAAGCTCCTGGTCCAGCAAGCCTTGGAAAAGTTGTCGCCCACTGAACGACCTGTTGCAGAGTGGATCGGGCATGGTGCAACAAATGAGGAGCTAGCGGCGTGGACCGGCAGCAATGTAAACAACGCGAGGCAGGTACGGTTTCGGACGCTGCGGCGTTTGCAGGAGGAGATTACGGCGATCATCGAAGGTTTGCCTGAACAGGATCGTCGAGATGCGCTTGAAAAGATGTTCCGAAAGAAATGAGCCGGAGAAGACTGCGGAGAAAAACGGCCGAGGACCCGCCTGGCGACAAATCGAAAGCACAGAGTGAATGACCATGGAAAAAAAGCACACTGATCAGGCGACTTCTTTCGGGGAAACCGAATCTCGAGAGATTGAGAATCTGCTGCGGAAGCTGGCGACCGATGGGGAACTAGATTTCCCAGTAACAGAAGAGATGCTCGAGAAATACGAGAGAGAACTTTCGCCGGATACCGGAGAGAGGATGTGGGAGCGAATTCGAGCTAGAAACGCTGTGTCTCAGCGATTTCGAGCTTGTCAACAGAAGCAAACCCAACAAGTCCCTTTCCCGGAACTGCTTCATACGCTGAGAGGAAGAGCTGGGGTTTCAGTGGAAGAGTTCGCGCGAGCGGTCCAGCTAGAGGCCGTGCAGGTGACTGCTCTGGAGCGGGGCCAGATGAACCCACTTAAGCTGTCCGCCGTGCTGATGGCGACACTAATGGAAGTGTGTTGGTTGACTCTTTCCCTTGTGGAGGGGAGCTTGAAGCGTTTTCTCGCAGTTCAAGGTGTTAGAGACTCGTTGTCGGGCGTGGCCGCGCGATCCAGCACTGATGTCGCCAACGAAGAATATGAAAAGATCCTTTTGGATATTTCGTCACACGTCGCAGAAAAAGAGAGCAGCTCGGACAAAGTTGCTTTGCCTGAAGGCTATCTCGAATCACTTCGAGATGTTCTGAATCTGCGTGGACGAACGGATTTGCTTTAGGTGCTAAAGAAGGCCATGTTTTTGTAGGGCGATAAAAATAACCTGCGCGCTAACGTCGAACCGCGTTGCGAGAGCATCTTCGGTCAATGCAGCGCCTTTGAGACGCTTCGCCAAATCAGCAAAAGGGCGAAATGATTCTTTCGAATCGTCGTCGTGTGGTTCGGGTTTAGGCCTCAATTCCAGCAGGAGCGTGCGAGGAACGAGCAATTCATTGGCAAATTCGTTCGCGTCCGCCTCGAATGCAGCAGCGGTCGGATGTGAGTTCTCTGGTGGATGGTCGATATCGACACTTGGACCGAAGCTTTTCAAATAATCGTGATTGAGCGCGTAATGCCCTAGTTCGTGAGCCACCGAGAAGCGCCGGCGCAATCGCGGCTTATCACGATTGACGGCTATCAAGCGGCGACTGCGGAGGAGCAAGGCATCAAGCGGGCTGTCGGCTCCCCACGATCGTACAATCAGATCCAGCCCCTCTGCCCGCATTATCGCCTCCACCGGCGTTGGTGGCTTAGAGACCCCGTGCTTCATAAGAAGCGCTCGCGCTAGCTCCCTCGGATGTGAGTTTGACCCGTCTTTCTTGGCCATTTCCCAGGCTCCTGTAACGCCCTGCCGTATTTATAGGTGAAAGGCAATTCCTCCGCCGATTTGGGTGGAGGGCCGAGCGGTTGCTCACGGAGGATGAAGACGGAAATGGCCGGAGATATAGGGTTCGAGATTGATTTTCTAGCGGTAGGAGAAGGCGAAAGAAGTGGCGACGCCATAGCGATCCGTTACGGGTCGGCAGCAGCCGGCTATCAGGTCGGAATAATCGACGGCGGTACCAAGGACTCAGGCGAACAGCTCGTTGAGCACGTCCGTAGATACTACGGAACCAAAACGGTCGATTGGGTTTTGAACACGCACCCCGACGGTGACCATTCATCCGGATTGACGGTGATAGTCGAAAGGCTAGCAGTTCGACGGCTTTGGATGCATCGTCCTTGGGATCACGCTGAAGAAATCTTGCATTTATTCCATGACGGCAGAATCACGGATGACAGCCTAGAGGCTAGAATCCGAGACGCGCTAAATGCTGCCCACGATTTGGAACAGACTGCTATCGCGCGGAGGGTTCCAATCGACGAACCATTCGAAGGCCAACAGATTGGCCCTTTCTACGTGATGTCTCCTTCGCGCGATTGGTACCAGACGCTGATTCCGCAATTTCGCGGAACGCCTGAACCGGTCGAAGCATTTCAACGCGTCCTCGCGAAGGCTCTGGAAGCGGTGAAGAAAGCCGGTGCCGCCGCTGTTGAGTGGGTAGGTGAGACAATGAATATCGAAACGTTGCGGGAGGGTGGGGAGACCTCAGCTGAGAACGAGAGCAGCGTCGTACTCTACAGTCCGAACTTGGGGGAAAAGCGAATTTTCCTCACGGGCGATGCGGGCATCCAGGCCTTAGAGCGAGCGGCGGATTTTGCCGCTAGGTGCGGAACTGCTTTAGATTCGCTGGACCTGGTCCAGATTCCACACCATGGAAGTCGGCGAAATGTGTCGCCCTCGCTTCTGGGCCGGGTGATGGGAAAAACCGCCTATATTTCAGCCGCAAAAGATGATGCTGAACACCCAAGGCGAGTCGTAACCAACGCATTCAAACGTCGCGGCGCACGTGTGTACGCGACCAAAGGCAACGGACTCCGGCATCATTTCAATATCGGTGATCGTGATGGATGGGGTCCTGCTCAAGAACTCCCATTTTATGACCGTGTTGAAGCGTACTGAACGCTGGAGCACCGCGGGCGGAAGCGTAAGGAACTTTGACTTAAGATCGTCTGGATTAACCACCCCGGCAATCTTGACGTAAGTGAATTTGAATTCTCCAATGAAATTGATCAACTCCGTTGCTGACGAATATCGTCGACGAGCGCGACTGCAACCCGTGTTACTAGTGCTACTGCCGCCTTGTATCGTAGTCGGAATGCTTATGGCGGAAGCGCTGGGGGCGTGGGGTATCCTAACCAGGCTGGGCGCGGCCGCGGCCGCCAGTTTAGCCAGTGCTGTCGGGTTAACCACGCTTCTGGAGCAATTGGGGCGTGATCAAGGAAAGTCCAAAGAGCCCAGTCTTTGGGCCAGCTGGGGCGGTGCCCCTACGACGCAAATGCTCCGGCACCGCGACGGCGATATGTGTAACCAGGCACTTCGTGCTCGTTACCACCGAAAGCTTCAGCAGCTCGTGCCCGATCTGCGTATGCCAAGCACAGAGGACGAAGCTGCGTGCCCTGCAGCGGCAGACCGGATATACGATTCGTATGTTCGTTACTTGATTGCCCAAACGCGGGATCGTGAGAAATTCCCGCTAGTGCTTGAAGAAAATATCAACTACGGCTTCCGTCGAAATCTCTGGGGAATGCGATCGGCGGGCATAGTGCTGAGCGCCAGTGCTTCGGCAATATCAGCGTACTTTCTTTATCTCAGGTTGGAATTCGCTGATCCTCTATGGATCGCATGGGCGACCGTCCTGATCGCAAGCGTCTGCTTGCTAACTTGGTGGCTCTTTAGGATCAGGTCCGTGTGGGTTTTCGCCCCCGCAAAGGCATACGCGCAACGCCTACTTGAGGCCTGTGACGTACTGTAGGTTTTGGGCGCACGCGGAGGATCTCAGCGCCGCCCGGATCAGACGGTAGGGCAGCATGGCGGCTGTTTTGTGGGTTCGGTAGTTTGGCAGGATTTGCCGTCCAGACGGCATCCTAGCGGGCCTTGCGGAGACTTGGAGACGTGGTGCGATTGTAGCTTTGCGAAGGGTGTCGATCTGCAGTTGCTTGCGCGGCACCTGATGGAAGACCTGAGGGCAGCCGGATACAACCCGCTGAGCCAAGGAATCTTCATTGTCTTGGATCGCCGAAAGGGAAGGGTGCTTCCGATTTCCACAGATAAGAGAGCTGCGCGCGAGGTTCTGGGGACTCATAAGGGGCATTACATCATGATTGAGCTTTTGTCCGAGAAGGAGTCAACCGAGACCGGAGGCAGCGGAGCTGGTCCGAAAGTCTGGGTCGCTGACGGTCAGATCGCTTGCAGGAAGCGACTTGGCTCAGCGCCGGCGCCATCGACGAAGTTCGGGGACTGGCTTATGCCGTTCCTTCAAGCGAACCGTGCTGAAAAGATGCCGGCACGCCTTAGGGATGCGTAAATCAGGCACCGCGATCGAACTTTCGGCCTTCGATCTTTCGCAGTTTCTGGGTTGCCGGCACCGCACGGCGTTGGACCTAGCCGTTGCGCGAGGATTGCGTCAGGCGCCCAGTTGGATCGATCCAGGCCTCATCGTGCTTCAACAGCGGGGCCTCGTCCATGAGCGCCGATACGTCAAGACACTTACCGACGAGGGCCTCGATGTCTTCGACCTCGCAAATCGCGGCGGCGATGATGCCGTAGCGCGGTCGGTCGAGGCAATCCGTTCCAGGACCCAGATCATTCTGCAGCCCGCTTTGAAAAACGGGCGATGGTTTGGCAGGCCGGACGTTCTTCGCCGTGTTCCCACTCCGAGCGCCTTGGGGGAATGGTCGTACGAAGTCGTCGACACGAAGCTCGCAAAGGAGACTCGCGGCGGCACAGTCTTGCAGCTGGCCATGTATTCCGATCTGCTCGGTATTGTTCAAGGCCTGCTTCCCGAAATGTTTCACGTCGTTACGCCCGACCCCGCGAATCCAATCGTATCGGGTTCGAGATTTCCGCTTATTTCAGATTTATTCGGGCGCGGCTGGAAGCCACGATATCCCAAGAATCTCATTGCGGCCGCCAATTATCCGGAACCGGTAGAACATTGCGAGGTTTGCCGTTGGTGGAGCACCCGCGACAAACGCCGGCGTCAGGACGATCACTTGTGCCTGGTTGCAGGAATTTCCAGCCTACAGACACGAGAGCTTCGGAGCGTCGGCGTAAATACGCTGGCGCAACTCGGCTCCGTACCGCTGCCGCTCCCTTTCACGCCCCGGCGCGGCGCGGTCGATACATATGTCCGTGCTCGCGAGCAGGCACGCGTTCAACTCGAAGAGCGAAATCAGAATACTCCGGTCTACGAACTTCTGCCGGTCACGGACGATCACGGACTTGCTCGCTTACCTGCCCCGTCCAAAGGCGACGTGTGTCTTGACATAGAAGGAGATCCATTCGCGCGCGATGGGGGGCGGGAGTATCTCTTCGGCCTGCTGTCAGCGGGCGTGGATGAAATACCAACTTATCAGGCACTTTGGGCACACGACGATGGTGAGGAGCGTCGAGCGTTCGAGATGGTCATGGAAGTTATCTTAAAGTGTTGGGCCGCCGATCCAGCGATGCACGTTTACCATTACGCCCCTTATGAAACAGCGGCCTTTAAACGGCTGATTGGGCGGCACGCGACCCGCGAAGCTGATCTTGACCACATGCTGCGTGCGGGGCTTTTCGTCGATCTTTATGCCGTGGTGAAGCACGCCCTCCGCGCGAGCGTTGAACAATACTCGATCAAGGATCTTGAGCGATTCTATGGGTTCACGCGGTCCATCGATTTACGCGACGCTAGAACCAATCTGCGACTTGTCGAAAGCGCTCTGGAACTTGGAACCATGGACGGCATCCCGTCCAAAGCGCGCCTGGTTGTGCAAGGTTACAATCGGGACGACTGCGCTTCGGCTCTTCGCCTACGCGAATGGCTGGAGCGGTTGCGTGAATCTCTGGAGTTGGCCGGCACCCTCGTCCCTCGCCCGGAGCATACAGATGACGGTCCCTCCGAAGAATTGGACGCACGGGCGCGGCGCGTTCGCGAACTCATGGCTGGCTTGACACAGAACGTGCCAGAGGATCGCGGCGAGCGCAGCGAGGAACAGCAGGCACGCTGGCTTCTCGCGCACATTCTTGACTGGCATCGCCGCGAGGCGAAAGCGCCATGGTGGGAATTCTTTCGGTTACGCGACCTCACCGAGGAAGAACTCTTTGGTGAACGCGGCTATTTCGGGGCTGCGCTTCGTGGCTCGAATTGGTGGGACGAAAGAAGCCCGATCGACAGGTACGGATATCCGCTACAAGAATACCGACGTTCAGGAAGGCGATGCCCTCCATCTACCTGATGGGACCGATTTCGGTACCGTTGATGAGATCGATTCGGATCGGACGCACGATCGACGCGAAGAAGCGTGGCGCGCAAGCTGACGTGCATCCATCTGCGGTGTTCGCTCATCTGGTAGTGAATTCAGACGTCCTCGCGGACACGCTCATCCGAATCGCCGAAGACATAATCCAACATGGCATGACTGGGCGTGCTCGGTACGGAGCGGCTCGGGATCTCCTATTTGGCGCACCGCCGCGCCTTCGGAATGGTGCATCTTTGAAGCCCAATGAGGGTGAAACTGCAGTCGAATTCGCTACGCGCATAGGACCGGAACTGGACGACACGGTATTGGCAATTCAGGGACCCCCGGGCTCGGGCAAGACGTACACAGGCGCGCAAATGATCTGCGAATTAGTGCGTCGGGGGCTGCGTGTAGGGATAACCGCCGTCAGCCACAAAGTCATCCGCAATCTGCTCGATGCGGCAGGTAAGGCAGCCGCTGAGCGCGGTCTCAGCATGAACCGATGCCACAAGGTGACAGAAAAGAGCGGAGAACCAACGGACGTGGAAGAGTTGACCGGGAATGAAGAAGTCCTGAGTCGGCTCCGAGACGGACGGATGCAAGTCGCTGGCGGTACTGCCTGGCTATGGGCCAGGCCTGATTCTCAGAACGCCGTGGATGTGCTTCTGGTGGATGAAGCCGGTCAAATTTCCCTGGCAAACGCGCTTGCCGTTTCGGGTGCGGCGAAAAGTATCGTCCTCCTCGGCGACCCACAGCAGTTGGAGCAGCCCCAGCAAGGAAGCCATCCCGAAGGAACCGATGTTTCTGCGCTCGAACATATCCTGCGCGGACACAAGACGATTCCTCCGGATCGCGGAATCTTCCTTCCCGAAACTTGGAGGATGGCACCGAGTATCTGTTCGTTTACCTCGGAGCTCTTTTACGAAGGGAGGCTACGATCGCGAAGGGGCTTGGAGCGGCAGGAGTTGCGCGGCGCTTCCCTGTTCGATGGAGCGGGACTCTGGCTGATCCACGTTGAGCACGAAGGAAATCAAAGCTCGTCCCCCGAAGAGGTCGAGACGATTGAGCGAGTCATGCAAGCCATCCTGCGGCCCGGATCCGAATGGCTCGACCCTCAGGGCGTGGCCCACCCGTTGCGACCATCCGATGTGCTCCTCGTGGCACCCTATAACGCCCAAGTTTCTTTGCTCGGAGAGCGACTGGCACCGCTAGGAGTCCGGGTGGGAACGGTGGACAAGTTTCAGGGGCAGGAAACACCCGTCGTCATTTATTCGATGGCAACCTCCACGCCTGAGGACGCGCCTCGCGGCATGGAGTTTCTCTACAGTCTGAATCGGCTAAATGTGGCAACCTCTCGGGCGCGATGTGCCTGCATCATCGTCGCGAGTCAGCGCCTTTTCGAACCAGAGTGCAAATCGCCGCGCCAGATGCAACTCGCCAACGCGCTGTGCCGGTATGCTGAACTCGCCAATATCGCGAACGTGCCATAGTCCATCAGCGGGACCACCACAGGAAGTTACTCCAACACCATTTCATACGACTGGTCTCCAAAATAGCTTGACCGCCAAAAGCGGCCTGACAGCGTTCTTTCCGGCGAGAACCCTGTTAGCGATCTCATTTCGGCCCTACAGCCGTGATTCTCACCTGTCTAGAGCGCCGGTGATGGCGTGAGGCTGCTACTTATAGTCTGTCGACCTATCGTCATCATTTCCCAACAATCTCTCAGTGCGATCGAAACTCGACATTTTAAAGATGTTCAGTGCACTTCTGCGCCAAACTCGCGAGCGAGCGGGCCTCACGCAGGAGGAATTGGCTGAGCGCGCCGATCTGCACCGCACTTATATAGGCGGCATCGAACGCGGCGAGCGCAATGTCGCGTTGATAAACCTGGTCAAGCTTGCGCGC
>WNFC01006934.1_pt1 | contig 12464 bp, 10 predicted proteins | sample 5400541 | NCBI WGS metagenome assembly WNFC01 (sample SAMN13153342, study PRJNA577476) | soil metagenome | isolation source: 120 cm saprolite under Douglas fir tree site 2 hole 2 replicate 1 | place: USA:California | collected 2015-04-18
GGCAATCGGTGAGCTCGAGGACATTCGCTGGGCGAACGTCGACAGTGCCATCGCCGTGGCGCGGGCGTTCGCCGACGTCATCACCGGGGTCAAGATCCGCATCAGCGAGGAGTGCGTCGGCCGAGATGCGGACCACACGCGCGAGGTGCTTCGACGGGCCCGCCAGGTAGCCGACACGATTGGTAAGCCGGTCATGGTCCACTCCGGTCAGACCGCCATTCCGCTCGATGAGATCCTGGGATTCCTGGTGCGCGGCGACGTGGTTACGCACGTGTACCACGCGCGCGCCGAAGGTGTCCTCGACGAACGCGGGACGGTGCGCGCATCGGTCCGCGCTGCAGTCGAGCGTGGAGTGAACTTCGACGTGGGTCACGGCGCAGGCAGCTTCAATTGGCAGGTTGCCCGGGCCGGACTGGAGCAGGGCCTGTTGCCGGCCACCATCAGCTCGGACATCCACGCGTGGAACATTGCCGGTCCGGTGTACGACCTGGCAACCACGGCCAGTAAATTGCTCCACCTCGGGCTGTCACTGCCCGAGGTCGTCCGCCGCGTCACGACTACCCCCGCCGCGTGCATTGGCCGCGCCAACGAGCTCGGCACGCTGATCCCGGGCGCCACCGCGGACGTAAGCCTGTTCCGCCTCCAACAAGGCGAGTTCCACTTCAGAGACAGCGCTGGCCAGATAGAGCTCGGCGCCACACGGCTCGACCCTGTCGCCGTTATCCGCAACGGTCGTCAGTACGCCTGCTCGGCGGCGCCGCCGCTCACCGCTTAGGCGGGATTGATGCCCAGCAGTGCCAGGGTGTCGCGCTCGAGCGCGGCCCGCAACGCATCCTCGGGCACACGCGGCAGGCCGGTGCCGTCGACGACACGATTAACCGCCAGCGTACCCTCGAGCGTCTCCCGCGGCGTTGCGACGGGATAGTCACTGCCAAAGACGAGTTTGTCCAGGACGTTCCACTCTGTCGCCAGGCGCAGGCCCTGGTATTGCTGCCACGGCCGGTAGAAGTTGGCCGACACGTCGGCGTAGACGTGCGGGTGCTTGCGAATGACGGCGATGGTGTCCGCGTGCCAGGGATGGCCCATGTGTGCCATGACGATGCGCAGCTCGGGGAAGGCCATCGCCACCTCGTCCATGACGAGCGGATGCGCGTACCGAATCGGGGCGGTACGCATGGGCGATGTGCCCTGGTGGAACAGAATGGGAATTCCCAGCCGCTGGGCCGTCTCATAGACCAGCCGAGCGCCGCCGCCGAGCGGATCGAAGCCCTGGTAGTTCGGTCCGAGTTTGATGCCCTTCAGGCCGAGATCGCTCACGCACCGCTCGATCTCCGCCACCACGTCGCCTTCCTCCGGATGGACCGACATGAAGCCGACGAGCTTCGCCGGATGCGCGCGCACGAACGTCGCGGTTTGGGCGTTGACATCGCCTTGCCACTGCACGCCAGCTCCCTCGGCGCCAGTAGGCATCTGGCCGTCCTTGAAGCGGATGCCAAAGACGCACGCGCGGTCGACCATCTCCATGGCGGTCATGTAGTCGGCCCAGCTCACGGCGGCATCGACGACGCGGTCCGGCCGCCACTGAGAGTTCAACTGGCGTTCGTCTGGCGGTACGGCGTCACGGTGGGTAGGCGTGTGCGTGTGCACGTCGACGAGCATCTGCCGAGCTATTCTATGGGGGTACCCTGGCGCATCATGCGCATCACTGACCTGTCGATCATCCTGCATCGTTGGGATGTCCCACGAACGACTTCCGCTGGACAGTGCCGACGTCGGGTGATAGTGCGATTGATTCGTACCAGTGGCAGGTCACGTTCCTGGACGGCGACACTCCGTCAGGCCCGTTTATCCAGACGGTCAGTCCGCAGACCTCGAGCGCGTATGTCGCGCTGGATGGCACCTCGGTCTGGCGCGCGCACGTGCGCGCCCACAATGCTGCCGGCTGGGGAGCATGGGCGGAGAGAATCTGGGGCGGACTGTAGCTGAAGTAACGTATGGGCGGGCTAGCATAGCCCGGCGATGCCTCTTACTAGCCAACATTCGCTGCGCTTCGAGCTGAACGGCGCGCAGCGCGAATTGAGCGTGCCCGCGCACCTCCGCCTGATCGACCTGCTGCGCGATGAGCTGGGGCTGACCGGCACCAAAGAAGGCTGCAGCGTGGGCGTGTGCGGCGCGTGCAGCGTGCTTGTGGACGGACAGTTGCTCAGCGCCTGCCTGCTACCAGCCGCCTTCGTTGACGGCACAAGAGTGACGACGATCGAAGGCCTGGCGCCCGATGACGAGCACCTGAGCCCGCTGCAAGACGCGTTCATCCGCCATGGCGGCTTCCAGTGCGGCATCTGCACGCCGGGCCAGATCGTCGCCGCAACCGCGCTCTTGCAAGCCAATCCCCGCCCAACAACCGATCAGGTCAAAGCGTGGATGATGGGCAACCTGTGTCGATGCACCGGCTACTACAAGATCGTCGAGAGCATTCTGGCGGCAGCCGAGGCCGGCCCAGCACCGGTCGCCCGCGAGGCGGTTGGCGTCCTGTGATCCGTCCGTTTGAGCTCCACCAGCCGGACAGTCTGGCGGAGGTGCTGGCGCTGCTCAACCAGTTCGGTAGCGACGATGTCCACCTCATGGCCGGCGGCACGTCGCTGGTGCTGTTGATGAACCTGGGCCTGGTCGAGCCGACGCGGGTGATCTCGCTGCGCCGTGTGACCGAGCTGCAGGGCATCCAGGCCCGACCAGATGGCGGGCTGGAAATTCGCGCCATGGCGACCCACCGTCAGGGCGAGCTCTCACCCGAAGTTCAGGCGTATTGCCCGGCTCTGGCGACCACGCTTGGCCACGTGGCGACAGTGCGCATCAGAAATCAGGGCACCATCGGCGGCAATGTGGCCCACGCGGATCCGGCCCAGGACCCGCCGCCCATGTTGATCGCGCTCGGTGCCGAGGCAGTCCTCACGAGTCAGTCGGGCGAGCGCGTCGTGCCACTCGACCAGTTCTTTGTCGACTACCTGACCACGACCCTCCAGCCAGGTGAAGTCCTGACGGCGATTCGTCTCCCACCACTGCCAAAGGGCACGCGCGCCACGTACGAAAAATTCTTGCCGCGCACCCACGACGACTACGCGACGGTCTCGGTGGCGGCCACCCTGCGCCTCGACGCCGCTGGCCGCTGCGCGGATGTGCGCGTGGCGCTTGGCGGCGCGGCCGGCACGCCTGTCCATGCCCGAAAGGTCGAAGATGCCCTGCGCGGCGAGACGCCGACCGACCAGCGCATCGCTGACGCAGCGGCGTTGGTGCTCGACCTGGTGGATCCACCCGATGATGCCCGCGGCTCATCAGCGTACAAACGACGAATGGCGCGTGTGTGGACCGAACGCGCCCTGAAGAACTTGCGCGACCAGCGCAACGGAGCTGTTTCCCGGCCATGACCGCAACCCTAGACATCGAGAATCCACAGGCGTTGTTCGCCGAACCCGAGTACCGCGTCGAGGGACCGCTCAAGGTCACCGGCGCTGCGCGCTACACCGCCGACGTCATCATGCCGGGCATGTTGTGGCTGGCGTACACCCGCAGCCCGCGCCCGCACGCGCGCATCGTTTCGGTGGATACGACGGCGGCCAAGCAGGTACCCGGTGTCCACGCGGTACTGACCGGCGCGGACATCGGCCACGTCGGTCTGGGCCGGCGGCTGCTGGACTGGCCGGCGCTGGCGACCGACCGGGTGCGGCTGGTCGGCGATCGGGTGGCGGCAGTTGCCGCCGAGACCAAGGTAGCCGCCGACGAAGCCGCCCGCCTGGTCGAAGTGGAGTACGAAGACCTGCCGCTGGTCACTCTGGACAATGCGCTCCTGGACGATGCCCCGGTTCTCCATGCGGACATCGACAGCTACCGCTACCTCGGCGCGAAACGGCATGCCACACCACACCCCAACATCCAGGGCTACGGCCTGGTCCAGAAGAGCGAGTCGGGCGCGGCCATCGACGACGTGTTCGCCCAGGCGGATCACGTCTTCGAGCACACCTTCAGTACTGCACGCGAGTTCCAGGGCTTCCTCGAGCCGCGCTCGTGTGTGGTGTGGATCGACGAGCAGGACCGCGTGCGCGTGATCAACACCAACAAGTCGCCGGCCGCCATCCGCCAGCAGATGGCGGCCGCACTCGACCTGCCCGAGTCGCAGATCGTGATCGATGCCACATTCATCGGTGGTGACTTCGGCGGCAAGGGCCTGTCCATCGACGAGTTCGTCTGCTACTTCCTGGCCCGTGCGACGGGTCGGCCGATCAAGGCCGTCATGGCCTATCTCGACGAACTGCAGGCGAGCAATTCGCGCCATCCGGCAATCCTGAAACTGCGTACCGCGGTCAGCGCGGACGGCACGTTCATGGCGCACCAATCCGAAGTCCTGATCGATGGCGGCGCGTACGCGGCGGGCAAAGTCTCACCGAATCTGGTCGTCTCGGCGCACAACACGCTGTCGGCGTATCACGTGCCCGTGACCAGGCTCGAGGTCAAGACGGTCTACACCAACAGCATTCCGGGCGGATCCATGCGCGCGCCGGGCGATCCGCAGTCGATGTTCGCCAGCGAGTGCCACGTCGACATGATTGCCGCCGAGCTCGGTATCGACCCGATCGAGCTGCGGCGGCGTAACGCCTTGCGCGACGGCGAACCCAGCGTCACCGGCGAGCTCGTGCATCGCTCGCGCGCGCTGCAGGTGCTCGATGCGCTCGAGCGTGAGTCCGGCTGGAAAACCCCGCTGCCCGCGGGGCGTGGTCGCGGCGTGGCCCTGGGTGTGCGCCACATCGGCGCCGGCGCAACGTCGGTGGTCATGCGTCTGCGGCCGGGCGGCCAGGTGGAAGTGCAAACGGGCGTGGCCGATCAGGGTGGCGGCGCGTACACCGTGCTGCGCCGGGTCGCGGCGGCGGTCATGTCGGTGGATCCGAAACGGGTAATGGTCAGCCACTGCGATACGTCCGGACCTGCGCCGGACCCGGGCGTGGGCGGCCAACGCACCACCCACGTCATCGGGCGGGCGGCCCAGGCGGGCTCGGTTGACCTCAAGCACCGCCTGGAAGAGCTGGCCGCCGAGGCGATGGGCTGGCCGGCCGGTGAGGTGCGCCTGGAGAACGACCGCTTCATCTCCGGCGCAGCTTCAGCGTCTTTCGACGAGGTGAGCGAGCAGATCTCGCGCGGCGCGCCGGTCGAGGTGCTCGGCGAGTACGACGGCACACACAAGCCGGGCGAACCGGGCGACTTCGAGTTCGCCGGCTACGTCGTCGAAGCCGAAGTCGACCCTGACACAGGCGCCGTTCAGATCCACGACGTCTTGCTCGCGGCTGACGTCGGCACGATCATCAACCCGCTCGCGCACCAGGGCCAGCTCGAGGGCGGGCTCATGTTCGGCATCGGCGCGGCGTTGATGGAAGAGCTGCTGGTTCAAGACGGCCAGATCACCACGCTGACCCTGGGCGACTACAAGCTGCCGTGCACGATGGATACGCCACCATTCCGCACGGTCCTGTTGCCGGATCCGACCGGCCCAGGTCCGCTGGGCGCCAAAGCGGCCGGCGAGCTGACCAATACCAGTGTCGCGCCCGCGGTAGCCAACGCCGTGGCCGCCTGCGGCGCGCGGGTGATGCACATGCCGCTAACCGCCGAGCGGGTATTGGACGCGCTGGACCGCAACAGCGGGCGATGATCCGGCCAGTTACCATCCGCGTACCTGAGGCATGTCCGAACCGGACCGCGCAGTCGTCATCGGCGCCAGCGTTGCCGGGCTGCTCGCCGCGCATGCCCTCAGCGGCCACTTCGCCGAGGTGGTCATCGTCGAGCGCGACAGCCTGCCGCGCGAACCTGAGTTTCGCAAGGGTGTGCCGCAATCACGCCACCTCCACGTCCTGCTCGTACGCGGAGCCGAGATCCTCGAGCAGTTCTTCCCAGGCATAACCGAAAGTCTGTATGCCGCGGGCGCCCAGCCGATCGATTGGACCAGAGACGTCCTCTATCTTGGTGCTGCTGGCTGGGGCACGCGCTTCCCGCGCAGCCTGACCCTGATCCTCAGCCATCGCGAGCTGCTGGAATGGTCGATCCGCCAGCGGGTGCTTGGGTCACCGCGCATTCGGGCCATTGAGGAACACGACGTCGTCGATCTCCTGCCGAGCTCGGACGGTATCCGCGGTATTCGCCTGCGCGCCCGCCCCGACGGACAGGTCCAGGAGCTTGAGGCGCGACTGGTAGTCGACGCCAGTGGCCGGAACTCGAAGGCGCCTGAGTGGCTCGCCGCGCACGGCTATCCGCCACCTCGCCAGACGGTGATCAACTCGTTTCTGGGCTACGCCAGCCGTCAGTACGCGCCGCCGGCTGACCTCAACGTCGATTGGAAGGCGCTGTTCCTGCTGCCCAAGGCGCCGAAAACGACTCGCTCGGGTGGCCTGTTTCCGATCGACGGCGGCCGCTGGATGGTCACGCTGGCTGGTGCCGGTCGCGACTATCCGCCGAACGACGACGCCGGTTTCCTCGAGTTCGCGCGTACGCTTCGCTCACCTATTCTGTACGAGGCGATCCGCACCGCCGAGCCGCTGACGCCAATCAGCGCCTATCGACGGACGGAAAACCAGTGGCGACACTTTGACCGGCTGCAGCGTTGGCCCCAGCACTTCGTCGCACTGGGTGACTCGGTGTGCGCCTTCAATCCCATCTACGGTCAGGGTATGACCGCCGCCGCCGAGTCTGCGCTTGTACTTGATGGCTGGCTCAGCCGTGCCGAGCCAGCGCTCGCATTCCAGCGCCGTCTGGGTAAGATGCTCGCCGCGCCCTGGTTACTCGCGACGGGCGAAGACTTCCGCTTCCCCACGACCGAGGGCGGCAAGCCAGGACTCACGACCCGGCTGGCGCACCGCTACTTCGATCGTTTGCTCGAGGTGGGGACGGTTGACGAGACAGTGAGCCAGGCGTTCTTGCGGGTGCTGCACCTGCTGGACCCGCCGGCGGCGTTGTTTGGCCCGGGTATTCTGGCGCGCGCGGTACGTGGCCCCGGCCGCCCGTTGTTGTCAGCTCCACCTACGGCGACACCTCTGGGTACGGCAGTCGGCAGGCCGGCGTGAGCACCGTCGAGACTGCGCTGGTCCACCGCATGGCGGAAGTCGAGCCGGGGGTTCGGCTCCACTACGTGGAAGCGGGGGACGGACCGCTCGTCGTGCTGCTGCACGGTTTCCCTGAATTCTGGTATTCGTGGCGGAGCCAGATCCCGGCCCTGGCGGAGGCTGGATTGCGCGTCGTGGCGCCGGACATGCGTGGCTACAACCTCTCCGATAAGCCGCGCGGAGCGAAGGCCTACGCGATCGAAACTCTCGCACGTGATGTCGCCAGGTTGCTGGACGTGTGCGGTGCAGAGCGCGCCTGCGTGGTCGGCCACGACTGGGGCGCGGTCGTCGCCTGGTGGTTCGCCATGCTGTATCCGGAGCGACTGGACCGGCTCGCCATCTTGAATGTGCCTCACCCGCTGAAGTTCCAGCGGGCCCTGCGCACGCTGAGCCAGTTGCGCAAGAGCTGGTACATGTTCTTCTTCCAGTTGCCATGGCTGCCCGAGGCCATGATCCGCGCGTCCATCCGGCACACGCTGGGTGCCATGGTGCAGCGTGGATCGTTCTCAGCTGCCGACGTCGATCGGTACGTCGAAGCAATCTTGCGGCCTGGGGCGCTAACGGCGGGTATCAACTACTACCGGGCCCTGTTTCGCTATGGCCTGCGCACGATGCGGCGGCTCCGACGGATCGATGCGCCGGTGCTGGTCATCTGGGGTGAGCGGGACCCCTATATCGGCCGCGAGCTCGCGGACCCGCCGCGGGACTGGGTGCCGAACGTGCGCGTCGAGCGTCTGCCCAACGCGAGTCACTGGGTTCAGAACGACCAACCTCAGCGCGTGAATGAGCTGCTGACGGATTTTCTCCGCGCCACTCCGCTCCGCTCGAGCCAATAGGCGCTTGTACCCTGGGCCAATGACCTGCGGAGTTGCATAGCCATCTTCAAAGCCATTGAGCTCGATCCCAAAACTCGGCAGCGTACGGGCCGTGAGCTCGCGCTCGCCGCCGAGACGCGTCAGGGTGCCGTCGACGAGCTTCTGGCGCTGCTGCAGGTAAACGCGCGCGACGTCCGAATCGATCCGACTCGGACGCTGGTGCAGCTGCCTGCCGAGCTGTGGACGATCGTCGGCCTGTCCAGCACACCGCCACCCATGACCGAGGGTGCTGGCCTACGGCGCGCGGGCGCCAAACACCGCCGCGTCCGCTAGCGCACGCGTCGTCCGTTATGGTGTGTAGATGCGCCTCGCACACCGCCGCGCGTTGTCAGTCGCGGCATCAAGCCTGATTGGCTTCCTCGTGCTCCTCGCGCCTGTTGCTTCGTCCGCCCAGACGACCGCGCCGGCCGCGGGCTTCGCCTACGGCTTTCAGGTCCACCTGTGGCACTTCGACCAGACTGCGCGATCGAACGTGATCGGCGACGTCAAACAAACCGGCTTCAACTGGATGACCGAGCAGATCGAGTGGCAGTCGGTCGAGACAGACGTCGGGGTGTACGACTGGACGGAGCTCGACAAGATCGTCGGCGATGGAACCAAAGCCGGGCTGAAGATCATGCTCAGCTTCGCCCATGCGCCAGCGTTCTATCGGACTGATACGAGCGGCCTGATGCCGGGAGACCCGAGCACATTCGGCACGTTCATGCAGGCGGTGGCGTCCCACTATCCTGGCCAGATTCAGGCCTACGAGCTGTGGAACGAGGAAAACCTCGATCGCGAGGCGGGCCCCGGCAACGTCGATCCGACAACGTACTTGCCGCTTCTCGAGGCGGGCTACGCCGGCGTGAAAGCCGGCGATCCGACCGCGATGGTGCTGCTCGGGGCGCCCAGCCCGACCGGGGCCAACATTCCGGGCGCGGTCATCGACGACCTGACCTACCTGCAGCAGCTGTACGCCATCAACGGCGGCGAGGTGATCGGCTACTTCGACGCGCTTTCAGCGCACCCGAGTGGCTTTTCGAACCCGCCGGACTGCACACCGGCCACGCCTCAGTGCAGCCTGTCAGGAGGCTTCAATAGCGACGACAGCTTCTTCGCGTTCACGCGGATTAGCGAGTATCGCGACGTGATGGTCCAGAATGGCGACGGGGCCAAACAGATCTGGCTGACCGAGTTCGGCTACTGCTCGAATCCATTGCCGCCCGTTGGCTACGAGTACTGCAAGTACATCACCGAGGACCAGCAGGCGCAGTTCCTGGTTCAAGCATTCAAGATGGCCCGCGCGACGCCCTATATCGGTGGCATGTTCCAGTGGAACCTGAACTTCCAGATGTCGGTGCCGCAATCTGACGAGAAGTGGGGCTTCGGCATCGTCCGCGCCGACTACAGCGGCCGGCCAGCCTACGGCGCGCTCCTCGGCATGCCCAAGATCTAGCATGGCGGCGGCCTTCGATCCCAACACGCTGCAGACACTAGACCGTACCGCCGAGATCGATATCGAGACCTCCCGCGGCGAAGGCGCACCAGTACATCGGGTTACGATCTGGATCGTCGTCGACGGCGACGAGGCCTTCGTGCGCTCGGTCCGCGGGCCGAGCGGCCGCTGGTACCGCGAGCTCTCGGCCAACCCGCGCGGCGCGCTTCATGTGAATGGCCGACGCCTGGCGATCGAGGCCGAGCCGGCGACCGATGCCGACTCCGTCAGCCGCGTGAACGACGCGCTCAAGCGCAAGTACGAACAGCGCTGGCCCGGCCCACTGGCCGGCATGCTGCGCGAGCAGGTCCTGCCGACGACCATGCGCGTGAAGCCAGCCTGATGGCGCGCTTCCGCGTGCTGTACACCGACCGCGGCGACTACTCGCACGATTTTTCCATCGAGCAGCCGTACTACGACGCGATCGGCGCGGAGGTCATCGACGCGCGGCTCGATCACAACGCGCTTGACTGGCCGACGTACGCGCGCCACCTGGCCGAAGCAGATGCGCTGATCTGCTTTCGCGTGTCCGTCGATCGGCGCGCCGTGGAAGCCGCGCCAAAACTCAAAGTGGCCGTGCGCTCGGGCGTGGGCTACGAGAACTTCGACCTGGCGGCGTTTGCCGAACGCGGCATCCCTGCATGCAACGTGCCAGACTACGGCAGCGAAGAGGTCGCCGTTCACGCGCTGTCGTTGATGCTGGCGCTCCGTCGGCGGGTGGCCTACTTTGACAAGGCCTTGCGCAAGGGCGTCTGGCGGGGCTGGCCCGGCGGTGCGAGCATGCAGCGGCCGTCTCTACAGACGGTCGGCGTGATCGGCCTGGGCCGCATTGGTCGCGAGTTCGTCAAGCGCGCCAAGGCCGTATTCGGCCAGGTGATCGCTTGCGATCCGTTTATCTCGCCTGAGGACTTCGCCGCGGTGGGCGCGCGACAGGTTGATCTGGACGAGCTGCTGCGCGAATCGGACGCGATCACCATTCACGTACCGCTGACGCGCAAAACGCGGCACATGATTGGCGAACGCGAGCTGAAGCAGATGAAGCCGAATGCGATCCTGGTGAATACCGCGCGCGGCGCGGTGGTCGATCAGCTGGCGCTCGCCGAGGCGTTGAACGCGCGCAAGATCGAGGGCGCCGCGTGCGACGTCTGGGAACGCGAGCCGGCCCAGGTCGAACACCCCCTCTTCGCGTGTGACAACTTTGTTGGCACGCCCCATGTCGCCGGCATCTCGATCGAAGGCCAGATCGACAATCGCACCAAACAGGCCCAGGAGGTCGTCCGCGTTCTGTCGGGGCAACCCCCGCGAAACCCCGTGGTCGCCGAAGACTAGCCCGCTAGACCGAGCCGCTCACGCTGCTGAGCAAGTTTCCAATGGCGGGGCCAAAAATGATCAGGCCGGCGATGGCCAGCACCGCCACGAGGGCGATGATCAGGCCGTACTCGACCAGACCTTGAGCTCTATTTCGAAGAACCATGTCACAGTTTAGGTGCGGCAAACGCTCATGAAAAACTTTTGAGACGGTACATTCGGCCCATTCGGGGGTAGCCGTTTGTCTTAAAACAAAATGAACGTGGGATGAGAACGAGCTCCACCTTTTAGCTGGGACGCTCGCCTGATTAGAACTGCTGGCGAACCTTCGTCTCGAGGCGCTCGGCGTCGAACTCGTGGGGCAGGTCGTCGTGCACGGCCACGGCCCGCTCGAATCGCGCTTCGGCTTTGGTCTGCCGCGCCGCGTTCGCCGGCGTTGGATTCTCTTTGTTCGCCTTGCGCGCCGCCTCGCGCTCGTTGAACGCCGCTTTGAGCTCGATGCTGTTGCGGCGCCGCTTCTCGAGCCCCTCGGGGCTGTTTAAACTGTCGTGCCAGCCCTCGGCAATGACCGCCTCCATCGTGCCCGGCGCGAGCGGACTCTTGACCGCGAGCTTGGCGATGTCCAGGTTGAGCCCCGTCTCGTCGTTGATCTGCTCGGCCGTCTTCTTGCGGCCAGCCAGCATCTGGCCGACGCGGAAGTCCTGCTCAGCGTGGCGCGCCTCGTGGTACATCGTCGCCGTGGTGTCTTTCAGGTCGTGCTTGTCGCCCGGCTGAAACTGCAGATCGTCCAGCTTGAGCTCCCACTCGGCTGAGCTGAAGGCGCCGCGGCTGCCCAGGCCGTTGACGATCTTGAACTTGATCGGCGGAATGCCCTCGGCCTGCAGCCGTGGATTGATCTCCGTCTCGACGATGTCCTTGGCCACGTCCTGTTCGCTTTTACCGTTCGGATTCTTGAACTTGTCGCGCGCCTTGGCCGTGTAGCTGGAAACGTTGGCGTCCTTGGCGAGCCCGATCTTGAAGATGGTCGGCAGCGTGCGCGGGCCGGCCATCCCGTCGATCTTCAGCGGTGGGCTCGCATTGACGTTCAGCTCCGCCTGACGCCGCGCGACCGCCTGCACATCCAGGTCCGACATGCGCCCGGTGGGCAGTGTGCCCACCTCGAACTGGATCTCCATGATGATGTTGCGCGTGTAGCGCGCCGGCTGGGCGGTGTAAAACCGTTTGGCCCGAGACACCTGGTCGGGCGAAAGGGGTCCGGCGGCGGGTGGTGCGGCGACGCCCGCCGGCTGGCGCTGGCCGATCAAGAGGCGCTGCACGGCATCGTTGCCGCTGAGGTGCTGCAATTGAAGGATGCCGGCCGTGGTGGGATCGATCGGGCTGGCCGCGCGCGCAGGGGCCTGCGGGGCGACGGCCCGCTGCACAGGCTTGGCGCGATTCAGACGTTTGCGCATCATGGCCGGGCCCGAAAGTCCACCCAGACTAACACGGGCTGGCAACCGCGTCTGCGAAGCTCTTCACATGATGAACCTGCAGGGCAAGATTCGCAGTTTGCTGGTGCTCGAGCCGCGCCACGGCGACTACGACGCGTTGATCTCCGTCTTCCGTGAGCACGATGTGCTGGGCAAAGCGATTCGGCTGGCGGGAGCATTGTCTGCGGAAGTGCACGTGCCG
>WNFC01009029.1_pt1 | contig 12459 bp, 13 predicted proteins | sample 5400541 | NCBI WGS metagenome assembly WNFC01 (sample SAMN13153342, study PRJNA577476) | soil metagenome | isolation source: 120 cm saprolite under Douglas fir tree site 2 hole 2 replicate 1 | place: USA:California | collected 2015-04-18
TTGCGCTCGAAGTACTCTCTCTCCAGGCGAGCAACGTCAATCAACATTTCCTTCGGGGCAGGTTTGCCGGCGAGCGGCGAGAGTGCCGGGCCCGCTTGTGTTTCTAGGGTATGGGGCATGGTTCCACCTTCCAGATTTCGGTTGCGTATTCGTGAATGGTGCGGTCGCTGGAAAACTTTCCTGAACTTGCCACGTTCAGAATCGCCTTACGCGCCCATTCTCCGGGATTTGCATAAAGGTTGCCGAGGCGGTCTTGGGCTTGAGTGTAAGAAGTGAGGTCTGCCAAATGCATGTAGTGATCGCCATGAGTAAGCAGCGTATCGCGTAACGCAGCGAACGCACCCGGTTCGTTACGGCTGAAGTAGTCGGAAAAAATCAGGTCTAGCGCCGAGCGCGTCTCGGGTTCATGTTCGTAGTGCCAATGCGGGTTATACCAGGCTTGGCTGTTTTGTACCTGCTCTACCGTGAGCCCGAACAGGAACATGTTTTCCTCGCCGGCTTCTTCGGCCATCTCGATGGTCGCGCCGTCGCGTGTGCCGACCGTCAGGGCTCCGTTCATCATGAACTTCATGTTACTCGTGCCGCTGGCTTCATAGCCCGCGGTCGAAATCTGGTTGGAGACGTCGCTGGCCGGGAGCAGCCGCTCTGCCAGCGAGACGTTGTACTCGGGAAGAAAAACTACTTTCATCCTGCCGCGCACAGTCGGATCGCCGTCAATCGTACCTGCCAGATTGTTGATGAATTTAATGATGAGTTTGGCCAGCTGATAAGCGGGCGCAGCTTTGCCGGCAAAGAAAAACGTGCGCGGCACCACATCCAGGTTGGGATTCTCTCTCAGCCGGTTGTAACAAACAATGATGCGCAGCGCGTTCAGCAGTTGCCGCTTATATTCGTGGATGCGTTTGATCTGGCAATCGAAAATGGTGTCAGGATCGACAATCTGTCCAGAAGTGGCTTTGAGCCAATTGGTGAATTGTACTTTGGCTTCGCGCTTCGACTTGTGGAACGCGTCTTGAAGGCCAGAATCCCCCGCTAACGATTTGAGATTGCTGAGCTGGCCCAGGTCGGTGATCCATTTATCGCCGATAGCTTCTGTGATTGCACTCGACAGTTCGGGATTCGCTTCCAGCAGCCAACGTCGCGGCGTAACTCCGTTGGTCTTGTTGCTGAAACGCTCGGGGAACATTTCGGCAAGGTCCTTAACGGTTGTCGTTCGTAGCAGCTTCGAGTGGACAGCGGCAACTCCGTTGGTGCTGTGCGAGCCGACGATCGCCAGATTGGCCATGCGGATTTTGCGCGATGGTTTTTCTTCCACGAGGCTGACGCGTTCAACGCGGCCCTCGTCCCCCGGAAAACGCACGCGAACTTCGTCGAGCAGCCGGCGGTTGACCTCGTAAATGATCTCCAGTTGCCGCGGAAGAAGAACTTCGAACCATGCCGCCGGCCATTTCTCCAGGGCCTCAGGCAAAAGTGTGTGGTTGGTGTACGCCAGCGTTTTCCTGGTCAGGTCCCAAGCTGTGTCCCACCCGAGGTGCGCGTCGTCCAGCAGGATACGCATCAATTCAGCCACCGACATAGAAGGGTGCGTGTCATTGAGTTGGATGGCGACCTTCTCGGGCAGCTTTTCCCAATCTGTGTTGTGGCGTAGAAAGCGTCGCACTAGATCAGCCAGTGAACAAGCGACGAGAAAATATTCCTGCATGAAGCGCAGCTCTTGTCCGGCGGTAGTGGAGTCATCTGGATACAACACCCGAGTCAGCGATTCGGCTTCGAGAGTTCCGCCCAGTGCGCCTACGAAATCTCCTGTGCCGAATTCCTGAAAATCGAAGTAATCTGGAGCAGCCGCAGCCCAGAGCCGTAGGGTGTTGATCGTTTTACCTCCGTAGCCCACCACTGGACGATCGAAGGGTATGCCGAACAGGCTCGAGGGTCGATTCGGAATCACTTCGACACGTCCGTCCCGCAACTTGAAAGTACAGTTAAGCTTGATCTCCACTTTCTCATGAGAGCGGGCAATCTCCCATGGATCACCGTCGCGCAACCAGTTGTCCGGCTCCTCCCTCTGCCAACCATTCACAAACGACTGCCGAAACATGCCGTACTCGTAGCGCAGACCATAACCTGTAGCTGGAAGTTGCATGGTGGCCATCGAGTCGAGGAAGCACGCTGCGAGGCGCCCCAGACCTCCGTTTCCCAAGCCCGCATCCGGTTCCTGCTCGATCAATTCAAGCCAATCGATGCCTTTCTCTCGGATCGCATGCTGGGCTACGGGATCAAGCAGGAGGTTCGTAAGGTTGTTAGCCAGCGAACGCCCGAGGAGAAATTCCATTGAAAGGTAGTAAACGCGTTTGGCATTCTGTTGCTCATAGGTGCTCTTCGTCAGCACCCAGCGCTGTGCCAGGATGTCACGCACAGAACTGGAGAACGCCTCGAAGCGCTCCCGCGCGCTCGCTGCCTTCGGGTCGATCGCCCGGTCAAAAACCAAGTGCCGTTCGTAGAGCGCGTCTTCCTTTCCGACAAACGGAATGGCGCCGGACCCGTACTGTCGGAGAAGGTCGGAAATATTGGCTGTCTTGGTCGTCATCGGAACAACCTTCGCGGAGTCGGGGCGCACCACACTTTTTGTGCTCATTTGGGATCCTTGTAATCCGATTTGTCGGAAACTGGTTATTGTTTAAGATCAATAGACTATCGTCCTCACCGAACCATTTCGTTGATTCATGCCGCCACGTGATGATCGTCATTCCACAGCCGAATCACTGGCCGTGAGAGATTGTGTTCATAACTAAGAGCGCTTAGGCTTGCGGGGTTCAACAGGAAGTACCTGCCACCAACTCCGGGACCAAGCGCCAACCAGCGGGCGGTCAACACCCGAATGAAATGTCCACTAGAAAAGATCAGTACGTCTCCCCCAACATTACGGACGCGCTCGACTACACGGTCGGCGCGTTCGCCGATTTGTTCCGGCGATTCTCCTCCCGGGGCGCCGTCGCGGAACAAATCCCAGCTTGGATTCTGTTTCAGGATTTCGGCTGAGGTCAGTCCTTCATATTTTCCGTAGTCCCACTCCACCAAATCGCGGTCGGTTATGGCTCCAGCTCCAAAGCCAGATAGTTCGCAGGTTCGGGCCGCACGCTGCAGAGGGCTGGTAAAAACCTGGGCGAAATTCATGCCCTTCAATCGTTCTCCAAGCCGTACGGCGTTGCGCTCGCCATCAGCCGTGAGAGGCAGGTCGGAAAGGCCGGTATGCTGCCCGGTGTGAGTCCAGGCGGTGTTGCCGTGCCGCGCCATATACACAACTGGAAGGGCTTCGCTCATGCAGCCTCACTCCTTCGCACGTTCAATTTGATCGCTGCTCTTCGTCTAGTTGATACGGTCAAGTCCAGGTCCAGGTCTAATCGCCGGACCAGAACTCGAGCGATTCGGGCCGCAGTCCCTCCGTTCGATTGCGAAAACGCGGTGGGCAATGCCTCCTCGGAGCCTGTAAGCGAAGACACCATTACCACGCCTCGTCGTGCGTCAAAACGCAGGGTGATGTGTGCGGCGCAGTGATCGCACAACCAGCACCGCTCGGCATGCCCTTTGCCATTGCCTGGTTTGGTTTGACCGTCACTGGTGGGACTCTCGGCGTATTGCATTTCAACTTCAAATAATTTCCCTTGATGGAGGTAACGAAACTGGGCGCTACAAACAGGGTTCGCACATTTGTTAAGCACCGCAACTCCTTGCGACAAGGTCGTACGATGAAAGCCAATTGACCGCAGTTGAGTCCTTGGCCAAGCATCCGGCGAGGCCCTTGCTACTGTCTGGATGCTCTCTGAGCACTCAAGGTTCCACGTAACCCGCCGCGCGTGTATCGCGCACTCTGGTCAGGCAGACCAACTGGCAGGGTGCGAAAAGCGACAACCACGCTCAGCGCGTACGACGTGCCAAGCCGTTGGACGAGACCTTGGCAAATGACAAATTGGCAGGCCATGTCGTTCCCCAACCGAACCAGGTTAATTGCCATCAACGACGGACCGTGCACGGGCCTCTTGAACCGGGATTTGTCCCTCCTTGTTTTGAGTCGCGTTCACAACATAATCCTGGTGGTCGATAGTTAGAACTTTCTTTCCATACATGCGGACCTGGACAACGGTCTCATCTCTCTGCGGAAGCCAGAAATCACCGATCTTCTGGTACTGACGCACGAAGTCGGCACGCTGGATCCAAAAAGAGGGCCTCTTCGCGGGATGCCCTTCGATCCGCACCACCGCGTAGTCGTCAACATCAATCCACAACTTACCCTCAAACAGATACTTGTCCTTCCGCTTGGGAAGCGCCTGCGCAACCAAACAATGATGGGGACCAATCTGCTGTTCGCCGAGCAGTTCCAAAGAATAGTTCTCCGACGAGATGGCGCTATCATGATGCTCTTTGCCGGCTGCGGCCTCGACCTCGCTGGAGATAAGCTGATTCAGCGCCATTCGACGAACGATCCCCGATCCCGATTCCGATGTGACGACGAATGTTTTCTTGTCCGGTGCGTGGAATTCCATCCGCCCGATCTCCTCGGCGTGCACCTTCCCTTTTAAATCGACGACTTGATAGGTTCTACGTGCCGTGTAGTCGTGCAGACCTGACTTTCTAAGCTCGTTATGCGCCTCTAGTTCGGCGAACAGCTGGTTTTCAGTGACACCGGGACGCAAGGGTTCGAGTGGAGCTGTAAGTTCGGTTCGGCTTTCCAAATCAGACTGGGCTTTCGCCTCCACCCTCAGCACTGTAACCACGATGAACGTAGCGGCCACTAGACGGAGTATTAACTTTGTTCTTGTTGCTGAAGCGCCTCTCCACATATTTCGGTCCTTTGTCGTTTGTCCTCGAAACGCAACCTGCTCCGAAACTCTTCTTAACGAAGTTCGACCACAACAACCTGATCCGAGTCGATTGCTGCATGGGAAGCCGAGTGCGAAGGCTCCGGTAAAGATGATTGCTTGATGGCCTTGGCCACATTGCGGGCCAGGTTATGGGTAGCTCGCAAGTTGTTTCCCATAAAACGGACGTTCCCGTTGACCGTGCGTTCCAAAATGATGTGGCCGTCCCGGGCGCACAACTGGCTGCGAACCGTTAGCTTTGTAGCTCCGCTAACTGTAGTTACCGCGCGTCGCGTCTCGCTCCCTGCGGTGTACTTCTGCACGGTTGTTTTCAGAATCAGCAGGTCGGCAACATCGCTGACATTGCGGTCGCCATCCCGGAGCACCTGTTTGAATTGCTTTGTTTTGCTCAGTTCGTCCAAAAGGCTCTCGTAGATGGCAATCTGAAAGGAAGGCTCGAGGGCCACGTCGCCCGGGTCAACCTTATCCACCTGCACGCTCCATTGTGCGGCACTCGAATTGATTCCGCTCGAGGACGCTGCATTTTCGGCAGACAACTGCGGCGGATGTGCAACGTTGATCGTCACAACTGCCACCGCAACCAGTAGCAATGAAACTCGATTACTTGCTTTCACTCGAAACCTCCGCATTGCTTTGTTTTACGGGCTCGTTCTCGCTCTCGCTGACATGCGCGCCCTTGGCCACCAGTTCGTTCCTCAGAATTTCCGCTTGCCCTTTGTTGAGTTGAAAAATGGCGCCGTGCATTCCGCCATTCGAGTCAACGTACTCGAGTGCAAGAGTGTCGTACTTCTTGTGAGCAAAAAGGCTCACAGCGCGGCCGCCGCCGAACGGAACCGCGGCCTTACCTAGAGTCATTGCCGTCCCACCGACCTGCTTGCTTTGCTCGCCTAGAAATACGTCCTGGAGGGATGCGATCTTTACTTGTATGGCAGGCTTTCCGTCCTTTTGAAACTGCAAAGCATCCTCTTGAATTGAGAGGGTTCCGTTGGCGTTGTTCTTGGCGCTTTCAAAACCGAGAAGATGGGTGCCCCGAATGCTGACTGGCGTAGTCGATTTGGCTGATTGACCGGCACTCTGGGCAAGCGCCGCCGCGCTACACCAAAGCAGGATGAGGCATACTAGGAACAGGTCCGGCTTGTGGCGCGTCGAAATAATTCTGCGATTCATGTTTTCTCTCCGTTGAGCGTTCTCCACTGAATTCAACCCGAACGATATTTAATTGGTCTGCTTGGCATCCGCTGCCGGTTTCTGGCTGATGATCGGGACCTCAAACGACTGGCCCAGGATGTCGTTGTACTTGATTGTCTTTTTTCCGACCAGCACCAGCAGCTGGCGCCCCCCCGCATACTTGATCGTGCTCATCCCCAAGGGTGGTGTGTAGAGGACCAGATAAACGGTATTGCCGACCTTGACGGAAACGTCATAGCTGACGACATCAGAACCCGCACTACTGTCAGTTTGATGAGTCTTGCAATCGGTGATTGTGGCCACTTCCCACTTCGCTACCGGCTCGCAGAACGCCGGAAACGTCGTCATGCAAATACAAATCACGCCCATTAGCCTCAGCACTTACCGCTCCTTTTACACGTACTTGGACTCGAGCTAGCTTCGCGGCCCCGGTATCGACACGTCTTGCTGCAACGTGAAGTCGAGCAGAGTCTCGCTCGGAATCTTCACCTGGTCTCCCTTGGTGATGATCTCCGATCCCGCGCCAGCTCCGCCGCCAACGGCCGCACCGAGCCCTGCACCTTTGCCGCCACCGGCGATCGCGCCAATGATTGTGCCCACAGCGGCTCCGCCGATCGTTCTTTTCGCCGTACTGGCTCCGCGCGACTTGCCTTTCAATTCGTACTCTCCCGTTACCAGCGGCACTGTCTGCCCGTTCACCACGACCCCGGTCAGCTCCAATTGCAGTTCCGATTTACCGGCGAACGTGCCTGATTGTTTCGACTCCGCTAGTCGCCCATACACATCGGCGTCTTTGGGCACAACTATGTTTCCGTCAATTGTTAGGGGTTCCGCCAGAGACGCCTGAAAGCGGTCTCCGACGTGGTTCTTAGTAGAATCGATGCGATCGATGGTGCGCACAGAGATGTGCGTTCCTGCCCGGATCGTGAAAAACGACGGGGCCTGTGTAGCAGCCGCTGTCCCCGTGTCGTTGAGCTGCGAGCTCGCCGGACGCGTCTGCAGGGTACCTGCCGCGGGTTCAGATTCGAACTTCAGCGAAGCGATATCAGCGCGATCGTACTTCTGCACTGACGAGCCAACCTGAAAGCTGATTTCACTCTCGGTGCCACCCATGAACGTGCCGTTGATCAGGCTGCCATTTTTCAATTGCAAGGAATCGGCGGACGCCATGGGCACCGCCACGAACGCCGCAACGACCAGACTGCAAATCTGATTGATCTTCATCACGGCTTTCGTCCTCGCAACCGCGATGCCAAACTAGAGACATGAAACAGAATCGTTGGTCGACAGAGCCTTTCAATGCACTTACGCCCGATTGACCCAAAAATCGGCCAGAGAGCGTGGCCTCAGCTCAGCACGCTCTTCCCTGTCACCTGCCAAATGCTTGTCAGCGCTTCTGACAGCGCAAACTCACGTGCGATGGCAATGGTTGTGTTACCAGTCGCCTCTCAGGCTTAACACTTGGCATCGCGCTTGCAGGAAGCAACCCTACAGGAGAACAACATGAGGAACATCGACGCGGTACCGGGAGAATCTAACGCCAGCATTATTTCCTCGATTATCAATTTGGTCTGTCCGCAGTGCGGCGGGAGCATGTTGGAGTTCCAATGCTACGGAAAGTGCCGCAGAAACTGGATCGCGGAATGGGAATGGGCAAACCTCACAACCAGGAGCTTGGATTTCAATCGCCCAACACGTCCCGAACGGAGAACGCGCTGACTTGTCTCCTGGGCTTTTGGTCCGGGCATAGCTTAACTTGTCTCCGGTAAACGAGATCTTCAAATACGGAACCTTCAAATCATGGATACAGTGTCAGTGGCGGCAGAACTGGACAGCAGGTTTGGAATTCCCAGTGTGGCTGAAGTGTGCGAAGGCAATGGCGGACTGCCACGAGTGCAGATCACCAGTGCCCTCGGGGGCGGCGAAATGTATCTGCATGGCGCCCAGGTCACGTCGTGGAAGCCGGCGGGCCACGCCGAGGCGCTTTTTGTAAGCACGAAATCGCGCTGGCAGGAAGGCCAGGCGATCCGAGGAGGCATCCCGATCTGCTTTCCCTGGTTCCGCGCCAAGGGAAACGACCGTCAAGCTCCAGCGCATGGATTCGTGCGCACAAAAACGTGGCAGATCGAGTCCATCGTTCAAAACGAAGGCAGCGTTTCAGTAAGCATGTTTACTGAGAGCGATGAGCAGACGCGGCGCTGGTGGCCTGGGGAATTCCGGCTGATCCACCGCGTCACGTTTGGTTCCGAGCTTAAGCTGGAGCTTATTTGTCGTAACACGGGCGCAACCCCCTTACGCTTCGAGGAAGCGCTCCACACTTACAACCAGGTGACCGATGTTGAGCAGGTGCGTTTGCTGGGCCTGAATGCCGTTCATTTTCTTGACAACACCGACTCAAACAAAGAGAAGACGCAGGTCGGTGACCTTGCGCTGGCCACACAAACCGACAGCGCCTATATGAACACCGACAGCGCGGTCGATTTGTTGGATCCGAAGATGCGCCGCCAGATTCGACTGCAAAAGGAAAACTCGCTCACTACCGTCGTCTGGAATCCGTGGCGGGAGGGCGCTGCCGGGTTAAGAGATCTGGGTGATGGTGAGTGGAAGCAGTTTCTTTGTGTGGAGGCGAGCAACATCCTGGGCTCTTCTGTGAATCTTGATCCAGGACAGGAACATAAAATGACTGCGGTCCTGAGCGTGGCGAAACTCTAGCTCAAACGGCGGCCAGCGCATGCATTTAGCAAGCAGGCAGCGTGTGAAATCCTAATCGCTAGGCAGATGCCATCTTCTTTTCGAGAAGAGTGCAGGCAAGCGAGGACACATCTGGGTCTTTAGATTCCAGCGCCCGAACCAGTTCCAAGCAGGCATCTTCCGATGCATACTGCGTCCACATGACCCCGCATAAGAAAACATAGTCTGCGTATTGTTTGTTCTCGATTGCCTTGAATGCTTGCATCAGGTCCTCCATCTTGGATCGATCTCTACATGTGATAGAGCACTCACAACTCCAACCCGGTGTGGAAAACGAGACCGGGCCCTATCCCTTTCTAAACGGACAGCTTAGAATGCCGGCGGCACAATGTGTGCTTTCTACTTCGATAGGAGACGATAGTCGATACCTTGACAGGTGACGGGCGGCTGGCAGTCGTGCGTCCTAATTGCGGCGCTCAGGTCCACGCAATTGAGTAAAACGGAATGCGCCTTGATCAGGGGGTCGCCGCCTCGACGAGGCGTGATGGCGCCTTTACATCGTCGTCCGGTTGGCAATCATAATCTCGTCCCGTTTGCGCTCCACCACATACACCCCAGATCACACGCATTGACGCCATCAGAGGTACAGCGAGGTAAATGCCAACGATTCCGCCGATCTCGGCACCGACCAGGACTGCAAAAATCGCGGCCAAGGGATGAATCTTCAGTTGATGTCCCAGGATGCGCGGCGAAGAATAATAGTCCTGAATTACTCGCCAAATGCCTAGCAATGCCGCCATCCAAAGCCAGTGGGAGTGACTTACAATGCCGACGCCGACAATCACAGCGAATGTGCTCGTCCAGCCAACCACGGGCACGAACTCCAGCAGTCCTCCGAGAAAGCCCAATGCGATGGCGTGCGGAAATCGCAACAGAAGTAAGGCGCTAGAATAGAAGAGGAAAGAAAGACCACAGAGAAGCATCTGAGCCCTTACGTACCTGGTCAGCATCACGTGTAACTCGGTCGCCACCGCGCGGATTCGCGGACGGCGGTTCGTAGGGAAAAATAATTGGATCAGAACATCCGCAATGTGGTCGCCGTCGCGCAAGAAAAAAATAGCCAGGATTGGAATCAGCAGCAACACGCCGAACAGTTGTGCAGCATTGGAAATATAACGATCTACAGCCGGCACCAGGCGCTCGATGGTGTTTTTGTGCCTCGCCAGAAAGGCCCTGAATCGAAATTCCTGTTCTTCGCTCCAGCCGTATTTTCCTCGCAGTTCGGTGGCTATGTCTCCTGTGGAAAGGCTGTTTAGCACAACCGGCGCTTCATCCAGCAACTTCACGGTGCTCTTGGCCAGCCTCGGGGCGAATGTATACCCGAGCAGCGCGATCAGAATCACGAAGGCTATATACACCTCGACGACCGCGGGCCCTCTCAGGTTCCTGAAAAACAGGGAATGGCGCTGCAGGAACTTGACCACGGGATCAATCAAGTAAGCGAAAAATATGGCAAAGATGAAGATCAGGATGATTCGTCGTGCGCTGTAAGCAGCTGCGCATACCACGCCAAACAACAGCATGGTCAGCAGGATGTCGAGGGTACGGCGCTGGGGGAAGGCCATCTTTAGTTGTCCAAACTCGAGAAATCTGCAAAGCGCGTTGGCGCACACCAGGTATGCACCGTCACGGATTGATGCATGCAACGCTAGGGCCACTCTCGCAGGTGAGGTCGAGGGTGCTCTCGCCGATAACAGGTACTGGATAGCGGAGAGAGGGAACTGTGGGATCTTGGCGCTTACTCGGTTAGCCCGATTTTGCCAACCGCAACCCGGGGGCAGTAGGTGAGAGTTGAAACGCAATGTCCCCGGGGATGGACAGCTGGACCTCTGTCCCCGTGGTTGCACCGCTAGAGATTTTGAGCAGACCACCGATTCTCATAGCCCGCTCCTGCATGCCTGCCAAGCCCCAATGTCCCTCGCGCCCGGACTGGAGGACTTGAGCACCGATGCCGCATCCGTTGTCCGAAATTCGCATGCGCAACTCATGGTCGGCGTATTCAAGTTCGAACTCGATGCGTTTCGCCTGGGAGTGACAAAAGGCATTGACCAGAGCTTCTCTTCCAATCCGGTAAATCTCATGCTGGATGAGTGGCTCAAGAGGCTGTTGCCGGCCAGCGACAACGACGTGGAAGTCCACATTTGGGTCGGCCGCAAGTTCTTGCCGGATCCCGGACAAGGCCGCGACCAAGTCGAACGGATGAGTGCTGGAGAATTCGATCCAACAACGGTTTGACCTGAGACTCCGCGGGCACACCGTCCACCGCAACGCTCAACTGCATGGAGGCGCTCAAAAAAGTCTGCAGCAGCGTGTCATGAAGTTCTTGGGCAATCCGGGTTCGCTCTTCGAGCCGCACGTTTTCTTTTCGAACGCGTTCTTCTTCCTGCTTACGCGACTCGATTTCTGTCGCCGTCCCGAACCATCGTACGACCGTGTCGTCTTTTATTAATGGGTTGTACCGAAGCAGAAACCAGCGGTAAGTGCCGTCCTTTGCGCGAATTCTTGTTTCGAGTTCAAACGGGGACCTGCCGGAAAATCCACGCGTCTGAAGTGCCCGCACTTCGGCCGCCTCATCGGGATGCACAACTATCGAGGTCACGTCGGAAGTGCGGTACTCTTCGAGCGTCAGACCTGTGTATTCTTGCACGACGCGATTCGCATGAATCCGCTTGCCATCGGGCCCCACCACCACAATAAGCTGTGGCATAAAATCAACAAGCTGTTGAAGCTCCTGCTCCGCACGCTTACGCTCGGTGACATCGATCACGGTACCTACGAACTCACTGAGATCGCCGGATCGGTCGAGGACCGCGTGGCCTACAACGTCAATGTCTCTGACCCCTTTGTCCGGATGAACGATTCGGTACCCGAATTCGAAATCCGCCTTGTCGCGGATGGCCTTCTCGAACCGTTGCCTCATCGCGACTTGATCGTCCCGATGAATTCGATGAAAGAATTCTTCGAAGCGCGGCAGCGGGCCAGCGGGATCGAACCCCAATACGCAGTAGCACATCTCCGACCAGTACCTGATATCACCGGTCGCGGGGTTCCATGCCCAACTGCCAGTTTGACTGAGTCTTTGCGCTTCCGCCAGATAGGCTTCGCTTTCACGTAGCCTCTGTTCCGCGCGCTTGCGGTCGGTAATGTCCTGGACCGTACCGAACATTTGGCAGGGCCTCCCCGACGCGTCTTTCTTCAGATCGCCCTGACTATGAACCGTGCGCAGTTCGCCACTGGGACGGATGATTCGGTGTTCTACGTCCGTGCGCAATCCTCCGCGAACGGCCTCCTCGGCCAGTCGGAACACAAATTCTAAATCTTCGGGGTGGATCATTTTTCGTATAACAGCTATGTCTATGGGATGCTCCTGCGGCCGCAGCCCATAGATGCGGTAGGTCTCGTCTGACCAGATCACGTGATTCGAGGTCAGGTCCCACTCCCAGTAGCCGACATGTGCAATCCGCTGGGCTTCTTCAAGCTTGGCTTTGCTGTCTTGCAAGTCGCCAGACACCAACTGCAGGGCTTCCTCGGCGCGTTTGCGATCTTCGATGTCGGTCGTGACCCCATACCACTTGACGATGTTTCCATCTTCATCTCGGAGCGGCACCCCGCGATCCAACTGCCAGCGATATTGCCCATCCGAGCG
>WNFC01010911.1_pt1 | contig 12458 bp, 8 predicted proteins | sample 5400541 | NCBI WGS metagenome assembly WNFC01 (sample SAMN13153342, study PRJNA577476) | soil metagenome | isolation source: 120 cm saprolite under Douglas fir tree site 2 hole 2 replicate 1 | place: USA:California | collected 2015-04-18
CGTGGTGCGGTCGATCGTCTCGTCGTGGATGACGACCACCTCGCCGTCGCGGGTCAGGTGCACGTCGAACTCGACGATGGCGGCGCCCGTCTCCAGGCCGGCGGCGAAGGAGGCCAGCGTGTTCTCGGGGCGGTGCGAGCTGTCGCCGCGGTGGGCGATGACGAGGGGCGTGGGCTGCGGGGCGGGCATGCCTCGATCTTAGCCCACGCCCGGCGCCTCCCAGGCGCCGGGGCCTAGCGCGCGAGCTCGGCCGCTTCCGCGCCCGCCCGCGGCAGCGTCTTCTCGTAGATCTTGGCCTCGATGAACACGTCGAGGATCTGGCGGTCCAGCTTCCCCATGCCCGCCTCGTCACGGAGGATGTTGAGCGCGCGCTCCACCGGCACCGCCTTCTTGTAGGGCCGGTCCCAGGCCACCAGCGCGTCGAAGATGTCGGAGATGGCCATCATGCGCGACTGCAGCGGGATCTCCGAGGCCTTGAGCCGCCGCGGGTAGCCGGTGCCGTCCATCTTCTCGTGGTGCGCGTACGCGATCTCCGGCACGCGGCGGAACTCGCCCGTCCACGGGATCTCGGACAGGAAGCGGAAGGTGTGGGTCACGTGGCTCTCGATCTCGCGCCGCTCCTTCTCGGACAGCGATCCCTTGCGGATGGAGAGCGCGGACACCTCGTTCGGGCTCAGGAAGGGCTGGCGGTTGCCGTCGGCGTCCGCGAACGAGCGGCCGGTGAGGTCCATCAGCGCGCGGAAGCTCTCCTCCTCCAGGATGGTCGGCTCGTTGGCCTGCGTGATCATGCGCAGCAGCGCGTCGACCTCCTCGCGCTGGCCGTCGTAGTTGCGGTCCATCTCCACCAGGAGGTCGGGCGCGGTCTGGGCGGACTGCATCTGGTCCAGCTTGGCCCGCAGGTGCTCGGCCTCCAGCGTCCGCTTGATGTAGGCGAAGCGCTGGCGGATGAGCAGCATCTCGCCGACGTAGAGCTTCTTGCCCTTGATGAGGACCTTCTCGCGCACGCCGACCTTGCCGAAGTCGTGCAGGAGGCTCGCGTACTTGACCTCCTGGAGCTGGTCGCGCGTGAAGCGCACGTCGCGGAAGGGGCCGGCGTCGATGGCGTCCAGCTTCTCGCCGATGCCGACGGTCAGGGTGGCCACGCGCGACGAGTGACCGGAGGTCGTGGGATCGCGCGACTCGATGGCGGTCACCGAGGCCTTCACGAAGGACTCGAACAGGTCGCGGATGTCCTGGATGAGCCGCGCGTTCTCGAAGGCCACGGCGGCCTGGCTGGCCAGCGACGTCACCAGCTCCTCGTCCACGGAGGTGAACGGGATCACCGCCTCCTCGACCAGCGACACGGGCTGCAGGACGATCTTGGATTCGCGCTTCTTGTTGATGAGCTGGATGACGCCGATGACGTTGTTCTGGTGGTCGCGCATCGGCACCACCAGCATCGACTTCGTGCGATAGCCCGACTCCTCGTCGAAACGGCGCGACACCTTGAAGGTCGAGCCCACGGGCAGGTGGTAGGCGTCGGCCACGTTCACGATCTGGCCGGAGAGGGCGGCGTAGCCCGCGATCGAATCCTCAGAGAGGGGGACGGTGAACTCCTCGAAGCTGCCCACGGGCACGGAGTCGTTCTGGGGGAGCTTGAACCAGAGCTTGTCGTCGGAGTGGCTCTCCGAATCCTTGCCCCGCTCGACGAGGTAGAGGCTGCCCGCGTCGGCGGCGGTGATCTCGCGGCACTTCAAGAGGATCAGCTCGAGCAGCTTGTCGATGTCGCGTTGCGCGGAGAGGGCGACGCCGATGTGGTTCAGCTCGTGCAGCTCCTGGCTCTTGCGGACGAGCGCGTCGTCGAGCTGCTCGATCACGCGGCGGCTGTTGATCGTGTCCAGGGCCCGGTCGAGGCGCAGGCGCAACCGGGTCGGGGTCAGGGGCTTGATGAGGACGTCGTCGAGGAAGGGAAAGCGCCGGATGAGGTCGTCCGCGGCGTCCGCTTCCGCGGCGGAGACGATGAGGGCGCGCCGGTTGCCCCCCCCGCGGACCCAGGCTTCGAGAGCGCTCTTCTCGGCCTCGAGCCGCACGGGGTCGGCGAGCACGAGGGCGCTGCCCTTGCCCTCGATGACGGCCAGGAGGGCGGCCAGCGTCTCCACCTCTTCCGTCGCGATCCCGGCCGGGATCTCGCCGGAAATCAGGTCGCGCGTCTTGCCCCAGACGAGAATATTCGCCATTCTGACGCTTATAAGGCCGGCAAAGGGTAGCACAAGCCAGAGGCCGCCTCTACGACAGGCGGTCCGCCAGTTCCGTGAGGCTGCTCACGAGAAGATCGGGCGGGTCGTCGCGAAAGCTCCCGGTATCGAAGCCATAAGTGACGCCAGCCGTAAGCGCGCCCGCGGCGCGGCCGGTCTGGACGTCGATGCCGGAGTCGCCGACCATGACCGCCGCCTGCGGGTCCACTCCGGCCTCCTCGGCGATCCGGCGCAGCCCCGCGGGATCGGGCTTGCGCGCCTCGACTGAGGACGGCTAGCGGGCAGAAGCGCAGCCGGTCGAGCGCTTCCGCCGTCCCCGGGTAGAGACGGGTCGCGTCGAGGAGGCCGCGGCCGTACTCCTCGAGGAAGATGGGAAGGACTTCGTCGGCCGATCGCGTCACGCCGGCCTGGGCGAGGCTGCGCGTGATCAGGACGCGGGCGCCGCTTCCGATGAACGAGCGCACGACGTCCTCGGGCAGGCGCGCCACGCCGGGCGAGGTGCGCTGCAGCGCGCGATTGACGGCGGCGGCCAGGTCGCGGCTGGAGTCGATGAGCGTGCCGTCGAGGTCGAAGACGACGAGGCGCGCTCGGCTCACTCCGGCAGGACGCGCAGCCGCGGAAGACGCGACGGCACCGGCTCCGCGCGCTTGCCCGCACGCGACTCGCGTAGCTCGACGAGCAGCCGCTGCATGTCCTCGCGCAGGGCGGCGACGTTGAGCCCGCGGAAGCGGGGCATGAACTCGTCCATCTTGCGCAAGGCGGAGCCCACCATGCCCTCCGCGTCCTCGACGTCTCCGTCGCCGAGCTGAAGCAGCGCTTCCGCCAGGTTCTTGAGAAGGGTGTAGAACTGGCGTTCGGAGGAGGCGCGGGTGGAGGATGTCATCCCGTCGAGGGCGTCCTGGAACTCGGCGAAGCGGCCGCTGTTGAACAGCTCCACCGCTTTGAGGAGTCCCTCGTGCACCCGATCATGCTAACACCCCGCCGCAGACGGGCGGCGCCCCTCGCGGCCGCCTCGCCATGGCGCGACGCGGCCAGCGGTGCTCAAATTGAGGGAGGCGGCGCCTCACCGCCCGGAGGAAAGTGATGCGCAAGAGGACGCTCGGGCAGGGGCTCACGGTGTCGGCCCTGGGGCTCGGCTGCATGGGGATGTCGGAGTTCTACGCCGGTCGTGACGAGGCGGAGTCGATCGCCACCATTCACCGCGCCATGGGTCTGGGCATCGACCTGCTCGACACCGCCGACATGTACGGCCCCTTCACCAACGAAGATCTCGTGGGCCGCGCGATCCGGGGCCGAAGGGACGAGGTCGTGCTCGCCACCAAGTTCGGGAACGTGCGCGGGGAGGACGGCAGCTTCCAGGGAATCTCCGGCAAGCCCGACTACGTCCGCGTCGCCTGCGAGAGCTCGCTGCGCCGCCTCGGCGTCGACGTCATCGACCTCTACTACCAGCACCGCGTCGACCGGACGGTGCCGATCGAGGACACGGTGGGAGCGATGGCGGAGCTCCACGCGGCGGGCAAGGTGCGCCACCTCGGGTTGTCGGAAGCCTCGCCGGCGACGCTGCGGCGCGCGCACGCCGTTCATCCCATCAGCGCGCTGCAGACCGAGTACTCGCTCTGGAGCCGTGAGACCGAGGAGGACATCCTGCCCACCTGCCGGGCCCTCGGCATCGGGTTCGTGGCCTACAGCCCGCTCGGGCGTGGGTTCCTGACCGGCCGCTTCCGCCGTCCCGAAGACCTGCCCGCGGACGACTATCGGCGCAACTCGCCGCGGTTCCAGGGCGAGAACTTCCAGAAGAACCTCGACCTCGTGCGCCGGATCGAGGAGATCGCGGAGCAAAAGCGCTGCACGCCGTCCCAGCTCGCCCTGGCCTGGGTGCTCGCCCAGGGAGAGGATATCGTGCCGATCCCCGGTACCAAGCGCCGCAAGTACCTCGAGGAAAACGCGGCCGCGGCCGACATCGTGTTGACCGCAGAGGACCTGCGGCGGATCGACGAGCTCGCGCCGCACGGAGTGGCGGCGGGAGCCCGCTACCCGGACGTGGCCATGCGCTCCGTCAACGGCTGATACCTGCCGGTGTGACCCCCCGCACCCCCGGCGCTATTTGGACCACGCGCGCCCCGGGAAGTGTTACGCTCCCCGGCTGTAGACGACGTCCCTCCGAGGAGAGTGAGTGAGCATCATGAGCCGCCGGGTCCTCGGTACGCTTGCCTTCGCGCTGCTGGTGTCGGCACCGGCCAGCCGAGGCGACGACAAGCTGGCCTTCCTGATTCCCCACCTCTACGGCCCGACCGGGCTCGTCGTCGACAGCGAAGCGCGGCTTCCCAACGGGCAGACCCACTCCGCGCATTTCAACAGCGCCTTCCAGGCGGAGTTCACGCAGTTCAACGTGGCCATCGCCAGCCAGCTCACCGGCCTTCCCATCCCCACTCCCGCCTCCGGCTTCACCTATACGCTGGATCCGGGGCTGGGCCTGTTCACGCGATCGACCAAGAGCTTCGGCCCCATCCTCGCTGACCGCGCGGACACCGTGGGACGCCACAAGCTCAGCGTCGGCGTCCACTTCCAGCGGTTCACGTTCGACAAGCTGGAAGGAGTCGGGCTCGACGACGTGCCTGCGGTGTTCACGCACGACAATCCCGCCCCGGGGGGACGCGACGACGTGGTCACCACGACCAACGCGATCGACGCCTCGGTCAGCCAGCTCACGACGTACCTGAACTTCGGCGTCACGTCGTGGCTGGACCTGGCGGTGGCGGTGCCCCTGGTCACCACGGACCTCAGCGTGCGCTCGACCGCTACCGTGCGGCGCATCGGGACCTCGGCCAATCCCGCGATCCACTTCTTCCGCGACGCCAGTGGCGCCTTCGGCGACACGAAGTCGTTCGAATCGACCGGAAGCGCGAGCGGCGTCGGCGACGTCGTGGTTCGCCTCAAGGCGCGCGCGGCCAGCGCGGGACCCGTGGCCGTGGGCCTCGGCGTCGACAGCCGCCTCCCGAGCGGAGACGAGATGGACCTCCTCGGGGCGGGCGCGTGGGGCGTGAAGCCCTTCCTGGTCGTGTCGTCGACCGGCCGCACGTTCTCGCCGCACGCCACCGTGGGCTACGAGTGGAACGGTGACAGCACGCTCGCCGGCGATCCCGTCCTCGGCACGAAGGCGAAGCTGCCGAACCAGATCACGTTCTCGGGCGGGGTGGCCCTGGCCGTCACCGGGAACCTCACCCTGGCCGCGGACGTGCTCGGACGGCGCATTCTCGACGGCCGCCGCCTCGTGCCCACGACCTTCCACGCCCTGGACGGCCGCACGACGTTCCCGGACATCTCGTTCGCCCGCCGCTCCGAGAACGAGCTCTCGGGCGCCGTGGGGTTCAAGTTCAACCCGCGCGGCCGCCTGCTCATCGACGCCAACGTCCTCTTCGGCCTCAACGACCGTGGCCTGCGCGACAGCCTGACGCCGCTCGTCGGCATCGAATACGGCTTCTAACCCACCGGCGATGGGCTCGTTTCGCAGTAGTGGGACTGCGGTCGCCGCTCTGTGCGTGGCCCTCGTCGTCGCCGCGCCGCCGCCGTGCGTGCGCGCCGCCATTCGCGAAGACTCTCCGTCCGCGGTGACGCTCCCGTCCGGGGAGCTGTCGACGGAGGCGGTCAGCATCCGCAAGGTGCTCGAGGCGTATGTCCGCGCGGTCGAAGCCAAGGACATGCAGATGTTCCGGACCGTGAAACCGAACCTCTCCGAAGAAGAGGAGAAACGGGCGCGCGCCGCCTTCAAGAGCATCCAGTCGCAAGTGGTGAAGATGAACGTGCTCTCGGTGGACGTGAAGGAAGGCAAGGCCACGGTCAAGGTGTCGCGCCGCGACACGATCAATGGCTCCATCGTGAGCAGCTTCCCGCAGACCTTCTCGCTGGCGAAGGAGACGGCGGGCTGGATGATCCAGGACATCGGCCGCTAGGCTAGCGCCTACTTGCCCTTGCAGTCGCCACTGACATAGCCCAGAGCCTTCAGCCGCTCGCAGGTGTCCTTGTCCATCGCCATGACCTGGTGCCCGGAGGCGAGGGTCAGCCATACGTGCACGCCGGGCTTGCCCTCGCGCGGAGCGGCGAAGATGTTCTCGGCGCGCTCCTTCTCCGTCTCGATCTCGGGCAGCTTGAAGGGGACCTCCGTCGGGTGGATGCCCTCCTGCGCGATGTACACGTCGCTCGGGGAGAGCGGTTTTCCGTCGCGCGCCCCTTCCAGCCAGACGGGCGCGCCTTGCGGACGCAGGCTGAAGGCCACCTCGCGCGGATGTCCCGGACGCGGGGTGACGGTGACGATCAGCTTGCGCCCGTTGCCGTCGAGGTCGTAGCGGTCACCCGGCCCGAAGCCGACGGGCTCGACGCCCTCGATCCAACCGCCCGTCTTGAACAGCATCTGGTAGGTGCCCGGAGCCTCGAAGCGCACCGTGTCCCGGAACGGGTTGGGGACCATCGCCGCTTCGACGCCCGCCTTGAGCAGGCGCACGCGCTCGCGATTCTGGTCGATCAGGTTCTGCTGCTCCTTCGGATCCTTGCGGAGGTCGAAGTAGAGCTCGTCCTCCTCCGGGCTGAAGCGCCGGACGTACTTGTCCTGGCGCGTGCGCATCCCGTGGGCCACGAATCCGCGATGGCTGATCTCCGAGACGGCGGGCGGCTCGGGGGCCCCGCCCTTGAGGACCGCTTGCAGGGGATGGCCCGAGATCACAGGGGCGGGGGGGACGGACAGCGCGAAGTGCTCGAGGATCGTGGGCAGGATGTCGAGGGTCTGCACCTGCTGCGCGATGCGGCGGCCGCCGTCCCTCTGGCCGGGGAACTTCACGAGCAGCGGGATGCGGATGAGCTCGTCGAACACGCTGCGGCCGTGCAGCCACTTGCCGTGGTCCTCGAACTCCTCGCCGTGGTCGGCCATGAAGACGATGAGCGCGCGATCGTAGAGGCCGCGCTTCTTGAGCTCCCGGACGAAGCGGCCGAACTCCTGGTCGCCGTACGCGATCTCGCCGTCGTACTGCGCGATCAGACGGTCGCGGTCGAGCGGCTCCTTGAAGTCGTAACGCGGGTCCTGGCCCGGGTGATCGGGGGTCGGGTGCGGCTCGTACTTCTGGTCGAAAGGCGGGGGGGGCGTGTAGGGGACGTGCGGATCCATCGTGTGCACGTACAGGAAGTTCGGGAAGCCGCGGCGCTCCTCGAGCCAGCCCAGGCCGGCGTCCACGACCGGGCCCGCCTCGACCACCTTCGAGGGCCGGTTGCCCGCGCCGTGCAGGCCCGCGAAGAAATCGAATCCCTGATCGAAGTTCGTGCCCGCGGAGTAGATCACGGAGTTCGAGACGGCGGCGCCGGTCGCGAACCCGTGCGCCTGCACCATCTCCGCCAGCGTGACGAGGCCCGGATCGAGGCTGTCGCGGAGCTGGACGGCGCGATGACGGCCGGGCAGCAGCGACGTCATCAGGGAGGCGACGGCCGGCTTGGTCCACGATGCCGCCGAGATCGCCTGGTCGAAGACGACGGCGTCCTTCGAGAAGGCCATGAGCTCCGGCGTGGTGTCGCGCGCATATCCGTAGGGCGTGGTGTGATCGGCGCGCAGGGTGTCCACGAGGTAGATGATCGCGATGGGCGCGCCGTCGTCGGGCACCGTGATCCCGGGATCCCCCCAGAAGGCCTGGCGCGCATCGTCGTCCTTCTCGAAGCCACGCGTCTCGAACACCAGCTCGCGTCCGCGGCCGGCCTGGGACGAGAGGTCCAGATCCACGGGCACCCACTTCCGATGGGCGGGCCGGGAAAGGGGATCGAGGAGGCTCGTCCAGATCGTCTCTTCCTTGCCGCCCGTGACGACCTTGATCACGAACTCGACGCCCGGCTTATCGTGGCGCTCGGGGGGGATGCCGCAGGCGACGCTCAGGCGCGCGCCGCGGGGGATGTCGACCGCGAATCGATACCGGCTGGGCGGGGAGGCGTTGAGGGTGGCGCGGACGACGTCGTTGATGCGGATGCTCTTGCCGGTCTGTCCTTCGATCCAGGTGGCGTCGCGGCCACCGACTTGCGCTTCGACGCGCGCGCCGCCGGCGCGCAGCAGATCGAGGGGTTTGGCGGGCGGGGAACAAGCGGTGGCGCAGCAGACGACGATGAAGCCCAGACCGACGCCCCAACGAATCCGCAACCAGCCTCCCGCGCAGCCATGTCCGCGCTGCCCAAAGAAACCAGTTCTAGCATGGCGGAGCGATTAGAAGATAACAGGCCGACCAGGCCTACGCCCGATCCAGCCTCTCCCGCACACGACGGAGCAGCGCGTCGGGAGTGAAGGGCTTGTGGATGAGGTCGGTGCCCGGCTCGAGGACGCCATGGCGGGCGATCGCCTCCGCGGTGTACCCGGACGCGAAGAGCACGCGCAGGCCCGGGCGTTCGGAGACGAGCAGCGTCGCCACCTCCCGCCCGCCCATGCCCGGCATCACCACGTCGGTGAGGAGCAGGTGGACGGTGCCCGCGTGAGCCCGGCTCACGCGCAGCGCCTCCGCGCCGCTTGCGGCCTGGAGCACGGTGTAGCCGCCGCTCTCGAGCACCTCGCGCAGCAGGCCGCGCACCGCGTCCTCGTCCTCCACGAGCAGGATCGTCTCCGACCCTTCGGGCGCGGCCGCGCCGGTGGGCGCGGACACGGGCGCCGCTTCCGCCGCCTCCTCGACCTCGGGCAGCCAGATGCGGAAGGTAGTGCCGTGGCCGCGCGCGCTCTCGACCGCGATGTGCCCGCCGCTCTGCTTGACGATCCCGTAGGCGGTGGCCAGGCCGAGCCCCGTGCCCTTGCCCTTCTCCTTGGTGCTGAAGAACGGCTCGAACACGCGGTGGAGCGTCTCCGGCTCCATGCCGGCCCCGTTGTCGGTGACGTCGATCCGGACGTAACGGCCCGGCTCCAGGCTCACCTGCTCGCGCGCGAGGGTGGCATCGACGACGACGTCTTGCATCACGATGGCCAGGCGGCCGCCGCGGGGCATGGCGTCGCGGGCGTTGACGGCGAGGTTGACGATCACCTGCTCGATCTGGCCACGGTCGGCCTTGACCTGGCCCTTGGCGCTCCCGACGTCCGTCACCAGCTCGATGTCCTCGCCAATGAGGCGCTCCAGCATGGTGTGCAGCTCCGATACGACCCCGCCCAGGTCCACCACTCGGGGCTGGATGACCTGCTTGCGGCTGAAGGCGAGGAGCTGACGCGTGAGGTTCGCGGCGCGCTCCGCCGCCGTGCGGATCTGCTCGAGGTTGCGCGTGACCACGCCGGGATCGCCGGCCCGGGACAGGGTCAGGGTCGTGTAGCCGAGCATGACCGCGAGCAGGTTGTTGAAGTCGTGCGCGATGCCGCCGGCGAGGCGGCCGACCGCCTCCATCTTCTGTGACTGCCGGAGCTCCTCCTCCAGGACGTGCCGCTCGGTGACGTCGCGCGCGTTGATGACGATCGCGCGGATGGCCGGGTTGTTGCGATGGCTCACCGCCATCGACTCCAGGAAACGCCATGAGCCGTCTTGATGCCGCATCCGGTAGGTGGCGATCACGGGCTGGCCCGGACTCGCGAGCGCGGCCTCGAGCTTCGCCCGCATGTCGCCCGCGTCCTCGGGATGGATGAATTCGAACGCGGTGTGCCCGACCAGCTCCTCCGGAGTGCGCCCCAGGATGCGCCGCACCGGCCCGCTCACGTACTTCAACAGGCCTTCCGGGCTCACCAGCGCGGTCACGTCCGAGCCGTTCTCGACCAGGGCGCGGAAGCGCTCTTCACTCGCGCGCAACGCCTTCTCCGCCCGGCGGCGGTCCTGGAACAGGCCCAGCTGCCGGCCGACGGCGGTGAGGCGCGTGCGCAGCTCCGGGTCGTCCGTGCGGCGCGTGCGCGAGTACAGCTCGATGATGCCCAGGCACTCCCGCCCGGCCAGCACGGGAATGGCGGCCAGGGAGACCTGTCCGCGCTTCGCGGCCAGGGCCAGGCGCGGGAACGACGCGCCCGTGGCGAGGTCCTCGACCCACAGGGGCTCGCCGGTCGGGGAGACGCGACCCACCAGGCCCGCGCCCACGGGGAAGAAGACGTCGCCGGCCAGCGCCTCCAGCTCCGGGGCGTGTACGCCCGGCGCGCGCCACAGGCTCACGCAGCGCACCGCGCCCACGTTGTCGTCGCGAACCCAGATCGTGCCGAGGTCCCACCCGTGCGCCGTGCACAGGGTCTCCAGGAGCGGCCCCGCCGCCTCGGCCAGGCTGGCCGACTCCGACAGGATGCGCAGGGTCGCGTGCTCGGCCGCCTGCTCGCGCTCGATGCGCTTGCGGTCGGTGATATCGCGCATGTAGACGGTGTAGACCTTGACGCCGTGGTCGAGGGCGGCGGTCACAGCCAGCTCGACGGTCAGCTCGCGGCCGTCGGCGCGCAGGGCGACCGTCTCCGTCCGCTGATTGAGGCCGAGGTCGTCCACGCCCGGCTGGCGATGGAGGAAGCCGAGGCGGTGCGATTCGCGCAGGCGGGGAGGGACGATCGTCTCGCTGGCCGGCCGGCCGATCACCTCCGCCTTCCGGTACCCGAAGGTCTGCTCGGCCGCGCGGTTGAACTCGCGGATGCGGCCCTCCTGATCGAGGACCAGGATCGAGTCCAGCGCGGAGTCGAGGATGGCGGACTCGCGCGCGCTGAGGGCGCGGAGCTCGGCCTCGAAGTCGCTCGTCTCCTGCTCCGCGCTGAGGCTGCGCCGGGGCCGCCGGCGCCCCTCGACGTACGCGGCGATGCGGTCGCGGCCGTCCGCGCGCAGCACCACGAACTCGACGCCCGCGCGGGGCGAGGCGACGTCGGCGATCTCGCGCACCACCCGGCCGATGGCGTGGACCTCCGAAGCGTCACGGGGCAGCCGGAACGACAGGTCGAAGCGCGTGCCCACGGGCAGCGGCACCGAGGTCTCGAGCAGGATGCCGTGCACGCTCACGTTCAGCATCACGCCCTCGATGGGCTCGGGCTCCGCGGAGCGGCGCGACCACACGGTGAGGCGCACCGGGATCCGCGTCGACCGGCGAAGGGGCACGCGGAGGAGCTGGTCGAGCCGGCCGTCCCACAACTCGGGGTCGACGGGAGTCGGCAAGATCACGTTGGCGCCGGCCGCGCGCAGCGCCTGCTCCTGATCGAAGGCCGACATCGGGCAGAGCACGGCGAGCGCGCTGTTGCGCGTGACCGCGTCCGCGCGCAGACGCCGCAGGCACTCGGCGGCTACGGCGGGCTCGAACCCGCCCACCACGAACATGGTGGCGGGCCGCACGCGGGCGACCTCGATGGCTGCCTGTACCGTGGTCACCATCACCCGCTGCACGTCGCTGCGCCACAGCACGGTCAGGCCCAGTTCCCCGCTCAAGTCGAAGGGGGAGATGACGACGACGAATGTCCGTTCGGACGGGCTCGGATTCTCCGTCGCCCCTCCCGCTTGCAACGTCATCATCACCGCGAACTCCTTCGCCGCGCGTTGCGGCATGCAGCCTTGTTGAGCAACGTACGTACCCGCGCGTCCGCCCTGGGCCCGTGAGCCCCATCCCCTGGTGCTGTCGTTGTTTAGGTGGTCGGCCCGGCCGCTCGACCGTGCGCCAAACGGACCTTGCCGGGTGGCGGAGTTCCCGATCGCCGGGCGGTGTTCCCGAACGGCCATGTCGTGCTAACGTCGCCGCCAACCGATGGTGAGTTCCCTCGACGCGCCTCCCGATGACCTGGATGGGATCGGACGCCGTCTCGCCGCTGTGACGCTGGCCGCGCTCGTGGTTCGACTGGCCTTCGTGGTGCTCGAGCCGGCCACCCATCCCGTCGGGGACGAAAGGACGTGGACGGACTGGGCGCTCAACCTCTGCAGCGCGCGCGTCCACTTCTCGCCGCTGCGGATCCACCTCATCTTCTATCCGCCCGTCTATCCCTACTTCCTCGCGGTGCTCTACCGCCTGTCGGGCACGTTCGAGACGGCGCGCTGGACACAGGCGGCGATCGGCGCTCTCCTCGTGCCCGCGGTCGGGCTGGCCGGAGCGCGCGCGTTCTCATCGCGCGTGGGTCTGTGGGCGGCAGCCGTCACCGCGCTGTATCCCGACCTCATCTGGTTCTCCGTGCACTTCTGGTCCGAGACCGTGTTCATGGTGCTGCTGTGGTGGGGGATCGAGCGGCTGCTGGCCGCGGACGCGGTGGACGGGCTCGGGCGCGCCGCCGCCGCGGGCGTCCTCTGGGGGGTTGCCGTCCTC
>WNFC01006940.1_pt1 | contig 12456 bp, 11 predicted proteins | sample 5400541 | NCBI WGS metagenome assembly WNFC01 (sample SAMN13153342, study PRJNA577476) | soil metagenome | isolation source: 120 cm saprolite under Douglas fir tree site 2 hole 2 replicate 1 | place: USA:California | collected 2015-04-18
GAGCAAGGCGCCCAATCAGGCTAGCGATGAACTTGCGTTCATCAGGGTGCCCCCCGGGCTGCCTTGCCTGCGAACCAGCTGTGCGTAATCTGCTCCACTCCGCAGCATCCAGTACATACGCACAGCCAACTTGCGCGCGATGGCTACTTTCGCCACCGCGTGTCCTCTTCGGAACTTCAACCGCTGATAGTCCTGCCGCAGTTCAGGATCCTGCCGCACGGCATGATGCACCGTTTCGATTAGCAGCCAGCGCACCATGGTGTTGCCCTGCTTGCTGATGGCCCCCAGCCGCCTTCGTCCGCCGCTGGATTCCTCGCTCGGATTCAACCCCAGATAACTCGCGACCTTCTTACTGCGAGGAAAACGAGTTACCGGACCAATGGCCAGCACGAACGCCAGTGCCGTTACGGGGCCGATGCCCGGATGGGTCATCAGCAGAACGACATCCTCGCGGCGTTGGGCTTCTTCCAGAACCGCACGATCCAACTCCGCGATCGGAGGATCGACCTGGTCGAGCAGCTCCAGAAGTTTCGCGCGCCGTCGGCCGGCCCACGGCCCAAGCATCAGGTTGCCAAGTTCCATGCGGCCCTTCTTGCTGAACAGCTTTTTCTTGCGGCAGAGGCCCTGGCTTAGGGCCAACGCGTGCAGCTGGTTGCCCAGCATGGTGCGCAGGCCCACCAGCTTGTGGCGGTGCCACAGTAGCTGCCGGAGGTCGCGTTCGGCCGGTGTGGGAACCCAGATTTTGGGAAAGCGTTTCGCAAGCAGCAGATCGAGGATGAGCCGGGCATCGCGCTCGTCGGTCTTCTGCTTGCGCACTTCACTGGCGCGAATCTTCGCGGAGTCCCCGATCCAAAGTTGGTGACCGAGCTCCGCGAGCAAACGCTCGAACCAGTGAATGGGACCGGTGGCTTCGATTCCTACGCGTACCGGCCCTTGCAAACTCCGGTAGAACGCGTGGGCCTCGCCGCTCTGGTGATCCAACCGCCGCTCGAGAAGCAACTCTCCGGTGGTTTCTTCTGCCGTGGCAATCTGCTGATAGCGTGTATGAAAATCGCAACCTATAATGATCATCGCTCGGCTCCTTTCTTCCGAGCCCTGGTCGTTTGAACGCAACCAAGTCTACTCGGTCGAAGGAGCCGACGCCGTCATCCAATCAGGCAACTCAAGGAAATATGCAGTATTTAGTCGGGAAAAGTATCATAAGTGGCTGTCCCGTCAAGGACAAACCAAATCGCCACGTCTCCTCGGCCCGGCGGTCAGGCGGAATACGTCCAGCTATAGGGAGAAATTGAAAACGACCTCATGCCTCCATCAGAGAAGAGCAAGAAGATAGTCTGGACCAAATCTGGCGGGCGCTGCGCAAAGTGCCGAGAGGTCCTTTGTGTAACAGGCGCCTCAGCTGAGCTGTCTCACCTTATCGGAGATGTTGCACACATCGTCGCTGAAGAAGACGAAGGTCCACGGGGTCTCTCAATCCTAACGCTGGAACAGCGAAATTCAGAACCCAATCTTCTCCTACTCTGCAAACCGCACCACAAACTAGTTGACGATGACACGACCACCTACACAGTAGAGGCCCTCAATAGAATGAAGCTTGCCCATCAGAACTGGGTGGAATCAAGCTTATCTCTTTCTGCGGTGTGGGACACAAAGCTCTTTCATCTGTATTACATCAACGTACCGAGGCTTGCCCTTCTGTCTTCGTTATACGGAATTAGTCTCGAGGCTACCCAATACGGCCGAATTAATGCTTTACATGAGCTCGGCTGGGAACTCAACGCCCTTATGTCCAGCTTCAAGAAGCTCCTTCAAAAGGTACAATTGAAAGCGGCTCCGCTGGATTTCGCCGTCCGAGAACAAGATGCGAACGGTATGGTTGTAAGCTTTAACCATACGTTTAGAACGAAGAACATAGCAATTCCCAAGCCTGGACAGAGCTTTGAGACCCTCTTCACCGGTGACCTTAAGACAGACGCTCATATCCACTGCAAGTTTGGCGGCTGCAAGGTCATTGCGAACATCGATCGAAGGTGGATCACAACCACAACAGCCTTTTGCCAATTTAGGCTTCGGAGAAACCGCTTTGCTGGTTTGGGCTTCGTCAACAACTTTGATTCGCAGGCCAAGACCATGTACATCACTCCGTACGTTATCGGTGTCCCGTCGAATCCTTCTATTGAGGCGTTCTATGGGAGCGCCGTCTAGCTATTGCTTTGCGTCAGACGGAATCGGCACTAGCGTTCGTCTTGACGTTTCGAAATATTGTTCAGAGGTTAGGGAAATCCGCAAGCTGCTTTAGCTTGGCGATTGAGGGCGCGCCATGCTGCGCCGCTGGGAACGCGCTAAAGCGCGCCCCTACAAGAAACATACAACATCGTGATTGGACCCAGGATTCGGCGAGGACGCGCCGCTGGGTGAACATCAGAAAGAGGTTAGCTTCGGGCATACAAGAAAAACTGGCGAACGGCCTGACGGATGGCTTCGTCGGTCCAATCTGGGTGTTCCGCGCGCAGCGCAGCCGCCTTTAGTTGCCGGGCGGAATGATACAGCCGTTCGGCCGCCCGCAATTTTTGCGCCGGCGACATTGCTTGCACGATCTTTTGCGCTTCGCTTTTCATTGCGGCATCCGATTGTCCACTTTGGTTCACGGACCAATATATGACGGTTAGCCTGTTTACTGAAAGAGGTTACTTCGGTTCATCGAGAAGGGCGCTCGTCGAGGAGGGCTTTGAGGTGGCGGCTTGTCCGCGGGGAATTGGATGGTCCCTTCGAATATGTGGCGAAACGGACCGAATTGCCGCAGGACCGAGCGAAAGCGCCCGGTTCTTCCGAACCGGGCGCTTTGGCTCTCAGGTTTTTCGCTAGTTAATTGGGTGGTTTATCAGATCACGGCTGTGCCGGCGGTTTCGCCTTGGCAGCTTCCATCTTGGTCTTCAACTCGGTCTGTTGCTCAGGGGTCAGCACTTCGTTCAGCTTGGCCATTGTGCCGGCGTGGAGTTCCTTCATCTTGGCCTTTTTCTGCTCCTCATTGAGCGAAGCATCGCTAGACACGGCCTGGCGCTTGGTCTTGGCATCGGCAAAGATATCCTTCACCTTGGCCTTCTGGTCGTCGGTAAGATTCAAGCTCTCCACGGCGGCCTGCAGTCCACCGCCGTGCATTGCCATTTCCTTACCTGCGGCTTGGGGCGGGGGCGTGGCCTGTGAATTCGCTAGAGCCACGGGTACGGCCAGCGCCGCAACCAGGCCCAACGACACCAATCCTCCCCATATTCTTTCGATCTTCATATGCGAATCTCCTCAGTTTTGATTTCTGGGCTGAACGGAGGGCCGGGGCTCAGTACAGTCCTACCACATTGATTTGCCCGCGGCGACAAGAAAATGTCCCGAGGTTACTTCTTTTCATCGAGAAGAGCGTTCATCGAGGAGGGCTTTGAGGCGGGCGCGGGAACCGTTCACTTCACCCTAAAGTAGAAAGTAGCCGCGTGTTGGTTGATCCGCTCAGGCTCTTTGCCCGGCTCTTGGGGCTTGACAATAACGCTACTCGAGAGCATATTTTGCCTCATTCTAAACTTCTACCTCTCCATGGTCCGTTCCGCGAGAGGCCGGCTCTAAGTTGTCATTCATTCCGATCGCACGACGGACCCAGGGTTCACGTTTCGTGGTTTGCGGCCCGACGCCGTGGGCAAACAAGGAGACTCCCATGAACACCAGGATTGGGGCCCTTGGTCTACTCGTTCCACTCGTTTTGGTCACGGGCTGTGGCGGAGGGGGTGCGAGCCCGATAGAAGTTCCGATTTCGGTTTCGATTTCTCCTATGGCGCCAAATCTTAACCAAGGCGCGACCCAGTCATTCACTGCCTTCGTCACCGGCACCAGCAACTCTGCCGTGAACTGGGCCGTGCAGGAAGGTGCAGCGGGAGGGTCGATCACCAACACGGGGATTTACACCGCCCCGAACAAGAGCGGCACTTTTCACGTGCTTGCAACCAGCCAGGCGGACACGACTAAGTCACAGACGGCGACGGTGAGCGTCGCTGCAGTTGGAATCTCCTTGACCCAAACCGCCGTGACTCTTGATGTCGGTAATCAATTCCCGTTCATGGCGAATGTAACAGGGACGGTAAATACGGCCGTCTCCTGGGCCATACAAGAAGGCACGTCTGGCGGCAACATCACCAGTTCGGGCGTCTACACGGCTCCCGGGACTGACGGAACGTTTCACGTGATTGCCACAAGCCAGGCGGACACTACCCAAACGGTAACGGCAACCGTCACCATCGCGACGCTCGTGGTGTCAATCATCCCACCGAGCGAGGTGTTAGGACCACTGGGGGTTCGTGACTTGAGCGCGACCGTGAATACTTCTTTAATCGCGACTGTCACCTGGACCGTGCAAGAGCCTGCGGGTGGCGCCATTACGGCCAGCGGCCAATACACGGCTCCAAACACGACCACCGGGACGTTCCACGTGGTTGCCACTAGTGACCAGGACAAAAGCAAGAATGCTATTGCTCCTGTAACCATGGTGCCTTCTGGATTCCAGCCTACTGGGGATATGAGTGCTGGTCGCACGTCACACACGGCCACTCTCCTGCCGAGCGGAAAGGTGCTTATGGCCGGAGGGAACCCTTGCATGTTTGATCAGTCGTACTACGAGAGTTGTCCACTGAACTCCGCGGAGGTTTACGATTCCGTCTCAGGAAAATTCACAGCTACTGGGAGTATGTCGGTGACGCGTGTTTCCCATACCGCCACACTGCTCACTAATGGCAAGGTGCTGGTAACGGGTGGACCTGCTGCGAGCGCAGAGCTCTATGATCCGACTCCCGGGACGTTTGCTGCCACGGCGGGCAGCATGAGCGTTGGTCGGAGTTCCCACACGGCGACTCTGCTGCCTGATGGAAAAGTACTTATCGCCGGCGGCCAGGCCGTCAGTGGTGCGCTCGCTACCGCCGAGCTGTACGACCCAAGCACCGGGACCTTTACAGCCACGACGGGTACCATGACGGCGGCGCGCTCCTCGCATACCGCAACTCTTCTGAGCAGCGGGAAGATACTGATCGCAGGCGGCTCCAACTCCACAGGTGCACTGGCCACAGCAGAACTGTACGATCCCGTAGCAAAGAGCTTCACCGCGACGACTCTCGGCATGGTGAGTCCACGCACGCTACACACGGCGACGCTGCTAAACAATGGCAACGTGCTTATAACTGGAGGGGGTTCGTCGTCGTTGCCGAACGCAGAGGTTTACAACGTTCTCGCTGACAGCTTCACCGCCACCACCGGGCCCATGATGACTGCGCGCGATTCCCATTTTGCCATCCGGTTGACAAATGGAACTGGAACTGTGCTGGTCGCTGGCGGCTCCTTCGGCTCCAACGGCGCCTTCACCGCTGAGCTCTACGACACTGTGAGCGGAACCTTTACCCAAACAGGGGGTCTGGAAACAGGCCGGGCGCTTGCGGCTGCTGTCTTGCTGCCAGATGGTCGAGTGCTTGTGAGCGGTGGATCAGATCAAGTTTCGGCGGAGTTGTACAAGTAGAAGGACGAGGCGCGGTGGGGCTGATGCCTAAAAGAATCGCAATGCTCTGCAACAAAAGATTTCTCATCGGCGCGGTTGCCTTCCTCATGGCAGTCGTGTCAGTTGGCGGGCAAACCGCGCCGCGACCCCATGTGATCGTCGTGGGCGTAAACGGAATGGAGTGGGACATCATTCGTCCCTTGATGTTAAGACACGAGCTTCACAACTTTGCAGAAGTCATCCAGCGCGGTGTGTATGGGAAAATGAGAACCCTCTCCGCCCCGAACTGTCCTAAGGTCTACAGCTCCATCGCCACCAGCACCCCGCCAGAGGAGAACGGCATTACGGGTTTCGTCATCGCTGGAAAAACCGCCAGCACCGATATGCTAAAGCGGGAACCACTGTGGTCGATTCTGTCCAAGCACAGCGTGACGGTCGGCATGGCAAACGTTCCTGCGACCTTCCCGGTCATGCCGTTAAACGGCTACATGATCAGCGGCATGCTCACGCGTGGCAAAGGCTGCGAGGATGGAATCCTTTGTGCGCCGAAACTGTCTGAGGTGAAAGGCGAAGAGGCGGTCTATCCGCCCAGCATGGTTGCCGAGCTGGAGATGAATGTGGGCGACTTCTGGATTGATTGCTCGCGCATGCCGGCCGCAGAGGAACTGAGAGGCAAAGAAGCAGAGGCTATCGACCACTGGCTCCAGCAGGTATCGCAAGTGCGGGCGCAGCAGGCCAAGTTATTCGACTATTTGTTGAGCCACCATCGGACTGACTTCACCATGCTGGTTCAATCCTGCGAGGACCGCGTCGGGCACTGGCTCTACCCCATTCAGCCTTACAACGCAGGCTACAACTCTACGCTGCACGGCGTTCGTGTGGATGCGTTTCCTGACCAGTACCGTGCGTTTGACCAGGTGCTCGGAAAGATCCTGCAGTATGTTGACGGGAATACATACCTGTTTATTATTTCCGACCACGGAATCAAGCCGCTGAGGGAATTTGAAGAGGGCCGGCGCCTGTACCACTCAGCTCACGATCACGGCGGCAATTCTCCTATCATTGCGAAACACGATTTCGAGGATGGCGATGATGTGCCCGGGATGTTCATTGCGATCGGCCCGAATATCAAGAGAGACGTGCGACTGATGGGGTTTACCGTCAGCGTCTTCGACATTGCACCGACCATCCTTAACCTTTATGGAATCCCCGAGCCGGCGCAGATGAAGGGCCGTGTCCTATCTGAGATCTTCGAAGGCCCAAGTTCGCGGCCCGCAGAGCCGAGCGCGAGATAGAATTCCGCTTCCACGAGCTCACAGCTCGATCCATAGGAATCCTCTTGAGATGGAATCGTGGGCTATTTGCGCAAACCACGATCGGCCTATAGCGATCTAAATGCAGCCACTTACCTCGATAAGGGCCCCTCCACAGGAGTGCATCTAAGATTCGGCCAAGAGGGGAGATCTACCGGCGAATGGCGGTAGCAGGGAGGGGAATGGCGGGGAAAGCTTGGAAATCCAAATTGTGCATTCAGTAGCCGGCTGCTTTCCCGGCGCCGCGTTCGTCATGGCCGCCTTGCAGCCAGCCGCCGTCTATCAAAATGCCTTCCACGCGCGCGATGACCACGGGCTTTGCTTCTTCGATGTGATAGCCGGCTTTTTTGAGCAAAGCAATGGTGTCCGGCGAAAGGCCGCGCTCGATATCGAGACGGTCGGGCTTCCATTGATGGTGGATGCGGGGAAAATCGATGGCGTCTTGCAGATTCATACCGAAATCGATGACATTCAGCACCACTTGCAAGACGGCGGTAATGATGCGCGATCCGCCTGGAGCACCGAGAACGAGAAAGGGCTTGCCATTTTTCAGGATGATAGTGGGAACCATGGATGAAAGAGGACGTCTGCCGGGCGCGATGGAGTTGGCCTCGCCTTGCACAAGTCCAAACAGATTGGGCGAGCCGGGTTTCGCCGCGAAGTCATCCATTTCGTCATTCAACAAGAATCCGGCTCCGGGCACGGTTACGCTGCTGCCGTAACCGGCGTTGAGGGTGTAGGTGACGGCGACTACGTTTCCTTGTTCATCCGCAATGCTGAAATGGGTCGTGTCCGTGCCTTCGTGGCCGGCGGGGAGGCCCGGACTGACCTGGTCGCTGGCCGTAGCCAGGCTCGGGTCGATGGATTCGCGGCGTTTTCGAATGTACGCGGGATCAAGGAGCGCCTCGATGGGATTCTTCACGAAATCAGGGTCACCGAGATATTCGCTGCGGTCGGCATAAAAACGCCGCATGACTTCGGCGAGGTAATGATAGGCGCTTGCGGAACCTGCTCCGCCTTTTTCGTAGCCGGTGCCGTCCAGCATGCCGAGCATCTGCAAGATACCGACTCCCCCGGAGCTAGGCGGCGGCGCGGTTATGATGTGGCAGCCCTTGTAATCGCCTTCCAAGGGTTTGCGCTCGACCGCCTGGTAATCGTGAAGATCGGCCAACGTAATCAGGCCGCCATTCTTTTCCATCTCGCGCGCGATGATGCGCGCGGTTTCGCCCTCGTAGAAATCCTTGGCGCCTTCACGAGCGATGCGCTCGAGCGTGCGGGCCAGATCCGGCTGCCGAAGAATCTCGTTCCAGTCGTAAAAAGCGCCGCCCTTGAGGAAGATGAGTTTCGAATCAGGAAACTGGGAGAGAGATTCAGCGCTGTCGCGAAGAGACTGCATCATCCAGTGCGAAACAGGGAAGCCTTTCGAGGCTAGCTCGATGGCCGGCTGCAGCAGTTCTGCCCAGGATTGCCGGCCATACTTTTTTTGTGCAAGTTCGAGGCCGCGCACGGTTCCCGGAACACCAGCGGCACGCCAGCCAATCAAGCTGGCATGAGTCAACTTTCCATCAGCGTCCAAATACATGTTATGCGTTGCCTCGCGAGGGGCTTTTTCCCGGAAATCGATAAATGCCGTGCGCCCATCCGCCAGGCGAAGGAGCATGAATCCGCCACCGCCGATATTCCCTGCAAAAGGATGGGTCACTGCCAGGGCGAAACCGACGGCGACAGCGGCGTCAACGGCGTTTCCACCCGACTTCAAGACGGCTACACCAACATCAGTCGCTAAGGGTTCCTGAGCCACAACCATTCCTTTCCGGGCGAACACGGGTTCATGTGCGTCCGTCGCGAACGCCGTCAGGCAGAGGCTCACAATTGACCAAATAATTCGAGGGCAGCGGAGCGTTTTCATGGGTGCGAATTATAAAGGTAACTCAATCGTTTGTCGCTGCCCCTCTGCGTGTCCAAGCCGGTTGAATAAGATTCCTTGCAAAATCTTCGAAATCACAATAGTTTAAGCGGCAAGCATTCGGCGATTCCGCCTGCAAAATATGTTGCTCGCGTTGCCAGGAGAAACAGGATGACCGCATCCATGGGCAGAAGTGTCAGCAAGAATGCCGAGCGATGGCGTTGGGTGCTCTACGTGGTGCTGGCGATAGCCGGTGCATTGGTGACTTTCGTCGGCGCACGGGCGCAGCAGAAGGCCACGGACGACGCCACCTTTCGCAAGCTAATCGATAGCCTTTGCGTGGCAGGGAGTGCGGGAAACGCCGACGCTCCAGCGAAGTTCTACGCCAAGGACAGTGGGTTGGTCTTCTACGACGTTGCTCCCTTCATGTACCACGGCTGGAAGGAATACCACGACGGAGTGCAGAAGGAAATCCTGGACAATGTTTCGGAACTCAAGCTGACCGCGGGCAAGGACCTGAAGGTCACCCGCCGGGGCATGATCGCCTGGACGATCGTGCCCATGCATTTGATGGAAAAATCAAAGAACGGCAAGACTACGGAAATGGATCTTCGGTATACCGGGATTTGGGAAAAGCGCGGCGCCAGTTGGGTGCTCGTGCACGACCATCTCTCGGCACCGGCACCCGACTAGAGTCTTGGCGAAGAGGACTGGGCGGTTCGCCTAGCACGCAAGAAATGTTCAAGACCTTGCATTACTACTGGAATGCAGCTCGTGGTTATCGATTCAAGCCGTGGAAGAGCCCGTACATGCGGTGGCGCTTTGAAACGTTCCTGGGAAAAGAAGCCGCCAATTTGACCGCCCGCAAGTTCTTCCATCTTGCCTGGAAGTATCGCGAGCACATGAAACGGTTCGTGGACTGGGCCGCGGAGCGGCGCCGCTTCCAGCGCCGTCGCCACGCCTGAATCAAAGACACACTTCCTCGAAAAACTTGCACCTCGCGCTCCGGCCTCTCTGTCCGGAGGTATAATGCTGTCTGAGAGGAGGATCCATGGAAGAGCTGAAGATCCTCCAGAAGACAGAACAGCTTCATGAAGCCCGTTGGTGGGAGCTAGAACCTTCTGGGAAGGTCCATTGTTTTCTTTGTCCGCGGCATTGCCACATCGGCCCCGGCCAAGCGGGATTCTGCTTCATTCGCATCAATCAAGGCGGTGCGCTCTATAGCCTGGGATACGGCGCGCCTGCTGCCCTGCAAGTTGACCCCATCGAGAAAAAGCCGCTGAATCATTTTCTGCCGGGCACGCGCGTCTTCAGCATGGGGACGGCGGGCTGCAACATGGGGTGCTTCTTCTGTCAAAACTGGGACATTTCCAAATCACGGTCCGATCAAGTGCGTTCGCAGCATGTTCCCCCGGAAGACGTGCCGCTGCTGGCGCTGAAATATGGTTGCGATTCCATCGCGTTTACTTACAACGAGCCGACCATCTGGGGCGAGTACGTCATCGACATCTGCAAAGAAGCCAGGAAACATGGTTTGAAAACGGTGATGGTCACGAACGGCTATATCACTTACGACGCCTTCCACGACATTTACGATCACATTGACGCCGCCAACGTCGATCTTAAAGCCTTCACCGAGAATTTCTACGGGAAGATTACGCTGACGCACCTTCAGCCCGTGCTCGAGACGCTGGCGTGGCTGAAGAATGAAACGAGTGTGTGGTTCGAGATCACCAACCTGATGATTCCGACTCTCAATGACGATCAGGCTGAAACGCGCAAGCTTGCCGAATGGATCCTGACGCATCTGGGGACGGATGTGCCACTGCATTTCACTGCGTTTCACCCAGACTTCAAGCTCCAGGACAAGCCGCGGACGCCGGCCGCAACCCTCGATCGCGCGCGGGAGATCGCGCTCGATGCCGGTCTTCATTACGTTTACGAAGGGAATATTTACAGCGACGCAGCGAATACGTCTTGTCCGAATTGCGGCGGATTGCTCGTGCGGCGGTCATGGCATGACGTTCTTGAGAACCATATCAAGGATGGCGCATGTCCGAAGTGCGCAACCACGATTCCCGGAGTGTGGACGAACAATGCTAAGGGGAAGGGTTGGCTAAAGCACGGCGCATCATCGGGGACGAAAGCCTACACCCACTTGAATCTGTGAGCCCTACTTGTCATCGCGGATGAAAGTCATAGAAGCCCGGCCCCACGCGCATGGCGTGATGCCACGCGACGGGAAACGCCCACCAGACCAGAGTGCCTAAAATGCCTTGCCCGATAGTAAGGGGAAGAATGTTGCGTTCGCGCGCAAACAGCCAGGACATTGCAACGCCGCCAATCCAGGTAAGCGGAACGAGCACCGGATTCGGCCAATGCAGCGCGGCAAAAATCGTGCCTGCAATCAGCGAGGCGCGCGCAGGACTATCTGTTGCGCCCACAAGGCGATTAGTTGCGTAGGAATTCAGACCTACTTGTTGAAGCAGGCAAAATGCCATGTAGCCGAAAAAATGTTTCGGTGTCAGCAGGCGATCGAAGGAGCGGTGCAAACCACCGAGAGCCAGACCCACAAGGCAAAGCCCGAAGATGAAGGGCACGAACACTGGCGCCGAGCGCTTAGCTGCGTTCCAAAAACTATCGGCTCTCCATCCGAGCGTCTTGGAAGTGTCCTTGTGCAGCGCAAAGCTGGCTGCCAGCCAAACGGGAAACACAATCCACGATGACCAAGTGGAAGCCTGAAGCTGCCAAATGTACCAACCAACGTAGGCGCAGAATGCGAGAGCCTCCAGTAGATTCAGCAGACGAAAGGCGGCCGTGGTCATCGGTCTGCTAATCCACGAGGCGTTCCTGGTCCGGATGGCTGAGATCGAGGAGCTGCAAGGCGCTCTCAAAGAGTTGATCGATCTCTTTTTCGGTGACTTCGCGCGGGGCGAGCAGTTCGTTCAGGTCGAAGTCCGGGAATCCGCGAATGGTCACGCGCGCCGGCAGAAGTTCCCGCAGGCGCCGCGAATCGATGGATCCCAGCTCCCGGATTTCCTCGAAAACCACGCGATGCAGCGGATCATCAAACACGATGGGGTCGAGCAATTTGCAGATCTCCGAGCGCGTCCCGCTCTTGATCAGCACCGAGCAAAGAAATCGCAAGGTGTTTTTTTGCAGTTGAAATTCGTGAGCCGTCCCTTTTGCACTCATAATCGGTGAGATGATATTGGCGAGGATGAGGTTGTTTTTTAGGAGCGAGCGGATGGGGGAAAAACACCGGGTCGTCATTCTGGGCGGCGGATTCGGCGGGTTGGCCGCCGCGCAAAAATTGAAGCGCACGCCAGTTGATGTCACGCTGATCGATCGCCGGAATTTTCACCTTTTTCAACCCCTGCTATACCAGGTGGCCACGGGTTCACTTTCACCCGGAGAAATCGCCGCTCCCTTGCGCGGAGTATTGAGCCGCCAGAAAAACGCGCGAGTTCTTCTGGGCGAGGCGGTGGACGTTGATCCGCAGGCAAAACGCGTCTTGCTTCGCGACGGCGCGGCATTCGAATACGACTCTCTCATCGTGGCAACAGGAACGCAGACTTCTTACTACGGCAATGATTCCTGGAGGGAGTGGGCGCCGAGCCTGAAGTCCGTCGAAGAAGCGACGGCCATCCGCCATAAAATTCTGTACGCCTTCGAACGCGCCGAGCGCGCCGCTACCGAGGAGGAGGCACGCGCCT
>WNFC01007079.1_pt1 | contig 12456 bp, 14 predicted proteins | sample 5400541 | NCBI WGS metagenome assembly WNFC01 (sample SAMN13153342, study PRJNA577476) | soil metagenome | isolation source: 120 cm saprolite under Douglas fir tree site 2 hole 2 replicate 1 | place: USA:California | collected 2015-04-18
CCAGCCTGTCGTGCCGGCTGTACCGCGACGAGGCCGGCCGGGCCGGCGAGGCGCCATCGGTGCAGGCTCTCCGGCAGGCGCTGGCGGCGGCCCATGGCTGAACCGGACCTCAGGACTCCACCGGGACCGGCGGGCTCCCTGGCCACCGGGAAGCGCGCCGGCCTGGTAGCCGGCCCGCGCGCGGTCTACCAGGCGGCGACAGGTTCAACCCCTCCGGGTCCTGGCGGCCGGGGCGATCTGCTTCACCGCAGGGTATGGCGTCTTCACCGCCGGACCTCGCCAACCCTGGCTGCTCGCGGCTGGGTTCATCCTGGCCGGGCTCGGCATCGGCTGTGGCGAGACTGCCGAGTCAGCCGCTGTCGCCGCCCTGGCCCCGCCAGCCTCCGCGGCGCCGTGTTCGGGCTGCTCGCCACCGCGCAAGCAGGTGCGTACGGACCTGAGTGTCTCCCTTGACTCTCGGTAAGAGTCGCCGAAGGGATTTAGGTGAACGCCAGTGCCGATGGCGACACCCACGCCGATGAGGACCAAGCCGCCGAGCAGTTCACCGCGCCGCCCTGCCCGCAGCCCGATTCTCCCGCCCAGGTCCAGGCCGGCCGGGAACCGGGCCGCGTCGGCCGCCGGGTCGGCCGCCACGACGAACGACGCGAAGTACCGGCCGGCCGCATCCCGGATCACCGTCACCGTCGACGGGGCGGAGGGCAGGTCGCGGGACCAGCGGACCGGCACGTCCCCGATCTTCGGCAGCCGCAGCCGGCCGTTGCCGAGGATCTTGAACTTTGCGTTGGCGGTGAACCGGACCGCCTGGCGGCGGTCCTTGCGGCTCCGGAACCTGGGTGGCTCCACCTTGGGGCCTTTCCGCTGGCCGGCCAGCGAGGCGAAGAAGTTCCGGTAGGCCGTGTTCAAGTCCGCCAGCGCCTGCTGGAGGATGACCGCCGACACCTCGCCCAGCCACGCCCGCTCCGAGGTCTTCTTCGCCGCCGTCAGCGCGGCCGACACCTCCGCGTCGGTGAGGTACGGCAGCCCGGCCGCGTACGCGTCTTGCCTGAGCCGCAGCGCGTCGTTGAACACCACCCGCGCGCATTCAAACGCCCGCGCCATGGCGGCGCGCTGGCCCGGCGAGGGGTACAGGCGGTAGTTATAGCGGAGCTGCACACTTCGATCATACTTACGTTTTATGACCGGGTACAGTACATTCTCACCGGGCAGGCATCGTGTCACCCCGCTCATCTGGCTTACCGCCAAGTCCTGGCACTAGGTGCCCACCACCAAGTGCCTGCACCGCGCGGAACGGATCCACGCGGGACGTTGCGCTCGGACTTCGGCTGCGAACCGGGCCTATTCCACGGCCGGCCCGGGCACGGCCACTTGCTGGTTACCTTCCCGCGCCAGTACACCAGACAGCAGAACGCCCCGCCTGACCGGCTCACCTCCGTCCGCCTCCACGACAGGCCCGAAGGCAGGCGCACTAGCGGACAAGTTGGTAGCCCCTCGGCCCTGGTCCTAGTTGAGGACGCGCTTGGTGAAGGTGCGGGTACCCAGGTAGCCGAAGACCACCGTGCCGCCGATCAGCGCGAGCAGCACGCCCCACATCGCCATGTGCCCGAGCACCGGGGTCAGCACGGCCCGCAGCCCCTCGGACATGTACACCATGGGGTTGACCAGCACCGCGATCTGCAGCCAGCGGATATGGTGCAGCGCCGACCACGGGTAGTAGACGCAGCCGAGCATGGTGGCGGGCAGCAGGATCACCGCGAACAGCATCTGCATCTTGCGCGGGTCCATGATCGTGCCGAGCAGCAGCCCGAGCGAGGAAGTGAGCAGCGAGGCGAAGACCAGGATGAGCGCGAACAGGGCCCAGTTGGTCACGTGCACGTGCGGAGCCTGGCCCGCCGCGTGCACCAGCAGCACGATCGGGAACACGATGACCGCGCCGATGAACGACTGGACCGCGCCCGCGACGATCTTCTGGATCGCCAGCACCCGGATCGGCACCGGGGCCAGGGCCCGGTCCTCGATCGTGCGCTGCCAGGAGAATTCCATCACCAGCGGGAACGTCACGGCCATGATGCCCTGCATGAGCAGCATGGAGGCCATCAGGCCGGGCACCAGGATGGTGGCGAAGTTGACGCCGCCCGCCGCCCCTGCCCCGGCGGCTCCGGCCGCGGCGCCGCCGCCGAGCATGAAGCCGCCGCCGATCTTCGGGAAGACGTAGGCGAAGACGAAGACGAACAGCAGCGGCTGCATGACCGCCCGGGTGAAAGTGGCGATGGCGTTGCGCCGCAGCACCCGGAACTCCCGGGCCATCATGGCGTTGAACGTCCTGGCCAGGGTGGGCCGCGGCACCGGCGCGTCGGCGATCAGGGCGGCAACTCCTGCTAGCCCGGGGGGACGACCCCCCGGAACCCCCCGCTCCTGGGGGGACCCATCCCCCCAGACCCCCCTTGGGGGGGACCCATCCCCCCGGACCCCCCTTGGGCTGGTGGTGGTCACTCGCGGTACTCCCGTCCGGTCAGGGTAAGGAACACGGTCTCCAGGCTTGGCTTGAGCTGGGTGGCGTCGCGCACGGTCAGTCCGGCGGCCGAACCCGCGGTCACCAGCTCGCCGAGCACGCCCTCGGGCTCGCGGGTGAACACCCGGACGTAATCTCCGTCGGCTTCCACCTTGCTGACGCCGGGGCGGTCAGCCAGCCGGGCCAGCCCGGCCCGTTCGGTCATGTCACCGGGGACCGCGTCCTCGTACCTGACCGTGATCACCGTCTCGGCGCCCGCGCTTTCCTTCAGCTCGTTCACGGTGCCCGAGGCCAGCACCTCGCCATGGTCGATCACGGCGATCTGCTCGCACAGCGCCTCGGCTTCTTCCATGTAGTGCGTGGTCAGCAGGATGGTCTGGCCCTCGGCGTGCAGCACGCGCAGGATGTCCCACAGATTCACCCGGGTCTGCGGGTCAAGCCCGGCGGTCGGCTCGTCGAGGAACAGGACGTCAGGCCGGTGCACCAGGGCCCGCGCGATCAGCAGCCGCTTGGCCTGCCCGCCGGACAGGTCGGTGGACATCGCCTTGCGCCGGTCCGCGAGCCCGAACACCTCGAGCAGCTGGCTGGCCCGGCGCGATGCCTCGCGCAGCCCCAGGCCGAAGAAGCGGCTACGGAACTCCAGGTTCTCGGCCACCGTCAGCTGCATGTCGAGCGTGTTGTTCTGGGTCACCACGCCGATCCTGCGCTTCACCCCGACGGGGTCGGCCACCACGTCCAGGCCGGCGACCCAGGCCCGTCCGCCGGTGGGCAACACCAGGGTGGTGAGCATGCCGATGGTGGTGGACTTGCCCGCGCCGTTCGGCCCGAGCAGCCCGAAGAACTGGCCCGATGCGACACTGAGGTCGATGCCCCGGACCGCGGGCACGTCCCCGCGCGAGGTCTTATACGTCTTGCGCAAATCCTCGGTGCGTATCGTGGCCCCGGCTGCGTCGGTCATGATGTCAACCTACGTTGACGTTCGCTGGGTGTCAACTTCGGTTGACGCCCCCGCCCGCACCGCGACAATCCGACGTCCCGCGTCACTTACCGCGCTCCTTCCGTATCAGCTCACTGAATTGCTCGATCATGTCGACGAAGAACTTGCGGATGACCGGCTCGTCGGCCGGGTCCACGAAGTCGAAGGCATCCCGCCAGTGCGGGGCGGCCAGCGAGTAGTAGTCCTCGACGATCTGGCGGCCCTTGTCGGTCACGAACAGCCTGACCACCCGCCGGTCACCGGCGTCGCTGCGCCGCTCGACGTACCCCTCGCGCACGAGCGTGTTCACCACCGACGTCAGCGTGCCCGGCGAGGACCCGCCCCGCGCCGCGACGTCGCTGGACTTGAGCCCGTCTCCGGCCAGCAGCACCCGCAGCACGCCCAGCCCCGCCGGGCTGATCCGCAGTCCGGCCTGCGCCAGCGTGCCCGCGTAGAACGCGCCCATGATCCTGGACGCGGCCAGCAGCAGCACATGCAGCGGCGCGTCCGCGGGCGGCCCATCCGCCGGGTCCCCCCAGAACCACCCCGCGTTGCCCCGCCCCAGACCCGGTCCGCACCGCGCCACCGCGGGCTCCTCCGGCCCGGCAACTTCCGCCTCACTCACGCCGCTAGTCTTCACCCGCGGCTATTTCCACGTCAAATCATTTGAGATCAAAATATCTATGCCGTTGGCGAACGGAGGCCGAACCTCGGTTGGCGCGCACCATCCAGGCAACCCGGACCCGCCCGCGCCTCCGGGCGGGCGCGGACCGGCCGGCTCGATGCTCCATCGGGCCGGCAATTGCCGGCCCGATGCTCCATCGTGCCGACGCTCGGGCGCTCTTGGACGTTACGGAAGTGACGCGTCTTACGTCAGGGGATACGGTCGCGGGCAGGTCAGTTCCCCGGGATCCCCGCCGGGTCTGGGTCGGGGCGGAGGCCATCCGGGCGGGGCGGGGTCACCGGGATCCGGGCCTCGATGGTGGTGCCGCGGCCCGGGCCGGAGCGCACATCGAGGTGGCCGCCGACAAGCTCGGCGCGTTCGGCCATGCCGCTGAGGCCGAAGCCCGCCGATGCGGCGTCGGGATGGAAGCCCGCGCCGTCATCGGTGATCCGCAGCGACACCAGCCCCGGGTCGCAGCGCAGAACGACGCTGGCGGCGGTGCCCCCGGAGTGTTTGACCACGTTCTGCAGCGCCTCCTGGGCGATCCGGTAGAGGGCGATCTCGACGTGCTCGGGCAGCGCACACTCATCGGCCTCGACCGTCACCTGCACGCCGTGGATGCTGCGGGCCAGGCTGGCCAGGCCGTCGGGCAGGCCGAGATCGTCGAGCACCGGCGGGCGCAGGCCGGAGATGGCGGCGCGCGCCTCGTCCAGCGTGAGGTCAATCATCTGCCGGGCCAGCACGAGCTGTCCCGCGGTGAACTCGGGCGCCTCGCGCAGCGCGTCGGCGGCCGCGTCAAGGTGATAGGACAAGCTGATCAGCCGCTGCGAGATGCCATCGTGGATGTCGCCGGCCAGCCGCCGCCTTTCCGCTTCCTGCGCGGCGATCACTCGCTCGGCGAACTGCTCGAGGGCATGCTCGCGCGCGGCCAGGCGGCGGTGCAGCCGGGCCTGATGGACCGCCCCGGCGAACAAGGAGCCGATGGCGGTGAGAAGCACCACATCCCGTTCGGCAAAAATACGGCGGGAGCGGGTGTGGACGTTCAGCACTCCCGCCAGCCCCGAGGGCCGGCTCGACATCGGCACCGACGCCATCGAGGTGAATTCGCCGCCGCGAAGCTCGGGAAAGTAGCGGTAGCGCGGGTCGGCCTCCTTGTGGTCGGTGATGGTCACGGGCTGGCCGTGCCTGGCGACCCAGCCGGTGACGCCTTCGCCGAGCAGCAGGCGGATCTTGCCGACGGCGGCATCGAACGGCGGGGTAGCGCCGGCCAGGGTGAGCGCGCTGCCGCTGTCGTCAAGCACATGCACGAAGCACACGTCGGTGGCGGTCGCGGCGGCAATCAGGCCGGCGATCCTGGCCGCCAGCGGACCGAGCTCGAGCCCCGCCGAGATCGCCTCCACCACGCCCGCCAGCAGGGCGGTCTCACCCTCAGGAGCCTGGAAGGGCAATGGATTGGGGCCGCTGTACTCCTTCAATGGAAGATTCCCTCGCGCAGCGCCACCGCCACCGCGCCGGCCCGGTCGCTGACCTCGAGTTTCCGGTAGATCGAGCTCAGGTGGCTCTTGACGGTTTCCTCGCCGACGATGAGCCGGCCGGCGATGGCCCGGTTGGACAGGCCCGCGACGGCCAGCGCGAGCACCTCGCTCTCCCGCTGGGTCAGGCCAAGGCCCGCGCCCGGCCAGAACTCACCGCCGCGCAGCCTCGCGGCCGACGCGACCGCCCGCCCGGCCAGAGCCGCGTCGATGACGGTCTCGCCTTCGGCCACCCGTTCCAGGTGCCGGACCAGATCCTCGCCCGTGATCTGCTTCAGCAGGTAGCCCTTGGCGCCCACGCGCATGGCCTGGAACAGGTACTGCTCGTCGTCATAGGCGCTCAGCAGGACAACCTTCGCCGCAGGGTCACGCTCCAGGAGCTTGCGGCATAGGTCGAGGCCGCTTGATCCCTTCAGCCGCACGTCGCACAGGATGATGTCGGGATGCAGCGTCCCGGCGAGCTTCTGGGCCACATCCGCGTCCAGCGCCTGGCCGACCACGCGGACCCGGCCGAGAAACCGGCCCAGGATCGTGGTCAGCCCCTGCAGCACCATCTCGTGGTCGTCGACGAGCACGATGCGCAGCGGTCCCATGGCGGTCAGGATACGTTCGGATTAACCGCAGCAAGTGCACTGTCCCCGGCATGTCCCCCGGATGGGGGAGGCCGTCTTGGGGCTGGCCGGCCTACAGTCGAGACCTGCCCCCGAGCGAGGCGGGTGATCACGTGCCGCACAAGCTGTTCCGGATGCAGCAGGCTGAGTACTCCGAGCATGCCCCCGCGCGACCGGTCTTGCTCGCCATCGCCGGCGACAGCGCGGCCGGGAAGACGACGATCACGCGCGGCCTGGTCGAGGCGCTCGGGGCGGATCGCTGCACGGCGGTCTGCGTCGATGACTACCACCGGTACGACCGGGCCGAACGCCGCGGACTGCCGTTCACCCCGCTGCACCCCGAATGCAACTACATACAGGTCATGGAACAGCACCTGCAGCTGCTCGCCAGGGGCCAGCCGATCCTCAAGCCCGTCTACGACCATCACACCGGGCAGTTCACCCGCCCGGTGCTGGTCGAGCCGCGTCAGTTCGTCATCATCGAGGGGCTGCTGCCGCTGCACACCAAGCTGGCCCGCGCCTGCTTCGACGCGACCGTCTACCTGGACCCTCCGGAGGAGATCCGGCGCGACTGGAAGGTCCGCCGGGACACCGCGGAACGGGGCTACACGGCGGACCAGGTGCTGGCCGAGCTGGAACGCCGCGAGCTGGAGTCCGCGGCGTTCATCCAGCCCCAGCGCGCGTTCGCGGACATCGTCATCAGGTTCGCGCCTATACCGGGCCGCGTGGTGCCGGAAGGCACGCCGCTTTCCGCCGAGCTGCTGCTAAGGCCGACGATCAGGCACCCTGACCTCGACGGCGTCGTGCCGGAAGACGTGAGGGAAAATGGCGCGCGGCCGGCGATCCACCTCAAGCTCGCGCGCGACGCGGACGGTCGCCCGGTTGACGCGCTGCACGTGCACGGGGATGCGGCCCGGGCCGACAGCGAGGTGGTGGAGAAGGCCATCTGGTCCCGGCTCGGCGCCGACTACGAGCCGCCCGCGTGCCTGGGCCGGACCAGGGAAGGTCAGCGCACCGAACCGCTGGCCATCACCCAGCTGCTGCTCGTCTACCACCTGCTCGACGCGGCCCGCTGATTCCGCGCTCGCACGTTATCGTGTTGGCATGATGCCTTCGCCTTCCGCCTTCGATGGCGAACAGACCGTCTCGGCGTCCACCCCGCGCGAGATCCGCGCCGCGCTGATCGGTGAGGAGATCGCTCATTTCGATCGCGAATACCGGCGGGCGATGGCTGATGCCGCGGAATCTCTCGATCTTTCCGGCGTGGTGTCGATGCTGAAGCGCTGGCAGCGGGTCGCCTGGTCCACCCAGGACGACCCGGAGGCGCACCGGCACATGCTGGCTTGTGCGGACGAACTCAGCGCAGGCGGCGATGTGGCCACCGAGTCATGGCAGCAGACGAAGGCCAGGCTGAGCTTGTAGGTGTATTCGGTCGAATCGGAGCAGCACGCTCTCGAACAGGTCGCAGCGCTGCCTGCGGACGCACTTCCCTTTTACGCCGAACTGATGACCGTCCTCGAAACCGCACCATGGGGCGGCGAGGCCTACGACCGTCAGAGGCCCGATGGGAACATGCGCACGTACGTCTTCGGCAAACACGACCAAGGCATGGTGATCTACCTCATCCTTGATGATCAGCGGCGGGTCATCGTCTTGCGCGTCTTGTGGGCCGGATAAGGCAGGAGGCGTCGATGGGGAAGCGTTTGAGCCCAGGTGAGCAGCGGGCACGGCGACAGCGACGAGGGGAACGCGCCTTCCTCTTCGACGGAAGCCTGGATCGCTGCCTCGCGGAGTTCGACCGCGAGGATTGGGAGTGGGCCCTATCGTCATGTGGCGGCGATACGCTGCGGGCCGCACAGCAGTGTGGCCTGAGTGACGTGCCACCTGGGGCGAAAGCCCTGTGGGGACGATCGGCGGAAGAGGCTCGCGGCACCTACCGTCAATGGCAGAAACGACGCGGCCGCAAGTAACGCCTTCGAGGGGCAGGCTCGCGGCTCCTAGCTGGTGAAGACGCGGCTGGCGAGGAAGTCGGCGGGTTCTAGGCGCATGAGGTCGTCCTTGGCCGGGGTGCCGCTGGCCGCGATCAGCCGGTTCGCGTGGCGTAGCCGGGCGCGCTCCAGGGCGTTGCGGACGCTGCGGGCGTTGGCGAACCGGGGCTGGGTCATCCGGCGGGCCAGGTAGTCGCGGAACACCGATTCCGCCTCGGGTGACAGGCGGTAGCGCCGCTCGCTCAGCATCAGCTCGCCGATGGCCACGAGCTCGTCCAGCGAGTAGTCAGGAAAATCCAGGTGATGCGCGATCCGCGAGCTCATCCCGGGATTGGACGCGAAGAACTTCTCCATCCGGTCGGCGTAGCCGGCCATGATGACGACCAGGTCGTCCCGGTAATTCTCCATGTACTGGAGCAGGATCTCGATGGCTTCCTGGCCGTAGTCGCGCTCGTTGTCGGCCCGGCACAAGTAATAGGCCTCGTCGATGAACAGCACGCCGCCCATGGCCCGGTTGAGCACGTCCTTGGTCTTCGGCGCGGTGTGCCCGACGTACTGCCCGACGAGGTCGTCCCGGGTGACGGAGACGACCCGGCTGCGCCGCAGGTAGCCCATCCGGTGCAAGAGCCTGGCCATCCGCAGCGCCACCGTGGTCTTACCGGTGCCCGGGTTGCCGGTGAAGGACATGTGCAGGCTGGGCGCCCCCGCCGCCAGCCCGAACTGGGCCCGTACCCGGTCGATGAGCAGCAGCGAGGCGATCTCCGCGACCCTGATCTTCACAGGCCGCAGGCCGACGAGATCCCGGTCCAGCGCATCAATTATCTCATCGACTCCCGCCGAGGCCCGTTCGGCCGTCAAGTCAACGGTCGCGTCGTCGGCGAGCGGCTCTGGTACGGCGGGAGGCTGGTCACCCCCGGGGTCGACGGGTCCCTCCGGCGTGGGCAGCGCGAAGAGCGAGCGGGTGACCGCGTTGTCGTTCGGGCCGCTCATGGTGGGCCATACCGGGTTCCGGCCGGACGGTCCAGCGCGTACGGATGGGTGGTGTAACGGATGAGGCGGCCTGCGGCCTCCATCCGCTCCAGCCGGAAGCCTGGCTCGTGCGCCGGCCGGTTCACCAGGAACGACAGCGCGACCGTCTGCCTGCCCTGCCGCGCATCGTAGGCGGACACCTTTATATACCGATCCGGGTAGACCTCGCGGCACTCGTTGATCTCGCGCAGCGCACCCGCGGGGTCCGCTAGGCCAAACATCGGCAGCCCCCACATGTCCCAGTAGTTGTTCCGCGGGTGCGGGTCGTCGGTGAACTCCACCGACAGCGCCCAGCCTTGGCCGATCGCGTAGTCAAGCTGGCTGGTGATCTCCTCGTCGGTGAGGTCCGGCAGGTAGGAGAAAGTCCCCTGGGTTATCCGCATGTCAGGCACTCCCTAGCATCGGCGTCGCGACCACATCCGGGGTGTCCGTGGACTCGAAATCGAAGGTCACATCGCCCCAGGTGGACAGGGCCATATCGAGCTCGCGGCTGCGCTTAGCCGCCGACCGCAGGATGTCGGGTCCCTCAGCCAGCAGGTTGCGGCCCTCGTTGCGCGCCTTGACCATCACCTCCAGCGCCACCCGGTTCGCGGTAGCGCCTGCCGCGATGCCCAGCGGGTGCCCGATCGTGCCCCCGCCGAACTGCAGGATCACGTCCTCGCCCAGGTAGTGCAGCAGCTGGTGCATCTGGCCGGCGTGGATGCCGCCCGAGGCGACGGGCATGACGCCCGGCATCGACGCCCAGTCCTGCTCGAAGTACAAGCCCTTCAGCGGGTCTGGCTCCGCCTTGTCGGCCCGCAGGACGTCGTAATAGCCGGCCACCATGTTCGGGTCACCTTCGAGCTTCCCGACCACCGTGCCGGCATGGATGTGGTCGACGCCGGCCAGCCGCATCCATTTGGCGATGACGCGGAAGCTGACGCCATGGTTCTTCTGCCGTGTGTAAGTGCCGTGGCCGGCCCGGTGCAGGTGCAGCAGCACCCCGTTGCGCCTGGCCCACTTCGCCATCGACTGGATGGCGGTGTAGCCGACGGTCAGGTCGATCATGACGATGACGCTGCCGAGCTCCGCCGCGAACTCGGCGCGCTCGTACATGTCTTCCATCGTCGCCGCGGTGACGTTGCAGTAGTGGCCCTTGATCTCACCGGTTTCCGCCTGCGCCCGGTTGACCGCCTCCATGCTGTGCAGGAACCGGTCACGCCAGCGCATGAAAGGCTGACTGTTGATGTTCTCGTCGTCCTTGGTGAAATCGAGGCCGCCCCGTAGCGCCTCGTAAACCACGCGGCCGTAGTTTTTCGCCGAAAGCCCGAGCTTCGGCTTCACTGTCGCGCCGAGAAGCGGACGGCCGTATTTGTTCAGGTACTCGCGCTCCATCACGATGCCGTGCGCAGGACCTTGGAAGGTCTTGACGTAATGCGGCGGGATGCGCATGTCCTCCAGCCGCAGCGCCTTCAGCGCCTTGAACCCGAACACGTTACCGATGATCGAGGAGGTAAGGTTCGCGACCGAGCCTTCCTCGAACAAATCCAGGTCGTAGGCGATGCGGGCGATGTACTGGCCGTCGATGCCTGGCACCGGCTCGACGCTGTAGCACTTGCCCTGGTAGTGCTCATAGGCGGTCAGCCTGTCGGTCCACACCACCGTCCAGGTCGCCGTCGACGACTCGCCGGCCACCGCCGCTCCCGCTTCCTCGGGCGGCACCCCCGGCTGCGGCGTGACGCGGAAGGCGGCGAGCACGTCGGTCGGCTTCGGCACGTAGTCCGGCTGCCAGTAGCCCATCTCGGCGTAGTGAAGCACTCCCGCGCTCCAGCGTTCCGTCATGCCGGTCTCCCATCGCGTTGTCCGTCCTCATTACCGATGATGGGAGGTAAGCCTTTAAAGATCAATCAAGTGTTTTAGCAATTACTTGATTAAAAGATTAATTATTCCGAACGGGCCGGGGTGCGTGCCCTTGGTCCCCGCCAGCCCTCGCGGCCGGGGTGCGTGCCCTTGGCCCTTGGTCCCCGCCAGTCCTAGCGGTCGTGGTGCGTGCCCTTGGTCCCCGCCAGCCCTCGCGGTCGAGGAGGTGGCGTACCAGCAGCGACGTGGCGCCCGGCTGGCGGCCGTGGGTCACGGCGTTCCACGGGCGCCGCAGCGGTGTGCCCGGCACCGCGACCTCGACGAGTTCCCCGTCGTGCAGCTGCCGTGACACCGCGTCCCTGGACACCAGGGTCGCGCCGAGGCCGGCCGCGGCGCACGCGACCACGGCACCGCCGGAGCCCAGCGTAAGCCGTGGCGGGTCGGCGTCGAGGCCGTTGAGCAGCGCCTCGCCGGTGGCCCTGGTGCCAGATCCGGCTTCACGCTGCAGCCACCTCGTGCGGCTGATGTCGAATCCTGCCGCCACCTTGGGTGCCGCGACGACGACGAGTAGGTTCGGGCGGACGGCGCGGACCACGGCGTCGCTGACGTGGCCGGGTGGCCGACCGCCGATCACCAGGTCGGCCTCGTGCGCGGCAAACAGGCCCCACAACCGCTCGCTGCTGCCCACCTCCAGGCGGAGGTCGACGGCGGGATGGTGGGAGATGAACGAGGCGAGCGCGGCGGGCAGCAGGTACTCACCCGCGGTACTGACCGCGGCGACCCGCACCCGGCCGCGCTCCGGGTCGCGGTCACCGCGGGCGGCGGCGAGCCCCTCCTCGTGCAGGCCGAGGATGGCGCGGGCGTAGACCGAATATGCCTGGCCGGAGGGGGTCAGGCGCAGGCCCCGGCCATCCCGCTCGACCAGCGGCACCCGGACCTCGCGCGCCAGCGCAGACAGCGCCGCGGACACGGCGGACTCGGTGACCGTCAGGCGCCGGGCTGCCTCCCGCACCGACCCCGCGTCCGCCACGGTCACCAGCGCACGCAACCGCGCTACCGTCGTCACGACCGCCCCGCCGTTTCCTAAGCTATCTGTTGAACATAATGATAGATACTTAAGCGTTGCATGGAGCAGCACCGGATGACACCATGGCCTCGGGTCTGAGGCTGGGTGTGCATCCGGTGCTGGGTGCCAGGGACCTATGGATTGCCACCTGGTGGTGGAAGGGACAGAGGAGGACGCAGTCTTTGGTGCTGGTCTTGCCGCCGCGGGCCTTGTGCTTGACGTGGTGGACCTCGCAGGCCGCG
>WNFC01007661.1_pt1 | contig 12456 bp, 15 predicted proteins | sample 5400541 | NCBI WGS metagenome assembly WNFC01 (sample SAMN13153342, study PRJNA577476) | soil metagenome | isolation source: 120 cm saprolite under Douglas fir tree site 2 hole 2 replicate 1 | place: USA:California | collected 2015-04-18
GAAGGGCAAGCTCGCTCACCATAAAGTGAATAAGGACCTGAAATGGGATACCCTTGCGAGTGGTGTTGTGGGTGTTGCTGATTGTCATGCCCGATCGAGTTCGCAAAAGGTGCGCCCAGCTGGCTCAAGGCCGAATAATCGTTCCAGTATCGTGAGTACCCACGACGACCGACCGGCGACTCTTGCTGAGGGCTAATACCGACTTCTGCCGTAGAGTTGGCATTCGAACCCCGAACGACTCCCCTCTCGAAAAACCCTGTGCTGTATTGCTGCGGGAGCACAGACGTCGACAGGCTGCCCGCAAAGTCGTTGAGGCTACCATCTCCCGGCCACCGATCACACAATGGATAGAAGTTCTGCGAACTACCCAAAGTGGACTCTGGCTCGGACGGCGGCTGGTCGTGCAGGACTTCAGAGCGTTCCCCTTGGGTTGTCGGATGCAACTCAACCCGATAGAGCGATACCTCATCGTCAAGGAAATGATCGGCCGTCCGCTTCTGTGTTCTAACACTGTCTGTGGTCGTCAGAGGGCCAACGGCATTCTTGAGGTTTGCCTTGCTGCCGTAGAGAAGCTCCCAAGCCCGTCCGGCGCTCGGCCAGGCTATCGACATGCGCCGCAGCACGTCCATACACGTCGTGAGCCCCTTTCGTGCCTGTGGGTCATCTGGATACGCATTAACTATGGAAACGGGAATGAGCCTAGCCATCAATGACTGGGGATTCAATTAACTCACGAGTACGAGCATGCATGATGCCAGCAGTGAACACATAGTACGACAGAAACACAGGGGCACGCCTCACACTAAGGCGCTCTTTGAATGTTATAATGATGGACGTAATACGGTTGGCAGCTTGAACGCAGAGGTCATAATTTTTCTGCGAAAGGACGCGGAGTTCGGGGTGGCTAGAATTATCAAGTCTTCCGGCGAGGATTTATCAGACAGTTAATTGGACCATGTCCTGAACTACTACTCACCCTTGGGTGCGAATCTCGTATGCGTATTTCATACTACAGGTATGTTATTACATAATATCTTTGGCAATAAAAGGAAATTACTCACAAAGGGCGATGCAATAAGAGGACAACACACCAATATTGCATATGTAACGTTAGAACAAATGGTGATGGAGGGTGCGGTTTCTTCCAGTTGCTTGGATCAAACCTCAGGTGCTCGGGAAGGTCCAAAAGCCACTTGTCCAATAACGCCCCCAGGCGTATCGACTCGGAATGGCGGCCCGCGCCGGAACGCACAGCATAGATGACCTGCACGACCTCGCTAAGAATGTTGGCTACAAGACGTGTGAGATTTAAAAAAAACTGAGGAGACACCAGCATACAGAGTGTGGCAGAGGCATTGAAACATGAGAGTGTGTAGATAGGAAAAGGTGAGCAATTGTACCCCTCGCAGTCTCGCTTCGCTGGTTGCCATTCTTCCGTCTCTTCGGACTACGCAGGATTCAACGGCCAACAAACCTGACACAGGAATAATAGACATACCTCATCAATACTTGGGAGTTCAGTATCGAACTCTCGTTCGCTGATGGACAATGGGCGACCCATATACGACGAAACGTACTTATCCATAATCACGCAAGTATACCATATCCTGCGACGCTCCTGTAATTCGACTGGTGTAAACAACGACGTCCCACCATGCATCCATTGATCCGCGTTTTTGTGAATGCCAAGGTCCTGAGCCATGCGGATGGCCATACCGAGATAAAGCCAAGCCTGTGCCATCGCCCCGATTCCAATTTCGCGATATCCCATTAGGAGCAAGGCCTGACATGTGGCTGCGCGAGAGGAAGCATAGGAAGAGTCCAGAAGTCGTTTCGCCTCTTCAAGATATACATCACCACCGGGCCACATGGTGCTCTCCGATGGTGGTCTGTCGTTATCATGAGTAGACGTATATCTAGCCGCGACAGAAAACATTGCAAGTAGAAGCAACGGGGATATGTGCGGTCGTGTCCGCCCAAACTGCAATGGGGAAGGTGAGTCAAAACCGTTGCTGGATCCACGGACAGCGTGCCTAGGACAACGAGATGAGGGTGACACCACCGGGGAGATATGGAGATAGGCGACGCACCCGTTGCGTAGCTCCTCCAGGAAGCTCCGCTTGTGAAGAATGGGCAGTGCGGGGTGAACATATGCAAAGTAGATCTCCAGTAGCTCCTCCTGTGTCGCGGCATCTGGTAATGTCACGTGTTCTTCCTCCTTACTCCGCCGTCGAAAATTATACTCAGACTCTGGCAAAGGCGGCCAAACGCGGGCTTTGGGAAAACGCCTGAGATAGTGGAGCTTCAGTGGTCATTCCAATTGTGAATGGAAGAGCAGAGATTCGATGACTGACCATATCCCACCTTCATTCCGTCCGTCTACTCGCTCCTTGAGGTCTAGGAGGTGCAAGCCGCTCGCTTGTCCGTGGAATCGTACTTCTCTCTCTTCGTTGAGACTAAGTTGACCAACCTCGCTTACAAGTGCATCCTCCTCAGCGCCGCGATTCTTTTCAAGTTCATCCAGAGGGTCACTCTCCAAGATGACACTGCTTGTGCAAGCACCAGCTGGAGATGAGCGTAGGGAGTGAAGAGAATCGGAAGGAGACCGAGAGGTTATGCGCCGCTGGCGAGAGCGAGGAGGTTCGCTACTATCTGGTGATCGGGGGCGTCCTATAGAAAGCGACAACGCAGGGCGGCCAGAACTGGAGGGCTGTGGGGAGATACGGCTCGGTGATTGAGAAGTCTTCCCGCGAACCAAAGCGAGGGAAGTTAAACGCTCGATGAGGCGCTCCTGCCACTCGATTGATGGACTGTGATGTAAACAACTTCAGAAGACATAAGTGATTCGAATCAAATAGTAGACTGACTGTGTCGCATGAAAGGACGAAGTCGGAGAATCCGACTTGGTCTTGACACCGGCTGGATGGGGCCGGGCCTTAGACGAGACAGAGGATGCCTCCACTGCGCGTGCCCGTCCTTTTACACCGTATGGGGAGTTATCCACACGTCTGATTATTTCATACGCCAGTGGGTCCTAGAATAGAGGTATAAACAATGACAGGAACAAAAAGAGACTCGCCAATTAAGCTACCTGGGATAGGTCGTCCAACAAACTTGTTGCACGCGAATCATTTGCAGCCAGCATGATACCCACAAGGGCCTCCGTTTGATGTAATCGTGCTTCTATTGCGTCAATATATCCCTTTGGGGGACCGCGTTTGCGCGAGGGACCAAGAAACGTGCAATCTACGCAGGTTGGGGCATAACACACAAAAATATATCAGTCCTGTGTTTGACAAAGACGCAAGTTGTAGAGAAACATCATCATGGGCTCAAGCGCAACGGTGCTACACAAGTGGTTTGGAGAATCAGACGCACAGGGCGTTCAGATAGAAGGATGTAGATAACTATCGAAGAATGCGCACCCAGGAAAAGTGAAGAATACCTCTACAAATTGAATGATACAAGACTCACGTGTCCCCAACATGATGCAAGCTTTGCATGGCTCATTTTCGGATGACCTCTCGCACTTGCACTTGGACTTACGACACTGGTCGCAGGCTACGTCAAGGAGTCAACTCAGTTGTCAAATTCAGGGAAAAACAACCATGGCGCACCTTTACTACTTCTCCTACGAACTGACCTATCAAATGTTTTGGACGACGAGCCCGAGGACTCGGGAAACAAATCCACAGCTGAGCCTGATGCGGAGGGCAAGTCACCGAGCTCATCTCCATCGTCGCATTCATCCGTCAGAGTGAGTGCGGTTGCATCATCCATGGGGGTTAAACCGAAATGAGACTGGGAATCGGGAGTAGAGGTAGAGTACGCGTTCAAAGAGATTGGCGTGTGTTGCGGCCAAGCGGAAGAAGATGATCTGGGCTGTGACATGAAGCTGAAGGGAGGTAAAGCGTTGTGTTCTCCCGTGCCGAAACGGAAGTCACTATCCGGGAAATGGGGTTGTGATTGTCCTATGGATGAGATAGGAACCGACTGAAGGGGCGGGGACTCTGACTTGACGACAGGGTGAGCCTGACATAGAGCATGAGGGGACATGGGCGCCGGGAGGAGGAAAAGAGCGAAGAGAGGACAGGCACATACCGGGTTCTTGAAGGCGCAATAAAAGAGAACGAGTGCGGGGACGCGGGATGCTTAGTTAGAGAGCGAGCACGGGAGCCCAGTCCGAGCCTGTCACGATCGACCTTGTGGCCTGCTTGGCCTCTTCAATTGCCGGATTGGTTCCGACAAAAAGACGATTGATCGGCAAGATGTGCAAGGTTAGATCGGATGCAAGCGCAAAAACTGCAAGGGGAGTGAGCAGGTGGAGGAAGTGGGCTACCAGTAGAAACTTTCCCGGTTCCTACGTCTTAGAGAGGTCCATGTACGTGATCGTCTTGGGTGAGCGTGTGCACTCTCTTTGGCTTGGCTCGCGGTGCTCTGCTGTATCCGACTCCGCAGTCCCCCCAGAATAGGTTGTTCAATCCCACACGTGGTCTGCATCAGAAAATAGGTCGCTAAGCTCGGCCTGAGGCGTCTGTCAGGTCGTAATGGCATCCGAGACCACCCACATTGCTCCTTCTGTCACGGTCGCCACCCTATCATGGTACCTGAAGAATTGTTTTCCGAGACGATCACATTCCGTCCGGTTTCTCGGACCCTCCAACACCGAGAAAGAAAAGGGAAGAGACGAGCAGAGCGTAAAAAGTGCAGTGTGTTGGTAATCATAGATCTCATCTTACGAATTAGCGCCCATTTATCCCTCCCCTGAAAGTCCCGTGTCAAGGCCCATGGGCCCTTGGGGCCATGTGGCGGCACACCGGCTTCGAAAGGGAAGCTTTTATTTTCGGATCTTGCTGTTGGTTTCGGTTTCACCTACCCGTCCGTCGGCACAGCCATGTCCGTTTAAATTCATATATCCCTCCCATCCTTTTGCTCGCTGGCTCCATCTTCATGACAGTGTGCCTTGCAGTCCAGGTACTTACTATGCTTCTCGAACCAACCCAATTTTTTTTCTCCAGCTCTGCTGGGGAATCGCATGCGTTACAGCCGCGATGTCTCCCTAAAACTATGCCGTCACGTCATCCGCATGCTACACACCATTGTAATACCGAGGACTCGGCTTGCTCCCTTCCGTCCGCGACCACGCCAGATCTATGTTAGTTCACGGTCCGGACATCGCTATCCTCAGGGCTGTGCACCGTTTGCCGGCCGCCTTGCATCTGCGACATTTTGGGGGGCTTCGTGCCACTCTCTACCATGCTGCTGATTCTAATTTGCGTGCCTGCGTCTTCGCCATGTGGGACAGCGCTATGTTGGGGTTCAATTGGGGCAGGGACTAATGACTCTGCTTTTGTCAAGATCCGAATGTGCTCAGGAGCTCAGGAGGCTAGCAGCCAGAACTTCATATGGAGATATGAAGAACCCCAGAAATCCGAGTCGGGAAGCGTTTTAGCTTGGCCGTGACAATCATGCAGCAAATTTTTCAAGACGGCCCCTATAGTATCCGCTGCGGATCTACCAAACATAGGCATCTTAAGTTATAACTTTATCAGATCAACAAATGTCGACCTCCCTCTCATCGCAACTTGAGCCTAGACGACACTTACCTTAGGGAACGAGACTGTTACTGTCCGCAGTTCTGTAACCAATGGCCCCGTTGATCGTTACCTTCAGCGGGCCCTGTCAGTGTTCGCTTACGCGAAACCGTGCCCCCAGGTTATCATACGTTAGGGAATTCAATGCAAGGCGACAACTATCACCCCCTGCTTCACCCCACCTCGGTCGTAGATGAGCACTCAGCCACCAAGTCTCTTTAGCACTGGTGGAGGATACCGTCTCCTCTTTCTGTGTTTGGAGAGGCGAAGGGCCCGACGAACTTCTGTCCTTTGTAGGTAACTGTAGTTAGTAACTAACGGGCAATGATGTCAAAAAAGGGGACCTGGGGCCTGGCTACACACTTCGGGACCACCTGGATGGATGTGCCAACCTTTCCAGAGGAGTCTATTGACGCACCCCTGCACATATTCTAGCCCCTTACGATTGTGACCATGAAACCGAAGTCGAGAAGTTCGCTGTTTCAACAAGCGGATATAGCCGTGTCCGACACCGTGACTTTGGTGCCTAACCCTAAGACCTATACTGAGCCCACTGGAAGAACGTACTTTGACGACCATCGGCTTGATTGCTCGATGCCCGTGCCACTGGAAAGCTGTGGTCGTATTCCGTCGTTGAACAGAAGCGACGGTCGACCAGCTTTACCACCTCTCTGAACACCTCTCCGAAAATATAGATTGTGCCGCTATTGCTTCGGAAGTTATGTTTCGTGACATCTCCTTTTAGCGGTGCGGTCACGTACTACGGGGGCCGAAGTGAAAGTGTGCATGCATTTTTCGGTACTTTCGGATCCGGGTCCGATCGCGAGCATCGGCCTCGTTTTTTGTCATCACCAAGTATTCAAAATTTGCATATGCATCGAAGGCATCTCTGTTCTCTGGAGATCTAAGCTGATCCGTGTGTCCTCGCTGGGACACGCCAGCTGAGCTCGACTCGAAATTGTTTCGCGAAAGAAACGGAGATCTAGAACCAAGTCTAGAACTCGCCAGTACTCACCCACCTGCAGGGCAAATAGCTAACTGTAGCGCGTATCATACCTAGCCGGGAATCATGGAGGTCTGAATAAATAACTTGAAATTCTTTGTAAATTGGTCTATCAATGCATACACAATGCATGAGGCAACCGTAACCACTGGCACTCTTGGCACGCGTTACCTCTGTGAAATGAAATGAAGCAACTGCAGTATATAATTACTGCAGTTCCTGATCGTGGCGTCCTACCCTGGGTACCATCGCAAATTTCGACGGCTATTGCATCCGTCTTGCTTGTGTCAATCCATCTATCATGATGATGTGCGCGTATTGGCGAATTGAAATATGGACGGACCATTACACAATCGTGACCACGTGGCACGATGGTGCTTGACTTTATCGGGCCACCCGCGAATGGCGACGCCGCAAGACCGTGACGTAGTACTGTATGTCTCGTGTTGCCAGATGGGCCGGATTGTGGCCATCTAGTGCCCATGATTTCCTTTAGACCAGCGACACCTCCACCCCTGCCGTAATATCCAGAAGACGACTGGGTTTGACGGTCTAATTGAACTCGAGGCGCGTGAGTGAACATGAAATCATATTGGTAGGATGCCCTGTTGGAGCCAATAAGAAGGTATGACCCTTGTAGACAAAAACCCTTCCGATAGACCCCGGAGTATGCCATCAAGGAAAAATTGAGCGCTACTGAAGCTTTCTGGAACGTCTGTTCCGTTGCATTTCTGTCCCACTCAACGGTGCCGTGCCTGATCAGGCGGAAACAGCGATATGCGCACTGCTGTAGTACATGGAGGAGGGCGGTAACACCGCTGGTTCCAACGGTAGCCAGATCAATCATGACTCAACGGCCTCAACAGCCCATTTGGCATTACGAGCGCATTACGAGCGCTGCCTCTGTTTTACTCCTTCGGTTTGTATCCTGTACTGTATACTAATCAAGGTATAGTACTGTTACCACAGTCGTTTACTCGACGTCAGCTGACAGTTGCAATTTTGACTCAGCACTACTGCGCACGCGGAGAGGTGGATCGTTCAAAATCATGGCTGTTGATGAACCGATGAGGGAAACAAGTTGATCTGACGTGTGTGTTGTGACAGGCGAAAACGCGCGATGTAGCGGATGGAGTGAAGATTTCGTGGCCTGGACCACATGAAGGTGTTGGGGCTCGAGAAATTTTATGACCCTCCAGAAACACAGCCATCTGAATTTGCGACATTAGAAGGAAGACGAGACATAGCAAAGGAGTGATCGGGTACATATAAGGGGTTCGGAAGCATGCCGGCGTCAGGCACGCACCGGCGAGCGTAAATTAGTACAGCAGAGGGCTGTAACATGACGTTAGGTGCGTTGATCGTGGGAGACTCAGAGACTGTCCAGTTACAGAGTGGGCGTGGCACCTACAGTAGTCCCGGCTCAAGGTCGTTCCGCGCGCCAAAGTGTAGATCCGACGGTCGGCCGTCGGTCCATAGACAGGCCGCAGTGCAGTAATTGCGTAGTGAGCGATGACAATCATGATTTCCTGGTAGCTGTCTCTCATTAGGGGGAAGGATTGCATATCGTTTGTGCTGGTTTGTTGAGACCAAAAATTGACGATCTTGAGGGGCGGCTGGTGTTTATAATAGCAACGGTGACAAACAACCCCAAAGTGGTAATTGGTCGTTCCTCGCGGTGTGCGTGGTCCGACTCCAACGGACGCACAATTATCTACCAAACTATCGCTGGGTTTTACTCAAAATGCCTCCCATGTCGTTTTTTGGCGTGGTCACGAAGGCTGGTTTCATGAACAAAACAGCCACTGTCACCGTATCTCGCTGGGTCATCGATAAGAAGACTGGCAAGGTTCGTGATGTCCAATTAACATCATGATCTTCCTCGACAATTCCTTAAACACGGCGAATCTAGCGCATTTCCCGGAGCAAAAAATTCTTGGTGCACGATGAGAGAAACCGTACGTGTTAGTTATTCCCGCTCTACCCTTGCCGCTCATCGTGGGCACCCTTTCTGACTTATCCTGTCATAGAACTCCGCATGGAGGATTCTGTCTTGATTCGGAACAGTCCCCCTATCTCTGCGCGGAAACGATTTATGCTGGAGAAAGTTGTGCGCTCCCCGGCGACCGAACGAGATCTTGCACACGCAACGGCCGTGGAACCGCTCGCCACATCACCCATACCAATAACATCATGAGCGACTCCACTTTCGCGGTGTTCCTCAGTCATCCACCCGGTTAACATACGCCAGCGATGCCGGAGTTTCTCGGGGCACGAGTACAGGATTTCTGAGGGCAACAGGGGGTGAAAAGTACGGTTGTTTAGCCTCTACTGCATCCTAGACGTTACATACATGTGATACTCAACCGATTAAGAACGTAGCACATTTCTCCAACTAATGATACCTGTCTGAAGTTTGCATGTGCAATCTGCTGTGGATACGGATACGCAACCCGTCTGTCAATATATTCCTATATTTTTCCCGCGGTCGACAGCCCTGGGTAAAGCTATGTGCAAGTGTATGCAGTGGTGTTTTGCCCTCAGACCTCCATGTCTAATGCACCTTCCACGGACACAGATCCTTGGGACCGCCCACTCGACGTGAGTGAAGAATGGAACGTACCCTTCACAGGTGCTCACGCGAACCACAGGACAGTGGCAGAAAGGCCGTCTCCGCACGTCATAAAGCTGCTGCACCCTCAAGCACCATCCCCGATGACTGGGATGAAGTACTCTCGGAGGAGGAGGAAGACAACCAGAGAATATGGGACAACGCGTGCGACATCTTCTCTCGAGCCTACTACCTGCTCTGAGCTGAATTCTCACCGGCGTAGAAACAAGAAGGTTCCGATGCCTCAGCTCGTCGTGACATCCTCGAGAATGGGATCCATCCCGAGCGTCGTGCCGCCAGCCTCCGCCTTCCAATCTCCCATTCGCATTCTCAAGCGTTCTGCCGCACCGACTCAAACCTGCGCGAGTGATGATTCGTCGGCGTCCGCGACTAGTGGGACTTTCGCGGAGCGTTCTGCGCGATACAACGCTGCGCGGGAACGCATTTTTGCTGCCACGAAAGAGGCAAGCGAGGGCTCGGGAGAGGGCGTTCCAGTTTCAGCGATTATCCGGAATCCCAAAGGTTCCGAACATGCTCAAGGGCTGAATGGGCAGGATACGGAAGGCTCGCAGGGCTTTGGAGTAAGAGCAGGGAAGCGAGGAAGTTCGAGTCAAAAGCAGGGTCAGCAACTCCAAGACTTGGACTTAAAAACAGAATAGGCCGATTTTCGAGCCAACCCCTTCATCTATTATTCTGTTCCTTGCGCGCCACGATAGTATAATGACGAGATGATACTCATTCGAAAACCCCCAATCCATCAGCCCGATCACCTCCAATTATCCGCTCAGTCAACGCCTCGCACCGCACAACCATACGTATCCTGTCCAGCGCCACACCATTGCGTCCTACACTTCGCCCGTCTTCTCCAACCAACGATATCCCACTGGACGGTGCTTGAACTACTGCGCGTTCGAGGTCAGCCCGTCGGAGGCGCGGTCCCCATATACTCTCAATATAGCAGTCAACGAGTCGAACGATGGTGAGCGAATTCATTTGAGGGTCGCAAAGAAGGCGTGCTAGGGGAATGACGGGGACGAGCGTTGCTTGGCCTAGATACAGCGTGTGCAGGGCAGGGAGCGTGGGGAAGAGGCCTTTCGTGTCTTGAGGGAAGGCTATGTTCGAAAGGTGCAGAACTCGCAGCCTCGTCCACATCCGAATACGTGCAAAGAGGACGGTGACGGCTGAGGAAACGATCTGCGTAGCTTTAGACGTAGAACATGACGGAATCGTGGGGCCCTGCGCACGCACCGCGATGGAGAAGTGGTGCGCAGGATCAGGTCCCGTCCACATGAATCGCTGAGGACTGACACAACGCAACTTGAATAGATACTGTACTGGTCGTGACAACAATCGACAAGTTAAGAACTCACTTTACAAATCCCAACGCTTGGAGACTCTGGTCGTCCGCGTCGCCATCACTTGTAGAGTGCATGCACAGGCGCAGGTCCTTAAGTTCCAGAACGGTTGAGCCCTTGACATCTCTCAAGAATCGAGTCCTTGAGAGGAGACGCCCTAGATCACGAAAGGCACCCCTACCTACTTCTCCCCCCGCCAGCTTAACGGTGATAGTGCTCGGCTTCCAGACTGTTTCTGATCCCCAAATTACTGAGGGGAATCGCGCCACCGCAGACGTCGAGAGAAAATGGAGGTGCCTGTACAGGATCGGGGAGGCAATCCTATATATCAACTTGTTGAGGACGAGTACATGAGCTGGTACTGAGTGGATAGCGGTGGCAATATCCAGGACTTGTATCAGTAATTCTGGAGGAAGGTCCAATAGATACATCGATTTGATTTCAGCCGCGGGCGTGTGCTTCGCCAAATGCCCCCAAATTTGGAATGGTAGTGACAACTACACTTTGGAATAGGTACATATTGTACTACAGCTTGAATGATCACAATCCTTGATTGGTTGGCCAACGTGATATCCCGTCTGGGAAATAAGAACTAGTCGCTCTCTACGTCAATCTGGTCATATGGTCATTAGGTGGTAAGTTCCTGGGTGCAAAGGATGCATAAACTCACGATATCAGCCATCTTCCCTCGCGCTCTCCCAGCTGCGACCCGGGTTGAGGTCCGTCCAGAAGTGGTGCCAGAGGACCCAAAATTCAGTGTTGTCTGTTTCGACTTGGCCGGTGCCTGGGCAGATTTGCTGGCAGAAGCCTTCTTGCCCGCTTTCTGACGGCTATAACACAGCTAAACGACTGATGCGATGTAAGGGACATAGAATGCGAACCTTGGCGCGACCGTGCGATTAGTTCGTCTTGTTGATTTTGGTAATTCGTCGTCGCTCATTTCTTCGTTGTCTTCATCGCCATCCTCGTCACTCCCGGCCTCCGCTTCTATAAGCCACACATCGAAGCGGACAGCGAAGCTATAACTCACCACATTCTTCCTCCTCCCCGAGCCTGTCGCTTTCTTCCTAGGTACTGTCGACGGTGCTGCCCCTTTCCCTCGGCCAGTAGCGACTTTCTTTCCTGACGATGGATGACCTGTGTCGGAGCCAAAATCGCTGCCTGGCTCGTCGACCTCCATCGCCATAGAATCAACCGACCCAGCGTCATCATCACCCGCTTCGGCACGAGCCTTGGCTTTGCCCTTGTTTGACAGCAGTATCAGTATACAGCGAGAACGCGCAATAGGTCAGCATGCAAACCTTCACTCCGCTCAAAGCGGCAGTTCACCCACAACATCGTCCAGGTTTTCTTCGGGAACTTCCCCACTTGCCTGCACACCCTTCGTAAGTGCCCGGATTGTGTTCTCGACATGTCTGTATTCGATTAACCTCGGAACATCCAAGAAGATCGAGCGGTCGACACATACTTACTGATAGCATGAATATCGTCCTTTTCCACGAAGACTTGAATTGCATCCGACATGCCAGCCTCGCCAAGCAACTGCATCTCCTGTACACGCAAATACTCCTGTACAAGTGCGTGCACCCGCACTCGCCCAGCAGCTAGATTATCGAGCCCATCACCATCCTCCTCTCCGTCGAGTCCCGCTAGCTCGGGTTCATCTGCAACAACGCGTCGGGTGGCAGACTTCTTTGCGCGATGGAAGACCAGCACGTCGCGCGGGTTCGCAATCTTCCCAGCAAACTCTTGGCCAAAGCGAATGGGGTTTGACATAGTTGGCACGCCAGTGGTATCAACCTGGAAGTACTTGAGAATTCGTTATCGGGGCGAAATAGGAAATTCACCAACCTTAAGTCGGACTAGCGGAAGCATGTGAGGGAGTTCTGCCTC
>WNFC01006943.1_pt1 | contig 12455 bp, 8 predicted proteins | sample 5400541 | NCBI WGS metagenome assembly WNFC01 (sample SAMN13153342, study PRJNA577476) | soil metagenome | isolation source: 120 cm saprolite under Douglas fir tree site 2 hole 2 replicate 1 | place: USA:California | collected 2015-04-18
CCGTGAGCTACCAGGTCATAGCCCGCAAGTGGCGCCCGCAAACGTTTGACGATCTCGTCGGCCAGCAACACGTAACTGAGACGCTGAAAAACGCGATCAAGAATGACCGCGTGGCGCACGCGTACATTTTTTCGGGGGCGCGGGGCGTTGGAAAAACGACCGCGGCGAGGATCCTGGCGAAAGCGCTGAATTGCGTGAAGGGGCCGACAGCGCAGCCTTGCGGGGAGTGCGATTCTTGCAAAGAGATTGCGGCGGGGACTTCGCTGGACGTGATTGAGATCGACGCGGCGTCGAACCGCGGCATCGACCAGATCCGCGAGCTGCGCGAGATGGTGAGGTACGCGCCGGCGGCATCGAGAAGCAAAGTTGTGATACTCGACGAAGCGCATATGCTCACGGGTGAAGCATCAAACGCCTTGCTGAAGACGCTTGAAGAGCCGCCGGACCGCGTGATCTTCGTGATGGCGACGACGCAACCGGAAGACCTGGTTGATACGATCCGGTCAAGGTCGCAACACTTTCATTTTCGCGCGCTGACCTTTGCGGAGATCACGGGGCGCCTGGAAGAGATCGCGAAAAAAGAAAATTTGAAGATCGAACCGGGCGCGATGGCGGTGATTGCGCGCATGGCGGAAGGCAGTTTGCGCGATGCCCTGTCGCTGCTGGAACAGGCACGGGCCTATTGTGGCGAGACGATTCCCGACAAAGAGGTGCGCGAATTGCTGGGCGTGGTGCCGGATGATGCGCTGGAGGAACTGGTCGGCGCGATTTCAGAAGGATCGGCGGACCGCGCGCTGGGGCTGGTGCACACGTTCCAGAAGGAAGGGCGCAACCTGCAACACTTCTGCCGGGAAGCGATCCGGCACATGCGCAATCTGTTGATTGCGCGAGTGTGCGGGGCGGATTCGGAATTGATTGCGGCGACGCCGGATCAGCGTCCGGCACTGGCGAAGGCGGCCGCACTATTCAGCGAAGAGGACCTGACACGATTTTTTCAGATTTTGCTGCAAACGGATGATGATCTGCGGCGGAAGCCCGATCCGCGGGTGCATCTGGAAATGGGATTGCTGCGGCTGATTAATGCGTCGCGGCTGGCGCCGCTGGAAGAACTGCTGGCGGAATTGAAGAGCGGCAGGGCAAACTCCGGAGCGGCGCGAAGCGTAGCGCTGGCTGGAGCGCCCACACCATCGGCAAAGAGTGCAGCACCAAGTTTTGCAGCGACAATTCCCTCGCAGCCGAAAACGCAATTCCCTTCCCCGTTCACGGTGTCGGCGCCTCCGGCGACCGTTGCTGCTTCCGCAGAGGCGAAGCAGGCAGTTGAGGAAGAAGAATCGGGAATTCCTGCGAAGAGTAACGGCGCGGCAGCGAAGGCGATCGGAATCTCGCAAGAGCATGTTGCGGAGATCAAGACGGCGATTCATGCGCAGCAGAAATTTCTGGGTGAACTGGTGGAACAGAGCAGCCTGTGGGAGCTGGAGGGCGCCGAGCTGCGAATTTATTTTCCACCGGACAAGCGGCCGTTCGCGGAAATGATGGAAGGGAGAGAGACGCTGGAGAAGATCCGTAGCATTTCGAGCAAGGTGCTGGGCCGGGCCGTGAGAGTATGTGCTAAACTGGAAGCAGTTGCAGCGGCAGCCGCGTCGGCGGCGCGCGGCACGTCCGGCACGCAAGAGTTGCGTGCGCAGTTTGAGCGCGATCCAATGGTGCGGTCCATGCTGCAGCGCTTCGGAGGAAAAATTTCCGAAGTGAAGCGAAGCCAAGAGGAATCCTGATGGAAGTCAGCGCTCTCCAACAGATGCTATCGCGATTCCGGCAACTGCAGGAAGACCTGCAGCGGCAGGTGAATTCCGTGACCGTGGAAGCCTCAGCCGGCGGCGGCATGGTCACGGTGAAGATGAACGGCCAGAAACAGATCGTGGACATACGCATTGAGCCGGATGTTTTTGCGAACAAAGACCAGGAGATGTTGCAGGATTTGGTTCGCGCGGCGGTGAATGAAGCGTCGCGGCGCGTCGATGAAGAACTTGCCAATCAGATGAAAAACCTTGCAGGCGGAATCCCCGGGATCGCCGGCATGAAGATCCCCGGGTTGTTTTAGCTGGCAAAAGATTTCCTGGCCAGGTTTCCCTTCCTCTTTTTACTTCACGTATTCCCCCTTGTGAACTTCGTACTTGACACGGAAGGGCTTCTGCTCCTTACGAGTTTCCCAATGCTCTTGGGCGATGAGGCGGTTGGCTTGCGCCAGACGCTCGGAGGGGAGCGGGTGCGAACGGAAATAACCGTTCAAACTCTGAATCGCCAGCTCGGAGAGCTCCTGGTCCGGGCTTTGCGCGTGGATGACGTATTCGTCGCATAATTTGGCGAAGCGCTCGAACGCATCGACGGCGCCGTATGGAGAGTAGCCGGACTGAACCGCCAGGTACATTCCTTCGCGATCGGCTTCGAATTCTTCGTCCTTGTGGTAACCGGCTTCCCAGAAATCGAGCGGGAGCTGCAGCAGAGCTCCCAGGAGGTCGAGATTGAGGTCTTTCAATTTCGCTTCCACCTGCACGCGCTCGACGCAATGATAGTGGTCGATGTGCTCGATCTCGTGGGCGAGAATGTTGGCAAGCTCATCTTCGGTCATCATCAGGTCCAGCATGCCTTCGCCGACGTAGACCGGTCCGCCGGGAAGAGAAAAGGCGTTGATCATGTTGTGATCTGGGAGAACGGTGAAGGTGTACGGCAAATGTCGATGGGCGTGAACTGCAACCGCGCCTCCGACACGGGTGACATACTTCTCGAGTCCTTCTTCTTCAGGAGTAAGCTTGCGTGTTTGCGTTGCGTAGCGAGTGGCAAGTTCCTTGCCGATGGCGATTTCTCGTTCGTCGGAGACGCGCGTGAAGTGCATCGGAACGCGAGAGAGATCGCGCTGGGCATCGGCGGCCATATTCAAGATGGCGTTGGCAGATACGGGATTGGACTTGAGGCGGCGCTGGCTCCAATAGAGCCCGGCGAGCGCGAAGCCCAGGATGAGAAAAAAAACGACGAAGACAACGGAGCGCTTCATAGAAACTGGCGAATGGCATCGCGGTATCTGGTGTAAAGAAATGAAACAAATACCAGCGCCGCACCCACGATGATGAAGGTGATGTACCGGTCACGCGCTTGAAGACCCCAGACATCGAGGGCCATGACTTTTGCGACGCAGAGCAGAAGCATGCCTAGGCCGGTAAGGCGGAAGCTGCGCTCTTGGACCGCGAGAGCGAGCAGAACGATCAGCACACCTTCAATGCCCCACGACACGGTGACCATCCCCGCACGCATTTTCAAGGCGAGCATGCAGGTGAGCAAGATGATGGGGACAAAAAACACCACTTGTTCGGGGCGGCCGGCAATCACCGCAAGTGCTTTGATCCAGGGGTTCGCGCTCTGAGGGAGGCGGTAGCGCCCGCGAAGACGGAAAGCGAAGTACAGGCTTGCCAGCAAAATGGCGACCGCCGAACTGAGCACGAAGTAGCGGCCTTGCCAATCGCCTTCACCGAAATAGCCGGCGCCGAATAGATTGTGCGCCATGCCGCGAGCGAGAACTCCGACCGTCAGAAGCAATCCCTGATGCAGGAAGAGCGGGCGATCCAGAAGCAGTGAGGCGCCAAGAAGCGCGAAAACGACGGCGGCCCAGGAAACGATCACCCATTCGAGCGAAAACTGAAAATAAAAGAGCGCCACGATGGTGGCTGTGCCAAGGCATGCGAGAAGAACGTCGAAGTGCAGACGGCGGTCGCGGCCGGTGTCTTCTTCCTTCTGCGGCAATTGCGCGTAGACGAAAAAGAAAATCAGAACGAGCGGGAGGATCGTGTACATCCGCGGACCCCAGAACTCGCCGGGCTCGCTCGCGATGAGGTTAGAGAAGAAAATCCGTGTGAAAGCGGCGATGAGCGCAACGTAAGCCTGATATCGGAATTGCGTAATCTTGCGCAACAGGCCGTATTCGAAGAGCACGAGACCAAAAGCGCCCCAGGCCACGGCGATGCTGGTTGGCTGTATTTGGAGTTCGTACCAGAGCAGCAGGCCACCGATCGAGGAGGCCGCCCACGAGTAGATGTGGTGAATATCTCGCTGGCGCCATTCATCGGGCATGCGGATGAGACGGGAGAGCGCGTAGAAAAATACGGCGACAATCGACAGCGACAAGAGACGCACGCTGATGCCGTGCCAAAGGTCAGTAACGTACAGATTCACGCTGATGCTGCGGAGCAGCGTCAGCCCGGCGAGAATGTGTGATTGCCAGGGTAATTCTTCGAGCTCGAAGCGCTGGTCGACGATCGCCAGGACCAACGCAAACGCGGCCCAGAGTGGAGCGAGCCAGCCATTGGGGTATTCATACCATGCAAGCAGGGCCAGCAGTCCAGTGGCTGCGAAAGAATGAAGGAAGGCGACGGCGCGGGCGTAGCGCTCTTCGGGCGCGGCTTTGCGCGAGAGAAAGTACAAGCCCGCGGCAACGAGAGAAATGGTGAAGATGCGTAGGGAGATGGGGCCCCAGAATTTTTGTTCGAGCTGGTAGTTGTAGAAGTACGCGCGGACAAGAGCGCAAAGACCGACGACATTCGCCTGCCAGGCGAGCTGCTGGTTACGAATCCAGCGCGTTGAAAGCGCGAGCGCGAAGGCAAAAACGATCCAGCCGACAGCAATCCAGGGCGCGCGGAGCGCTTCCTGAAGGACCCACACCATCATGCCGGCGGCGGCCCAAGTGTAGGCCACGCGCGCAAGCGCGAGATGGCGTTCGTCCGTGGTGCCAAGCCGCTTGGCGAGCCAATAGCCGCCAATGACAACCGGCAATGCGCTGAAAGCGCGCACAGGCATGGTGTGCCAGGTGTGCATGCCGCCCGGATCAGCCGTGAGCGCCGTGAACACGGCGAGACCGGTGAGAAGATGCGAGTGCCAGGCAAGCGCGTGATAGCGCAGCGCGCGCGCCACCTCGGACAGAACCACCGCAAAAGCGATGAAAGCGAGGGGCTGCCATAGCTCCGGCGCTTCGAACCAAATGAGAAGAGCAAAGAAACCGCTGCCCGCGGCGGCGAAGAGACCGCGAACGGCGCGCTGCCCAGGATCGTCGCGCAGTGCAGCCAACCTGGCGGTGAGATAGAACGCTGCACCAAGAAGGGGAAGAGTTAGCAGCCGCATGCGCACGTGAGCGTGTTCTGGAGATTCGAGATGCAGATTGACGACGATGCCGCGATAAAGAGTGAGCGCGCCGATGAAAGCGTACTGTCCCTGCAGATGAGGCGATTCGAGGGCGCGGCCCAGACCCGCAAGAATGAGCATGATAGCCGCGAAAGCGAGCGCCGTCCAATCGTGAGAGAACAGAGCCCAGGCGGCGGATGCCGCTGCGAATGCACCGAGATAAGAATGAATGGTCAGCAGGGGACGATCAGGCAGGCCATCGAATAAATTTTTCCAGCGCGAGCCGACGCCAAGGGCATTGGTATAGAAGACGACGGCGCAGAAGGAGAAAAGGACACCCGTGGCTAGCGCTAGATCCTCATTCGCGAGACGCAAGTTGAGGAGGTGGCGAAAGTCAACGCCAACTAGATGCAGGCCGACGAGCAGGCCCGTCAGGAGACCGAGGCGGCGGAAAACAACTTCTTTCGCGATGATCCCAGCTGCCAGGAAAGTCTCCGCGCCGACAAGCCAGAGGATGGCCACGTTGTTTCCGGAATAGTGGAAAGGAACTGCGGCGAGCATCAGCGTCGCGCCAACCACGCTCAGTACGACGAAAGCTTGGCGGCGGCGTTTGGTGATGGGCAATTGGGCCAAAGTAAATTCGAACGCTCCAACAACCAGGAGCGCGAGATAGGCGAGCTCCGGCTGGACGGATTGGAACTTCCTGACGCCGAGGAGCAGGAGGACGTTTAAGAGAGCAGCAAGTGTGGAGATATGTTCTTCGAAGTCGGTTTTTATGTTGCGGGCAATATAGGAGATGCGGAAGATCAGCCAGTAGAAAAAAAGCAACGCCAAGCTGGCGTGGTATTGCTCGAAGTGCCGGCCGTGAGCGCCCTCGATGCCGAGAATTCGGTAGAGCCAATAGAGATGATTCAGGTAGCTGGAGAGAATGCCGAAGACTTCGAGCTCGAACCAGCCCATTTTCAGGACAATGGAAACAAGACCGATGGCCAGAACTACGCCGGCGGACAGGCTGTACACGGTGTCTTGACTCAATGCCACGGTCGTGTAACCAAGCAGAAAAGCCAGGCCGGTAACGAACTGCGAGCGATATCGCAAAGTGTGCGCGGCCATGGCGATGGCCACAACCAACATCAGGATGCAGTCGAGAGTCAGTGAATCAACGACGTGCATCGCGGCGACGTGATAAATCGCGTAGGTGCTGAAAAAGAACAGCGCCCAGCCGCCGCCGATGCCGGTGCGGCCGACCAGGCGATAGCGTTCGTTCTTTTCCAGATAGATGCCACCTACAAGGAGAAAAGCGGAGGCGAGGTAGGAGATGCCGACTTTGCCGAGCGGGCCAAGAGCGCCGAGTTCGTAGATGCCGAATAGAGCGACACCCACGACAAGAATGATGATGCCGAGTTTGTTGAGCCAGTTTGTGCCGAGGGTTTCTTCGATCGCAGAAACCGTCTTCATGCGCTGCTGAAGAGTCGGCTTGGGTGCAGGCGCGCGGTAGGCTGCGATTGGCGGTGGCGCGGAGACGCGCGCGGCCACGCCGGGAGGAATCTCCGCCGTTGCCTGCGGGGTGGGCATGGGAATGCGCGGCGCAGGCGGCTGCGACGAAGAAATCAATGGCGGAGTGGTTTGTGATGGAGCAACCGGGGCAAGCGGTTTTACTTCGGCGGGCGTTTTCGCCGCCGCAGGCACGACGAGCTTCGGCTGCACGGGTGCGGTTGGCGCCGGCAGGCTTTGAATTGGCGTGCTTGCCGGAGCGATTGGCACGGGAGCCGGTGTAACGGGAGAAGGTTCTTGCGGCTTTTGCAGCGGCTGCGGCTCAGGCTTCTTCTCAGGGATGGGAAACGACATCGGTGCGGGCAGTTTGACTGGCACCGACAAGTCGACGTGCGGCGTTGGAACTGGAGTTCCTTTCACGGTAGGAGCGGCGGGGGCGGCCGGTCTCTGTGTAAGTCCACTTGCAACTGGCGCGGCGGGATGGGCTGCGGCGCTGATTTGGCGCTTGAGGTCGGCAACCTCGCGCTGGAAGGAGGCATGTTGCCTAGAATTCTCTTCCGTGAGCTTGCCCAAATTCTCGCGCAGTCTCTTGTACTTCCCGAGCAGAATGAGGGTGATAAAGGGGGTGGCGATCGCCAGAATTGCGAAAAGCACAAAAATCAGCTCAGCAAGGGGCATGGGGTTTCCTTGGGGTGCGTGATCCTTTGTTCTGATGTTAGAACGGGGGCAGGTAAGAATCTTGCAATTTGTTTCCAGGGCGACCCTTGCAGTAACCTCTTCCGACATAAAGGCAGTAAAATGAAAGACTTAGCGACTCGATTCGATTCCGCCCGAGCTGCTAGACTCCGAAGAATTAGAGGCTGTCCATACAGTCGAATTCCCGCATAGTAGACCGCCCTGTGGTATAATCCTTTTGCGCTTAATACCTCGGTTGTGTTGTGCGGTCCCTCTGGTGCAGTGCTTGATCTGAGACTCCCGCCTCCAGTTTCCTCCGTACGTTTTACGCGTAATCTAAAACAAGACTGGCAAAGCAAGCCGCCGGCCGCCCGAGAGCTCGTGTGCGCACCGCGACGGCTTCTGCCAGCAAGAAAGTAATACTGAATGTTTAATGTTTCAGAAGTGAATGCAGAGCGCTCCTCGGAGCCTCTGCCGGAACGCGCGTCAGCGCGATTTTCCGAAATGTTGATTTCTCCCTATGTAAAGGAGAGATTGGAAGCGGCGCGGTTTACCACGCCGACTCCTGTACAGGCTGCGGCGATCCCGCAAGCGCTGGAAGGCAAAGATGTGCTGGCGACGGCGCAGACCGGAACGGGCAAGACGCTGGCGTTCCTGATTCCGGTGATCGAACGGCTGCTCAAGGATAAGACTCCGGGAATCGCGGCGCTGGTGCTCGTGCCAACGCGCGAACTCGCCATGCAAGTCGTGGAGCAATACAACGCTTTGCGCGGCAAGCAGCTGTTGCCCGCGGCGCTGGTCGTCGGGGGCTTGTCCGAAGGCGCGCAGCTCCAGGCGATTCGCAAGGGCGCGCGGCTGGTGGTAGCGACACCGGGGCGGCTGGAAGATTATCTCGACCGCAGACTCTTCCACTTTAACGCGCTGCGTATCCTCATCCTCGATGAAGCGGACCGCATGCTGGACATGGGATTTCTTCCCGCCATCAAGCGCATCGTCTCCATCCTTCCCAAAGAACGGCAGACGATGTGCTTCTCCGCCACGATGGAAGGCGATATGACGCGCATCGTGAAAGATTATCTTCGCAACGCTGTGCGCCTCTCGTTCGGCTCGACTTCGAAGCCCTCGGAAAATGTGCGCGTGCAGGCGTTTGAAGTCGCCATGGACCGCAAGCAAGAAATGCTGCAGCGCTTGCTGGCCAAGGAAACGGGAAAGTGCCTGGTGTTTGCGCGAACCAAGCGCGGAACCGAGCGGATTGCCGAGAGCTTGAACCGCAAGGGCTTCTCCGCCGCCATGATTCATGGCGACCGCTCACAATCGCAGCGCACTTCGGCGCTGACGGGATTCCAGCAGGGACGCTTCCGCGTGCTGGTAGCGACGGACCTAGCTTCACGCGGGATTCACGTGCAGGATATCGCTCACGTCATCAACTACGATCTGCCTGAGGTGGCGGAGAATTTTATCCACCGCGTTGGGCGAACGGGACGCAACGGCGGACACGGTGTGGCTTCAACGCTTTTCGTGAAAGAACAGCGGTCCGAATTATTCCACTTGGAGCGTTCGCTGGGCATCAAGATCGAGCGCATGCGCGCGGATGAGACGAGTTCCCTTCCCGAAAAGAAGGACCGGAACCCGGTCAACTTGCCTGCCTTTCCGGATCGTAAGCCTGTCAACCTTCCTCGTGTGGAGTCCGCCCCGGTGCCAGAGCGATTTGTGTTTCCCGGCGAGGTTTTCCAGACGCAGCTAGAAAACTAAGCGAGTCCAATCACGATGTGAAACGCGGGCCCCCCGATCAGATCGGGGGGCCCGCCTGCGTTTCAGAGTACTCGTGGCAAAATACGAGAATGCTGATCAGGCATGCAGCCGACGGAGACAAGAGCGCCATCTGGGCCATCATGGAGCCCATCATCCGCGGGCGAGACCTACGCGCTTCCACGAGACATGGACAAGGAGTCCGCCCTCGCGTATTGGCTATCCGCAGCTCATGAAGTATTCGTTGTGGAAGAGGGCAGCGCAACTGTCGGCACCTATTTTCTGCAAGCGAACCACCAAGGCGGCGGAGCGCACATGGCAAACCGCGGCTACATGACCGCCGTTACAGGGACGGGCCGCGGCGTAGCCCGTGCAATGTGCACCCATTCGCTGGACCGCGCGCGCGAACGCGGATTTCGCGCTATGCAATTCAACTTCGTCATCAGCACCAACGACCGCGCAGTCCGGCTGTGGCAAAGTTTTGGCTTTGAAATTGTCGGCCGCCTCCCCGGGCCTTCCAACATCCGACACAAGGATACGTCGACGTATACGTCTTGTATCACAATCTCTGGTGATGGTACGGTTTGAAACACGATGAAAGGCAATGTTTGGGAGATCGTTAGAAAAGAGGATGGAACTTTCGAAATGTTCCACAAGGGAGGATTGCTCCACGGCTCGATCCCGGATAGGTGGCTTGAAGATCAGCTGGTACGCTATGGCTTCTGCGGGGAGGAGTACCGCGACATCCGTCGGCAACTAGATCAGTTCAGAAGAGCGAAAATTGTCCTCTAGCCCAATCCAAAACAGGCCGCTGCCGGAATATCAATCTGTACCACTCCCTGATCTCTAGCGCGTTTGCGCTGATGTGCGCGGCTATGCTACACATGCTGCATGCCTGATTTTGCCGCTCCCGTCGAACGGCTCATCGATGAGCTGAAACATCTTCCCGGAATTGGCCAGAAGACCGCGCAGCGCCTGGCGTTTCATCTGCTCCGGGCGGCGCCCGAGGATGCGCTGGCGCTGGCGGACGCGATTCGCGACGCCAAAGAAAAGATCCGCGCCTGCTCCGTCTGCTACAACATCACGGACTCAGATCCGTGCCTGTACTGTGTGGGACCGACGCGCAGCAAGAAGACGATTTGCGTGGTGGAAGAAGCGCACAACATCATGGCGATCGAAAAAACGCGGACGTACAGCGGGATGTACCACGTGCTGGGCGGGGCTCTTTCGCCGCTATCGGGCCGCGGACCGGAGCAACTTCATATCAAGGCGTTGATCGAAAGGCTGAAGGGCGGCGCCGTCGAAGAGATCATCATCGCGACGAATCCCACGGCCGAAGGCGAAGCCACGGCGGTCTACCTTTCGAAGTTGTTGAAGCCGCTCGGTGTGCGCGTCACGCGGATCGGCGTCGGGATTCCGGTGGGCGCGGACCTGGAGTATGCCGACGAAGTGACTATGTTGAAGGCCATGGAAGGGCGACGGGATTTGTAGGATTCATCGCACCTAGAGCACTCAGATATGTGCCGTCCACGCTCCGCAAGGGGCGGCTCAGTTTGCCAGGGCAATAGGCGGACAGTAGCAAAACTCTCAGTACCTCTAGGACGCTCTAGCCAATCCTCTCCTTTAGGTATAGAGTTTAATTCCCACGGTGGCTGTCCTCCCACCAAACCTATAGCAGCCGCGAAAAGGCTGACAGGAGGTGCGCTAATGCCGAGCTTGGCGCACTACATGACGCAGTACGATCACGAACACGAATCCGGCTGGAACAAATTCCTGCATGGTATTGGTATCCCGATGATTTTTGCCGGGATCGTCCTTCTCCTTTTCATGAAATGGGTTTGGGGAGCAGGTTTCTTTCTGGGCGGATGGGCGTTACTGTTTCTCGGCCACCGGATCGAGGGAAACCATCCGGCGTTTTTCCAGGGACCGATTTATTTGCTGGTTGGGCCAATCTGGGTCGCAAAAGAAGCATGGATGTTGCTGACCGGAACACACCGCAGGCCGGCCTCGCAAGGTACTCCGCAAAGTGATGCGATGAAGTAGCCGCAGCGATGTCACTCGCATGCGCGAAATCTGAAAAGCCTGAGGGACGGCGGCGGTCTGCATGATTGATTCAGGCGGCAATTTTGCCGAAGAGACAACTGGAATGGTGTCCGATAGCGTTACCAGTGCCAGCACGGAGTTAAGGAAGCGCCGCAGCACGCGGATCGTGCAGGCGGTTCCTCTCGTGGTGACCGGTGTCGACGCACTGGGGCGTCCGTTCGTGGAACGAACGTCGTCGCTCATTATCAACTGCCATGGCTGCCGCTACCAGTCCAAACATTACGTCCTGAAAAACATGTGGGTGACGATGGAGATCCCGCACCAGGAATCAGGGCAGCCGCCGCGCACGGTGCGGGGACGGGTGGCTTGGATTCAACGGCCTCGAACGGTGCGGCAACTTTTTCAGGTGGCGCTGGAGCTGGAAGTTTCCGGCAACGTCTGGGGCATCGCGTTTCCGCCGGAAGATTGGATCGCATCCCACGAGATGACACAAGTCGTGATGAAGTTGGACGAGGCACACGGGACATCGCAAACGCCGCCACCGGTGGCTGAAACGGATGCGGCGTCGCATTTGGGCGGGGCGGAGCTTCCACCGGCGGCGGACAATTTGAGGCTGTTCCCTTCCCCGACGAGCGCGACGGATGCGTCGTTGCAGTTGGCGCGGCAAGTTGCGCGGCTGGTGGCGGATGCCAAGCAGCAGATTCAGGCGGCGACGCGGGAAGCGGCCTCGCAGGCGGTCTCGGCGGAGCGGCGGCTGTCATTCGAACAATGGGAGCAAAAGTTTGCCGCGGGACGCGCGGAAATCGCCAATGAGACGGCGCACGCGATTGAAAAGTTTCAGCAGGAAGCCGATGAGCATTCAAGGACGGCCCATGCAGCAGCGGCCGAGGCGCTGCGAACGGAATTGCCGCGGTGGCTGGCGCCGCAACTGGAGCAACTCACGCGCGACTTGACGGCGAGGCTCTCGCAAGAAGGCGCAGCCCAACGCAACGAGCACGCCCAGCAACTGGAAGCCAGGGCGGAGATTCTGCGAACGGTATGCCGGGAGGCGGAGGAAACGGCGGTCCTGTTGAAGACCCAGTCCGAGCAGTCGGAAGCACAAATTGTTGCGCGCGCGGAATCAGCGAAGCAAGAAGAAGAAACGGCAACTGCGCAACTCGAGGCGCTGAGGGCTACAGCCAATGAGATTCAGCAGCGGGTAACAGCGGCGCTCTCATCCGCGCAATCGTTCTCGCAAGGGCAGCTTGCAAGTGAATTGGAAGCAGTGCAAGCGCGGTGGCGGGAGGCGATCGAGAGCACTTTCGCGGAAGCGCAGGATCGCGCGGCGGGCG
>WNFC01025046.1_pt1 | contig 12455 bp, 18 predicted proteins | sample 5400541 | NCBI WGS metagenome assembly WNFC01 (sample SAMN13153342, study PRJNA577476) | soil metagenome | isolation source: 120 cm saprolite under Douglas fir tree site 2 hole 2 replicate 1 | place: USA:California | collected 2015-04-18
CCCAGAACTCGAGCATACCACGCGCGACATGCTTCGATCCAGGAATAGTGCCATCGCGCCAGCGTTCACGGACGTCACGTATGTCAACGATGATGGCCTTGCCCGCTTCGAGTTCGCGCTGCATTTCCTCCATCGAAAGTCCTTGAATGCGGGTGCGTGCATCCGCAACCATATCGTTTACTGACATCGGTTCCATAGCTTTTCCTTTCGATACAGATACGCTCACTCACTCAAGCCAACCAGTTTAAAACCACCGCCCTGATATTCTAACATAGTATCTGCCGCACCGTTTCCATTGTCAATATGAGCCAGTACCGCCATCTCATTCCCTTGTGTTATCATACTCACTCTTCTCCTGGTGTCTCTGTTTGGGCTGGCACAACCACAACGAGACATGGGCTGGCTGCATGGTTTGCTGGACCACCGTTACTAACTGCTCCCGCAACTGGGAGAGGTCTACCTCCTGGCGCAGGATGGTACCGAAGGCCCCCAACGTCTTAGCAGCGTCGTACTTGCTCCGGTAGAAGCGGCGGTCAATGAGCTTCTGAATGTGCTGGCGCAAAGGCTGGAAGAGAGCCGCTGTCACGAGCGTGGAGGCGACGATGACAACGTCGTTTGTTTGGTTAACGATGCCGCGCAAGAGGAATTGGAATGCGAAGACCAGGCCGACGTAGACCAGGGCCAGCGTCCCCGTCAGCGTACTGAAGACCAGTGTTCGCTTGACGATGACGTCGATATCCCACAGCCGATAGCGCAGGATGGCGATGCTGATGGTGAGCGGGATGAGCAGTGAGGTGCAGGCGAGGATGGGGTTATAGACCAGGGGATAGGGTGATTGGGGGAAGAGCAAAACAGGCAAGTCCCCTCCAACAATCAAGACGACGGTAACTGTCAAGCCATAGACGACCCACTTGGTCTGTTGACGTTGCACTGGACCGGACACGCGGCGGTAGCGATAGATTTGCCCAACAGCAAGGCTGGCATAAAAACCGAACAATAACAATTCAATGAGCACACTGAGCCAGAGAGGGAGAACAAAAGGATTGGGGAAAAGAGACGAGGAAATCACGATCAATGCACAGAAGCCTACCAGGAGCCAGCGCGTCCAGCGTGGCGCAAGTCGCCCATCGGGGAATAGTGAGAAGACGAGGTAGTACAAAACAAAGGTGAGCTGCCCCAAGAGCTGAGCTGGCAACCGCCATGCTGTATGGCCTGTTACCTCTGTTTCTACCACATAGAGCGTGCCTCCCACTACGAGTAGGAGCGCAACAAGGAGTGCCATCCAGTCATCGGACTTGCGCCAGAAGATCACCCCGCTGACTGTCCAAGCAATAAAAGCGATGGTAACAGCAAGCACCACGTTGAATACAGCATAGCTGCTCACTGAGAGGCCAAGGGTATGGAGCGCTCCCTGGGTGCTAAGCGAGATCTGCCCATACGCACACGGTGCATGCACACACACCCTCTGGAGTTGCGCAAAATAATCTGGAAGGCTACTCACATACGCAACGAAAATCAGGACAACCAGTCCAACCCACACGATTCTAGCAGTGACGAGCCGGGCTCCTTGCAAGTGCGTGGTGGTTACATCTTTTCGCGCAGGGCTCATGGCTGTTTGGGCAGGTATATGATGCAGGCTCATCAATCCGCTCCTAGTGCTCCTGTTTAAGCCGCAGCGTTGCTACTGAAATGCCTAAACGAATACTACAACTGTATGCCTCCGCGTGCGTCTTTCTCTAGTGTATCTTACCATACGACCGTCCGGAAAGCGTTACGAGCAATGGATTTCGCTTCGGCTAAGAGTTCGGTATGAGGAAAATGTACAAAAACAAAAAATGTTGCTGCGGTTTGTGTAAACCACACAAGCGTGCTGGTGATTGCCGCTGGAAAAGACAGGACAAAGTCGCTATCAAACGCTTTGCACGCGTAGCGGCAGAGAATAATTTAGACGAGTTTTAACGGTTTTGACTCGGATCAGTGTTCTGTTACCTCCACAGTGCCAGGTAAGGTAGACCGCACCAATCGAAAGCCATACGGATAGTGTTCCAGGCTCTTACATACCGCGTTTATCTCATGCTCTAAGTCGCTCTTCTTTTGCTGTACCTCGTCTTCATCAGCTGCATAAAAGACGCGGAGCAGGTGCGTGTAGCCCACAATCAAAGGTTGCCAGGTAGAGCGTCTTCTGCAACTGTCCACATGCCTTTCTTTGCCGATAGTGGAATGCATCTTATATAAGGTATATTATATAAACCTTTCGTGAGTACTGTCAATATCCGCTCTCTGCTACAATCTGCCTAACACAAGCAAGAAAGAGCATCACATGCTGCGTCTACGTGTAAAAGAGATAGCAGAAAGCAGAGGCATCAGCAGAGGCAAGCTTCCTGGCGACTGCCTACTTGGTTTCAAGGTCGAACACTACAGGCAGTATAATACTAGCTAATTGAGAGCATTTCCTACTGCTGCATTCTTAAAATCCGCTAGTAACAAAAACATAGAGAAAAACAGCATAAGATGCCCCCAGAAGGCGACCTGAGTAAAGCCAATCTGGCTGAAGCCAAAGTCACTATGAAACCTCTAGCAGGATCTAGTGCTTCTCGGGTACGAGGAGGATCTTCCCCTGCCTGCCCGTTGTTTCGGCTTGCGTGACGGCGGTGCCAATCTCGTCGAGGGAGAATGGGCGCGCAGCAGAGGTCACGAGAATGCCCTCACGCATCAGCGTGACGATTTCCTGGGCCAGCTGACGTCGTGCTGTCTCATCGAGCCTGGGAAGCCAGTAGCCGAGCCAGAACACTTCCAGGATGCGGCGGCCTGCCAGAATGAAGCGTGGGTCGGCTCCCACACGGATCGGCTCGCCAGTGAGGGAACCATAGACCAACATTCTGCCCTCCTCACCGAGCGCCTGGTACATCTGGGTTCCTGTTTCTCCGACCACCGGATCGATGGCGTACTTGACGCCCTGTGGACCCACGATCCTACGGACCTGCTCGTCAATCGGCCCTTCTGTGGACACAATGACGGCGTCGGCCCCCAGGCGTTCCAGGTCCGCCACCGCTTCGCGCCGGCGGACGACATTGACCGTGCGGATCCCATCGTGTTTGGCCAGTCTGATAATCATGCGTCCCAGTTCAGACCCTGCGGCTGATTGGAGCAGCCATTCGCCTTGAGGGATGGCCAGCACGTGACGGAGCATGAGGATGGCTGAAGCCGGGTTGATGAAGAAGGAGGCGACTTGCTCATCGGGAAGATCGTCGGGCACCGGAAGCAGAGAGAGCGCTGGCACCACGGCATAGTCAGCCCAGTTGCCGCCCTTCTCATTGACAACCGCGACGCGCTGTCCAGGGGCAGGACGGTGCACCTGCGGTCCGAGAGCATCCACCATGCCAACGCCTTCAAATCCGACGGGTGATGGGAAATGGGGTTGAACCCCTGCATACTGTCCTCGCACAAACAACAGGTCCGATGGGTTGACCGGACTCGCCTGGATACGAACGCGCACTTCCCCCTTCCCAGGTTCTGGGAGAGGACGCTCCTGAGCCGTCAGCACCTTTGCAGGCTCACCATACTGATCAAATTGAATAGCTTTCATCTTTCCACTCTCCTCTCTCAAGGTCTCTCATCAGTCATCTTCCTGGGTTATGCGAATACATCCTTAATTTGTCGCTGAGATGCAAGCACAGCGATAAAGTGACGCATAACCTGGGTCTGGCACAATTGAGGTGAACGATGAGCTTATTTTGAGAGGAATTCTTTGCAACCTCTCTGGGAAGAGGGGAGAAGAAGCCTGAGAGCATCACAGAGAGCAAGCCAGGGAACGGTGATCCGAGTATCTTCATCACAGGGTGAATTCATCTCCTCCATAGTGAGCCTCTTCTTGAGTGTTTGCCAGAGGTTGCTATACTCAAAGAGCCGGGTAGTAGGAGAGGGGAGCTTTGGAAAGGCAGAGAGCTCCTGATGCAGGTCAAAATGAAGCACGATTGTGGAACGTCGTCATGCTCGGCGAAATCAGGTTTTCAGTCGTCTCATCTGACGCGAGAAAGGAAAGGCCGGGTTTTCTTATGGTTCTGTTAGCGCCGCAGCAACGTCTCTCGCTTGGAGCAATACGGATTACCTATCTGCCGGATGGGAATTTTTTATCCCTCCTTCGGTTCTCTATCCACAAGCGTCTGCTGAGCATTGGAGCGCGTATGCGCATCTGATAGGAAAGGATGGACGCCTCATCAGCAATGTGGGAGCACATGTCATTCAGACAGACTCACAGACGCTGCTTGTTGATGCAGGCGTGGGGCCTCGCGCGGTCACTATAGATGAGCTACAGTGCTCTGTGCGTGGTGGTGAACTCTTGCAGAGTTTGAAGCAGGCAGGACTCTCGCCCGAGGATATTGATGCGGTCTTTTACACCCATCTCCATCCTGATCATGTGGGTTGGACAGGACACACCGTCAACGGGAAGCATGCACTGACCTTTCCTCGTGCCCGCTATGTTGTCAGACTTCGCTCTCAATCAGGAAAGAGCGCATCGAGCCGCGGCAAGCCTGGCAAAACCTAATCGAGGCTCATTTCAATATAGCCCGAAGAATGGCCGACGCCCGGTTCGCGCGGGCGCGCTCCTGGGAGGAGATCCTTGCCGTCCACCAGCGCTTTGTCCATGACTACAACGTGCAGCGCCACTGGGCGCACGAGAGCCGGGAGGATGGCTGTCACAGTCCCGCCGAGGTACTTGGTGGGCAGACGAGCACCATGTACCCGCCCTCCGTGCTTGACCGTATTCTGTTCGCTACACGCTATACGCGCCATTTAGATCGAAACGGATACCTGCGTTTCCAGAACTGGAAGCTCTACGGGGAACGAGGGCTGGCGAAAGCTCCCGTGACCGTCTGGATCTATGAGGGATCGCTCAAAGTGGAGCACCAGGCCATCACACTTGCACAGTACAGCGTTGGACGAGAGTCAGATCGCAAGCATGTTCAAAAGGTGAGCAACCCGCGCCTGGTGGAGACGCCATTTCGTTCGCCTCAACTGGCTCTGTTTGATTTAGGACCGGATGAATGGTTGCTCTACTGGCGCGCCCCCGACTACGCGCCCGCGCGCCGCAAACGCCGTGTTGAGGGCCTCGTGCAGCCGTTGTTGTTCGACTTCCCGCGAGAAGAAAAGGCTGTGGGAGGCAATAAAATCGGCCCGGCTTCATCGCCGCGCAGTTACCTCCATGTCATTCCCTCACCCTCTGATGACAACTAGAGCTGCTCGGATCGCCATCCCTTGTTGCTCGACATATCGGCATGGACACGAGTGTTTTTGGTAATAGAAGATCCTGCTAACAGTTACGATAAAATGAGGCCAGTAGCCTCTTCAGACTCCTGGCTGTTCCTGTAAAAACCCTGCCATTTGTTCAGAACACATCTCGCCATTTTCTCCCTGTTCGCGCTCTGGCTTGACAGGCAGCGGTAGAGGCAGCATTGAACCATCCGAAACTGCCCCGAAACTTAGGGCGTAAACCGTTTCCAATGGCCTTCGGAGACCACTTCGACGACGCCGTCGGTCACTTTGATGGCGGTCTGATCGTCAATCGCATACGCCGGTACTGGTATCCCGGCGGCCCATTTTTCTGCGTCAGCCATGGAGTTGTCCGGCAGATAGTCGGCATCCAGGTGCGGAAGCAACGTAAAGTCAACCAGTCCCAGCATTCTGTCGCTGCGGCTCTCCGTCAATTGAGGGTCGTCGTAGACTCCGATGGGGGGGGTGACCACCATACTCCCACCGCTCAGCCCCACATAGACTGCCTCGCGCCGCAGCGTCGGCAAGAGGTCCGCTAATCCCGATTGCCACATCCAATAGCACAGATAAAACACCTCACCTCCTCCAACCAGCAGGGCGTCAACCTCTTGGACCAGAGGGACCCAATGCTCTTTCTTGATACTGGGCAGAGCGGTGAGCTCCAGTACTCCCAACGACTTCCACCCCAATTCGCAAAAGGGGCTCTTGGCCACTCCGTGGATCAGCTGGTAGACTCCGGCAAGACCGCCGGGGTAAGCGTACCACGCAGTGGGAATGACGAGGGCGCTGGACTCGGCGATCGGTTTGCCCAGAGACTCAACCAGGGCGTTACGAATGCTGTCGTTGCTGATGCCAGACGAGGTGAGAAGATACTTCATGATGCCTCTCCTAATGTACACCTGGTCAAGACGTTGCAGACCGGCGAAGAAAGAAACCAGTCTACACGCCCTGACGAAATCCTTCCTCAATCCAGGTAATGTGCTCGGTCGCATGCCCCGCGTGAGAGGCAAACACGTCGCCGACGGTTTGCTCACCGACGACGGTGGGCACCGGAGCGGCCAGCTGATCATCGGTGAATTGGTGCAGGAGGTCCAGGGTGTCCTGCCGCGCCGCCAGGTAATCCGCTGCCAGCAGCTCCATACGGTCGTCATGGTGCGCGTTCAAGTAGGTTTGATTGAGCTGGGCGATGGCCATCCCCAGCCGCTTCTCCTCCTCCGGAGTCAGCGCGCTCAGATCGCCCAGGATGCCCGGCATTTCCATTCCCTCCGGGTATTGAAGACGTAATTGAACGTCTCGAGTCTCGCCGGCGAGTGCACGGCGCAGCAATTGCTGGATGTTGCGCTCGTTTTTCACCAGGTGAGCAAAATGATCCTTGGCGCGCCACGGAGCTGCTCCGGGAACATCACTCGCCGTTGCCGGGCGCTCCAAGTCTTCCGGGCTCAGCCCTTGAAAAAACGCCATGACCTGCGTCTGCGATGCCGCAAGTGTGTCCAAAATCTCTGCGCGAGTTGGCATGATTACCCTCCTAGAAACCAGGCAGAACGACTCCAGAACGGAACGACTGCGTTTCTCCCAACTTGAGTCGTATGCTCTCCTGGATGTCTTGAAACAACGGTCTTCCGCTCCCTAACACTACAGGAGCTACATTCCTGTGGCCTTGGCGAAGTACGTGGCTTGCGGAGAGCGTGGAATTCAGTCGGATCTTGTGCGCACGAACCATTGGTACTTCCCCTTGCAATGCACCAAAACCTGTGATACATGCCTATAGTAGAACAATTTTTCTCCGGTGGCAAGGTGAGGAAGAGGTATGCCCCTTGCCACCATTTGATGGTGTTCTCATACCTTTTTGAAAACTGCTGCAACCTCTTTCCCATTGCATGCAAGACATTCTACCGCCTTGCAAAGCAAAAAACTTCTTCAATCTTGCTCTTCTTGCCACGCAGGGCAGCCGCAGAGCATGACAAAACACGGTCTTAGGTGTTATGAACCTTGTCAAAAACACACGAGCAACTTTCATCGCGCAGAGACGGGTGACCCGACGCGCCCTCAGCAGTCGAACACCGACCAACAGATGTCGTTCCGCAACCGCTGGTCGTCGAGTACGAGCTCGCGAATCGCCTCCGGGAGCTGGTCGTGCTGCCACCGGCACTCGAGCCGCCCTGCGCTCTCGCCCTCTCCTTCCGGCGCGGCAGCACGTGCGGCCTTGATCGCATAGGCGGCCGCACCCAGCTCGTGCGCGGCGACGTGTGCGACGACTGCTGCCTGGCCAGCAGCATATGCGGCATGCCGGGCTGCCCCGCGCAGGCGTCTTCCCGCGGCCATTGCATGGCCGCCTGCCGAGCGAGCCTGGGTCATCGTGACCTCGCCACGCGCCCAGGCGCGGGCATGCTCGATTGCCCGGCGCGGTCGCGGGTCCTCAGGCCGAGCCGACTCGAAGAGGTCAAGAACGTGCTCCGCGCACGATGCCGCCCAAAGAGCGAGGAGCTGATGATCCGAATCGGTGAGGGTTCCACCACGGCGGATCGTCACGAAACGAGGGTCGCGGTCTTTCGGGAGGATCATACCCAGCATCCCTTCTGCTCGCATCTACCCAACAGGTAAATAACTGGCTCATCTATCAGCATATCGTAGATTATAGCATCAGGGGCATAATCGTCGTTACCAGCGTACAGCATCGAAAATGTCTCTTCGCGGGGCGCAGTTTTGAGCCAGAGCCTCTGTTCTCGGCTGCGCGCATTCCGCCGTTGGCGTTGCTCTTCGAGCTTCTGTCCGAATTGAATGAGTTCATCCCGGCTCATATCTTGCAGAGGCTTTTTTCGACGCATTGAGCGCGCCCTCCTTTCGCCCAAACACATCCTTTCATTCGCTCTGACACCAAGGTTATTCTGTCACCAGATCCTCACACCGGGCAAGCTCTGGGCGCGTCTCTGCGAGCGTATCCGGTGGTGGGCCAATGATTTTGTGTGTTCGTTTCAGAAGCTTGCGCTGCGTTGCCCGATCTGCAGATGCAGAGAGGGTCGCGGTCGCGGCAAACGCGCGGTAGCTTTCGATCAATTCTTCCAGTTCGGCCATATATCGGCTGAGATGGCGAATATCGCTCTTTAAGTAATCGAAACTTTCCCCAGCTTCGGACAGGAGTTGTTGCAAACGCTCTTTCATCGGGCCAGCTCCTTTACAAAAGAAGCTGTCGGCCTGCATATTCGATTCTGACACTTTCTACGGGATACCAGCGCCCCCAACCGCGAATCATCGCCAGAAGCTGGCCTTTTCGATGCCTCGCGGCGACCACTGGTCCCATGATGCAGAACACTCGCGCGGTCCCGAGGAACGCCTGATCGCGGATCGCTGCCTTAATTTGATGGAGGTCTTTTGACTGCATATGCCACTCCTTTCGACTTCGATGAGCTGCGCGCAATGTGCGCTTTGCTTCTCAGTGTAAAAAGTGGCTCTGAGGAAAGCAAGGGGTGGTCTCTTTCACACGGAGCGTTTTTTTGCAATGAAGAAGTGCAACAATACGTACCCCCCTCGTGAGCAAGTATGAGCGCTTCTCCTAAAAACCAAGCACCAGAAAAATGCATGTGATGCAATGCTGGCTCTGACTTTCTGAATCGGCCGCGAACATAGAGCTCCTCTCGTTGGTGAATCCCTATCTCATCCCCCAGGCTTGACAAATCTTCTTGAATGATCTATCATTGTGGTGAATGAATATTCAACTAGGTGATTCTTCATTCAATTGCTACAGAGCAAGACAAGAGAGCCTCTGAAGGATCTCGCCATCGGCGCACGCATGCGTGGCATCTCTCTTAAGAAAGGAACAGAATGTGCTTTGACATGATTAATGTCGTTTTTCTGAATTTCTTACTGCTATGATTTTGGACGGACTAGGGAGTGATCAATCATGACGAAGAAGCAAGTTGACGTTACCGACCCAACGTTCAAAGCAAATCCGTTTCCGTTTTACGCACAACTACGCGCCGAAGCACCTGTTTTCCCGGTAAAGCTACCGAATATTATCTCCAAGCAGCGCGCCTGGCTCATTACACGCTATGACGATGTACTCAATGCCTTGAAAGACGAACGTTTTGCAAAGGACCGCCGCCATGCTATGACACCTGAGCAATTGAAAAAGTTGCCCTGGATACCGCCCATGTTCAAGCCGCTTGAGCACACTATGCTTGACCTGGACAGTCCAGACCATACACGACTGCGAGCACTCGTCCACAAAGCATTCACGCCACGCCTGATCGAGCAGATGCGCGACCAGATACAGGCGTTGACCAATGAATTACTGGAGAGAGCAGAGCCCAACGGCGGCATGGACTTAATTGCTGATTTCGCACTGCCACTGCCGCTCACCATGATTGGGCGCATTTTGGGGGTGCCTGCCCAAGACAATCAGAAGTTTCATCGTTGGAGCAAGACAGTGGTTTCAGCGGGAACCAACATGAATTACTTTGTGCTCATTCCCTCCATCATGCGCTTTATGGGGTACTTAAAGAAACTCGTCAAGGAACGACGTGCACATCCAGAAGACGATCTCGTCACAGCACTGGTTCAGGCCAAAGAAGGGAGCGATCAACTGAGTGACGATGAAATTCTGGCAATGATCTTTCTTCTGCTGATCGCGGGTCACGAAACAACCGTGAACCTGATTGGCAACGGCACGCTCGCGTTGTTGGAACATCCCGACCAGTTGGCAAAGCTGCGTAGTGAGCCAGCACTCATCAAGACGGCGATTGAAGAACTGGTGCGCTTTGTATGTCCCCTTGAAATGGCAACCGAACGATATGCTCGTGAAGATATCACGATTGCGGAAACAACCATTCCACGTGGTGAACTGGTCATGGCAGTGATAGGGTCAGCAAATCGTGACGCAAACTATTTTGATAATCCTGATGCACTGGACATAACCCGCAAGAACAACAAACATTTGGCATTCGGCCACGGTGTGCATTTTTGTCTTGGTGCTTCACTGGCCCGGCTTGAAGGGCAAATCGCCATAAGCACGCTGATCCAGCGAATGCCCAATTTGCGTCTGAGTAGTGCACCAGATCAACTTCGTTGGCGTGGCACGTTCGTCCTTCGTGGATTAGAGGCACTACCAGTGTCATTCTAGTTTCATGATTGCGAAAACAATGATGAATGATGTCACGACAACTTTAGTGGCAGAAATGTTTACTGTCATTGTCTGTCCACGCTCAAAAGCAGCGAACTGAATAGCTTTATCAGACGCTCATTGCGGTCAATAGATCGGTCAGGAATACGGCCACGTATTCCTTCGAGGGACAAAAGGAGCATGCAGCTATGGCCAAGACGCCTGATCCCATCCAAGAACTGGTGACGGCTGCCCGGCGCAAGCAGATCCTGGATGCAGCCACCCAGGTCTTTGCCGAAAAAGGCTTTCATCGCGCCACCATCAAAGACATCGCCCGCGTGGCTGGGATCGCCGATGGCACCATCTACACCTACTTTCCCAGCAAAACGGCGGTGTTGTTAGGGATTCTCCATCGCCTCAATGAGTCAACGGAACGCGAGCAGCAGCTCATGCCGGAGCGCGAGCAGGATCTGCGCTCCTTTTTCACCGCGTACCTGCGCCAGCGCATGGCCTTGTTGTGGCCGAATGCGGAGGTCTTCCAGGCAGTCCTGCCGGAAATGCTGGTCAATGAGGAATTGCGTGAGCTGTATTACCAGCAGGTCCTGGAGCCCACCTTCACCGTCGCCGAGCGTTCCTTCCAGGCACAGCGGGGAGCAGGACAAGTCCGCAGCATTGATGTGCCGCTCACGGTTCGCGCCATTGCCGGACTGCTTTTGGGTCTCCTGACGCTCCAATTGCTCGGCGACGAAGTCATTGCCCAGCGTTGGGAAGAACTGCCAGAAGTCCTCGCCTCTCTGCTGTTTGATGGCCTGCAACCGGGAAAGGAGACCACCCCCCAATGAAGGCACCGACGCATCATTTCATGAGGGTGCGTCTGGAGATAGCTGTCATCGCCTTCTTCATCTTCGCTGCCCTCAGCTTGCTGATGGTGTATCTCGCTGCTCCAGCGATCTACGCCCACTCGCTCGCGCTCACGTCCTCTCCAACTGACCGCTATCCTGTTCCGGTAACGCTGTTTCTGGTTGGCATTCTTGCTGGGATCGCCTAACTCATCCTTGGGGTTGTGCGCCATTGGCGCTGGGTCTTCTGGCTCATGCTGGTGGCCTTTGCCAGCTCCGCCCTCCACATCCCAGTCACTCTCTTGCAGATGACCGGCGTGTTGCCCTCTTCTGATCCTCTCTGGTACGGCCTGTTTCGCATGGGGGTTGCCGTGGTTGAGCTCGCTCTGGCTGTCTGGATGATCCACATCTATCGATACGAGGGGGTATGGGCTCTGGGAAAGAAAAGGCTTGAGCGGTAAGTTGGACCTTTGGGTGAAGTGAGCCTGCTTCTCCCTTTGGCATTGACAGCAGTACGTCTGGAAAAGCCGAGAAGCAAGGGGGAACAAAGGAGATCAGTGCAGACCTGGAGCGGCAAGGAGTTTCTCTCAAGGAGCTTCATATCGACCGAGCCTATTTGAGTAGCCATCTGGTGCGTGAGCGCAGTGATGAGCTGGAAGTCTACTGCAAAGCCTGGCCTGTTCGGATCAGCAAACACTTTCACAAACGGGCTTTTGTTTTGGACTGGGAACAGCAGAGCATGAAGAATCTTTTCGATCTACGTCGCTGCGCTGTCGTCCACAACCTGCACGTCCTGATCCGTTCCCAATCACTCCAAGCTGATCTTCAGGAGGCCGCCTGATTTCTTGACCGACGCTTTAGGGGCTGTCCACGGCAGCATCCTCAATGGCCCCCAGGGCACGCAGCGTGGCTTTCTGCGCCTCGGTCAAGCCCTGGATCCCCGTGATATCGAGCCGCTCGTAGGGGCGGTCGCGTCGCAGCGTGCGCAGATGTTCGCCACGCTCCAGGTCCCAGATGTTGATGGCCCCATCATCGCCGCAACTGGCCAGCCTGCTCCCATCGGGACTCACCTTGAGCGCCTGCACAGCCCCCTGATGCGCCTGGCGCACCTGCACGCACTGCCCACTCTCGACCTCCCACCAGCGCAGCCTGCCGTCACTGTCTCCACTGATCAGCCTCTGCCCACTGGGCGCCCAGGTTACCGCAGAGACCACTCCCGAATGCCCCCCCAAGGCGCTATTACGTGCCCC
>WNFC01025220.1_pt1 | contig 12455 bp, 12 predicted proteins | sample 5400541 | NCBI WGS metagenome assembly WNFC01 (sample SAMN13153342, study PRJNA577476) | soil metagenome | isolation source: 120 cm saprolite under Douglas fir tree site 2 hole 2 replicate 1 | place: USA:California | collected 2015-04-18
CAAGTCAGTTTCACGAGCCTCCGGCAATCGAGCCGTACTCGTCCGAGCTCGTGGCCGCGCAGCGCAGCATCGTCCTGGGCAAGAAGAGCGGCATCGACTCGATCCGCATCAAGGCCGAAGAGCTCGGGCTCGATCTGTCCGACGATGCTCAGCGGGAGCTGCTCGCACGCGTCAAGGAGCTCGGCGCGAGAAAGCGCGGGCTCGTGACCGACGACGAGTTCCGCGAGCTCGCACGTGGCTGACTACGACGCCGTTCTCGTCGGCAGCGGTATCAACTCACTTGCCTGCGCGGCATTCCTCTCGCTCGCGGGCTGGCGGGTCGCCATCCTCGAGCGCGAAACGGATCTGGGCGGCGCTGTGCGCACGGCCGAGCTGACCGAGCCCGGCTTCCACCACGACGTCTTCAGCGCGTGGCATCCACTCTGGGTCGGCGGCCCGGCACATGCCGAGCTCGGAGCGGCCCTGGCCGAGCGCGGACTGGAGTACCTGAACACCGAGTACCCGACCGGCACGTTGTTCCCGGACGGCGACAGCGCATTCCTCACGACCGACACTGACGCAAACGCAGTAGAGCTCGACGGCTTTGCGACGGGCGACGGCGCGGCCTGGCGAGAGGCGATCGCGAGAGTGGGCGCGCAGGCGGAGCTCGTCTTCGGCGTGCTCGGCACCGAGCTGTGGTCTCCCGCAGGTCTGGGCCTCGGCGCGAAGGCCTACCGCCGATTGGGGCGCCGTGGTCTCGCGGAGTTCGGCGCCGAGGTCGTCCAGAGCAGCAGGGACTGGCTGACGACGACGTTCCGTTCGGAGCGTGCCCACGGGCTGCTGGCGCCGTGGGTGCTTCATACGGGGCTCGGCCCAGATGCAGCTGCATCAGGATTCATGACCCGCGTGATCGCGTTTGCGATCGAGGCCGGCGGGATGCCGATTCCGAGCGGCGGCGGTGCGCGGCTCGTCGATGCGCTCGTCCGCCTGATCGAGGATTACGGCGGCGATTGCAAGACCGGCCGGGACGTGGTGCGCGTTCTCGTCAAGCGCGGTCGTGCGACGGGAGTCCGGCTCGCAGCCGGCGACACGGTCGAAGCCGAGCGGGCCGTCATCTGCAACGTGACTCCCACCCAGCTCTACGGCCGCCTGCTTGATCCGGCCGATGTCCCTGCCGACGTTGCCGAAGCGGGGAAACGCTTTCGCTTCGGCCGCTCCGAGATGCAGATTCACTTCGCCTTGTCGGAGCCGCCCCGCTGGGAGGGCGACGAGCGTCTCGGCAAGACTGCGATCGTTCATCTCACGCCCGGTCTCGACGGGGTCTCACGAGCAGTGAACGAGGCCGAGCGGGGTTTGCTGCCTGCCGAAGCGACGGTCGTCGTCGGACAGCCGCTCGCAGTCGACGACTCCCGCGCCCCGGCGGGAAAAGGCATCCTCTGGATCCAGCTTCAGGAACTGCCGTGGTACGTGAAAGGTGACGCGGCAGGTGAGCTGGACGTCGGGAACGGCGCGTGGGATGAGTCCCTCCGCGAGCGTTACGCCGACCGGATCCAGGCGCGGATCGCTCGGCAGGTTCCGAACCTCGAGTCTTCCATCCTGCAACGGGTCGTGCTCTCACCGGCCGATCTCCGGGCAGCCAACATCAATCTCGAGCACGGCGACCCGTACTCGGGCTCGCTTGCTTTGGACCAGAACTTTCTCTGGCGGCCGTTCGCCCGACAACCGGGGCATCGCACGCCGGTCGACCGCCTCTTCCAGATCGGCGCGAGCACGTGGCCCGGGCCCGGCCTCGGTGGAGGCTCGGGCACCCTGGTCGCGAAGGCACTCCTGCAGCCCCCGGCGGCGCAGCGGCTCGTCGGGCGGCTCGGGTCGTTTCTGCGGCCCGGACAGGCGTAGAATCGCCTGCATCCGCCCACCTTTCTCGATCTCGCAGATCACGACCCTGGCATCGACGTTCGCGGCGGACGTCCGCGCGTACTCCGCCGTAGGGGTGGATGCGATCGGCATCTGGGAGATCAAGCTTCCGGCCGGAGGCGATGCGGAGGCGCTGGAGCAGCTCGAGGCGAGCGGCCTCGGCTCGGCCGCCGCCATTCCCGCGGTTCCGTCGATCCTGCCGCTGCCGCTGATGGAGGGCCCTGTGAGTCCGCAGCAGCGGATCGAAGCGATCCGAGCCTCGCTGCACCGTCTCGTCCCGTTCAGGCCCAGCAGCGTCGTCTGCCTGACCGGCCCGGGTGAGGATCGCGACACGGTCGTCGAAGGCCTGCAGACGATCGGCGAGGAAGCGGCGCGACTCGGTTTGCGCGTCGGTCTCGAGCCGGTCAACACGATCGGCGGCGAGGACTGGACGATGATCTCGTCCCTTCCCGAGGCGATCGAACTGCTGGACGACGCCGACCAGCCGGCGCTCGGCATCCAGTTCGACAGCTGGCACCTCTGGAACACTCCCGGGCTCCTGCCGGACATCGAGAGGTATGCCCACCGTTTCGTCGGCGTCCACATCGCCGACTGGCGCGAGCCCACTCGCGGGTGGTGCGATCGCGTGCTACCCGGCGACGGCGTCGCCGCCCTTCCGCAGATCCTTGGCGCGCTCGCCCGCGCAGGCTGGGACGGCTACTACGACCTCGAGATCTTTTCCGACAACGGCACGTTTGACAACGCATGGCCGGATTCGTTGTGGGATGTTCCGGCCGAGGAGCTTGCTCGAATGTGCAAGGACGCACTCGAGCGCGTGTGGGAGGCGCGAATCCAAACGCCCCTTGACCGGGTATCGCCCGGTGCCGTGTAATCGACCAATGAGGACGACCCCAAGAGGAGGCAGTACATGAGAGCTCGAGGGAGGTGGGCGTTCGCCGCAGCTGGGCTGCTGGCGCTCGCACTGATCGGAAGCGCGCTCGCGGCGACGGCGGGGCATCGCACCGCGCAAGCAAAGCCGCCGATCATCATCGGCTGGGCATTCGACGGGACCGGCAGTATGGCGCCCTTCGACGGACCGGCTCTGGCTGCGGCGAAGCTGCGCGTCGACCAACTGGACGCGAAGGGCGGCGTCAACGGCCGCAAGCTCGAGATCCTAACGTGCGACACGCAGAGCAACAACGCGACGACTGCGAAAGCCTGTGCGCTGCGCCTGCTCGGCGAGAAGGCCAACGTCCTCTTCACGACGTGTGACGTGGATCTCGCGGCGCCGGTCGTGCGGGCGGCCATCGATCGCGGCGTTCTCGCGATCGCGCCCTGTATCGGTACGGATCAGATGGGACCGAAGCGGTTCGGCCCCAAGGGGCGTCTGGCCTTCAGCTTCGGAAACGTCGCGCAGGACGAGGGATCCGCCATGGCGCAGTACGCGTGGAGCAAAGGATGGCGAACGGCGGCGCTCGCAACGGACACGGTGATCGTGTACTTCAGAAACGTCGTCCAAGCGTTCGAGGTTCGCTTCAAGCAGCTGGGCGGAAAGATCCTCGCCAAAGAGACGTATCAGTCCCTCGGCGGCAACAACGTTCAGAACGCCGTCAGCCGCCTGAACGACGTGAAGGCAGGTGTGTACGTGACGTCAACGGCCGGTGCGTTCGGCGCGCTGTCGACGTTCATAACGGGCCTGCGCACGCTCGGCAACAACACCCCGGTCCTGAACTCGTGGGCCGGCGACGGCAACTACTGGCTGCCGACCAATCCGAAGGTGTCGAACTACTGGTTCGTCACGTTCGCATCATGCTTCGGCGACGACCCGAACCCGGCCATCAACGCGCTTGCGAAGGAAGTGAAGGCCGGAACGGGCGGCTTCATCACCGGACCCTCGGCGATCGACGGCCTCGTCACCGCCATCAAGCGCGCCCACGGCTCGACGAAGGGAGCTGTACTGGCCAAGGTGATGGAGCACTTCAAGAAGGTGCCCACCATCTCAGGGAACATCAGCTTCTCGCCGAAGCTCCATACCGTGTACGGGCGGAGGTATCGCGTCATCCGCATCGAGAACAACGTGCCGAAGGTCGTGGGCACGATCGTGGCCAAGGTCGTAGCGAAGATCTAGTCCTTGTCGCAAACGAGCGGCGACGAAACGACGAGGAGGCCCGGGGACACACTCCGGGCCTCCTCCGTGTCGCGGTCCTTCGCGGGCGTGCACGCCCTGCGCGACGTCACGCTCGAGCTGAGGAGACGCGAGGTCGTGGGACTGATCGGCCCAAACGGGGCGGGCAAGTCGACGCTCGTGAACCTGCTGAGCGGCTTCGACCGCCCGACCGCGGGGACCGTCGAACTGGAGGGCCGTGACGTGACACGCTGGAGCCCGAGCCGGCGCGGAAGGCACGGGCTGGCGAGGACCTTCCAGCACAGCCATGCCTTTCGATCGCTGTCGGTGCAGGAGAACGTCGAGGTTGCCGCGCTCGGTGTCGGCACGGCCGCTCGGGAGGCACGAAGGCGAGCGGTTGAGTTGCTCGAGACGCTCGGCCTCACCGCGCATGCGGATGCGCGGGCCGACACGCTCGCGCAGGGTGACGAACGCCGACTTGGAGTCGCGCGGGCTCTAGCGACGAATCCGCGCTTCGTCCTGCTCGACGAGCCGGCGGCCGGTCTGCCGGAGGCCGAGGTTCCCGAGCTTGCCGACGCCGTCCGTTCCGTTCGGGACGAGCACGACGCGGGCGTGCTCCTGATCGATCACAACATGGCGCTGATCATGGAGATCTGCGACCGGATCTCCGTCCTCGACCAGGGACGGACGCTCGCGGAAGGGACGCCGCAGGAGATTCGCGGCAACCTCGACGTTGCAGCCGCCTATCTGGGCGAGAGCGCCGTGCAGGAAGACACATGACAGTCGCTCGCCTTCGGCTCGCTCTCGTGGGGGAAACCATGTTTCCCCCACGAGCCCCCTTCTTTAGAAGTGGTCTCAGGGGTGGTGGCGATGCGACCGCCGCGACCACCCCTGAGGAGAAAGAGGGGGGAAACCTCCCGGTTTCCCCTTACGCCACTTCCACCGCTCATAGGCCACAGGTCGGCCTATGAGCACGCCTGCGCTCGCGGTGGAAGACCTCGAGGTCCGGCACGGCGCTGTGACGGCGGTGCGCGGTCTTTCCTTCGAGGTCGGCCGCGGCGAGATCGTCGGTTTGATCGGGCCGAACGGGGCGGGGAAGTCCTCGGCGCTGCACGCGATCATGGGCGCCATCCGCCCCGCCGGTGGCGACGTGCGTGTCGACGGGATCTCCGTGGTCGGACGACGACCCGAGGACGTGGCCCGTCGTGGCGTCGCGCTCGTTCCGGAAGGGAGGCGGATCTTCGGCGAACTGACGGTCGAGGAGAACCTTCTGCTCGGACTCGCCGGACGACGCAGGCGGGAGGGCGTCGCCGAGGATACGAGACGGGTCTTCGATCTGTTTCCCGCGGTGGAGGAAGCACGCCGCCGAAAGGCCGGCACGCTGTCGGGTGGCCAGCAGCAACTGCTCGCGATCGCGCGGGCGCTGGTTGCCGATCCCGAGGTGCTGCTTCTCGACGAGCCCTCGCTCGGCCTCGCGCCCCGCGTGGTCGATCTGGTCTTCGAGGCTCTCGGCGCCATCCGCGACCGTGGCCTCGCGATCCTGCTCGTCGAGCAGCGTGCACAACGCACGGTTGCGTTCGCAGATCGCTCGCATGTCCTGTCGAAGGGGGAGTTGCGCCTGACGCTCGGGCCGGAATCCGCGGGAGACACCGACGCGCTCGTGAGCGCCTATCTCGCCTGATGGTCGCTCTGCTCGGCATCAACTGGCAGACGCTCGCGGACGCGGTTGGTCTCGGCGCGATCTACGCGCTCATGGCCGTCGGCATCGGTCTTGTCTTCGGCGTCCTGCGTCTTGTCAACTTCGCCTACGGGCAGCTCGTGATGGCCGGCGCCTACGCGCTCGCGTTCGCCTCCGAGCGGGGCTGGCCCGTCTCGGTCGGGATCCCACTCTGCTTTGGCGTGGTTCTCGTGCTTTCGCTGCTCATGGACCGGATCGTCTTCCGGCCGTTGCGCGGGCAATCGCCTGCCGTGATGCTCGTCGCCACGTTCGCAGTCGCGTTCCTGTTGCAAAGCATCGCCTTGCTCTGGTTCGGTCCGCTCGGGAATATCGCCGCGTCACTCGCGACGCTGAACCAGCCGGTGACGATCTCGGGCGTCGACATCCGCAAGATCGCGATTGTCGCGACCGTGCTGGCAGCCGCTTGCCTCCTGCTCCTCGTGCTGCTCCTCGGTCGCACCCGCGTCGGGCTGCACATGCGCGCCGCGGCGATGGACTTTCGGACGGCCGAGCTGCTCGGTGTGCGGGCGGGGCGCGTGATCGGCGCCGCCGTCTTGATCTCGGGCTTGCTCGCAGCGGTCGTCGCGGTGATGCTCACCGTCCAGACCCCGCTCGTCACGCCGGACTTCGCGCTGCGCGACACGATCCTCGTCCTCGCCGGAGTCGTGCTCGGCGGCATGAACCGTCTAGTGCCTGCGACCCTCGGCGGGTTTGCGATCGGTTTCGCGTCCGGACTGCTCGGAGGCGCGCTGCCGACCAACCAGAGTCAGTATCTCCCTTCGTTCCTGTTCGCGGCGGTGATTCTCGTCCTGCTGATCCGACCAGGCGGGCTATTCACCCGCGAGGGCCAGCAGTCGGTGGAGCGGATATGAGGCGCTTCGACCCGGTTCTTCAGCTGCTCGCGCCGATCGCGCTCGTCGGCCTCGCGGCACTCGTCGGGACGATCGTCTCGCGTGGGCAGCCGGCGTCCTTTCGATGCCTGTGGCCGAGAAGCCCGCGATCATGCCGAACCTCGCGAGCCTCTTCCGCGACCACACGATCGGCAACGTCTGGTCGCTCGCGCTCGCTGCCGTCGTTGGTGGCGCCTTCGCCCTAGTCGTCGGCCTCCCGCTGATGCGCCTCTCCGGCCTGGGAGCAGGGATCGCGACGTTCGGGGTCCTCGAGATAACCCACAACGTCCTCAGCTACTGGGAGAAGATCGGGCCCGGACTGAACACGTTCTCCGCGGTGCCGGAGACGACCGGGCTGTTGCAAGCGTCCCTCGGGGCCGCACTGGCCGTCGTCGTTGCCTTCGCCTACAAGCGTAGTCGCTTCGGCAGGCTCCTCAGCGCGACGCGCGAGGACGCGGCCGCGGCGCGCGCTGTCGGCGTGTCCGTGTACCGCCAGCGCCTGATCGCGTTCGTGCTCTCCGGCACGCTGGCCGGGTTTGCGGGTGGGCTGTACGTCCACCTGCTCCCCGTCAACACCGAGTCGGTGTATCTCGACCTCACCTTCCTCACGCTCGCGATGCTCGTGATCGGCGGCGCGACCAGCCTCTGGGGCGCCGTCGTCGGCGCGCTCGCCGTCAGCGCCGTCGACTCGTTCCTCGCCCAGGCCGAGAACGGCATCCACGTGCTCGGACAGTCGGTGAATCTGCCGGCGGGCACCCGGATCGTCGTCGTCGGGGCACTGATGGCCATCGTCCTGATTCTTCTCCCGGCCGGGCTCACCGGGGGACGCGAGCTCTCGATTCGCCGGCGCCGACCCCTGCGCGTTCTGACAAAGTTCGCAAAGTGACCGACCCCAAGTTCGAGCAACTAAAGCGACGACTCGCCGAGACGCAGGACCTGACGAACGCCGCCACTCTGCTGTTCTGGGACGAGCGGGTGATGATGCCTCCCGGCGGGGCAGCGGCCCGCGCCGAAGCGATCGCGACGGTCACGCGCCTGGCGCAGGAGCGCTTCACCACAGACGAGATCGGCGGGCTCCTCGAGAATCTGCGAGGTCTCGAAGAAAGCTCCGACTACGACTCCTTCGAGGCGAGCCTCATCCGCGTCACGCGCCGCGACTACGACAAGGCCACTCGTGTCCCACCGGACCTCGTCGGGGAAATGAGCCGCACGTCCGCGCTTGCTCTCGCGGCCTGGGGGCCGGCCAGGGAAGAGTCGAATTTCGAAGCTCTGCGGCCACATCTCGAGAAGAATCTCGAGCTTCGCCACCGGTACGTCGAGTGCTTCGATCCGCCGGACGAGACGTACGACGTCCTCCTCGACAACTTCGAGCCGAACATGAAGACGGCCGAAGTGCGGCAGATCTTCGACGAGCTGAGAGACGAGCTGGTCCCGTTGATCAAGGAGATCGGCGACGCAGGGGAAATCGACGACTCGTTCCTGCACGCCGAGTTCGACCAGGCGGCCCAGCGAGCCTTCAGCCTCGACGTGCTGCGACGCTTCGGCTACAAGGAAGACGAGTGGCGCCTCGACCAGACGCCGCACCCCTTCATGAACACGCCGGGGCACCGCGACATCCGCCTCACGACGAACTTTCGTCCGGACGACCTCAGCTCGCTCTTCGGAACGATGCACGAGTTCGGACACGGCGTCTACGAGTGGGGAGTGGACGAGTCGCTTGCAAGGACGCCACTGCACTCCGGAGTCTCGCTCGGACTCCACGAGTCTCAGAGCAGGACGTGGGAGAACCTCGTCGGGCGCAGTCGCTCGTTCTGGCGGTACTTCTATCCGCGGTTGCAAGAGACCTTCGGCGCTCAGTTGGGCTCAGTCGACGAGGAGGCGTTCTACCGCGCAGTGAACAAGGTGCAGCCGTCCCTCATCCGCATCGACGCGGACGAGGTGACCTACAACCTGCACATCATCCTGCGCTTCGAGCTCGAACAGGACCTCATCGACGGACGGCTCGCCGTTGCAGACCTGCCCGAGGCCTGGAACGCGAAGATGCACGACTATCTCGGCGTCGACGTCCCCGACGACACGCAGGGCGTGCTCCAGGACATGCACTGGGCGGGCGGTGGTTTCGGCTACTTCCCGACCTACGCGCTCGGCAACGTGATCTCGGTGCAGATCTGGGACCGGGCGAAGGAGGATCTCGGCGACCTCGACGAGCGTTTCGAGCAAGGCGAGTTCGGCGAGCTCCGCGACTGGTTGCGCGAGCACCTGTACCGGCTTGGGCGCAAGTTCACGCCGCAGGAGACGATCGAGCGGGTCACCGGAAGCCCGATCGACGCCAAGCCCTACCTCGGCTACCTCCGCGAGAAGCTCGCCCCTCAGGCCGTTTGACGGTCGCGACGGAATCGCCGCAGCTCGAACGGCTGCAGGCCGTCCTGGCCGAGATCGCGGATCTCTACCACACGCAGCAGATCCTCGAATGGGACGCTCGCGTTTCGATGCCTCATGCGGGTGCCAAGGCCCGTGCGGATGTGGCGTCGACGATGACGCAACTCGCGCACGGGCGGTTGGTCTCGGACGAAGTGGGGAAGTTGCTGACGGACCTGGACGGCGCCGGTCACGATCCGGAGTCGGCCGAAGGAGCGCTGATCCGGATCACGCGGCGCGAATGGCAGCGCGCAAGCCGGATCCCGTCGGAGCTTGCGGGCGAGATGGCCCAGGCGAGCGGTGTCGGTGTCGCGGCGTGGGACGAAGCCAAAGCTGCGTCGAATTTCGAGTCCTTCAGGCCTCATCTCGAACGCCAACTCGAACTGAAGCGCCGCTATATCGCGTGTTTTCCCAAGACGGACGATCCCTACGACGTTCTTCTCGACGAATACGAGGAAGGCGTCACCACGGCACAGGTGGAGCAGATCTTCGGCCGGCTCAAAGGCGAGCTCGTGCAGCTCGTCGAGCGGCATCGCGGGGATTCGGTCGCTGACATCCCGGGTCCGTTTCCGCTCGAGCGGCAGCAGGAGGCGGGGCGACTGGTTCTGGCGGCGTTCGGCTACGACCCCGAGTCCTGGCGGCTCGACGAGACGCCGCACCCGTTCGCGGCCAAGCCCGGCGCCGGCGACATCCGTCTGACCACTCACACCGACGAACGGGACCTCACGTCACTCTTCTCGACGATGCACGAGTTCGGGCACGGCGTCTACGAGTTCGACATCGACGCTGACTTCGCACGAACGCCGCTCGGTCGGGGAACGTCGAGCGCAATCCATGAATCGCAGAGCCGGACCTGGGAGAACCTCGTCGGGCGAAGCCGCGGCTTCTGGGCCTGGTTCTACCCACAACTGCAGGCTCTCTTCCCCGACGCGCTCGGCGCAGTCGACGAGGTCTCGTTCGTGCGTTCGGTGAGCGCGGTGCGGCCCGGACTGATCCGCGGAGATGCGGACGAGGTGACCTACGGCCTCCACATCATCCTCCGCTTCGAGCTCGAACGGGAGCTTCTCGCCGGCACGGTCGAGGTGAGTGATCTGCCGGAGATCTGGAACGCTCGCATGAAGGAATCCCTCGGAGTCGACGTTCCGGACGACGCGCATGGCGTGCTCCAGGACATGCACTGGTCGACAGGTCTGTTCGGGTACTTCCCGACGTACCAGCTCGGCAATGTGATCTCGGTGCAGATCTGGGACCGCGCGCGCGCGGAGCTCGGCGAACTGGAGGAGCAGTTTGCCCGCGGCGAGTTCACGCCGCTGCGGGAGTGGCTGAGCGAGCAGATCTACCGTCACGGCAGCAGATACCCGCCGCCGGAGCTGCTGCGCCGCGTGACCGGCTCCGGCATCGCTCTCGAGCCGTACCTGCAGTACCTGCACGCGAAATTCGCGTGAGGATCTGTGTCATCGGCGGAGGCGCGATCGGCAGTCTCTTCGCCGCGCATCTCTCGAAGGTCGCGGAAGTCCTCGTGCTGACGCGTCGTCAAGAGCACGCACGCGCACTCAACGAGCAAGGGCTTCGAGTCACCGGCCGCCACGACTTCACCGCCCGGGTGATTGCGGCGGCCGATCCCCGCGAGCTGCCTGAGTTCGACGTCGGCATCATCGCGACCAAGGCAAACGACGTCGAAGAGGCGGCTGCCGGGCTTGACGGACGCTTCGCTGCCGCGACGATCATGACCGTCCAGAATGGCCTCGGTGCAGAGGAGACAGTCCACCGTCACGGCGAGTGGCCACTCATCTCGGCGGTCACGTTCATGAGCGGCACCAAGCACTCCGATACGCACGTGGAGTACATCCTCGACACTCCGACCTGGCTAGGGCCGTACGGCTCGACGCCGTACGAGCGCGTGCAGGAGCTCGTCCAGCTCCTGGTCGCCTCTGGTCTCGAGGCCGAGGCTCTGCCGGACCTGCGTCCGGCGCAATGGTCGAAGCTGATCTTCAATGCGACCATCAACGGTGTTGCCGCCCTGACCGGGCTGCCGCACGACGCGCATTTCGCCGCCGAGAACGCGGAGTCCGATCTCGGCCGCCTCGTCCATGCTCTCGTCGACGAAGGCAAGCGCATCGCCGCAGCGGCACGGGTCGAGCTGCACGACGATCCCTGGGAGATGAACGTTCTCGCGACCAAGCGCGGGAGCGCGCATTATCCGTCGATGCTCGAGGACGTCGAGGCGCGGCGAACGACCGAGGTGGAGCTGATCAACGGCGCGCTCGTCCGAGAGGCGGACCGTCACGGCGTCGATGCTCCACTGCAGACCGCGGTTTACCGGCTCGTCGCAGCCAGAGAGGCGTCCTACTCGTGAGGGTATGCGTTGTCGGCTGTGGCGCGGTCGGGTCGCTCTTCGCCGCAAACCTCGCCGGGCTCGAGGACGTGGAGGTCTGGGCCTACGACCTTTCCAGGGAGCACGTCGACGCGATCAACCGCGATGGGCTGCGGCTCAGCGGTGCGGGCGAAGTCCTCGGTCAAGGCGACGGCGGCCGCATTCGTGGACGGCTGTGTCGCGACCGTCCAGAACGGCCTCGGCAACGAGGAAGCGATTGCAAAGCATGCCGAGCGCGTGATTCGCGGGACGACTTTTCCGGCCGGCAAGCTCGTCGCACCAGGGCGCGTGCAGTGGGACGTCAAAGGAGATACGACACTCGGGCCCTTCGAAGCGCGCCCGGCTCCGTTCGAGGAGGTCGAGCGACTCGCCGAGGCTTGTACCCGGGCGGGGATGCCGACGAAAGCCGTGCGAGACGCACGAGGACCGCAGTGGCGCAAGGTGATCTTCAATGCGGCAACGAATCCCGTCGGCGCGCTCACGCGCCTGACGCACGGGCGCGTCTGCGAGGACCCGGGGCTTCGCCGGCTCGTCACCGGCCTCGTGGACGAGGGGAAAGCCGTCGCGGCCGCGCAGGGGATCGAGCTCGATGCCGATCCGGAAGACCTGATCGACCACGCGGCGAGGCGCGAGGTCGCCTACGACCACAAGGCATCGATGCTCCAGGACGTCGAAGCGCGCCGCGCGACAGAGATCGACTACCTCAACGGCGGCATCGTCCGTTTCGGCGAAGAGAACGGCGTCCCGACACCCTTGAACCGGGCGATCTGGTCGCTCGTGAAAGGGCTGGAGGAATCATGGTGAGCCGCGAGGAGGTCGACCGCCGCTACGCGCTCATCCGTGAGGCGATGGCGGAGCAGCACCTGGATGCCGTCCTCGTCTGCGGCTCCGAGTACACCGGCTTCGAGGGCGCGATCACATACGTCTCGGGCTTCGTGGTCGTGCACCGCTACGCCTACGTCTTGCTGCCGCGAGAAGGCGATCCGACGATCATCTTCCCGGCCGAAGCGCGCTACGTCGGCGAGCACGGAACGTCGTGGATCGAGGATCAGGTCTTCG
>WNFC01029629.1_pt1 | contig 12455 bp, 12 predicted proteins | sample 5400541 | NCBI WGS metagenome assembly WNFC01 (sample SAMN13153342, study PRJNA577476) | soil metagenome | isolation source: 120 cm saprolite under Douglas fir tree site 2 hole 2 replicate 1 | place: USA:California | collected 2015-04-18
GGCGCCCGCGGCTCTGCATGAACCACCACGTCCGACGGCACAATCTCCGCCACTCGCTGCTCGATCGCGTCACTCCACGCATGCACCTGCTCCAGACTTGCTGTGCGCGGTACGCTTACCGTGGCATCCACAAAGTAACGGTTTCCCGCGCGCCGCAATCGTACCCGCTCCACATTCAACACTCCGTCCATTTGTCCGATGGCCTTCGTGATTTGTACCTGTAGCCCTTCCGGCGCCGCATCCAATAGCGCATCCAGCGTCCGTCTCCCCAGCCGCGATCCAACCCACAAAATCACCGCTGCGACCGTCAACGCAGCTAGCGCGTCGGCGAATACCAGCCACGGCACGTTCCACTTTTCGCCGGCCCATACCAGGCAAATCCCCGTAATCACGACGATCGTGCTCCATACGTCGGTCGAAAAGTGCAAAGCGTCCGCTTCCAGCGCTTCGCTCGAATATTTCGCCGCCACCCGGGAAAGTTTTCTTGCTCGTGTAATATCGATGGACAGCGCCACCAGCAGCACCAGAATCGCCGTCACGCTTGGTTGAATATGTACGCTGTGAAAAAATAGCCGGTCGAATGCTTCATAAATAATGTATAGCGCGGTAACAATCAGCAGCGCTGTCTCCACAAACGCCGAAAAATTCTCAAATTTTCCGTGTCCGTATGGATGCCGCTCGTCCGCAGGCTGGTCGGAAACTCGAATCGACAGAAAAGTAATAATTGCGGCGATTAAATCCAATCCGGAATGTAGCGCTTCGCTCAATACGCCCAGACTTCCGGTTCGAATCACCAAAAAGGCCTTTAGCGACACCAGTAGCAGCGCCGAGCCTACGCTCAACAATGCTGCTCTCTTTTTTTCTCGTGATTCGCCGGGCAACAGGGCTTCCATAGCCACGCCTAGACTACCCTAAGTGACACGCAACGCGACACAGTGCCTGTGCTTGATTTTGAAATTTAAGCGGCTCGCAGCGGCACAAACTTCAGCGCCGCCGAATTCATGCAGTAACGTAGCCCGGTCGGTTCCGGCCCGTCCGTAAACACGTGCCCCAGGTGCGCGTCGCATAGAGTGCATTTTACTTCGCGCTGCAATATGCCCATGCTGAAGTCGTTCTTCTCGCGGACGTTCTCGCCCGCAATCGCCGCCCAGAAACTCGGCCATCCCGTGCCCGATTCGAATTTCGTTTTGCCGTCAAACAGCGCCGTCCCGCAATCCGTGCAGCGGAAAATTCCCGCGCGATGTTCGTTCAACAGTTCGCCCGAATACGGAATCTCCGTCGCCGCTTTCCGCGTAACCACAAATTGTGGCGTCGTCAAAACAGCTTGCCATTCCGCCAGTGTCTTGCGTCTGTACTGTGCCAACGCGTTTGCCCGTTTCGTCGAACTCCACAATATCAACGGTCGCATCCGGGCCTAACGGCGGCTCATTCTTCACAAACGCCGAGCTCGCCACATGATCGACTCCGGCAAACACACCCACCGCTGCCAGAGCCGCGCCTCCAAAAATCAATCCGCGGCGAGTCAGTTCCTTCATCGTTTTTGTTTCCAGAAAATCACAGAAGCAACAAGAATTACTTCGCTGTCAGAGCCGGAGCAGGCACCAGCGGCAATCGTTTCGGTTCGCCTCGCGCTCCCCGCACGTCCAACTCTTCGAACAACAATGACGGAGCGACAACCGAAGACGGCAGCCCATTCTGCGCCGAGCCAAACGCGCCCAGCGCCGTCCCGGCGAATCCCGCAATCTGCGTCTGCATGTAGTTGTATACGAACGGATCGTCGCCAATGGCTGTGACGTTGCGCAACACGCGCGTATTCAATCCAGTGATGCGCGCGCCGCGTTCCATTTCTTCATGTCCATCCGCGACGTACACTCGCGTCACAATCAGCGGCAGCCGGTCTCCATTTCCCGCGCCTCCGCCGTAACTTGCCAGCAACTCACTGAAGTCTTCCTGATGCAGCAAGCTGATCGCTGGATTGTCCATCTCCTTAATTTCCAGACAGTATTCCTGTTTGTTCGCGCGGCAAATATCCAGAAACTTTTTCTTCAAGTCCGCCGCCGGCACCTTTTCCGACGAACTAAAAAACAGATTGCTCGGCGTCGGCTTGGCGTCATTCAAAAATGCCGACCGTCCATGCCCATTGGATTGGCCCGAATCCGGTCCCGGCCGTCGCGACATCAACAATTCTTTCAACGAGCCGTTTTCAACCGCCGTTACTTTTCGCGCCGGCACGCCTTCGTCGTCCACGCGGTATCCGCCGATTAACGGCTTTCCCCCAAACTCTCTTGCGCCCGGATCATCCACCACGGTTACGCTCGTTGGCAGCACCCGCGCCCCTGTGCGCGTTACCCAATCACTTTTGCCGCCGATGTTGCTCAAGAATTGCTCCATCACCGGTTGGAATGCCACCGGTGGCCGCGCGCCATTCAACGCTGGCCCCAGTACCTGCGCCACCAATGGCGCAGCTGCCCGCGCTTCGAACAATACCGGTCCCGTGTAGTCCTGCGCCGGCCGCGAAGCCCGCATGGCCATCAACTCGCTGCCCACCACATTCAAGCCTTTTTTCACTTCGTCCACGCTCGCCAGCTCCGCAGGCTTCGGCGCGTACGTTGCGTAAAAATGATTCAGCTGCATCCCGTCATTCGCCAGCGTGCTCAATCCCGCTTCCGCCGCCACGAAAGTCCGATTCGTTCGGATTTCCGTGCCCTCACTGGTCAGTAAATATTCTGTCGCGTACACCAGGTAATACGTCACCTTCGATTCCTGAATTTCCGGAAACGCTCGCAACGCTCCGGAAGTTTCCCGCGCTTCCTGTTCCCAGTTCCGTCCGCTCCAATCCGGCGTTACCAGTGGCTCAATGTTTTTCACCGGCGTAGCTTTGGAAAAATCGTCAATATCCGTCTGCCGCGCCAGGCTGCCCAGATACGCTCGCTTCCGCGAATAAGTTTCTACTGCTTCCTTGAACGCCTGATCCGTCGCAATCCACAAGTCCTGCCGCAGTGAATCGTAATCCCGGTCGATTCCCACCGATCCCGTTGGCCCGATGAATCCGCGGAATCCTTCGTCGCTCACAAAATTCGAACTGTCTTGCTTGTAGTCTCCCACTCGCGCTTGCACGTTCATGAAGCGGTTCCGCGTGTGCGTGCTGGACATCAGCGCGCCAAACTCGCCCACCACTTCGCGCACATCCAAATCCAACAGCCGGTATTCCAGGTAATAAGGCCGCACCGGCTCATTACCCGGAAATTTCAGCTCCAGCCGCGCTTTCGCGCGAGCCATCTCGTCCCGCATTGCCTGCAAAGTGTGATCGTTGTCTGACTGCTCCTGCGCGAACGTCACTGGAACAATTCCCGTCGCCCCAGCGAGTAGCAAAATTCCCAAGCGAAAGGAAATTTTCATCGCGCGCCTCCCGTCTTTCCCGCAGACTGCACCGCTTGCGGGTCATGCGCCGGAGGCGGCAGTATCGGCGGAGCATCCGTGTCCGCCTGCTTTTTTTGTACTTCCAGTTCGCTGGTCAAAATTGCCGGCGCCACTGCCGATACCGGCACCGATCCCGATTCCGCTCCGCAATATCCGTTGAACACTTCCGCGGTGTCGCCCGTCGCAACAATCTTTGTCAACGCTGCCAGCGGCGTTCCCACAATGTCCACACCGCGCACCAGTTCATCTGGTCGTCCATCCGCAAACACTTTGTAAACCACCAGCGGCTGCACTTGGAACGCCTGCGGCTGCCCGCGTCCAGTAAACGTGAATCCCCCCGCGATGTCGTCGATCAGCAATCCGTACTGCTTATTCTGCGCTTTCACCAATTCGATCAACTTTGCGCGTAGCTGCGTATTCGTCACCGCCTTGTTGCTCCTCACAATCAGATTGCCCTGCCGCGAAACCGGCGTCGCTCCCAACTGCCGGCGTCCGTGCCCGTTCGAATGAGGAAAATCCGCCAGCGGCGAACGCGACATCTCAAAATTTTTCAGCACGCCATGATCTACCAGTACCACCTCGTGTGTGGACACCCCTTCATCGTCGAATCGGTAATATCCCAGCAAATCCTCGTGGCCTTCTTTTTTCTCCGTAGGATCGTCAACGATGCTCAGAAACTCCGGCAAGATCGGTTCGCCCACTTTCTTCGCGAATGTTTGCCCTTCGCTTATGTCTTTTTGCCGGTGGCCCTCGGCGCGATGTCCAAACACTTCGTGGAAAAACACTGCCGCCGCGCGTCCCGTAAGCAGCGCGGGTCCCACACTCGGCTCGTTCAGCGGCGCCTTTACCAGGCCTTCCATTTCTTTTCTTAAGGTTGCGCTGGCCGTAGCCACTTCTTTGTCGCTCGGCGCATCCTTCGGGTCCACCCAGTCAAAGTTGTAGTAGCGCTCGATGTTCATTCCATCGCTGGCCTTGCCTTGAATGAACAACTCCAGCCGGTAGCGGATCTGCCCGCTCTGCAATTGCGTTCCCTCGGTATTCACCAGGTACGCATTCTGCGCCAGCGCTGAAAACGTCACGATTGAATTCAAAATGTCCGGCGATTCCCGGAAGGTCTTCGTGTACGCGCGTACTTTTTCTTCCCACGGTTTACGGTCCAGCGTGAAGGAAACCTCCGGCTCAATCGATTTGTGCGGCTGTTCGTGGGAAAAATCTGGCGCGCGCCCTTCCGCCGTGTCCGCCTTCACTTCTTTGCTCGAGCGAATCTTGATCAGCGCTTCCGCCGCGTTCCGGTATTGGCCGTCCGTCTCCAGCCAGATCGCCCGCCGCACCACCTGCTCGTCGTTATCCACCGGAATCGCGGTGCCCGGGCCGCCGCTTGCCACCCGTTGCTCGCCTACCTTGTGCGTGTTGTCCAGCGTGTAGGTTCCCGTTCGAACTGACACCTGCAGCCACCGGTTTCGCCCTTCACTGCTGGAAAGGAGCGCGCCATTCGAGCCGGAAACCTCCGCCCTCTGCGTCTCGGTAATCGTGTAGCCGATAAAATATGCCCGCGGATCCTGTCCGCCCAGCACTTTGAACGATCGCTCCAGCTCTGTCTGCATCGCGCCAATCAGCGGAGATGGCTTGGTAATCGCCGGCGTGTCCGGCGGTCCCGCAAACGTCGCGCCAGGCATAAGCATCGCCGCCTGTGTCATGGCCACCAATGCCGCTAATATTGCGGCAGAAAAATGAGTCAATTTATGCAAAGGAGCTCCTCGTGACGGGTCTTCAAGGTTTGCTCTACAAACCTGAGATAAATATATGTTGTACTTACAAATCCTGAACTAAGTTTGACCGAGTGTTCAAGGCTAAACAACCAGTGTACGTCACTCTTCGGTAGGCATACAACGCAGCGCCTTCCCATCCAACACTAGTTCGACGACATTAGGCCCCTTTTCGTTGTACGCAGCCGCCCTACGTCCGCAACCGGTCAGCCAACGCTTCTCTCGGTAGCACACGCACTCTTGTTTACTCAGAGCCTCCGCGAAGGGCCTATGTGCGGTGCAGCCCACTCCACCATCAAACCCGCGGACGCGACCCGCCACTTTTTTCTTCCTGCGCTGAGCTACACTCTTCCCGTTCGTCTCCTACCGTCAGGAGGAAATTTGAACAATGACCTTCGCCCCTTCCGTGCAGCTTGTTTCTCGCTCCTTCTACTCACGCTGCCATCCACCTCCGCCACTCAACAAAATCCGCCTCCAGCGACCGCCGTCCCGCTCCAATCCTCCCAGGATTGGCCGCGCTACGGCGGCAATCCCGAAGGCATTCATTTCTCCGAGCTCGCACAAATCAATCGCGCCAACGTCACGCAACTCCAGGTCGCCTGGACCTTCGACACCGCCGAACCCGGCGGCCTCCAGACCAATCCCTTAATCGTCAAAGGCGTTCTCTACGGCATTACTCCCACACAAAAAATTTTCGCGCTCGATGCCGCCACTGGCAAACTTCTCTGGAAATTCGACTCCGGCATCCAAGGCACGCAACCCGACCGCGGCCTCGCCTATTGGAGTTCCGGCACGTCAGCTCGGATCCTCGTCGGCGTGATGAATTTTCTTTACGCGCTCGATGCCGCCACGGGCAAACCCATTTCCGATTTCGGCGACAACGGTCGCATCGACCTTCGCCAAAATCTCGGCCGCGAACCGGCCAGCGCCAACTCCATCGTTCTCACCAGTCCCGGCGTCGTCTTCGAAGACCTGATTATCGTCGGCGGACGCAATCCGGAAACCCTTCCTGCTCCTCCCGGCAACATTCGTGCCTTCGAGGTCCGCACCGGCAAACTTCGCTGGTCTTTTCACACCATTCCGCAACCCGGCGAATTTGGCTATGACACCTGGCCGCCCGACGCCTGGAAAACCACTGGTGCCGCAAACAACTGGGCCGGAATGTCGCTCGATCCCGTTCGCGGAATCGTTTACGTTCCCACTGGCTCCGCCGCTTTTGATTTTTATGGTGCGGATCGCCTTGGCGACAATCTCTTCGCCGACTGCTTGCTTGCGCTCGACGCCCGCACTGGCAAACGCCTCTGGCATTTCCAGGGAGTTCACCACGATCTTTGGGATCGTGATACGCCGTTGCGCAAACCTCCAAGCAGGGTTTTGTCTACCTCTTCGACCGCGTCACCGGCGATTCTCTGTTCCCACTCGAAAGTCACTCTTACCCTGCCAGCACGGTTTCCGGTGAAGTCGCTGCAAAGGAACAGTTGCTGCCAGTTGTTCCTGCTCCCTTCGCCCGCCAGCGCCTCACCGAAGATCTGCTCACGCAGAGAACTCCGCAGGCGCATCGCTGGGCCCTCGACAATTTCAAGAAATTTCGCAACGACGGCCAGTTCGTTCCTTTTTCCGTTGGCACGGAAACCATGGTTTTTCCCGGTTTCGATGGCGGTGCCGAGTGGGGCGGCCCGGCGGTTGACCCGCACACCTCCATCATCTACATCAATTCGAACGACATCGCCTGGACCGGCGCCCTCGCTCCCAGCGGGAACGAAACCGGCTCCCGCGCGCTGTACATCAGCCAGTGCAGTGTCTGCCATGGCGACACGCTCGCCGGCTCGCCGCCGGAATTTCCATCCTTGCAGAAAATCAGCTCGCGTTTGAACTTCGCGCAAATCGTTTCCACCATTCGCGATGGCAAAGGTCGCATGTCCGGCTTTCCCAATCTGACTGCGGAACAAACCCGCGCTATCGCCGACTTTCTCGCCAACGGCCAGAATATTCCGCAAAAGGAACTCGCCAGCACTGGCCCGCCCCCGCCCGCCATGAAATACCACCTCACCGGGTACAATCGCTTTCTCGATCCCGATGGTTATCCCGCCGTAGCTCCTCCGTGGGGAACTCTCAACGCAATCAATCTGAATACCGGCGAATATGTGTGGAAAATTCCCTTCGGCGAATATCCCGAATTGGTCGCGGCAGGAATGCACAACACCGGCACGGAAAATTACGGCGGCCCGATCGTCACCGCCGGAGGACTGCTCTTCATCGGCGCAACCAATTACGACAAAAAATTTCGCGCTTATGATGGTTCGAATGGAAATCTTCTGTGGGAAACCACTCTGCCGTTTGCGGGCAATGCCACGCCCGCCACGTATTCCATCAACGGCCGCCAATTTGTAGTCATCGCTGCAGGCGGCGGCAAAGACCTCAAATCACGTTCCGGCGGCGTTTATAGCGCTTTCGCTCTTCCGCCGGATCTCAATACTGAAAGCAAAAACTGAATGACGCTATCCGCACATCTCAGCCGCAAACCGGAACACCCTTGGGACAACCCTGGCCCGTGGTTGGCGGTTTACTGTTGTTCCCATGCGTGGCCACAATCGGAATCACAATTGCCGGAATTACCGCCAGAATTCCCAGAGTGATCCCCGCACCCTTGCTCAGATGATGGCCAACGTTTTGAACTCCCACGCCCCCGCCGACATCCGTGGTCGTTCCGGCGTCCACCAGTACATCCAGCGTCGCCTGCGTCGGTGCCTGCGGCCCCGTGCTGTCATTCGAACGTACGTTCGTCATCTGACCTGCTTTTACAATCACGCATACGCCAGCCAGGTTGCAAACCTTCACGATCCCTTCGAACACAATCACGTTCATCGTTCCAGTTGAATTGTCGAACGCCACGAAGAAATCCGTGCCCACCACTCCCGCTACTCCCGCTGGTGTTTTTACTTCAAATTTTCCGTCCGGCTTCGTGATTTTCTGCGCCTGTGAACGGATTTTTCCAAACGTCAATTCCAGTTCCGTCTGCTGCGCTCCGCCATCATGCTTTACCACCTTGATTGAAGAGTCCGAGCCCACGTTCAGTAGCGAACCGTCGTCCAAGGTGACCCGCGCCCGCGCGCTGGCTTGCGTGCTGACCACGTCCTGCCAATCGACCACCGTTTTCGCGGAAGCAGAAATGCTCTTCGCGCCGCGTGCAATGCTCACCGCGGGAATTACCCGCGAAACTTCGCCAGCTCGTTGCGGAGTATCCGGCGCGGCCATAATTTCATTTGGATTGCACAGCAGTGCGGACAAGCAAAACGCCAGTACACAGGCGTGTGGGGACTTCATCGTCTTCATCGAGGACTCTCCTGGGTTGATTGCCGTTAGTATCTTTGTTACTGGAGCGCCGCCGCACTGTCAATTTGAATTCCCCCGAACGTTTCCCACACGCTACCTCGCTCATCCGCTATTTCCCGATATACCGTAAGATCGCCGCGGTTCGATCATCCTGTTGCGGCCGGCCGCACGAGTAACTGACCACTGCCTCCGTCAGTTGCTGCAGAATCTCCTCCGGGGAATTTTCCCGCGAGTTTTCGCATACCTCCAGCACGCTCAGAATTCGCCCTCGGAATTCTGCGCCTCGCAAAATCCATCGCTCAGAAAAATTACCGAGTCGCCGCATTGCAATTGCACCGTCTCGCTGTCGTATTCGGTTTCTGGAAACATTCCGGGTGGGATGCCACGAAGATCCAGCTCCCGATTTCCCTGTGCCGACAGCAGCACGGGCCCCGTCATCCCCGCGCTCGCTATTCGCAAGATTCCTGTGCGCGGGTCTAAACACGCATACTGTACCGCCGCGTAGCGTGGAGTCACTCCCCGCAGCGTGACCCTGCGGTTAAGCAGGCTCAATACTGAACTCGGTGGCGTGCCGGTCTTGTGAACCCCGCGCAAGGTCCCCACAGCCAGCGCTGTGTATAATGCCGCCGGAAGTCCCTTCCCCGCGACGTCGCCCAGATAGATTCCAATCGCTCCATCCGTCAGTGTGAAAAAATCCAGGAAGTCGCCGCCCACTTCATGAAAAGGATGGAATGAATAGCAGATCGCTGCGTCAGCGGTTCGCAACGCTCCTTGCGGATGCATTCCGATCTGAATCGCACGCGCTTCCGCCAATTCCTGCTCGCGCTGCAATTCCAAATCGGACAACAACGAAGCGTTGGCAATCTTCACCATGAATTTTTTTGAAGGAGGATTTCGCCACCGGAGAGGGGTCCGGTTCTGACACCAGTGCAGCAAAACACATTCTCTCGCCGCCACAAACAAGACCTGTTGTTTCCTAGTGCACTCTGCCCGTTCGAACGGTTGCGGGGCGCGGCCCGGACAGGCACTCTTTTCTCATGCGAGCCTTGGCCTTATTACTCGTCGTCGCAGCCATCGTGGGTGGCATCTATTTCTACTCCATCAAGAAAATGCCCACCACCGATGCCGGCACCGCCCCCACCCAGGCCATAAGCCTCACCGGCGTTCGAATGGACCTTACGCAGATCGCGCAAGCCGAGCGCACCTATATCGCTTCGAATGGCCACTGCGTCGCCCTCGACGAACTCTCTTCTTCCGGCACCGTGAACTTCGCCCGCACCGAACGTCAAGGCTACACCTACGAAATCCGCTGCGGAGACGGCAGCGACTTCGCCGTCACCGCCCACCACGGTCCCGCGCCCGCAGATTCCCCCATCCGCTACCCCATCCTCACCATCGACCAGAACATGCAAGTCGGCGAAGCCCAGTGAGCGGTCCCGAAACCGCCTCGTTGGCTGCGAATCTCCTCAAAATTTTCGGAACTTTCTGCTAGCCATCTTCGTTCCTTCCAGCACAGCGGCGTCATGGCCCCGCCGCAAATCTTCCGGGCCAAGGATTTCAGCATATTTGCGGTGAATGCGGATTTAAAGGAGATCAATATGAGCGACGCGGGCGGTTTGATTGGTTTGGCGGCAGTGGTTTTATCGCTGGGGATTCCGATGGCAGCCATGTACACCTACTTCCGGGTGAAGAAGCTGCGCTCCGATGAACGCACGGCGGCGATTGCCCGCGGCGTTGCGGTCCCATTTGCGGCAGAAGTCTCCCCTGTGGCGCGTTCCCGCAAGAATGCCATCCTTCTGATCAGCGGAGCAGTTGGCTACATGGCGGCGTTCGGCGCCATCGCTGGAATCGCTCACGAGCCGGACACCTGGGCCGCCGTGGCGCTGGGCTTCATCCCGCTCGCGATCGGCATAGGCTATTTCATCGATTTCACACTCAGCCGCCGCGAAGCCCATTCCTAATATCGCAAACCACTCTTAAGCATTTTGTGGGTCATGCCGGATCTCTTCGTATTTCGTAGCACGGACTTTATGCCCGCGTCTTTCTTTCCCGCGACTCCGGCGAAATGATTCCGCCGGAGTCTTTCTTCGTTTCGTTACTTCGTTATTCATTACTTCGCTTTCTCAATCTTTCCCGCACATCTGACACGGTGATTCTCCGCTGTGTTAAACTTCTTTCCGATGCATCCCGCCATTCCGCTGCTTCTCGAATTACAGAAGATCGATAGCGAAATTGCCGCGCTTCGTACCAACCTGGGAGCCGCTCCCAAACGCATTCGCGAAAACGACACGAAGTTGAACGGCGCGCGGGCGGCCCTGACTGCCGCAAAGGACGCTCTCGCGCAAGTGGTTGCTGTGCGCAAGAAAACCGAGTTTGAAGTTTCCGAGTGGCGCGAACGCGTGAAGAAATTTCGCGGACAAACTTCTGCGGTAAAAACCAACGAAGCCTATAAAGCGCTACTACACGAAATCGCCAACGCCGAAACGGAAATGGCCAAGCTGGAAGACGCCCAACTCGACCAGATGATGTCCACTGAAGAAGCCGAAAAAAATGTAAAAGCTTCAGAAGCTGCGCTGCGCGAATCGGAACAGTCCATCGCCGCCGAACGCAAGGACATTGAAAACCACGCGCGCGAAGTAAACCGCAAAATGCTCGCGGATATTTCCGTGCGCGAAAAAATCGCCGCGCAAATTCCGCCAGAAGTTCTGGACGTGTACGCGCGCGCAGGGAAGCGCCACCACGGTGTGGCTTTGGCCCCAGCCATAAAGGAACAATGCCGCGGCTGCGGAATGCGCTTGCTTCCGCACATCTATCAGGAAGTGTATAAGCCAGAAAATTTCGAGATTCACACTTGCGAAACTTGCGGATGCATTTTGTACGCGGCGGAACCCGCGCCGCCCGCAACTCCTGGCGAAAATCCTTCCGCGGCTTTGGCGTCGTGACGGGCGCTTCCCGATGACGCCGCGCACTCCAAGTAGTCGCGGAGCGGGATTGTTTGGCGAGCCTGCGCCGGAAGCGAAACCGCTGGCGTGGCGCGCCAACATTGATGGCGGCTCGCGCGGAAATCCCGGGCCGGCTTCTTACGGCGTGGTGATTCGCGATCCGCGCGGCGAAATCGTGGCGCGGCTGAAAAAATATATCGGCCGAACCACCAACAACGTCGCTGAATACTACGGACTGATTGCCGCCCTAGACTACGCGCAATCAAATTCCATCAAAGCGCTGCGCATCGAAAGCGATTCCGAATTGCTGGTCAAGCAGATGCGCGGAACGTACAAAGTGAAAAGCGCGGATTTGAAACCGCTGTACGAGCGTGCTAAAAAAATGTCGCAGGCGATTCCGGCATTTCGTATCGATCACGTTTATCGCGAACAGAATCGCGAAGCCGACTTGCTGGCCAACGAAGCGATGGACGAAGCGTCCGGTAAACCACCGGCCGTCGCGAGCCGAAACCCGAAAGTCGAAAATGGCAATTCGAAAATAGAAAGTCGAGCTTCGGTTCCCACGATTAAAGTTCGCGCGCGATTCCGCAGTGGCATTCTCTATCCGCTCGAAGACGTGGACTTGCCCGATGGCGCCGAAGTGGAAATTCTGTTGCGTCCTACCTCCAAAAGTTAACGGCGTTTTGTTTATATCGCCGATCTAGGAACAATCGAAGAAAGATTCCCTGCCTGCGGCAGGCAGGCCCGTTGCGCTCGGAATGACCGTCTCGGCCGCTGGGCGTCCTTTATTGCGCAGCGCGTTGTAGAGCGGCGATGTCGATTTTTTGCATGGTCATCATCGCGGCCATGACGCGCGCGGCTTTTTGCTTGTCGGAGCTGGACAGCAGGTCGATAAGAGCTTTGGGCGTGATTTGCCAGCTGAGGCCGAATTTGTCTTTGAGCCAGCCGCAGTCTGATTCCTTCCCACCATCCGCGGTCAGCTTGTTCCAGTAAT
>WNFC01008768.1_pt1 | contig 12454 bp, 8 predicted proteins | sample 5400541 | NCBI WGS metagenome assembly WNFC01 (sample SAMN13153342, study PRJNA577476) | soil metagenome | isolation source: 120 cm saprolite under Douglas fir tree site 2 hole 2 replicate 1 | place: USA:California | collected 2015-04-18
CGCACCGCTCCTGGTCTGCAACGAGGATCACCGGTTTCTGGTCGACGACCAGCTGCAGCAAATCGGCATCAAGCCGCAGGCCATCCTGCTCGAGCCGCTCGCCCGCAACACAGGACCTGCGATCGCCGTGGCCGCCTTGTGGCTTTTGGCGAGCGATCCCGATGCACTGATGCTGGTACAGCCCTCGGACCACGTCATCGCCTCGCCGGCCGACTTCCACAGTGCCGTCATGCGTGGCCTCGGCGCGGCGCAGGCTGGCCGGCTGGTCACATTCGGCGTCAAACCGAGCCGTGCCGATACCGGCTATGGCTACATCCAGAGTGGCGAGCCGGTCGAAGGCGTCGAAGGCGTGTTTTCAGTCGACCGCTTCGTGGAGAAGCCTGACTACGACACGGCGCAGCGTTTCGTCGACAGTGGCACCTTCTTCTGGAACAGCGGGATCTTCCTCCTGAGCGCCCGGGCCTATCTCGGCGAGCTCTCGCGCATCAACCCCGCCATGCTCAGCGCCTGCGAGCGCGCCGTGCGGGACGGCAAGGAAGACCTCACCTTCTTCCGCCTTTGCGCCGACTCGTTCGGCGAAGCTCCCGACCTTTCTATCGACCATGCCGTCATGGAACATACGACGCGGGCTGCTGTCGTGCCGGTCGACATGGCATGGAACGATGTCGGTTCCTGGCGCGCCCTTCGCGGCGTTGGCCAGGCGGATGGCGACGGCAATGTCCTGCAGGGCGACGTCCTCGCCGAACGCATGCACAACTCTTACATCCGTAGCGAAGGCCAGCTCGTCGTGGCAGTCGGCCTCGACAATGTGATCGTGGTCGCGACCGACGACGCTGTGCTGGTCGCCGACGCTGACTCGGCCACCGAAGTCTCGGGCATCGTCGCGAAACTGCGTGGCCAGAACCGGCCCGAGTCGCAGCAACATGTTACCTGCCATCGACCTTGGGGACATTACCGCACCGTCGACATCGGCGAGCGGTTCCAGGTCAAGCGCATCACCGTGAAACCCGGCGCAAAGCTCAGTCTGCAGAAACACTACCACCGGGCAGAGCACTGGGTCGTCGTGCAAGGCACGGCGATCGTGCAGCGGGACGCGGAGCGCATGCTCGTTCGCGAAAACGAGTCCGTCTACATCCCGATCGGGACCGAACACCGGCTCGAAAATCCCGGCAAGCTGCCGTTGCAGCTCATCGAGGTGCAATCGGGACCGTATCTCGGCGAGGACGACATCGTGCGCGTGGCCGACAGCTACGGGCGGGTGTGAGGCGGTGCGGTGGCCACAATGCCCCGGAACCGAGAAGGCCCTGGCGGACGTTTTATTCGAGGAAGGCTCGCCCTTCTTGGCGCAACGGCGACTCGACTCCTATCGTCCGGGACACGGCGGCGAACAGCGGACAAGGCCTGCAGCTCGCGCCAACCAACACACCCGGCGGTGGCCGCGGCGAGGGCGCAGTGGCCCCGGGGGCGCGCGATCCCGACTACAAGCTCGGCGCGAACGACCGCCTCAGGATTACCGTCTTCGGACAGCCGACCCTCACCGGCGAATACGTACTCGATGGCAACGGTGTCCTGGCTTTCCCCTTGATCGGCAACGTCCCGGCCGACGGCATGACGACCAGCGAGCTGCAACGCGCGATTGCCGCCAAGCTCTCGCCGGATTATCTGGTGAATCCCAACGTCAGCGCCGAAGTCGTAACCCGCCGTCCTTTTTATGTGGTCGGTGAAGTCCAGAAACCCGGCAACTATTCCTACGTAACCGGCATGACGGCGCTCAACGCTGTCGCGATGGCCGGCGGCTTCACCCGCCGGGCTAGGAAAAACGAGTTCTACGTCCGGCGCACGGCCCAAAATGGCCAGACGGTTCGTATCGAAGCAAACGCCGGGACGACACTCCAGCCGGGCGACACCCTCGAAGTTCGCGAACGGATTTTCTGATGGCATATACGTCGGACCCCTCCTCCTCTCCGCTGGCGCGCCGACGCATAGCCCTACGCGCGGTGCCTCCGACTCCGCATTACATGACCGCCGAGCCGGTCGCCCGCATGGCGCCAGCCGCCGAGGAAGAGGGCCTCGTCGAAACGTTTCGCAAACTCTGGCGGCGGCGGGGACTGATCGGCTTGTGTACGCTTGTGTTGGGCGGCGCAGCGATCGTCGCGGCGTGGTCGATGCCCTCCTACTACGTTTCGGAGGCGAGGGTGCTAGTCGGCGTCCAGGCCCCGAGGCTGCTGCCCAACGTCGAGTCGCTCATCGCCGATATCAGCCCCGATGCCGAACGCGTCCAGAATGAGGGATTCATCCTGCAGTCGCGCAACATCGCCAAGCAGGTGATCGACCAATTAAAGCTTCGCGACGATCCCGAATTCAATCCCGAGCTTCGCAAACCAACGATATGGTCACGCCTGAACCCACGGCAGTTTGTGCCATCGACGGTCGAAGCGTGGATCAGCGGCTTGACGCCGGCCAAGGCGTCAAAGGCACCCAATGCCGGCAAAGATGCCGCCAGTCGCGACGATCAGATGGTCGACGCTTTCCTCTCGCGCATCGACGTCTCGACGCTCGGGCGCTCGCATGTCCTCAGCGTCAAAGCGGAGTCGCAAAACCCCGACACCGCCGCCGCCATCGCCAACGCCCTCGCCGAGCGATATCTCGACTATCAGCGCCGCGACAAGATCGAGTCGATGGACAGGGTCGACAAGTTCCTGCTCGGCCGGGTCGCCGAACTGCGCGAGCAGGTCAGCAAGGCGGACCAGGCGGTCGAGGACTATCGCCGAAACCACGACCTCTACAAGAGCGCCGGAAGCGGCGTCACCGCCCAGCAGCTCAATGAACTCAATACGCAGCTCACCGCTGCGCAGACGGCCAAGGCAGAGGCCGAGTCGCGGTTGAACGAAGCCCAGGAAATGCGCAAGGGCGGCCTCAACAACGAAAGCGTGCCGGAGGTGTTGCGGTCACCCCTGATCACGGCGCTCAAGCAACAACTTTCCGATTCCGAGCGGAGAGCCGCCGAGATGTCGGCGTCCTATGGCGGGCGCCATCCCGCCTTGCTCAACGCCCGCGCCGAAGCGGCCAATATCCAGGGCAGGGTGGCTGCCGAGGTCTCGAAGATCGTCGATGGTCTATCCCGCGAAGCGCGCTCTGCCAATGCGCGATACGAGGCGCTTGCCAAGAACTTCGAGACCTTGAAAAAGCAGATGGGCGTCGTGAACGACCGATCGATCCAGCTCGAATCGCTCGAACGCGATGCGACGGTCTATCGCAACCTTCTGGAAGCAATGCTGTTGCGCACCAAGCAGAGCACGGGGGCCGAGACCATTCTCCAGGCCAACGCCAAGCTGGTCTCTCCGGCCGCCCCGGCCAGTGTGCCGAGCTATCCGCCAAAGGCGCTGATTGCTTTCCTCGGTGTCGGCGGCGCCATGATGTTGGGGGCAGCGATCGCCCTGCTGCGCGAGGGCGGCGATCATACTTTCCGCCGCGCCGAGCAGATCGAGTCCGCAACCGGTCTGCCGGTTATGGCCGTGGTGCCGCAGGTCGGCGGCCGTACACCGCCGGCGATGCAGGTGCTGCGCCAACCAACATCGGCTTACAGCGAGGCGCTCCGTCGCCTTCACATCGGCGTCGAGCTGTCCGAAACGGTCGCCTCGCCCAAGACCATCATGTTCAGCTCGGCTACGCCGTCGGAAGGAAAGTCGGTGATGGTGGCTTCGCTCGGCCGGTTGCTCGCCAGCAACGGCAAGCGCGTGTTGCTGATCGACTGCGACTGGCGCAGCCCGCGCCTGCACCAGATCTTCCGCTGCGGCAATCGCGACGGTCTGGCCAGTTTGTTGATCGACAAGGACGTCCAGCTCGACCTGGTGATCCATCACGATGCCTTGTCCGGCGTCGATGTGATGCCGGCAGGGTCATGGAGTCCGCGTTTCGCCCATCTGCTCGGCTCGGATCACATGCGTCGCCTCCTCGAGGCGCTCGAGCCACACTATGAGTTCATCATCCTCGATACGCCCCCCGCCCTGGTCACGGCCGACGTGCTGGCCTTGTCGCGCATCGTCGAGAAGGTGGTGTTCGTGGTCCGCTGGGGCCATACGAGGCAGGAAGCGGTCCTCGAGGCCTTGAAGCAGATCGTCGACGCACAAGGCGACGTGGCGGGTATCGTGATGTCACGCGTGGTGTCCAAGCAGTACCGCCAGTACTCTTATGGCGACGCGTTCTTCGAGGGCAAGCGACCAGCGGCCGCGACCTACCGCTCATAGATCATGCACGATCCGTCACGCGGGGCCACCTCATGAGCCGCCTCGATCCGTTTGCCCTGGGCAAGTAGGATGACCTCGCCGCGCGAAGTCCTGATCCTCGAGCCCGATGCCGAGGGTCATGCCCAGGAGTGGCTGCAGCATCTGGTCGAATTCGTCGCGAGCGACGCGACGGCTGCGGCGATTTCCGTGCTCGCACCACCGGCGCTTTGCGCCGCGTTGTCGCGATCGATGCCCGCCGTCGCCGACGGCCGCATCCGCTTCATCACGTTGAAGCCGCGCGAGCTCAGGCTTTGCACCCACCGATCCCTGTCGATAGCGGCGTTCGCGCGCTGGTGGACCATGCGCCGATATCTCGCCCGCACTGGCGCCGACTCTGGATTCTTTCTCTCAATCGACCTTCTTTGTCTGCCATTAGCGCTTGGACTGCGCGCGGCGGGCAAACCGATCGCCGGCGTCCTGTTCCGCCCTTCGGTGCACTACCGCAGTCTCGGAAAATACCAGCCCAGCTCGGCCGAACGATTGCGCGACTTGCGAAAGGACTTGCTCTATCGCCTGATGTTGCGAAACCCGAGCGTACGGACTGTGCTGTCGCTCGATCCCTTCTTTCCCGCGCATGCCGAGTCGCATTACGACCACGGCATAAAAGTGCGTCCTTTGCCCGAACCGCCTATCATGGTGCCGTCTGATGGCTACACAGCGCCCGCCATCGACTTCGTCCCGCCCGGCCGCGTTGGCCTTCTGCTGTTTGGCTATTTGACCGAGCGCAAGGGACCATTGGAAGTGCTCGACGCTTTGCGACTGCTGCCGACGCACATCGGCAAGCGCACGGCCCTGCTGCTCGCCGGCCGCATAGACCCGACGATCCACAGCGCCATCAAAGAGCGCTGCTCGGCGTTGGCGCGTGAACGGCCCGAACTTTGGCTGCGTATCGAGGACAGGTGGCTGAGCCGCGCCGAACTCGAAGTCCTGGTGGCGCGCAGCGACGTCGTGCTGGCGCCCTATCAAAGATTTGTCGGGTCGAGCGGCGTCCTGATGTGGGCAGCACGCGCCGGCCGGCCGGTGCTTGCTCAGGAATACGGCCTGGTCGGACGCCTGACGCGGGATCATCGTCTGGGTGCGGTGGCCGATTCGTCCGATCCAGCCCATCTAGCGCGCGAGATCGAACGAATGATCGTGCACGGACCGCAAAATTTCATCGACGTTCCATCGGCCGCAGCGTTCGCTTTTTCGTGCACGCCCTACCGCTTTGCTTCGACGCTGCTTTCGAGCCTGAGCGAACGCATCGCCGCATGAGTCCCGGGGGAATCCCAGTTGAATCCGATAAGCACCACAACGAGAAGCTCCGCCTCAGAGCAGCTTAGATCTGTTCAATGCCTGCGGGCCATTGCCGCGCTATTCGTCGTCGGCTTCCACAGCACCCTTCTTTTGCACGACAACTTCTTCCCCAACTTGAAGTCATGGGAAAACGGCAACGCCGGGGTTGACCTTTTCTTTGTCATCAGCGGCTTCATAATGATGGTTTCGTCTCGGCGCCTTGTCGGCCTGGCCGACGGCTGGCGTCGCTTCATCGTGCTCCGGCTGGTGCGTATCGTACCGATGTACTGGCTAACGACCATAGCCAAGCTTCTGTCGATTGCAGCTATCCCTGAAATAGCGCGGCATACCTCTTTGACCACGTGGAACACCATCGCCTCATTCCTGTTCTTGCCGGCGTTCGATGGGGCGGGGATTGTCAGGCCGGTGCTGGCTGTGGGTTGGACGTTGTCTTTCGAGATGCTTTTCTACGTCGTTTTTGCGGCTGCCCTGTTCTTCGTGCTTGATCCTCTCATCGTGGTCGGATCGGTAATGATAGCCCTCGCGTTGGTCTCTCTCGCGGGTCAGGCGGATTGGCCCGCCGTTACCACGCTCGCCAGCCCGTTCGTGCTGGAGTTCGTCTTTGGCGTCGTCATCGGCCGCGCATTCCTGATGAAGCGGCTTCAAGGGGTTTCGTCAGCATGGGCGCTCCCGATCGGTGCCGCCGGACTGGTTTGTCTTGCTGTCTTTCCAGTCGACGGGCCGTGGGAACGCGTCGCGATTTGGGGTACCGCCGCGTCCGCGACGCTATGTGGCGGCGTGATCTGCGAGCGCTGGTTGGGACGCCTGCTGCCCAATCTACTTGTCCAGATCGGCGAGGCGTCCTACTCGATGTATCTTACGCACGGTTTCGTATTGCCAGTGATCGGGGTCGCACTCGCCAAGTCGGGGATCACGAGCCTAGCCCTCAGCATCGTGCTTGTTGTTTCGTCCTGTCTGATCCTGAGCATCCTGACATCCCTGATTATCTATAAATGGGTGGAGGCGCCCATGACTACCTGGCTTCGGCGTATGGTTGACGACCGGCGTAGAACCAAGCTGGTGCCGTCAGAAACCGTGGCGACATTGGAGTAAAATGCCTTGCGGCCGACGTCAGGAAGGCTCCGCGGGATCCTTCCTACGTTTTCGTTCATGCCACGGGTTGGTATATTCGGCAGGCTTGCGGCCCGGGCAGCACGTTGCTGGTTTGCTTGGGTAGGCGCGGCGCGCGTTCGTCCGCCTAGACTAGTTACAGCTACTCCGCCGCCACCGCGCGCGGCAGGGCATTGACGACCGAGGCCTTGCCCGAGGTCATCTCGTGGTGGATCCACCTATAGGTCTTTTCCAGGCCGTCCTCGAGACGGATGGACGGCGCCCAGTTCATCAGCTTCTTGATCAGGGTGTTGTCGCTGTTGCGGCCGCGCACGCCCTTGGGCGCATCGAGCTTGTAGGAGCGCTTGAGCTTCACGCCGGCGATCTTCTCGACGATGTCGACCAGGCGGTTGATGCTGACCAGCTCGTCGCTGCCGATGTTCAGCGGCTCGACGATGTCGCTTTGGGCCAGGCGGATCGTGCCGTCGGTGCAGTCGTCGATATACATGAACGAGCGGGTCTGCTCGCCATCGCCCCAGATCTCGATCTCGTGCTTGCCCGCGAGCTTGGCAGCGATGACCTTGCGGCAGATCGCGGCCGGCGCCTTCTCGCGGCCGCCGTCGTAGGTGCCCTCTGGGCCGTAGACGTTGTGGTAGCGCGCGACCCGGGTGGCGATGCCGTAGTCTTCGCGATAATGGCGGGCCATGCGCTCGCTGAAAAGCTTCTCCCAGCCGTAGCCGTCCTCCGGCATCGCCGGATAGGCGTCCTCTTCCTTGAGCGCAGTGACGTCGGTGCGGGTCTGCTTGTCGCCGTTGTAGACGCAGGCCGACGACGAAAAGAAGAAGCGCTCGGTGCCGGCTTCCTTGGCGGCGACCAGCATGTGGGTGTTGATCAGCACCGACAGCATGCACTCGGCCTTGTGGGTCTCGATGAAGCCCATGCCGCCCATGTCGGCGGCGAGGTTGTAGATCATCCTGGCGCCCCTGGCGGCGGTCCGGCACGGCTCGAGCAGGGCGAGGTTGCCCACCTGGTTCTCGACGCCCGGAGTTTTTTGGTACCACTCGTTGAGCGGTTTCACGTCGACGGCGCGGATTTTGGTGTGGCCGCGCTGCTGCAGGACGCGAACGAGGTGTCCACCGATGAAGCCACCGGCACCGGTGACGACCACGAGATCGTTCTTGGACATCAGACCAGCCTTTCTTGTCTTGCGTCGATCTACTTGGATTATTCACGGCGATCGCGGCCGGTGTTGTGATCATGTTAAGGCCGCCGTGAAAGGGCTTTGTGACACTAACCAATGTAGGCGATTTCGGGGCCATATGGCCGTGAGGACGCTACGAAGCCTCGCCTCCCATCATCCGCACCAAGCCAATGAGATCGTCATGCATGGTCGCGTGCTTCGCTACAAAACGTTTGTGGCGCTCTGCGTCGGTTAGTTTCAGTTTGGTCACGACCTTGCGTCGCTCGTGGAACTAGAATTAGCTCGCCGATGACCGACCAGCGCAAGATCGGAAACCCGGGGTGGCGGTCGTGACGCAACCAAGATCGACGCCAGGGCCGTTCTTCTGTCACCAACAATGCTTGTGGAGTAAATCATGACCAAGCTGCAGATGGCGCGGCGTGCGATTTTGGCGGTGGCTGCGGCGCTGGTGGCGGCGCCCCTACGTGGCGCGCGCGCGCAAGCCCGAGAAGACCAAGGTCGTACTGATCGGCGGCAAGCCGGCTTGCCCGGCCCTGGTGGCGGAACCAGCTCGCTCATCTGGGCGCGCAACGAGACGGAGTTCAGGCAGGCGCTGCAGGACGGCGTGGCGGAAGGCTTTCTTCCGATGTTCGATCCGCGCACCGATATCGAGCAGTCGTCCACCATTGTCCTGGAGCAACGGAAGAACGAGGGCATGACGTGGGGTGCCAACGGCAACCACGCCAAGATCCGCTGGGTTGGCTCCGGCGGTCAGGACATGATCGTCATTCAGGGCGTGAACGGCGTTGCGAATCGCGGGTTCTATTTCGAGAAGTTCAATCTGTACGGTGGCGGCTACAGTCGGGCACCGTGCGGTGCGTGCTTGAAGCTCCGCGCGCCGCTGGGCGATGTTGGAGCGCTTTACAAATTCACCCTGCGCGACATCTACACCAGCTACGGCACCTACGGCATCTTCCTGCAGGGCGCCGTGTTCGAAGGCATGTGCGAGAACGTGCATGGCGAGAACCACACCAAGGATGGCATGCACATGGAGCACACGAACGTTGGGCAGGGCAATCCGGGCATCGTGTCCAACATCCAGCTGATCCACCCAAACATGAGCCGCAACCTCGGCTCGGGTGTGAAATCGGTCTACTCCTGCAATGCAGCCTTCGGCTCGTTCGTGCTCAACGCCGAGGGCGGCATCGTTGCTCCGGAGGGCCTGCGCGTTGGATTCGCCAACAACGGCGAGAACACGGGTGAAGCCGTCTACGTTGTTCCCAACAATGGCTATGGTTCCTACATCCTGTATAGCGAGGGCTCGACTGACGGCAGCACGCATGCGCGCCGCTGGGACAGCACCAAGAACGACTGGGTCAGCGTCGGCAAGCCGATGCTGTACCTAGTCTCCCGAGGAGCGGGCGTCACCGAGACCGGCAATCACGTCGCGACCTACGGCGGAGCGATGGGCAGCAGCGCTGTTCGGATCGTCAAGTAGGAATCGAAGAGGGGTGGTCGAAATCCTCCCTCATTTGTCAGGCGAATAGGTCGTCGGCCGGCGTCGCTGTTCGGGACTCCGCGCTTCTTCAGTTGTGTCACAAAAAGATCACGCCACTTGAATGGCGCGCTCCCCCCCATGAGTCAAAACAGCGGTCTCCATATGATCACAACATGCCCGGCAGATGCCGTGGAGAATTGGGAGGGAATTGTAGGCTACGACCGACGAGCCGTCGGGTCGGCCGCAACGAGAGACCACACTATGAAGCATGACGTCATAGAGCGAGCGGCAACGATGCAACTCGAGCACGCGGCCAGTGACGGCCGCCCCACCGCGACGGCCGACGGGAGCGCGAACCCGCCAAGGCAAGGCCGCACCGTATCGGAGGCGCAAGGCCGCACCGTATCGGAGGCGATTGTCAGCCGGTTCGTGGCGGGCTTCGACACCGTCGCCATCTTCATCGCCGGCGCCGCCGCGATGCATTGGGATCCATCCCGCGTCGATTGGCGTCTCGAGGGTCTCGTCGTCCTGTTGGGCACATTGCTCGGCATGAACTTCCTGCATCTTGCCGGTGCGCATCGCTTCGCCCAGTTCGCCGACCTGGCCCCCGCCATCGGCCGCGCGTTGCTCGGTTGGCTGCTGACGCTGGGCGCGCTGTCCCTCGCCACCTTGCTCGTCGAACCGGTCACCGCCATGGACGGCCGGTGGATCGCCCTGTGGTTCTCGGGGGGCGTCGTGCTGCTGGTGGCAAGCCGCGTCGTGTTGCACCACCAGATGGCGAGCTGGAGCCGCGCCGGCCGACTCGGTGAAGTTGTGGCCATCGTCGGCGCCGGACCGGTCGCGCAGCGCTTGCTGCGCAGCCTGAACGCGGCGCAAAACCCGATCCAAGGGGGGCCACGCATCTTCGGCGTCTACGACGACGAGGCGCCGTCCCTGCCGCAACGGTGCATGGGACACGCCATCCTGGGTTCGGTCGACGAGCTGGTCCGCGACGTGCGTCTTCACGGTATCGACACCGTCGTCGTGGCGCTGCCATCGACGGCCGACCATTCGCTGGTCGAGACGCTGAACAAGCTGAGCCTGGTTCCCGTCGACGTGAAGCTCTGCCCGGGCGAATTCGCGATGCGCCTCGGCACCGTTCAGGCGAGCCACATCGGCGGGCACACCTTCCTCAACGTCATCGATCGTCCGCTGCGCGACTGGCGGTGGATCGCCAAGACGGTCGAGGACCGCATTCTCGCCTTTCTCATTCTGATGCTGATCTCGCCTGTCATGATGGCAATCGCGCTGCTCGTCAGACTCGACAGTCCGGGACCGGTTCTGTTCAGGCAGAAGCGCTACGGGTTCAACAACCAGCTGATCGAGGTGCTGAAGTTCCGCACCATGTACCACGAGCTGAGCGACGCCAACGCCGAACAGCTGACGCAACGCAATGACCCGCGCATTACGCGCTTTGGCGCCTTCCTGCGGCGCACCAGCCTCGACGAACTACCTCAGTTCCTGAATGTGCTGCGCGGCGACATGTCGATCGTCGGCCCGCGCCCGCACGCCCTCGCCGCCAAGGCCGGTCCCCTGCTCTACCAGGACGCCGTCAAGTACTACGACGCGCGCCATCGGGTGAAACCGGGCATCACGGGTTGGGCCCAGGTCAACGGCTGGCGCGGCGAGACCGACACCATGGAGCAGATACGGAAGCGTGTAGAACATGACCTCTACTACATCGAGCACTGGTCGATCGCCCTCGACCTCCGGATCATCGCACGCACCATCCTCGGCGGCTTCACTGGTCGCAACGCGGTCTAAGGGCCAGCGGAGGTCGTCGGTGCGTTGCCTTTGGCTCACGCTGGCCGATCCCGAACCGCGCTACAATGGCCAGTACGTCTATTCCGGCGGCTTGATCGACTCGGTCGCTGAGGCGGGCGGGGATGTCGAGGTGCTGGGCCTTGGCCGTTCCACGCAGACCGAGACCGGCAGCCAGCGCGCCGGGCATGTCGTGTGGTGGCTGCCGTCCGACGTGCCCCACTCGCGCTGGGGCAGCCTCGCCTCGAGCCTGCCGCACATCGCCTACCGGTGCCGCACGACCGGCATGCAGGGCATCCTCGACAAGCTGCTGAAGCGGGGCGGCTGGGACGGCATCGTGTTCGACGGCATATCAACCGGCTGGGCGCTGCCCCGGGTGCTCGAGCACTATGCCGGCCGCGGCGACCGGCCACGCCTAATCTATGTCTCGCACAATCACGAGGAAAGCCTGCGCACCCAGATCGCCGAGAGCCAGCCGCTGTTTCTCAAGCGCCAGGCCGTCCGCTTCGATGCTCTCAAAGTATCGCGCCTGGAACGCGAACTCGTCGACGCCGTCGACTTCGTGACGGCGATCACGCAGGAGGACCTCAAACTCTACCAGCGGCGGCGCTGTGACAAGCCGATGGGCGTGCTGACCCCCGGCTACTGTGGTCGACGGCTCGGCGAACGGTCGATCTCGGGCGCGCTGCCGCGCCGCGCCGTGATCGTCGGCAGCTTCGACTGGATCGCCAAGCGCATGAATCTTGCCGAATTCGTTGACACCGCCGACCCGTTGTTCGCCGATGCCGGCGCCGAGTTGCAGGCGGTCGGCAGTGCCGACGAGGCATTCCTCGAGCAGCTGCGGCACGGGACGATGGCCACCGAGTTCACCGGCACGGTGCCCGATATCGAGCCCTACCTTGACGACGCGCGGATCGCGATCGTGCCGGAACGCAACGGCGGCGGCTTCAAGCTCAAGGTCCTGGAGTATGTCTTCAACCGCGTGCCCGTCTTCGCGCTGACCGGCTCGTTTGCCGGCGTCCCGCTCGTCCACAACGACAGCGTCATGCTCTATCCCGACCATGCCGCCCTGGCCCACGGTGTGCTCGAGGCGATCGATGACGTGGATCTCCTCAACCGCCTGCAGGAACGCGCCGTCGCAGCCTGCAGCGGCCGCTTCGACTGGCCAAGCCGCGGTCGGCAAATCGTATCGGCGATCGCCTCATGACCGCGCCGTCGGCTGCCGCTCCGCCCGTCACTCGGCGACTCGACCTGCTGGACTCGCTTCTCGTCACGATCTTCCTGCTCGGCCTCTATCTCGGCGTC
>WNFC01006947.1_pt1 | contig 12452 bp, 9 predicted proteins | sample 5400541 | NCBI WGS metagenome assembly WNFC01 (sample SAMN13153342, study PRJNA577476) | soil metagenome | isolation source: 120 cm saprolite under Douglas fir tree site 2 hole 2 replicate 1 | place: USA:California | collected 2015-04-18
GCCGTCGTCGCGATCAGGCCTTCCTCAGCCCGGGCAAAAAACGCAGCAAGGAACTGTTGCTCTTCTTCTAGCGTTAGATACTCATGCCGACGCCCTCCCTTGCCTGGCGTTTCTATGGCTGCCGGTCCCAAGCGATTGTAGGTCGAGATGACTCGATGCACCGTCGTGGCTGAGACTCCTGTGTGCAGAGCGATCTCGTCGGCCTTCCGAGGCGCGACCAGGGCATTATAGATGATCCACCAATGCTGTCGGACCCACGGACGCGCCTCCGTGTTCATGCGTTCTTTGACCTCATCCACCGACAGATGTGAGGCCGCTCGCGTGATGCGATGACCCATAGCTGATCTCATTCCTTCCATGTGCTCTTTCTCTTTATCTTACCACACAGAAGGCGCTTTAGTATGATAGCTATCTCCGCCAGGAAGCTGAGTGCCCAGGCAACGAGGCTCTTGTCGCCGACCTCCCTGGCGAGTACCAGGCTCTCCTCGTACCGCGAGCGCGCCGCTGCAAAATCGCACTTCAATTCAACAACCTTTGCCAGCTGAAAGACGGCGGTTCCCATCCCTTTGGTATCTCCGATCGCTTGGAACAGCGCCAGACTCTCCTGGCAGAGCACTTCTCCCCGCTCAAAGTAACCCAGGAAGCTGGCTAGATTCCCGGCAGACCAGAGCGCCTTTGCCCGCAGCGGCGCGGCAACTTCCTCGCTTCCCTCCAGTGCTCGCTCGAGAAAGCTCCATCCCTCATAAGTATAGTCACTCCACTCCCAGAACCACCACAGAGCTGCACACAGGCGTAGGGCCATCTCGGCTTCTCCCCGCTCGAGCAGCCAGCTCATGGCCGCCCGCAGGTTGTCATGCTCGTGCTCCAACCGCGCAAACCACACAGACTCCTGTGGACCTTCCCACTCCAGTTCCGCTGCTTCTGCCAGCGCCAGGTAATACGCAGCATGTGCCTGGCGCGTGGCCTCCATCTCCCCGCGCACGGTCAGCGCCTCTCGCCCATATTCGCGAATGGTCTCCAACATCACAAGTCGTGGCTCCTCACCCTCCTGCTCCATTTGTTGTAACAAGCTCTTGTCGATGAGCGACGTGACCCCATCCAACACCTGATCTGCTTCATCGCCGTCACCAGGAGCCGCGCAAACGGCCTCCGCTGCTTCCAGCGTGCAGCCGCCCACGAAGATCGAGAGTCGCCGGAAGAGCTGCTGCTCGTTTGCATGCAACAGGTTGTAGCTCCATGCAATCGTGTTGCGCAGCGTTTGCTGCCGTGCCGGTGCATCCCGTGCTCCGCTCGTCAACACTGCTAATCGCTGTGAGAGCCGTGCGAGCAGGGACTGGGGCGAGAACAGTTTCATGCGAGCCGCTGCCAGTTCAATCGCTAAGGGCAGCCCATCCAGCCGGGCACAGATCTCGACGAGAGCGCGTGCATTGGCGTTGGTCACCTGGAAATCGGGCTTGACTGTCTGGGCTCGCGAAACGAAGAGCGCCACCGCCGCGTTGTGCGAAAGCGCGGCGAGGTCGGGCAGGTGTTTGAGATCGGGCAGTTGGAAGGGGGGTACCGTGAACTCCTGCTCCGCTCGCACGTGCAGCGCCTCGCGACTCGTCACCAGCACCTTAAGCCGCGAGCAGACAGCGAGGAGGTCCACCATCTGGACGGCTGCGCTCACCACCTGCTCGAAATTATCCAGCAGTAGTAATATCTGCTTCTGCTGCAACTCCTCTTGGAGGTGCTTGAGTAAAAGCCGTCCACCTGCTTCCCGCATGCCGAGTGTCTCAGCGATGGTGGGCACGACCAATGCGGTATCGTTCACAGGAGCCAGATTCACGAAAAACACCCCGTCAGCAAAGGCATCGGTCAGTTCTGCTGCCACCTGCACGCCCAGGCGGGTTTTGCCGGTGCCGCCGGGGCCTGTCAAGGTCACCAGGCGCATATCCTCGCGACGCAGGAGTTGTCCAACGGCAGTCAGTTCCTGTTCTCGTCCAATGAACGGAGTAAGCTGAGTAGGTAGATTATTGGGATACGTGTCCAGGGTCCTGAGAGGTGGAAAGTCGGCAGGCACGTCCGGGATGACTAGTTGGAAGAGGTGCCTGGGGCGTCCCAGGTCCTTGAGGCGGTGCTCCCCCAGATCGCGCAGGCTCAGGTCTTCTGGCAGGTCCTGCTCTACGAGGTTGGCAGTCGTCTGGGAGAGCAGCACCTGCCCGCCATATGCGGCGCTCATCAGGCGGGCCGCGCGCTGCACATCCAGGCCAACGTAGCCTTCGGGGGAAAGCTGTGGTTCGCCTGTGTGCAAACCTATGCGCACCGCCACTCCAGCGGGCCAGAGATGGGCAGCGAGGGCACGCTGCGCGTCCACGGCTGCCAACACAGCATCGGTGGCGCGAGCGAAGGCCACGAAGAAGGCATTCCCCTGCGTATCGACTTCGTGGCCGCCCCATTCCCGGAAGGCAGTACGCAGCAGGTGGCGGCACTTGGCCAGCACATCCGCATAGCGATCACCCATCTGCTGAAGCAGGCGCGTGGAGCCTTCGATGTCGATGAAGAGCATCGTGACCGTTCCGGTTGGGAGACTACGCAGAGGCAAGCTTTTTTGCCCGCGCCCGCCTTCGGCCAGGTATACAGAGGAAGGAGTAACACGTGTTCGTCCGGTGGATTCTCCATTGGAAGACTCTTCCAGGGCGTTGGCAAAGGCTAGCACATGCACAAAACGAAGTTCGGGGTCCTTGGCAAGCGCCTTCAGGACGACGTGCTCAACCGCTGGTGGGATGGTCGGCACCTTTGTATGCAAAGACGATGGGGGAACTGACAGATGCTGATTGGCTACCTCATCAACAGACCCCGAAAAAGGAGGAACTCCGCACAGCCACTCATAGACCACAACAGCCAGGGCATACTGATCGCTGGCAGGGCGCGGTTTACTCAGAAGTTGCTCGGGTGACATGTAGGCGGCAGAACCAACCGCCTCCTGGATCTGCTGTGAACGTGTGCTCTGGGCGACGATGGCGCTACCAAATTCGGTCAGCAAGACCTCGTCGGTGCGCCCCAGCAACATGCTCTCCGGTTTGACATCGCGATGGATCAGTTTTTGTTGGTGGATGTAGTGCAAGGCCTCGGCCACTTGCCGGACGTAAGAGACAATATTCGCGAGTGGCACCTGCGTGCCTTTGGGGTGGCGCTCACGCAAAGTGCCATTAGGAGCATAATCCATAATCAGGAAGGGGATGTCATCCTCCACGTCGAAATCGAGGGTGCGCACGATATGGGGTGCAGGAGGCGGGCCATAGTGCGCGCCTCCGCATGGAATCGCTCGCTGTCTTCATCCCTGAAGTGGGTGAGCAAGACTTTGATGGCGGCCTGGGTGCCCAGGTGCAGATGCTCACCCAGGTAGACCTCGGCAAAGTTGCCCCGTCCGATTGGGCGGAGCAGGCGATAGTTTCCAAGCAGCTGTCCCGCACGATCTGCCAAGTTGCCACCTCCTCAGAGGCCTCATATCACGTTCGCTCACGAGTCCAGGATGAAATAAGGAGCGCATCTCAAGGGGCCGTTGATACTATTCTCCAACAAGTCGCCGCACTCACTATACTCTACCATGGGCAGAACTGCAACATCCACTGTGCTGGCTATGCAGTATATCTGTTCTAGAATGATAAGAGAAACGTACAGACTGAAGGCCTATTATTACTGAGTTCGTATGCAGAAGAGGAATCAGCAATGCAGCACTGAATAGCGTGTTTGAGAATGCAGAAATAAGAAAGCAGCGCAGGGAGGAGTCTTCAATGCGAAAGAACAGATGTTCTATTAATACTAGAAAGATGCATAAATAATCTCAGCATAACCGACGGGCGTTCGATGATCCGCAAGACGCCCAGCGTGACAGGCAGACACGATCAGCCAGTTCGCCTTCAGAGCGCTTAGCTTTTTTCTAGTTGTATATCGTTTTTCAAGAATAGATGGGTCTATCCGCCTGACAACAGCCATGTATTCAGTTCGGATCGAGTCAAAGGGCTGGCCGTGCTGTTGTATCTGTTGGGACTCAGTTAAGGAGCGGTATCACTGACTTTAGAGAGTCTGAGAGTCCAGCTCTCCAAGACGGAAGTCTACGAGACAGTGCAAGCGGTCGCCACACGAGTCCCAGGACTGGGGGCGCGAACAAGTCTTTCAAGGGCTGAAGACCAAAGCCCTGGGCGGGGATCTAACGGGTGTGAAATGAGCGGTCCAATGGCTACATCTGGGTCTGAGTGTGGATGCCCTCACGGGATTGGTGTTAACCATCGATGAGCTGACCGCTGAGGATGCCCAAGCCCTCCAGGCGTGGATCGAACCCATTGCCGAGAGTGTCGGAACTGAGGTGCTCATGACCGACGATGCGGATGGGTTTAAGGCTGTCGCTGACGAAGTGGGGCTGATGCATCAAGTGTGCAAAAGTCATGTCAAGCGCAATACTGAGGCGCTTCTCGACGAGTTCGGTCCACTGGTCGCTGCCGATCAGGATGGATCGCTCAAGGCCATCGGAGTGACGCCAGCGCAAGCCCGCAGTGATCTCGACGACGGCTTTTCTTCCCTTCCCCCCTTAAATACCATCTCCGAATGATCACCTTCCAATATTCTTATTGTCAACGATACGGGTCTGTACTATACTTAGGAGTATAAATATTCTATATATGACTTTAAGTGCAGGGTAGTTCACTGCTTGCCAGCGTTCTATCAAACGATGAGAGGCATTGGCTCTCGGGTCGGAGGAGTCTAACATCGTGCATATCAGGCCAGAGATCTTCATCTCCTACACAGACGAAGACGAAAACCTACGTGACAAACTCGAAACGCAACTCACCAGTTTGGAGCGTGAGGGTCTTATCACTATCTGGCATAAAGGCAAGCTTGATGCAGGAGAAGAACTGGAGCGTGAGGTCGATAGACACCTGAACAAGGCTCAAATCATCCTGTTACTGGTCAGTGCGTCTTTCATAGCTTCCTCTGCTTGCTACGATAGAGAGATGATGCAAGCCATGGACAAACAGGACGCTGGAGAAGCTCGCGTCATTCCTATTATCCTCAGTCCAGTTGAGTGGAAGAGGGCGCGGTTCGGTGGGCTTCAGCCCTTGCCTATGAGTGGTAAGCCTGTGACCATATGGCAAAATCGTGACGAAGCGTTTCTAGAAATTGTTCAAGGTGTCCACAAAGCCGTTGAGAAACTGACGGCAAAACCCTTAGCCAACCTTCCCACGTCTAATCAGACACAGAATATCCCTGACAATCCTCTGGTAGGGCGAAAAGAGGAAACATCTCCAACTGATGAGCGTCCTCTAACAACAACCCGACCAGATACCCAGCTGAATACAAATGCAACGCCTGCTGAATACTTCGATATATTTCTGAGTTACTCGCATACGGATGCTGAATGGGTGGAAAATCTTGCGAGGCGTCTTGAGGATGAACAGGGCTTTCGTATCTGGCTAGACAAGTGGGTGCTGGTAGCAGGTCAGCCATGGCAGCAAGCAATGGCTCGCGGCATAGACCAGGCGGGTTGTTGTGCCGTCTGTATTGGCGAATATACACCTATTGGTTGGTTCAAACGAGAAATCGAGAGGGCACTTGACCGACAGACGAAAGTCCCATCGTTTAGAGTGATCCCGGTGCTTCTACCCAATGCAAAAAGGGTCAATGTGGATGATTTTCTTGAACTGAATTCGTGGGTAGATTTTCGTAGTTCTGACCAGGATTACGCATTTCATGTGTTAGTTTGTGGCGTGAAAGGTATTCCACCTGGGAGATGGCCGCGCAAGTAAGGAATACCCTACTCAAGCGCATGTGACTTACTCTTTTACTGAGTATCTGAGCGGAGACTCCCAAGAAGGAGTTCGGATATGGCAGACCGTGTAGGCCAACAACTAGGTAACTATCATCTGATCCGCTTGCTGGGGCAGGGCGGCTTTTCGGACGTCTATTTGGGTGAGCATATTCATCTAAACACGCAGGTTGCCATTAAAGTACTGAATACCCAATTGACGAGTGATGACATAGAGAAATTTCGAACCGAAGCACGCACTATTGCGAGTCTAGTGCATCCTGGTATCATACGAGTCTTCGACTTTGGTGTAGAGAACAGCATTCCGTTTCTAGTTATGGACTATGCTTCCAATGGCACGTTGCGTAAACTTCACCCTAAAGGTGTTCCACTCCCTTTAATTACCGCAGTATCCTATGTCAAGCAGGTCGCCGCTGCTTTACAGTATATCCACGACCAGAAGCTAATTCACCGGGATGTCAAACCAGAGAATATGCTAGTGGGTCGTAACAACGAGATCCTGCTTAGTGATTTTGGCATTGCAGTTGTGGCCCATACTACACACTCTCAGGCCTCGTATGAAGTTATTGGAACCGTAACCTACATGGCACCTGAGCAAATCACGGGCCAACCTCGCCAAGCGAGTGACCAGTATGCATTAGGGATCGTCCTCTACGAATGGTTATGTGGAGAACGTCCCTTTAACGGGCCTTTTGCTGAAGTCGCCTCCAAACAGGTGATTGCTCCTCCTCCGCTTTTGCGTGAAAGGGTTCCTGAGATCTCACCTGCTGTTGAGATTGTAGTACTTACAGCACTTGCCAAAGAGCCACAGCAGCGCTTTGCCACTGTGCAGGCCTTTGCTAATGCTTTGGAGCAGGCCAGCAAGTTTGCACAGACTACTTTTGTGACACAATTGCCTACTGCCTCATACATAGGCCCGCTCTCTACAACGAAGCCCAAAGACCCTTCATCACTACCACCTACTATACCGCCTATATCTCCTGTTCCTTCAAAGGAACAAACATTGCCAGTTGCCCCACTTCTCGATAGTTCGGTGAGTGACCTTCCAACTGTGCGTGTCCCACTCGAACCTTCGGTTTCGCCAAAAGAGCAAACGCCGCTAGTGGCTCCATCAATAGATAAGTGTCCCTATTGTGATGCCGAAACGCGACCAGGAGATAATTTTTGCCTAAATTGTGGCAATCGCCTGCTTCCAGCAGCTCTCCCATATCAGCAGGCACAGCCTATTATAGGTGGCGATGCCACACACCAATCTTTTGGGCCAGTTTCCAATGATAGAGCAGTTGCGGATCGAGGGGGTTGGCCCCCATCTCTGATGGGAAGTCTCCTTGCGCCTAGTATTATAAGTCCAGGGACTGATGTAGATGCACCATCCGTTATTGCCCCTGGGTCTTCTGTATCTTCGCCTCCACCCACCAGTATGGGTTCAACTGTAGCTACTGATCACTCCAGAGAACAAGAATTGAAAGAGGGTGACACCTACTACAGAGCCAGACGATATGAAGAAGCGCTAGCAGTCTATGATAGGGTCATTCAAATGGACCCTCGTGATGCACGTGCTTACAGTAACAAAGGCAATGCCCTACGAAAGCTCAAACGCAATAAGGAAGCTTTAGAAGCCTACGAACGCGCCTTAACTATCGAACCCAGGAGTGCTTTCGTTTGGATCTCCAAGGGGAAGATATTTTACTCTTCGAAGCGCTTTGATGAGGCACTGGTTGCCTACAACCATGCTTTAGCCATTAATCCCAACAACCCTGTCATCTGGGCCTCCAAAGGCAACGTGCTCTATGCTTTGAAACGCCATCACGAGGCATTAGATGCCTTTGACTCTGCCTTGACAATCACTCCCGATGATGCTTCTATCTGGGCAGCAAAAGGGGAGGTGCTCTATAGACAAAAGCGCTACCGTGAGGCACTAGAAGCCTACAGCCGTGCTTTGGCAATCACTCCCGATGACGCAAGTATATGGCTTGCTAAAGGCAACAAGCTCTACAAACTGAAGCGCTATGATGAAGTCCTGGCCGCCTACGAGCGAATCCTGGCTATCACCCCCAACAAGGCGTCTATCTGGAGCAATAAGGGCAATGTGCTTTATCAGGTGGAGCGTTATGATGAGGCATTGGATGCCTACAACAAGGCCTTGACTATCACCCCTAGAAATGCACGCATCTGGAGTGATAAAGGAGCTGTGCTCTACAAACTGGAACGCTACAATGAAGCACTGGAGGCCTATAATTTCGCTCGATTTCTCGATCCCAATGACGCTTCTATCTCCCATAGATATGATATGCTTCGTGATCGACTCCGTGACTTGAAACATCGCCAAGAGGAACCTGAACATGATCAAAAGCCAGGGCAGCCTAAATTTGAGGCACCTAGCTCCGACGATCGGTCAACCAGTCGCCCTGGCAGTGGGCAGCCTGGCCATGCAGTTCCCCTTCGTCAGGAGAAAAATGCAGGGGCGAAAAAAGCAGGTAGTGGGCAGCCTAGCCATGCAGTTCCCCCTCATCAGGAGAAAAACGCAGAGGCAAAAAAAGGTGCAGAAAGTAAGCAGTTTGATGTATTTCTGAGTCATTCACATACGGATGCTGAATGGGTAGAGAAAAACCTTGCTGTGCGCCTTGTAGATGAATGTGGTTTTCGCGTTTGGCTGGATAAGTGGATGTTAATACCAGGGCAGTCTTTTGTTCAGGGGATGGCACGTGGCATAGATCAAGCCCACTGTTGCGCAGTCTGTATTGGTGAACATACGCCACTTGGCTGGTTCAGACAAGAAACTCAAAGAGCACTCAATCGACAGGTGAGAGATCCATCCTTTAGAGTTTTCGCCATACTTTTACCTGGTGCAAAGGATGTCAATGTTGATGATTTTCTTGAACTGAATATCTGGGTAGACTTTCGGAGTTCGGATACTGCGTATGCGTTTCACGTATTGGTCTCGGGTGTGAAAGGTGAACCGCCAGGTAAATGGCCTCCGAAAGAAACACTTACTATGAAAACAAGCGCTGATGTTGAAGCTAAACTGCGGGAATTACATCGATTTAAGCAAGAAAATTGGGTTGATCCGAGTATAGCGGTTGAATTTCAGCGAACGGTTCTGAAGAAATTCTGGCTTGACTTTGAAGAGAGTGAGGGAAAACAAGAATGAACGAGTATAGAAATGATTTATTCCTCGACTATAGTCGTACTGATGCTGAACTTGTTCAACTTCTAGCCTCGGAATTGAGTGATGCTGGTATTCGTGTCTGGTTTGGCCAATGGGAACTTGTTCCGGGTCAAGATGAGACTGGCTCACTAGAGGAAGCGATTGAGCAATCAAGAGCTATTGGCGTTTGCGTCGGACGCAGACGGAGCGGCAAGCTGGATGATCAAATGCTTAGAACGTTATCGTCAGCACGGCAAGCCAATCCATCCCCTGTGGCAATTCCGATACTGCTTCCTGGAGCTGATGCTAGCAACATACCGCCGACTCTTGCAGGAGAAGCGTTTGTTGACTTCACAGCAGGTATAAAAAAACATCAGGAGATCAGCAAGATCATAGCAGCAATTTTCGGGGAAGAAGCCACCCATCAGTTATTCACTGAACTAGAAGAAGGAGATGCCCTTAGAGACAATGGCGATCTGCAAAAAGCCCTTGATCACTACGAGAAGGCATTAGTAGTTGCCCTTGCTACATTTGGGTCTAAACACCCGCTTGTAGCATCAACGCACAATCGGATTGGTGGCTTACAACAAGAACTTGGAGACCTTGAGAAGGCACGGCGAGAATTCGAACAAGCTCTGGTAGTAGATACTTCTGTCTATGGGGACTTTCACTCTATAATTGCACGAGATTTGAACAATCTTGGCAGCGTTCTCGCTGATTTGGGAGAGTGGGCCAACGCACAGGAATATTATGTGCGCGCATTGAGCATCGCTGAAACTAGATATGGCTTGAATGATCCTAGAGTCGCTACAATTCGGGGAAATCTGGGGTTAGTACTTAAAAACCTTGGTGACCTTGCTGGAGCCAGGGCTGCTTTTGAGCAAGCATTGGCAATTGACAAAGCGAATTTTGGACCTGATGATTCCAAAGTCGCTACTGATATTACCAATCTTGGAGGAGTGATGAGTGATCTGGGCAAGTTTGCAGAGGCTAAGACTGCATTTAAGCAAGCTTCTGAAATCTTTACCAAAGCTTTAGGTGCTGACCATCCTCTTTCAATCATAGCGGAGCAAAACTTGTCTACGCTCCTTTTGACTATGAAGGGTGACAACGAAGACTATGAGTGGGCCGAAGAGAGCTTCCAAGAAAATCTGGGCATGGCCCCTCAGCTAGGACAGCGCAGAAATATCAACTACTTGCTAGGGAATCTTGGCTCAGTCGTTGGTAGTCGCGGAGACTATGAGCAGGCTGAAAAATACTTGCGAGAGGGTCTGGCTCTGGCTCGGCAGTTAGGGCACCGTAAGAGGATCAGTGCTCTGTTCGCTAATCTTGGCGCACTGGAGATCAAGCATGGAGACTATCAACAGGCTGAAAAGTATCTGCAAGAAGGCCTGGCGTTGGCTGATCAGATGGGGTACCGTGAGAATATCAGTGTCTTGCTAACCAATCTGGGGACATTAGCACGTAAGTGGAAAGACTATGCTCGTGCGAAAGAGTACTTCCAGAAAGGTCTGACCATAGCCCGTGACATGGGCCATCGTGAGAGAATTTGTACCTTGCTTGCCAACCTGGGCACCCTGGCTCGCGAACAGGGCGACTATGCACGTGCGAAAGGATACTTTCAAGAAGGCCTGGTTATAGCTCGCCAGATGGGACATCAGGAGAGAATCGATAGTTTGCTCGCCAATCTGAACGCGTTGTAGCCGCATTATGTAATCAGGGTTCCAGATCAAAACCCAGTCTGCCATCTAGACGTGGATCATCCGAACATGGTAGACTCATTTCCAGGAAGTGAGTCTTCTTGACCATCGAGGCAGCAAGACGGAAGATGGCTCATGGCAACACGGGAGGGGGGTTCGTTCTCAAACGCGCTCTTGGCCCACCTAGGCTGTTTCTCATTCCAGGTGCGCCGATGCGAAAAGGAGCCACTCTTCTCCACACGAATGAGAAAGAGAGGACTTATCATAGCTATGATGACTCCTGCCAAACAGGCGCGTCTGATCGTGCTGGCCAGTGGACAACCCATCCCCTTGGCCTGGAAGGTGACGCTCGTTGGACGCCAGGACCCGACACTAGGTATATTCCCCGAGATTAACCTGGTCGACAACACGGTAGCCGGGCGTCACGCCTACCTGCGGAATGATCAAGGAACATTCACGGTGGAAAACCTCGCTTCCCTTCACCTGACACGCCTCAATGGAACCGACTTGTCGCCACATCAGGAACACCTCCTCACCGACGGCGACATTTTGCACTTTGGCGCGGTTGCACTGCGTTTTGAGCTGTACTGAGAATAGCGTTGATCAGTAGGGACTGTTGGAAGAAAGAAACGCTGGCGGGTGAGGGGTCCAATGAGCGGTCAGACTGTGTTAAGCGATAATTAGGAAGGGAAGGGGCTGTGGATGAGAACTGCCGAATCTCCCCTAAACTGGACAAGCAGCTAGAGGAGATTTAGCATGACACTCAAATCAATCCAATGGAGTGAGTGTCACATGAAGAAAGACGCCGAGGTGTTACGATATATGCGTGAGCGAGCGCCGTGGTACCAATCAGGAACTGGCTGCCTGTGCTGGCTACTTGGGTCATCTGTTCAGAAAAAGAAGCTCATTGAAGGGAATGGATGCCCACCCTCTCATTTCATTGTTCGCAGAACACCGGGAAACGGGAATCGTACGTAAGCAGACCGATCCACAGGAGCCAACGGAGAACCCGAGACACCTTGGTGAGTCGTCTTGTGAGTGAAACAGAGGAGAACGAGAATAGTTCACCGTATTCTATCATATATATAAATATACAGAGCTAACAAAACGCTAGATTCTACAAGACGCAATATGTGACAGGCAGACATCTTCGACCATACACCCACCCTCCTCTCGAAAAAGCTTCCTCTGGCTTACAGCATGTGAGGGAACATCTTTCCCCTGTTTACATTTTAAAGCACTTCTCAGGCTTGTGGAAGATGGAGGAAGAAGCATGGAGAAAAAGAAAAGATCCTCTTGATTATCTCCATTGTTCTCCTGAACGATAGCTCTGAAATTGGAGAGAGCATAAAAATAGTGTAATTTACAATTTCCAGTAAATTACACTATGAATCGACGGGCGTCCGATGATCTGCAAGACGCCTAGCATGACAGATAGACACGAAAAGCCGGTACTTTTTTAGTCTATAGGACTCTATTGTGTTGTTCCTCAAGATAGAGCACACAACTCCGCCATAGAAAATCTCAGGGAACCACAAGAGCAAGTAACCCTGGAATGCTTACCATTCGTCTCAACCGCTGAATCTACGATCATATCTAGTCTGGCAATTCACACTCCTCGGTCTGCACAATCATCATCACCCGACTGCAAAAATCGTGACCTGATTCTCCTCTCTACTGAGCATGCAGCGCTAGCTGCGACGGCGGCTTTGCAGGATGGAGAGGCATCCCTTTCCCCTGGCAAGAGGCCGAGCTCCCCACACACTTATTCTCGCTTGTGCACGCTATTATATCTCGACCA
>WNFC01016968.1_pt1 | contig 12452 bp, 14 predicted proteins | sample 5400541 | NCBI WGS metagenome assembly WNFC01 (sample SAMN13153342, study PRJNA577476) | soil metagenome | isolation source: 120 cm saprolite under Douglas fir tree site 2 hole 2 replicate 1 | place: USA:California | collected 2015-04-18
AGAGAGTGAGATGCCCGTCGACGGAGAGATGTATGAGAACGCGACGGCGAAGCTGGAGTAAACCCCCAGCGCCCGCCTCAGCTCCTGTTTGTAGCCGAACCTCGCCAGGTCGCGGATGTCCGCATGGTGGGTTTCTTCTTGCAACTGCTACCCCTCCCCGGGCTCACGGCGCCCGAAACGTTTGTTACAGAAGTTGGAGGGAAGCTATCACTTGATGCCGCCTGCGTCAACGCTCGGGTTTGCCGCAGACGGCGCGGGGAGCCGGCGGCTGCGCGCCAGCCCCCGCGGATTTCACATCTGGACGATCGGGCGGACCTCCATTGCTCCGACGCTGGCGACCGGGCACTTGGCGGCGTACTCGACCGCCTCGTCCAGGTCCTTGGCCTCGATCACATAGAAGCCGACCAGCTGGTCGCCGGTCTTCACGAACGGCCCCGAGGTCGCCTCAGTGTGGCCATTGCGGACGCGAACGGTTTTCGAGGTCTTCGAAGCCTGGACCGGATCGCCGGCCTTGAACAGCCCCTTGGTGTTGATCTCCTCGAAGTAGTTGTTGAAAGCATCGTTCTGGGCGTTGAAGGCCGGGGTGCCCGGGGCGGGCATCTTCGATTCGTCGGCATAGAGAAGGTAGAGGTACTTCACGGATGACTCCTTGTGTGGTTCGCCGCCATCGGCGGCGCGTTGCTAGCTGGGTTTGGCTTGGGCCAGGACTTGATCCCGGGTGACGCCCTGCATGTGGTGAACCTCGCTGGCGTGTTCCTGAACGCCCTTCACGAGCTTCTCCTCGTCGTCGGTCTCGAGCACCCAGCCGCATTCACATTCGACTCGCTTCTTCATGTCTCTCCTTAAGTCTTGTCAGGCCTGACGAGTGGCATCCTGGCGCTTGGGGTTTGGGGAATCTTTGGAGACTATGAACCGCCCTCACGCTCGACATTGACGACCAGCCGCCAGGCATTGCGCAGCGCAACGGCGAAGAGGCTGAGCATCGCACCGCCGACATCGAAAACGGCTGTGGTATCTCCTCGCAGAAAGCCCACCGCGCCGAAGAGCAGGTATGCATAGATCACGACTGGCAGGAGTAGGAGCCAGAAGCTCTGCCCAAAGAGGTGGGCACGGCCGGTCTCGGTCAGTCTGACGACGGGCCACCAGATCCTGACGCTTCGCCATAAGGCGATGACCACAACCAGCAAAATGATCTCGCCGCGAACCTGCGGGCTGAGCATCGGAATCAAAAAGGAGGCCGACGGCGCGAAGGCGATGGACAGAATCGTCAGAGTGCTCTGCGCCAATGCGGCCCATCTGTTCTTGGGGTCGGCGAGAGCGCCCAGGTGCAGCTGGGTGGCGACGAACAGCAGGCCGACCAGCGTGGCCGCGCTGCCCGCCGTGGTGGCAAAGAAGACGTTCCAGTCTCCCATCCCGCTGCGGATTATCGGCTGAGACCCGCCGATGCTGAGGATCTACCTGATGGGCGAAGTACAGGTCGAAAAAGACGATCGCCTGCTGCGCGAGTCGCAGCTCGGCGGCCCGCAGGGCCGGTTCGTACTCGCCAACCTGGTCACCGAGCGCAAGCGAGCGGTGACGCAGGCGGAGCTCGCCGACGCGCTCTGGCCCGGGTCGCTGCCCGCTTCTTGGACTCTGGCGCTCAGCGCCATCGTCAGCAGGCTGCGGTCGCGCCTTGCCGGAGTCGGCCTGCCGCGCTCTCACATCATCGGCAACGCGTTCGGGTGCTACCAGTTCACACCACCGGGGGAGACGTGGGTCGACGTCGAGGCGGCGCTGGCCGGGGTCGATGCGGCTGAGGGCGCGCTGGTCGCCGGCAATCCACAAGGGGCCTACGGCCCTTCGCTCATCGCGACCACCATCCTGCGGCGTCCGTTTCTGCCGGGCCACGACGGACCCTGGGTCGACGACCGCCGCGCGACTCTGGCTTCGAGCCTGGTCAGGGCTTTGGACTGCAGGGTCGACGCGCTGATCGCGAACCACGAGCTCGTGCTGGCGCTGACCCACGCGCGGGAGGTGGTGAGGCTCGAGCCCTATCGCGAGTCGGGCTACCGACGGCTCATGCGTGTGCTCGCCGCCGCCGGGGACCGCGCGGAGGCTGTCCGCGCCTACAACCAGTGCCGCGACCTGCTTCAAAAGGAGCTGGGGGTGTCGCCGTCGGCCGAGACCGAGGCGCTGTATCGGGAAATTGCCGGCTGAGGGAGGGCCACGATGGCACTCCCTTCAACTGCGCTATTCGGCCTGTCCGAAGGACTTGATCTCCTCGAGCTCCTTGGCCGACAGCTCACGCGGGGTCTGACCGCTCTTGACCTTTTCCGATTCGACGTGATGCTTGATGGTCGCCACTATCTCGGGATTGGCGAGCGTCGTGATGTCGCCGGGGCTCGTGAAGTTGGAGATGCCGGCGATGACGCGGCGCATGATCTTGCCCGAGCGGGTCTTGGGCATGTCGGGCACGATCCATACGTTCTTGGGCCGGGCGATCTTTCCGATCAGCCGCTCAATTGCGGCCGACACCTTTTCCTCGATCTCCTTGCTCGGCTTCAAACCCGGCTTGAGCGCTATGTAGATCTCCACCGCCCGTCCTCGCAAATCATCGATCACCGGCACCGCGGCGGCTTCTGCGATCTCCTCGACCGTCAGGCTTGCGGACTCCAGCTCCTTGGTGCCCAGCCGGTGCCCGGCCACGTTGATGACGTCGTCGACGCGTCCGAGGATCCGGAAATACCCGTCCTCAGCCTGCAGAGCCCCGTCGCCGGCGAAGTACGGCCAGTCGCGCCAGTCCTTGCTGTGCTTCTTCTTGTTGTACTTGGCGTAGTAGGTCGACACGAATCTGTCCGGGTCGCCGTAGATGGTCTGGAAGATTCCTGGCCACGGATTGCGGATGGTGATGTTGCCGGCCTTGCTGCTTCCCTTCGGAATCGGCTTGCCGTGCTCGTCGAGGATTTCCGGGAAGATGCCCAGGACACCCGGGCCGCAGCTTCCGGGCTTCATCGGCTGCAGGGCGGGCAGCGTGCTGCACAGGAAGCCACCGTTCTCCGTCTGCCACCAGGTGTCGACGATGGCGGCTTCGTTCTTGCCGACTGCGTGGTAGTACCAGCGCCAGACTTCGGGCTCGATCGGCTCGCCGACCGTGGTCATGTGCTTGAAGTGGTAGTGGTACTTCATCGGCTCGTTCGGGCCCACCTTGCGCAGCATGCGGATAGTCGTCGGAGCGGTGTGGAAGATATTGACGTTCAGCCGCTCGGCGATCCTCCAGGGGCGGCCGGGGTCGGGGTAGGTTGGCACCCCTTCGTACATGACGCTGGTTGCCGCCAAGGCCAGCGGCCCGTACACGATGTAGGAGTGGCCGGTGATCCAGCCGATGTCGGCAAAGCACCAGTAGGTGTCCTCGGGGTGGATGTCCTGGTAGTACTTGGACGTCCCCGCGACATAGGCGAGGTAGCCACCTGTGCTGTGCTGGCAGCCCTTTGGCTTGGCCGTGGTGCCGCTGGTGTACATCAAGAAGAGCGGGGCCTCGGCCGGCATGGATACGGGTTCGACGATCTTGCCTTTGTAGTCGGCCAAGAGCTCGTCGATGAAAAAGTCGCGGCCCTTGACGATCTCTGTCTTTGATGAGTACTTGCCGGGGTGGCGCCGCCAGATCAGGACCTTGTCGACCTTCTGGCCCTGCTTCTTCGCCTCCTCGACCGCTTCGTCGGCCTTGATCTTGTGGTCGAGCAGCTCGCCGTTGCGGTAGTAACCGTCCATGGTGATGAGGATTTCGCTGCCCGAGTCCGCGATTCGGCCGCCACACGCCGCACCGCTGAAGCCGCCGAACACCTCGGAGTGGATGACACCGATGCGCGCGCACGCCAGCATCGACACCGGTAGCTCCGGGACCATCGGCAGATGGAAGGTGACCCGGTCACCAGCCGTCAGCCCGCAGTAGTCCGCGAGCAGTGCGGCGAACTCGTTGACGCGCTTGTAGAGCTCCTGGTACGTGATGACCTGGGTGGCCTCGGCTTCAGGCTCCGCCACCCAGATGAGAGCCGCCTTGTTCCGGTACTTGGCGAGGTGCCGGTCGACGCAGTTGTACGAGGCGTTGAGCTTCCCACCGACGAACCACTTCCAGAATGGTGCGTTGCTGGTGTCGAGGGTGGTGTGCCAGTACTTGTCCCAGGTCAGCAGGTCTGCATATTCCTTGAAGCACTCGGGGAAGTTCTTCTCGGTAAAGCGGTCGAAGATGGCGGGGTCGTTGGCGTTCGCCTGGCCGATGAACTTAGGTGGCGGATGGAAGAGTTCCTCCTCGCGCCAATGGACGGCTATCTCCGCCTCTGAGACCTGGACTTCACTCATCCTTTGACCTCCGTAACTCCAAAGCAGCATGTAGGTGTTGAAGATCGCGAATGCCAGCAGGATCCAGCCCAGGGATGGGGCCACGTACTTCGCCGCGACCCATTGCCCAACATGGTACTGCCGTAGCTGGGGCACTGCCAAGGCATGCTTACGACGCGATTCTTCACGCCTTTATGGGGCTCTAAGGACTGATAAAGGTCTAACCTTCGTTCCCTCATTTGGGCATGAATCGACTCAGGGCCGGATAGGCGAAATGCAACCTGGGGTGGTTGGTTTGCGCGGTGCGATCACGGCCCTCTGGGAGGACGACCTGCGGGCCGTTCGGGAAGACCGCTATGACACCGAGCGGGGTAAGGAGGCTCTGGCCTTCATCCAGCGCTTCAACGCCATGGTCGCCCAGCTTCGCGTGCCCATCCAGCAGGCCTGGGGCGCGGGCGGCCTGGTCCACGTAGCGGACAACCCAGACGTCGCAGGGCCGGGACAGCGTGTCTCCCAGACCCGCGTCAAGCTTCGCAATCACGGCGAGGCGGTCGTCGTCGAGGCGTTCGCATACGCGGCCGGCTCTCCGAAGCCCGACCCTGGCCTCGGGCTCGATCGCGAGATCAAGGTGGCCGAAATCGGCGCGCCGGCGTTTGTCCACGAGCTCTACCGCACCCTGGTCTCGTTCCTGCAGACGGCGCTGAGCGTCGACCTCGCCTTGGCCGACTCGGCATGGCTGTACGAGCAGCTGGTGGCGGATCACTTCACCGCCAACGCGCGGTGGCCGGCCCTCGGCGAGATTTATCAGCGCGCGACGCGGGAATTCGCGGTCGAAGACAGCTTCGAAACGGTCAGCGGCATGTTCAAGTTCGAGGGCGAGACCAACGGGGACCTCGTGCTCAGCCTCAGTACCGACCGGCTGCACGGCTGCCGCGGAACGCAGGCCGACATGGACAACTTCGTTTCGGCCATCCGGCTCGTCGTGGATGCCGACCAGGCGATGCAGCGATTCACCAATGAAGACGCTGCCCGGGAGCTCAGCCTCGATGGTCTGGCAGCGACCAAGCTCGGCCGCCTGCTGGCTGCGGCTCCAGACATCTGTCGCGAATCCGAGGCGGCCGAAGACTTTTCGAGCTGGAGCTTCTTGCCCTCTTACAACGTGCACTTCTTCCGGCGCGTCAAGAGCGTCGACGACTATCTCGCGACCGCGGCCAACATCAACCTGACCAACGGCTTCGTCGCCGGGTCCGTGCTGGCCCAGCCGGCCGGCGCATTACGCGTTGAGCCGGACGGGCTCCCCGATGGCGTGGTGACCTTCCTGATGACCGATGTCGTCGAGTCCACTCAGCTCTGGCTGCAGAACCGCGCCCAGATGTATGGAGCCATGAGGCGGCACGACCAGCTGCTGACCGCCGCGATCGAGGCCAACCACGGAGTCGTCCTCAAGGAGCGGGGCGAAGGTGACAGCTTCTTCGCGGTCTTCAGTCGTGCCACCGATGCGCTGGTCGCAGCGCTGGACGGGCAGGCAGGGCTCATGACCGAGCACTGGGCGGACAAGATCCCGCTCACCGTCCGGATGGCGATCCTGACCGGCGAGGCCGACGCCCAGGACCGCGACTACCGCTCACCCGCCGTCAACCGGTGCGCGAAGCTGAGGCGCCGGGCGGTGGGCAACCAGATCCTGGTCTCCGAGACCACCTACTCGATCGTGGCGGACATCCTGCGTCCGGATATGCAGCTCTCGAGCGTCGGCAAGCGCCGTCTCGAAGGGCACGACAGGCCGGAGGAGGTCTACGTGCTCCAGCACGCCGAATTGCGGCTGGAAGCTGCCGTCCTGGAGGACGAGACCGGCGAAATCGCACAATTAAGGCCCGGGAGCTGAGCCCGGGCCTTTTCTCGGCCACGGAAGGATTGCGGGTGGGAGGCTGTTGAACTAGGTCGATGAACAAGCTGATCGACCGCTATGCGGTGGTGTTCGTGGCGGTCGCGGCCACCCTGTGGGCCACGGACGCGTACTTCCGCAACCAGCTGGTCCAGCACCTCAGCGCGACCCAGATCGTGGTCGCCGAAGACGCCCTGGTCACCCTGTTCTTGCTGCCGGTGCTCATCCGCAGCCGAGGCGAGCTCAGGAAGCTCGGGCGCCGAGGCTGGCTCGCGGTCGGCATCATCGCGGCCGGCGCGCAGGCGCTCGCGACCATCCTGTTCACGGCGTCGTTCTCGATCGCGGCTCAGCATGGGCTGTTCGCGGAAACGTTCGTGCTCCAGCAGACCCAGCCCCTGATCGCGATCGCGCTGGCCTGGGTCGTGCTCGGCGAGCGCCGGCGTCCGTGGTTTTGGCCGGCGGCTGCAGTTGGAATCGCGGGCGTCTACATGGTCCTGTTCGCGGACCATCCCCTGTCACCTGTTACCGCGCTGAAGAACGGACGGCTCGAGGTGGGGCTGCTGGCGCTCGGCGCAGCCGCGTTGTGGGCGAGCGGCACGGTGCTCGGCCGCTTTGCGCTCGGGTCGATCTCGTTCTGGAGCATGACCTCGCTGCGATTCACGCTGGCACTCCCTGTGCTGGTCGTCATCGTGCTGGTGCAGAGCGGCCTGGGCGGCTTCAGCCACTACCGCCTGAGCGACTTCGTGCCCAACCTGCTCGCGATCGCCATCGTGCCCGGCCTGCTCGCGCTGCTCCTGTACTACCGCGCGCTGTCGAAGACGCCGGCGTCGCTGGCGACGATCGCCGAGATGGCTTATCCGGTGGCCGCGACGCTGATTGCGTCGGCCCCGTATCCGTGGGGTTTCAATCAGCCGCTTTACCCGCTCCAGCTTCTCGGTACCGCCCTGTTGCTGGCGGTGATCGTGTTTCTCAACTGGACGCGGGCGAAGGCGCCGGTCGTCATCGTGCGTCCGCTGTCGGTCGCCGAGGTCTAATCTCGCGATCAGCAAGCATTAGAGGAGGGCACATGGCTGAATACGGGACAACGGTCGCGAGCAATGCCGCACCGGACAAGGTCTGGAAGATCTGGTCGGACATGTCGACGTGGGGTGATTGGAATCCCAACGTGTCGACGATGGACTGGCAGGGCGGTTTTGCGTCCGGCACCTCGGGAATCATGAACACGCGCGCGGGCCAGCACCACAAGATGCGCCTGGTCGATGTCGTGCCCGGGCGCAGCTTCGCGCTGGAAACAAGCGTTGTGCCGTTGACGATGTTCCGCTTCAACTGTCGCATCGAACCCGTGGGCGGCGAGACAAAGATCGGCCAGTACGTCGAGGTCAAGGGGCCGCTGGGACCGATCCTGGGCGGGATGCTCGGGCCTCAGGTCTCGAAAGAGTTCGGTACCCTGCTCAGCAACCTGGCGAAGAAAGCGGAGTCGGCTTAGGGGCTCAGGGGAGCTTCGACAGCGCTGCGCTGATCAGCTCGGCGTCGCCCGGCTTCAGGCTCGTGCCGAGGTTGCGCTCGAGGCTGTTCAGAAAAACCTTGTGGGCGGTCTTGAATGCGGCCTGGCCCTTGGTTGTGATGTGGGCGAATACTCCGCGGCGATCGGTCGGGCAGGATCGGCGCTCGATGAGGCCGGCCTTGGTCATCTGCTCCAGGCGCCGCGACGCGCCGCTGTTCGTGATGCCCGCCACGCGAGCGAGGTCCTGGTACCGCATCATCCCGCCCGGCGAACGGGATAGGTTGAGGAGCACCTCGTACCAGGCCAGCGGCATGCCCGCCTCGGGCACCAGGTCGTGCTCGAGAGCCGCGGTCATCGAGGAGTGGACCCGATCCAGGCCCTCCCACACCTGCTCCACGTTGGTGAATCGCGTTGGTTTCACGGCGCCAATGGTAGGCGCTGAGGTGGGTGACATCCACGATCTCGGCTTCGATCTCGAGCTTGATGGTGTGGCTGGCCATCGGGATCGCGCCCGCAACGCCGTCCCAGTTGAGGCCGAAGTCCATGCGGTTGAGCTGGCCCTTGGCGCTGATGCCGAGCCGCTCCTTGCCGCCGCCCATCGGGTCCGGTACGCGGCCCTCGAGCGTCGCGTTCAACACGACCGGTTTGGTGGTGTTCTTGATGGTGAGGTCGCCGTGGACTTTGAAGGACTCGCTGTCGACAGGTTCGACTCGGGTGAGCTTGAAGGTGATGTGGGGGTATTTCTCCGCCTCGAAGAAATCGGCCGAGCGGAGGTGGTTGTCGCGCATCTCCGTCCGGGTGTCGATGCTGGCGACGTCGATCGTCACTTCGCCCTTGGTCTTGGTGACGTCGTCCTCGGGCCCCTCGAAATAGCCCTCGAACGTGTTGAACTGCCCACGCACGGTTGTAACCGCGAGGTGCTTGGCGGTGAAGCCAACGTGCGTATGCGCTTTGTCGATCTCGTATCTGACCATCTGGTCCTCCTGTGATTTGAAGGCGGCCTTCGCCGCTCTTGATCCCTGATACTTGCTTGCGCAAGCAACTATTCCAAGAGGTGGGAGGGTCCGGGGGTCTGGGGGTTCTGCCTGCGCCGTCAGCGCTTCTTGAGGCAGAACCAGGCGGCGGCCGCCCGGATCATGGCCGGGGTGCCGGCCTGTTGGTTCGATTTCGACCAGGCGAAGTCCCAGGCCGGCCCAAAGCGCTCGCGCAACTCAGATTCGCTGACCCCGGAGGGAACCGGCGGCACGGCCTTGGTGAACGCCATCATGAGGAGAGTCGCGCCGGGTGCGGCGAGCGCCGTGACGCCTTCCGCGTAGCTGGTCCGCTGCTCGCGTTTCAGCCCGTGGTAGCAGCCGAAGTCGAACAGGAGCGAGTAGCCGGGCGTGAGGCCGAGGTCGGCAAGCCTCGTTACGTCGCCTTGGTGGAAGTCGATCTTCACGCCTGCAGCCTCGGCTCGGCGCCGCGCTTCTTTCAGCGCCCGCGGCACAAAGTCCACCCCGGTCACGTCCCAACCGTGGGTCGCCATGTAGACGGACTTGGTCCCCTTGCCGCAGCCGAGGTCGAGTGCCCGCCCTGCGGGTAGGGCCTGTGGTCCTTCGATCATGTCTTTCAGCGGTGCGGGAATTGGCCCATCCCAAGGCGTGAAGCCGACCGCGTACATGAGCCGGTAGGCAATCCCCATCAGGTGCTCGCGCGCCGGCGGTACGCGTCGGTCTCTTTGCGCCAGCTGAACCAGATGCCGGCGGCCATCACGATGAGGAAGATCGCCAGACCCAGTCCGAGCAGGATCGGACCGATCTTGCCGGCTCCGATCGCGGAGCCAAGCGGGCCCCAATCGACGGTCGCTGCTCCATTGAGCCACGCGATGAGCCCGAGCGCGAAAGCGATGGATGCGAGGGTCCAGCGCTTTTCCGATGGCGACATCTGGGCGAGGTCGAAGCGTCGCTGGCGCGGCGATACCGGAAAACGGCGGAGGCTGGCGACAAGCACGAGCCAGATCGCCAGCATCACAACGCCGATGGCGAGGGCGATGCCTGGTGTCGCTGTTTTGTCGATCGGCGAGAGGTCAGCGGATCCGGCCCAGGCCGCCATCGGCAGGAGCCAGATCACGCTCGAGAGGGCGGCGAAACCGGTGCGGCCGAAACGGTCGACGAGGCGTTTCATGTCTGTGCGGGATATCTCCGTGCCAGATATTGCTCGAATGTGATGGTGCCGTCGCGATGCTCGGGACAAAGCAATCGTCCGTCTGCAAAAGCGCGGCTGAACTTGAAGGGCAACCACAAGTTGATGAGGCGCTTGTTCGGCTTGCGACTCTTGAGCCATGAGCTCGCCAGGCTCTTGAAATCCCTCACCTCCGGACCGCCGAAGTCGGGGAGCATGCCGGCGGGTTCGGCGGTGACGACGTCCACCAATCGCACCGCGACGTCGGTCGTGTCGACGGGTTGGAACTGCCACTTGAACGGCACTGTCGCGACGCCCGGAAGTTTGCTGATGGCGTCAAGGAAGATGTCCATCAGGGTGTGGAACTGGGTCGCGCGCTGGATCGACCAGGGGACGATATTCTCGCGCATCACTTCCTCGGCCGCGAGCTTGCTCTTGTAGTACGGATATGGCACGCCCTCCATGCCGACGATCGAGATGTAGACCACGTGGCGTACACCGGCCTCGCGCGCCATCGCCAGCAGGCGCCGCGTGCCCAGCACGTCGGTGGCCTGGTACTTGCGCGGAGACAAAGGGTCGGAGGCCGCATGGATGATCGCGTCGATGTCCTTCACGGCCAGCTCGAGGCCGGCGCCGCTGACGAGGTCGCCCTGGACCCAGTCGCCGCGTGGAGTGGATTCGCCATCAGCAGGTCGGCGGCTGAGGATTCGCGCGCGATGACCGGTGTCGAGCAGTCGCTTCACGACCTGGCGACCCAAGGCTCCCGTTCCACCGGTCACGAGCACGTGCATGACAGCTAGGAGCCGGTCACCAGGTGCTTTCCGAAGAAGGCCATCACGCGTTCCCAGGAATCTTCCGCTGCCGGTTTGTTGTACGCGCGGCCTTGCGCGTTGAAGAACGAATGGTTGGCGTCGGGGTACATCTTGATGTCGTGATCGATACCGTACTTGTCGAGGGCCTGCTGCAGGGCGCGGCCGGCGCTCGCGGTGAAGTCCTTCTCGGGATAGGAGCCAACGACCGGACACGCCCGCTTGACCACATCGATCGGCCTCGGGTTGGAGGCGTAAAAGGGCGCAATTGCTTTGAGCCTGTCGTCGGTGCAAGCCCACGCCACGGCGAACCCGCCCCCCATGCAGAAGCCGACGGCGCCGACGCGTTGCGGATCGACCTCGGGCATGGCAGCCAGATGGGTAAGGGCTGCTCTTAGGTCGCTGATGCCCGCGCGATCCACTGACCCGACCAGCATTCCAGTCATGTAGCGGGCCAAGCAGATCGCGCGGTTCCGGTCGCTGAATAGGTCGACCGCGAGCGCGGCATAGCCGTTGTCGGCAACGCGGTGGGTGATGTCCTTGATGTTCCCGTTGAGGCCGTAAGCCTCGTGAATAACAACCACGGCCGGGTGCGGGCCATCGCCGTCGGGAACGGCGACATAGCCGCCACCCTTCAGTTCGGCACTGTCGATCGCGCGCGTCTTCATATATATGGAGGCTCCGGAAGATGGTAGCGAGAGCGAAAAGTCGGGCTGGAGGTGCGGGGTATCATCACTTCCTGCGGCGGCGTGGGCCCGTGGCGCAGTTGGGAGCGCGCTTGACTGGCAGTCAAGAGGTCAGGGGTTCGAATCCCCTCGGGTCCACCAAAGTTCCCACTATGCGAACCCCTGCCGTGGGAACACGGTACTTGGGGTAGGCGACCTTGCCGTCCACGATCACCTCGACGAACATGCGCCTGTTGATGGCTTTCTTCTGGGCCGGCGTCCCATGCTCGATGGTCTCAAGGATCTCGTCGTGGAACGCCGCGATCAACTCGTCGGTGACTTCGACCTCGGTCTGGTAGGTCATCGCAAGGTCTAGCTCAGCCTCACGCGCGCGGAGATCGCGGACCTGGATGCCGAGTTCTTGAAGGCGCGCACCGCAGTCCTGGGCCTCCATTTCTCCGGCTTCGAAAGCCAGCTGATAGCGCTTGATCGCGCCCTCTGCCCGGGTGATGTCAGCGGTCACTACAGCCAGTTCCTGGGCAACCTTCGGCTGGCCGGCGGCTCGCTTCTCGGCTGATCGGCGCAGAGCCTCCCTGATGCCATCGGCCTTTTCGAATTGCTTCAGACCTGCTCTCAACGTCGGCGGCAGGTCTTCGTCGATATAGCTCGCCATCTGGCCGAGCTCCATGAGCGCGCCCTTCATGGACCCCAGCTCTTCGGCCACCTCCTCCGCCGAGCGCAGCGCGAGCTCGTGGCGCAGCTTCTGGCGCCGGTCCACCGATGCGAAGACAAGCTGGGGCGATCGCGCCGCGTAGCGGCCGCCGATGCGAAGCGCGAGGCGTGCCAGCGCGGCGCCGCGGTCGAGGCGCGACTGCCGCATCGCGGCGGTCATGCGCGGATGCGGAGCTCGATGCGCTCGCGAGCCTCCATCACACCGGGAAGCGATTCAAAGGCGAGGTCGAGTGCGCCGCCGATGACAGTGTGCCGATGGCGACCTGGCCGAGCTCCGCCCAGAGGTCGCGGAACTCCTCGTCCAGGTCCGGCGGGTCGAGGACGAAACCGATCGCGTCCTTTGCCGCGGGGGTCGCCTGCAGCAGGTCGACCGAGCTCATGTAGCG
>WNFC01006950.1_pt1 | contig 12449 bp, 13 predicted proteins | sample 5400541 | NCBI WGS metagenome assembly WNFC01 (sample SAMN13153342, study PRJNA577476) | soil metagenome | isolation source: 120 cm saprolite under Douglas fir tree site 2 hole 2 replicate 1 | place: USA:California | collected 2015-04-18
TCCTTGGGGCGGTTGTGCTTTGCCTTGAACAACAGCACGATCTCGGGCGTCAGGTACGGCACGCCGTCAGCGGTCCGGCAGATGATCTCCCTGTACGGCCGGCGGACGCTCCGGTCGCGGCGGCAGATCCAGGCGCCCGCCTCGTGCGGCTCGCGGAACACGTCGAGCCGCCAGACGCCGCTCGTTCGGTCCCGGCCCCAGGTCTGGTGCATGACCTCGTACGCCGGGCTGTCGAGCGGCCAGGCCCGTCCGCTGCCGACGACGAGGAACTCCAGGTCAGGAAGCGCCTCCCGGATCACGGGGAAGTCGGCCGCTGGCACCGCGATCTCCAGGTCCGCATGCTCCCTCGAGATGTGCCCGCGGTGCAGGTCAAGCGCCCACCCGCCAGCCACGTACCAGGGCACCTCGACGTCCGCGAGGCGCTGCGCGACCTCGCGAGGCAGCAGCGGATCCCAGGTCGGATCCTCGGGTAGCAGCACGCCGCCAGGGGGCAGCGCGCCGGTCACGGGGCGGTGGCGTGCGCGGCGATCGCCGACAGAAGTTCGTAGCCGATATGAGCCGCGGCGATACCGGTGATCTGGGCGTGGTCGTACGCCGGCGCGACCTCCACGATGTCGGCGCCGACCAGGTTCAGCCGGGCGAGTGAGCGCAGCACGCCGAGCAGTTCCCTGCTGGTCAGCCCGCCCGCTTCCGGAGTTCCTGTGCCAGGGGCGAACGCCGGGTCGAGCACGTCGATGTCGACCGAGACGTAGACGGGGCGCTGGCCGGCGCGGTCCGCGATCCGCTCGGCCAGTCCGCGTACCCCGAGGTCGTCGGTCTCTGGCGCGGAAACGACCTGGAAGCCGACGGCCGAGTCCCGCTTGAGGTCGTCGTCGGTGAAGAGCGGCCCGCGGATCCCGATGTGCAGGCAGCCTCCCGGGTCGAGCAGGCCTTCCTCGAAGGCTCGGCGGAACGGAGTCCCGTGCGTGTAGGCGGCGCCGAAGTAGGTGTCCCAGGTGTCCAGATGCGCGTCGAAGTGGACGACCGCGACCGGGCCGTGCGCGGCCGCGAACGCCCGCAGCAGGGGCAGCGCGATGGTGTGATCGCCGCCGAGGGTCAGCAGCCGCGGCGCCCGCTCGAGCAGGTCACGGGCGCCGCGCTCGATGGCGGTGATCGCCTCGGTGATGCTGAACGGGCTGACGGCGAGATCACCGGCATCGGCGGCCTGGACCGCGGCGAACGGCGAGATGGCCAGCGCAGGGTTGTACGGGCGGAGGAGCCGGGACGACTCCCTGATGTGCGAGGGGCCGAACCGCGCCCCTGGCCGGTAGGTGACGCCGCTGTCGAACGGCACGCCGAGCACCGCCACGTCGGCGGACGGCACCTCGCTGATAACCGGCAGCCTGGCGAAGGTAGCCGGGCCGGCGAATCGCGGCATTGCGGTGGCATCCACCGGCCCGATGTGGCCGTCGGCGACGATTCTCTGTACGGGCTCCATGAAGGGAGGGTAATCATCTGCGCGCCCTGCCGGGGACCGGCTCGGCTTCCCGTTCAGCCGACCGCTGCCGTGGCACGCGGGTCTCGACCTGCCGGTCCTGCGCTGCTCTGCTGTCAGGGAACTGCTCCGAGGTGCTGCCCCGCACCGGGTGGCGGTCCGCCCAGAAGATCATCGCAAGCCAGAAAGCGAGTGCGAAGAACGCGCCTACGGGGATGATGTACGGCGCAATGCTCGGTCCGGCCATCGGATTCCTCCCCCGTGAAATCGGACGGCGATAGAACTCGCGAGTCTTGGAAGTGTTGCCCTACCCGCTGAGGGGACAGTCATGCGCCTTAGCTGCCGCCCACGCCAAGGATCGTGAGCAGCACAAGAGTCGCGGTGGTCATGGCGAGGACGCCGTGGTCGATGACCACGCTGACCGGAAAGTGCCGTTCCGGCGGAACCGCGATCTGGGCGCGTGCCCCTGCCCCGAGGGCTGCCATCGGCCGCTGACGGCGGACCACGAGCCAGCGCGCGGCCATGGTCAGGCCCAGGGTCACGACCACCGCGAGGACCGCGAGCGCACCCTGGGCGAACACGTCGTGGTCCGTGATGAGGTACACGATCCACAGACCAAGACCGCTGACCGCGAGCAGCACATGGCCAGCGATGACCGGAATCGGCAGCCGGGTAGCGGCCGCCCGCTGGTAGTCCGAGTCGTACTCGATCAGCCAGATCGCCAGCAGGAACAACCCGAGCAGCACGGTCAGGATCCACGTGAAGAGAGCTACCAGTGGCATTGATGTCCTCCAGTCCTCTTACGGGCTGGACGCGCGCTGAGTTCACGCACGGCGTCGCTGACCTGGCTCAGGTGCGGCGAGGCCTCAAGCCCCGGAGCGAGCCGGTTCGTGAGGTAGGCGAACGCCAGTTTCTGGTCCGGATCAGCCCATCCGATGCAGCAGTTGGAGCCATGGTGACCGAACGAATGATCATCTCGCCGTCGCGGATCGCGCACACCTGAGCGGCGGTGCCCCGGCTGCGGATCAACTCGGTGACGTGCATAGGTGCCCCTGTCTTCGGTCATGTCAGACTAAAGGCGTGGGTTGGTATGCGGACCAGGTGGTGCCGAGGGCCATCGACCTGCTTATGCGGGACAAGGAAACAGGCAGGGTACGAAGCCGGGTGGCGGCCAGCCTGGATGGCGAGGTGCTTGAGATCGGATTTGGCTCGGGCCTGAACGTGCCGCACTACCCGGCCAGGATTACCAGGGTGCTGGCCGTCGATCCGGCCACGGTCGGCCGGAAGCTGGCCGCCAGGCGGACCGCGGCCAGCCCGGTTCCCGTCGACTTCATCGGACTTGACGCGCAGCGGCTGCCAGTAGCGGACGGCAGCGTGGACCACGTGCTGCGCACCTGGACGCTCTGCACGATCTCCGACGTGGAGCAGGCACTGGCCGAGATCGGCCGGGTGCTGCGGCCAGGCGGCTCGCTGCACTTCGCCGAGCACGGCCTTGCGCCTGACCCGAAGGTGGCCAGCCGCCAGCACCGGCTCACGCCGCTGCAGCGGCGGGTTGCAGGTGGCTGCCACCTGGACCGGCCGATCGACAAGCTCATCGCCGGGTCGGGCCTAGCGTTCGAGCGTCTTGAGACCTCTTACATGCAGGGGCTGAAAGCATGGTGTTACACGTTCGAGGGCAGTGCTGTGAAGGACGGTGCGAGGCCGTGACCGAGGATCGCTACGCGGCGGCGACGGGACTGGTCGCGCGCTCGGCGGCTGCGTTCGCGGCGGCCATCCCTGAGCATCCCGCCGATGACGGGTTCTTCGGCCCTGCCAGCGTGACGTGGCGGGCAAGCGGAGACCTGTCCGCGCTGGTCGCCGGGTTCCGGGCGCTCCTGGTCCAGGCACTGCACCCGCTTGCGATGGCCGGGGTGGACCAGCACAGCCAGTGGCGGCAAGATCCGGTCGGCCGGCTCGCCGCCACCTCGAGTTACATGGCGACGGTCACGTTCGGCGACCGGGCCTCGGCCCAGGCGGCGGCGGCCCGGGTGCGCAGGATCCACGAGCATGTGACCGGGGTCGACGAGGTGACCGGCAAGCCGTACGCGGCCGGCGACCCGGCGCTGCTGCTCTGGGTGCATGCGGCGCTTGTCGACTCGGAGATCGCTGTGCGGGAGATGTTCGGGACGCCGCTTCACGCCGACGGGTACGTCGCCGAGATGGTGACGACGGCGGAACTCGTCGGCGTCCCGCGCGCCCTTGTACCCGACTCGGCGGCGGGCCTCACGGCCTACATCGACTCGGTGCGGCCAGAACTGCGCTGCACGCCCGCCGCCCGGGAGGCGATGACCTACCTGCTCGACCCGCCAGGCCTGGACGAGGACATCGCCGAGATCTGGGCCGACATCAGGGCCGGCGTGGTCGCCGCGCTGCCCGGGTGGGCGTGCGAGCTGTACGGACTCGAGCCTCCGCCGCTGACGCCGGACCGCCTGACCGAGATCAGGCAGGCCCTTGGCGTGCTCGACGCGGTGTTCCTCGGCGAGCCAGGCGTGCTCGAGGCAAGGCAGCGGATCGCCGCCCGGCTCCGTATGGCGGCATGAGCATCAGGCTGCGGCGCGGGCTGGCGGCATTCGGACTGGTCACGCGGGCTGGACGGCGCTATGCCGTCGGCGCGCCGAAGATTTTCGCCGCGGCCGGCGAGCAGAGGCAGACGTTGCGCCAGGATCTGGCCCTGCGCACCGCGGAGGACGTCACGCAGACGCTCGGGTCGATGAAGGGCGTGCTGATGAAGCTCGGCCAGATGGCGAGCTACCTGGACGAGGGCCTGACCCCGGCGGTCCGCCGCACGCTCGCCCGGCTGCAGGACAGCGTCCCGCCGATGAGCCCGGAGCTTGCGGCACAGGTTGTCGAGGAGGAGCTCGGCCAGCCACCGCAGCGCGCGTTCGCCACCTGGGACCCGGAGCCGATCGCCGCCGCGTCGATCGGCCAGGTGCACCGGGCGATCACCAAGGACGGCCGTGCCGTCGCGGTGAAGGTGCAGTATCCGGGCATCGCTGAGGCGATCGCCGCCGACCTGAAGAACGTGAGTCTGCTCCGCCGCATGCTGAAGATCACCGCGCCTGCCCAGGACGTGGACTCGCTGCTAGCCGAGCTGCGGGAACGCGTGCTTGAGGAGATCGACTACCGGCGCGAGGCGGCCAGCCAGGCCACGTTCGCTGACTACTATGACGGCCATCCCACGATCGTCGTGCCCGCTGTCATCGCCGGCCTGTCGACCAGGCGGATCGTCACCAGCGACCTGGCGGTGGGCGCCCGGTTCGCGGAACTGGCGGACTGGCCGCAGCGCGAGCGCGACCTGGCCGCGGAGACGATCTACAGGTTCGTGTTCCGCAGCCTGTACGAGGTGCACGCGTTCAACGGCGATCCGCACCCGGGCAACTACCTGTTCCATGGCGACGGCAAGGTCACGTTCCTTGACTTCGGGCTGGTCAAGAACTTCACCGCCGACGAGATCTGGCCCCTGGCCAACATGGCCCGCAACCTGTGCGTGCGGAACGACCCCGAGGCGTTCCGCCGGTCCCTTGAGGCGGCGGGCTTCCTTCAGCCGGACGCGCCGCTGTCGACCGAGACGGTGGTCGAGCATCTAGCGGTGTTCTACGCGACGATCCGCCAGCGCGGGCAGGTCACGCTGACCCCGGACTACGCGTCCGCGGTCGTGCGGCGGTTCTTCGACCTGCGCAGCCCGGTCGCGAAGTACGTCGCGATCCCGCGGTCGTATGTCGTGCTGCAGCGGATCAACCTGGGCCTGTTCGCGGTGCTCGGGGACCTGCGGGCGACCGCCGACTGGCGGGCGATCGCGGAGGAGATCTGGCCGTTCGTCCAGGGTCCGCCGAGCACGCCGATCGGCGAGGCCGAAGTAGCGTGGAAGCGGCGAACGGAGCAGGTATGGCTGAGCCGCTAAGCGCTCTCCTGAGTGGCGGAACGCCGTCTAGCCCGGCCATTGTCATTGGCGAGGACGGCAGCGTTATTTCTTATGAAGCCCTCGCTGAAGCGGTCGATCAGCTAGCCGGGCAGCTCGCTGCGGCAGGCATTCGCCGGGCCGACCGGGTGGCGTTCGCCCTCCCGAACGGGCCCGACGTGATCGCGGTCCTGCTCGCGATCACCGCGCTTGGCGCGGCCGCGGCGCCGCTCAACCCGGCGTACACGGCGAGCGAGTTCGGGTTCTATCTGGGCGACATCGGTCCGCGGCTGATCCTGCTGCCTGAGGCGGGTCTGCAGGCTGCCGAGCAGGCAGCGGGCGCCGCCGCGGTTCGCGTGCTCGGCGTGCGTCCGTCGGGGAACGGTGCCGGGGCGCCGGCGCTGCTGGACGGTGGCGATCCGGTTGGACGCGCGGCTTACGAGAGCGGCGGCCAGGACGACGTCGCGGTCGTCCTGCACACCTCGGGCACCACCAGCCGCCCGAAGCAAGTGCCGTTGCGCCAGCGCAACCTGATGGCGTCCGCCCGGACGATCGCCGCGCACTATCGCCTCGGCCCGGGTGACGTGTCTTTCTGCCTCATGCCGCTGTTCCACGTGCACGGGCTCCTCGCCTCGGCGTTCGCCTCGCTCAGCGCTGGCGGAGCGGTCATCGTGCCGCGCCGGTTCACACCGCGCCGGTTCTGGCCGCAGTCGCGAGTGCTCGGTACGACCTGGCTGTCGGCCGGGCCGACGTTGCACCAGATGATCCTGGACGCGGCCGACGGCGACGGCCCGCCTGCCAACCTGCGGTTCGCGAGGTCGTGCAGTTCCGCGCTGTCCCCGGCGCTGCTTGACCGGGCCGAGCGGGAGTACGGCGTGCCGGTGCTTGAGGCTTACGGCATGACCGAGGCCAGCCACCAGATGGCGTCGAACCCGCTGCCGCCTGGAGAGCGGATCCCGGGCTCGGTGGGCGTGCCTACGGGGACGGAGATCGCGATTGTCGGACGCGGCGGTGAGCCGCTGCCCGCGGGCGAGCCCGGCGAGGTGGTGATCCGCGGCCCCGGCGTCTTCGGCGGATACGCGGTTGCCGTGGCAGACGCGTTCTACGACGGCTGGTTCCGCACCGGGGATCAGGGCGTGCTCGCCGGCGGATACCTCTACCTGCAGGGCCGGCTCAAGGAGATGATCCTGCGGGGCGGCGAGAACATCTCGCCGGCCGAGATCGAGGACGTGCTGCTCGCGCATCCCGCGGTGCGGGACGCGGTCTGCTTCGGCGTCCCGGACGAGAAGTACGGCGAACTCGTGGCGGCTGCGGTCACCCTGCGGCCTGACGCGTCCCTTGCTCCCGGCGGCGAGCGCGCGCTTGAGCGGGCGCTCATCGGGCACTGCCGGGAGCGGCTGGCGGCGTTCAAGGTGCCGGCCAGCATCTACGTGCTTGATGCGATCCCGCGCACGGCGACCGGCAAGGTGCAGCGTCGGCGGATGGCGGAATACGTGGCGCAGGGCCGCCCGCCCGCCCGGTCGGACCGGTCGGATCGCTCGGCGCGGTCGGCCCGATGAGGTTCGTGGTGCTCGGGGCCGGGGCGATCGGAGCCTATGTGGGCGCCGCGCTGGCCAGGGGCGGATCGGATGTGACGCTGATCGCGCGCGGCGCGCACGGCGCGGCGATGGCCGCCCGCGGAGTGCGGGTGCTGTCGCCGCGGGGCGACTTCGCGGCGCGTCCGCCGGTGACCGAGTCGGTCGAGGCCGTCGCGGGTGCCGACGTGGTGTTCTGCGCGCTCAAGGCGTACAGCCTGCCGGAGATGGCGCCCCGGCTTGGCCCGCTGCTTGCCCCGGAGGCCGCAGTGGTCTGGGCCCAGAACGGCATTCCGTGGTGGTACTCCCCGCCATGCGGGCCGCTGGAGAGCGTCGACCCGGGCGGCGTGATCGCCGCGTCAATCGGAGCAGCGCACAACGTTGGCTGCGTGGTCTACTGCTCGACCGAGATCGTCGAACCTGGGGTGATCCGGCATGTCGAAGGGACCAGGTTCAGCATCGGCGAGCCGGACGGGTCGGTGTCGGCTCGATGCGCGGCGATTTCGGCGGCGTTCGCTGCTGGCGGTCTGAAGGCGCCGGTCGACGCCAACCTCGGCGACCAGATCTGGCTGAAGCTCATCGGCAACGCCGCGTTCAACCCGGTGACGGCGCTTACCGGGGCCACCCTCGGCGAGCTGGCCACGTCGGCGCAGGTCATCGAGCTGCTGCGGGCGATGTTCGGCGAGGTCGCCGAGGTGGCAGGGAAACTCGGAGTGGCGTTCCCTGTGTCGCTGGAACGACGGCTGCAGGCGGGTCTGGCTGTCGGCGACCACCGGACGTCGATGCTGCAGGACCTGCTCGCGGGCAAGCAGCTGGAACTTGACTGCATGACAGGCGCGGTGATCGAGCTTGCGGAGCGGCTTGGCGTGCCCGTGCCGCACCTGGCGACCGTGCACGCCTGCGCCGCCCTGCTCGACCAGCTCAACCGGCTAGAGCGCGTCCGTCCGAACGACGTCGAGGTTGCGGAAGACCGGTCCTGACGAGCACAGTGCCGCGATCTTGGCCGCGAAGTCCGACGTCTCAGGCAGCTCGGAGTTGGCCATCGCCGCCTCGTAGGACGGGAACTCAACCACCTGTACGTACGTGTCGGGGCGGTCACGGTCCCTGGTGAGCTGGCTCCGCACTGCCTTCCGGCGGCCTTCGGTCGCCGCCATCCACTCGCTTGTGAGCTGCTCGATCTCCGCGATCTTGGTCGTGGTCAGTTCGATCAGCTGAACGAACACGGTCCTGCCCCCTTAACGCTTCGCATAGTCGCCGAAGCCCTGCCAGTCGATGACGACGCACGGCTCGTTTCCGACGACCCAGGCGTCGTGTCCGGGTGGGATCACGGAGAAGTCCCCCGGGCCGAATTCCTCTTCCGCACCGTCGTCCATGACGACTCTCATCCGGCCGGAGACGAAGTACCCCAGGTGTGGTGCCTGGCAGCTCGCTGTCTGCACGATCGGCTTCACGTGCTCGGACCATCTCCAGCCGGGCTGGAACGTCGCCCGGCCCACCGGCCCTGTGTCCGTGCTGATCAGCTGCAGTCTGCCGCTGTCTGCCTCGAACAGGCGTGTCTCGTCTGGTTGGTCCAAGCTCCTACGGATAAGTCCGGTCATCGGCCCTCCCCTTTGTCGGTGTGCCTACAGAGCGTAGCGCTTCACATACCGGTTGCTCATGCCGGGAGGCCCTAGCTGACCTGGAGCGTTGCACGTTGACGGCTCCGCGCCTTCTGTGCAACGTTTCGGAACTAACCGGCGGGATGCGACCGGCGGGAACTGACCGGCGGATGGCGAGCCATTGTGAGGTGCCAGTGACGACGCAGGCAGGTGAAAGTACCGGCGAGTGGGGGCGGGAGGCCGCCTACGGGGACGTCGTGCTCGGCGCGGAGCGACGCGCATCGCTGCTCGGGCCGGCCCGCGAACTGGCTACAAAGCTGCACGATGCCGGGGTCATGATGGTCGCGCTCTGCTGGGTGGACAACGCGGGCATTACCAGGGTCAAGACGGTCCCGCTAAGTCGGTTCGAGCGGGCGGCAGCCTGGGGAATCGGCATGTCGCCGGTGTTCGACGTGTTCGTCGTCGACGATTCGATCACGACGAGCAAGTACATTGGCGGGCCAGGCGGGGACCTCCGGCTGATGCCTGACCTTGCCGGGGTGCGGGTGCTGGCCGGGCAGCCGGGCTGGGCGTTCGCACCGGTGGACCGCTACACGCAGGAAGGCAGGCACTACGCGAGCTGTCAGCGGACGTTCGCGCGGCGGATGACTGAGCGGGCGGCCAAGCAGGGGCTGGAGGTTCGGGCCGCGTTCGAGGTGGAGTGGGCGGTCGGGACCGAGCAGGACGGGTCCTTCGTCCCGGCGTGCGAGGGGCCGGCGTACGGGATGACGCGCGTCATCGAGCTCTCCGACTACTGCCGGGAGGTCGTCGGGGCGATCGAGAAACAGGGCATCGTCGTCGAGCAATTCCACCCCGAGTACGCCGCCGGGCAGTTGGAGGTATCCATCGGGCCTGGTGATCCGGTGACCAGCGCGGACAACTGCGTTCTGGTTAAGCAAACCATTCGCGCCGTGTCCCAGCGCTTCGGATTGCAGGCGTCGTTCGCGCCGTCGGTGGTGGCCGGCGGCGTGGGCAACGGCGGCCACGTACACCTGTCGCTGTGGCGGGACGGGGCGAACCTCATGGCCGGAGGGCCTGGCCGGTACGGCATGACGCCCGACGGTGAGGCCTTCGCGGCGGGAGTTCTCTCGGCGCTGCCAGCGCTGTCGGCCGTCGGCTCGCCGAGCGTAGCCAGCTACCTGCGGCTCGTTCCGTCGCACTGGGCTGGTGCGTATCAATGCTGGGGACGTGAGAACCGGGAAGCGGCTATCCGGCTCGTCACCGGCTCTGTCGGTGAGCGCGAGCAGCGGGCCAACCTGGAGGTCAAGAGCTTCGATCTGTCAGCGAACCCGTACCTGGTGACAGGGTCGCTTGTCGCGGCCGGGCTGGCCGGGATCGGTGCGAAGGCCGTGCTGCCTGCCGAGGCGGTCGGTGACCCAGCCGGGATGACCGACGAGGAACTTGAGGCGTGCGGCGCGGTGCGGATGCCGGTCTCACTCGGCGAGGCCGCGGGTTTCCTTGAAGGGGACGAGGTGCTGCGCGAGGCGATGGGGGGGCCCATGCTTGAGGCGTTCCTCGCGGTGCGGCGCGCGGAGAGCGAACTGTTCGCCGACGCGAGTCCGGAGGAGATCGTCGCGCGGACCCGCTGGCGGTGGTAACGCTCATCGACCACCATGTGCACGGCGTTGTGACGGGGGACCTGGACCGTGCGGAGTTCGAGGCGCTGCTCAGCGAGGGTGGTCCGGGAGCAGGAACCTTCGACAGCCAGCTCGGGTTTGCGGTGCGGCGCTGGTGCGCGCCGGTGCTTGACCTGGACCCGTTCATACCGGCAGAGGAGTACCTAAGGCGGCGTTCCGAGCTCGGCGCCGCGGAGGTCACACGCCGGTTCCTGCGGGCCGCAGAGGTGGGCCTATGGCTAGTGGACACTGGCTACCGGCCAGGCGAGGTGACCACGCCTGACGAACTGGCCGGTGCCAGCGGCGCGCCGGCCCGCGAGGTCGTACGGCTTGAGGCGGTTGCAGAGCGGGTAGCCCGGCTTGGGATGAGCGCGCGCGGCTTGGCCACGGCATTCGAGACGGCGTTGGCGGAGGTCGTGGCTTCCGGCGCGGTCGGGCTGAAGTCGATCGCGGCGTACCGGTTCGGGCTTGACTTCGACCCGTCCCGGCCCCGGCCGCGCGAGATCGCCGAAGCAGCGGGTCGCTGGTTGGGCGCGGCGGCGGGCGCGCGCGGCGGCCCGGTGCCCCGCCTTACCGATCCTGTCCTACTGCGGTACCTGATCTGGTGTGGTCTCGACACCGGGCTGCCTCTGCAGTTCCACTGCGGGTTCGGCGATCCGGACGTGCGGCTGCACCGGGCCGACCCGTCGCTGCTGCACGATTTCCTCGACCTGACGGCCCACGCAGGGGCGCCGGTGCTACTGCTGCACTGCTACCCGTTTCACCGTCAGGGCGGGTACCTGGCGAACGTGTTCCCGCACGTCTACATCGATGTCGGCGAGGCGCTTAACCATGTCGGGGCGCGCTCGGCGGCGGTGCTGGCCGAGGCGCTTGAACTGACCCCGTTGCACAAGATGCTGTACTCGTCTGACGCGTTTGGCCTGCCGGAACTGCACTATCTCGGGGCGGCAGGGTTCCGTCGGGACGTCGAGAAGGTGACAAGTGCGTTCGTGGCGGACGGCGCCTGGTCGGAGGCGGACGCGACCCGAGTCATCGGTCTCATCGGATGGCAGAACGCTGCCCGCGTCTACCAACTGTCGCTCTGACCTCGAACCGGTCACGCCAGGTACGGTACATGCGCCTTCGTGTAGCTACGGCCATGCGGCAGGGTCCAGGTCAGAACGCCCGGCTCGGGCTGGCTGAGCCGCCAGCCGATGGCCTGTTTTGCGCGGTGGTGCCTTCTGCACAACGGCGACAAATTACACTCACAGGTATATCCGCCCCGGTCATAGGGCCGGGTGTGATCGAGATCGCAGCCCGGCGCCGGCCTGCGGCAACCCGGGAAGGCGCAGCTACGATCGCGGATGCGGACCAGGTGGGCGAGCAGGCCCGAGGGCCGGTACCCGGCCATCCGCCGCGGGTGCGAGCAGGTCCCCGATTCCAGGACGCGGAACCGCAGTGAGTCAAGCCAGCTCGCCTCGGCTCCGGGCCGGGGCGGGGCGTGGGCGCAGGCATGCGCGGCCGCCCGGCCGTCCGGGCCGACCTTCGTGACGCACCAGCGGGCTGCGCTGCCCGTAGCGGCGAGCCGGGATGCCAGGTCCCTGGCGGTGTCGGCACCGACCGGCCCGTGCCCGGCGGCCTCGCCCGGCGCATCCGAGCTGCCCAGCCAGGTAGCAAGCGGCATGACCAGGTTCACCGAGCCGGACAGTCCGGTGCTCCCGGCCGGATCAGGGTGATCCGCGAGGGCTGGCCACAGTCTGATGGGGTCGCGGCCGGTCAGCAACGCGGCGAACACGGCGGCGCGCAGCTGGTCCATGGATCCGTCGGCGCCAGCGTCCTTGAGTGCCTGCGCGATCGCGGTGATCCGGGCATCCGCCTCGATCACGTCGGCGGGCGTTAGCTCGCGGCCGGCCAGCGCCGAGTTGCCCGATCCTTCGCCCCACACCTCGACCCGGGCGTCCTCACGGGCCCTCGCCGCGCGCTCCCTGGCGGCCCTGGGGTCGAGCATCAGGACCAGGTAGCGCAGCCAGTTCCGCAACTGACCCGTCGTCATGCCCCGGTCGGGCCCGGACGACCCGGCCGCACACGCCCGTGCCGCGTGGTCGTCAAGCGCGGCCAGCTCGGCCGCGTACACCTGAGCCCTGGCCAGGTCGATCCGCCCGGCCAGCAGGTCCCGCAGGACGGTAGGCAGCCGGGAAAGGCCGCGGGCCAAGTCGAGCAGGCTGGCGGCGG
>WNFC01029288.1_pt1 | contig 12446 bp, 12 predicted proteins | sample 5400541 | NCBI WGS metagenome assembly WNFC01 (sample SAMN13153342, study PRJNA577476) | soil metagenome | isolation source: 120 cm saprolite under Douglas fir tree site 2 hole 2 replicate 1 | place: USA:California | collected 2015-04-18
ACCGGCTTTCCCGTGATGATCAAGGCTGCGGCGGGCGGCGGCGGCCGCGGCATCCGCGTCGCGCGCTCGGCCGAGGAGTTTCATCATCTGATGCCGCAGGCGCAGGCCGAGGCGCTCGCGGCCTTCGGCGATGGCGGGCTCTATGTCGAGAAGCTGATCGAGGGCGCGCGGCACATCGAGGTGCAGGTGCTCGGCGACGGACGGGATGTCATCCATTGCTTCGAACGCGAATGCTCGCTGCAGCGCCGCCGCCAGAAGGTCTGGGAAGAAGCGCCCTCGCCTTCGCTGACACCGGTCATCCGCGAGCAACTCTGCGCGTCGGCGGTGGCGCTCGCCAAGGCGGTGCACTACCGCGGCGCAGGCACGCTCGAATACCTCTATGACGACCGGAGCCACGACTTTTACTTCCTGGAGATGAACACGCGCATCCAGGTCGAGCATCCGGTGACAGAGATGATCACCGGCGTCGACCTGGTGCGCGAGATGATCCGGATCGCCGGCGGCGAGCCCTTACGCATCCGCCAGGATCAGTTGCGCATCAACGGCCACGCGATCGAGGTCCGCATCAACGCCGAGGACCCGGCCAAAGGTTTCATGCCGAACCCGGGCACCGTCACCGCACTCAACGTGCCCGGCGGCAACGGCGTGCGGTTCGACAGCATGCTCTATCCCGGCTACACGGTGCCGCCGTTCTACGACAGCCTGCTCGGCAAGCTGATCGTCCACGACGAGGATCGCGCCAGCGCGATCCGGCGGCTCGAGCGCGCGCTCAGCGAGCTGACCATCGAGGGCCTGGCAACGACCAAGCCGCTGCACCAGGCGCTCGCGCGCGACGCCGACGTGCAGGCCGGGCGCTTTCATACCGCATGGCTCGAGCCATGGCTGGCATCGCACGCCGCAAGTCTTGCCGCGCCACCCGCGCCGATCACCGTTACGACCGCAAGCGAATCCGCCCCGTCAGCAATAGGAGGCCAGTGACCGATGCAAACCCGATTTTCCTTCGGCGGCGATGAGCACATCTTTGCCGAGGTGGACGACGCCATGTCGCTCGAGGCCTTCTTCAAGAGCCTCTTCATCACCAATGCGGTGCGCGACGCCAAGATCAAGGGCGTCGCCGAGATCTGCCCGGCCAATGCCTCCTATCAGGTGAAGTTCGACCCGGACCAGATCAAGCCCGATGACCTGCTCACCGAGCTGAAACGGATGGATACGGCCGCCGAGAAATCCGAGCCGGTCATCGCGACGCGGATCATCGAGATCCCGGTGCTCTACAACGATCCCTGGACGCACGAGACGCTGATGCGCTTCCGCGAGCGCCATCAGGATCCGAACGGCACCGATCTCGAATACGCGGCGCGCATCAACAATCTCGACGGCGTCGATTCATTCATCAAGGCGCATTCCAGTGCGCCATGGTTCGTCTCGATGGTCGGATTCGTCGCCGGCCTGCCCTTCCTCTACCAGATGGTCGAACGCCAGCGGCAGCTCCAGGCGCCGAAATATCTGCGCCCGCGCACCGACACGCCCAAGCTCACGGTCGGGCATGGCGGCTGTTTCAGCTGCATCTACTCGGTGCGCGGCGCCGGCGGTTACCAGATGTTCGGCATCACGCCGATGCCGATCTACGATCCCAATCAGAAGATCAGCTATCTGCGTGACTTCATGTGCCTGTTCAAGCCGGGCGACATCGTGAAGTGGAAGCCCATTGACCGGGCAGCCTATGACGCGGCGGTCGCCGATGTCGAGGCCGGCCGCTTCGCGCCGGTCATCCGCGATGTTTCGTTCTCGCTCACCGAATTCAACCGCGACATCGATGGCTACAATCGCAAGCTCGAGGGGGTTCTCCATGGCCATTAAGGTTTTGAAGCCGGGTCTTGCGACCACTGTCCAGGATCTCGGGCGTCCCGGCTATTATCACATCGGCATTCCCCTTTCCGGCGGCATGGACCGGCACGCGCTCGCGGCCGCCAACCTGCTAGTCGGCAACGCCCAGGGCGCCGCGGTTCTCGAGGCCGTCTTCATGGGGCCCGAGCTCGAATTCACCGATGACGCCATGGTCGCAGTCACGGGCGCCGAGCTGCCGCCCAAGCTCGACGGCGTTCCGCAAGAGACCTGGTCGTCCTTCAAGGTGAAGCGCGGCCAAAAGCTCGCTTTCGACTTCCTGAAAAACGGCGCGCGCGCCTATATTGCCGTCGCCGGCGGCATCGACGTGCCCGTGGTTCTCGGCTCGCGCTCGACCTATGCGCTCGGCGCGCTCGGCGGCTTCAATGGCCGCAAGCTCGAGGCTGGCGACGAACTGCCGATCGGTGCTGCTGGGGCAGCGGTCAAGGAGGGCCGGACGGTCGCGGAAGGATTACGCGGCCTGCCGCCGGGAATGCCGACGGAGCTGCGCGTGATGCCCGGGCTTTACTGGCATCGCATCACCGAAGCGGCCGGCAACGGGTTCTTCAACGACACCTGGAAGGTCGCGCCTGAAGCCGATCGGATCGGCTACCGCTTCAAGGGCGGCAAGCCGCTCGAATTCGTGCCGCGCGAGCCGCCGTTCGGCGCCGGCTCCGATCCCTCCAACATCACCGATGCCTGCTATCCGTACGGCTCGATCCAGGTGCCCGGCGGCACCGAACCGATCGTGCTGCATCGTGACGCGGTCTCGGGCGGCGGCTATTTCATGGTCGGCACGGTGATCTCGGCCGACATGGATCTGATCGGCCAGCTTCAGCCCAATACGCCGGTGAGGTTCGTCAAGGTCGGGATGGATGAGGCGCTGGCGGCGCGCAAGGCGCGCGCCGATCTGCTGGTCGAGGTCCGCGCGTCTTTGGCGTGATCGCGCTGAACGACAGATGTCGCGGCGAGCTTGAACGAGGCGGTGAAGCGGCGATTAGTTAGCATCAAGGGCGGCCGGTATGGGCCGCCCCAATTGTTTGTCGGTCGTGAGGCTGCGATTACTTCATCGCGTCGTAGACGGCGAAGCTGTAGGCGCCCTCCGGCTTCTTGGTGATGACGGGGTCCGATCCGCCCGACATCAATGTCGCAACCGTTCGCTCGTAATCCTTGACGTCGAGCTTGCCGTCGGACGCGCCGAGCAGCTTGCCGACTTCGGTCATCATCCGCTTCTGGTCTTTTTCAGTCTTCGCGCCGGTCGAATCGCCAGCCAGAATGATTTTCACGGCCTCGTCCGGGTGGCTCTTGGCGTAGTCCCAGCCCTTCATCGAAGCCTTGACGAACTTCGCCATCTTGATGACGAACGCCGGGTCCTTCAGGTTCTTCTCCAGTACATAGAGGCCGTCTTCCAATGTGGCGACGCCCTCGTCCTCATATTTGAAGACGACCAGCTGGCTCGGCTTGAAGCCGCCATCGATGACCTGCCAATACTCATTGTAGGTCATGGTCGAGACGCAGTCGGCTTGCTTCTGCAGCAGCGGATCGACATTGAAGCCCTGCTTGATGATCTTGATGCCGCCGGCCGAGCCGTCGGTCTTGTAGCCGAGCTTCGACATCCAGGACAGGAACGGATACTCGTTGCCGCCATACCAGATGCCGATGGTCTTGCCCTTGAAGTCGGCGGGCTTCTTGACGCCGGTCTCGGCGCGGCAGGTCAGTTCCAGGCCGGACTTCTTGAAGGTCTGCGAGATATTGACCAGCGGCACGCCCTTCTCCCGCGACGCCAAGGCCGACGGCATCCAGTCGACCACGACGTCGGCGCCGCCGCCCGCGATCACCTGTGGCGGCGCCACATCGGGGCCGCCCGGCTTGATCGTGACGTCGAGGCCCGCGTCCTTGTAGAAGCCCTTGTCCTTGGCGACGAAGTAACCGGCGAACTGCGCCTGTGCGACCCATTTTAACTGGATGGTGATGGGATCGGCCGCCTGAGCGGTGGCCAACGACAATCCCATTGCCACGCCTGCTACGTGTGCCACGAATTTTTTCATTCGAAACTCCAAAAGTTGAAAGAACCCGCCGAACTAGGTTCGATAGGATGGATGCCAGAAAGTGGTCGCGCGCTCGGCCAGCGCGATAAGTCCGTAAAACGCCATTCCCGCAAGCGCAGCGAGCGCGATCTCCGCCCACACCATGTCGAGCGCCATGCGGCCCGCCTCCGTCGAGATGCGAAAACCGATGCCTTGCGTCGGCGTGCCGAAGAACTCGGCGACGATCGCACCGATCAGCGCCAGTGTGGCGTTGATCTTCAGCGCGTTGAAAATAAACGGCAGCGCCGCCGGGAGATCAAGCTTCGCAAGCGTCTGCCGGTGGCTCGCACCATACGACCGCATGAGGTCGCGCTCCATATGTCCGGATGCCGACAATCCGGCGAGCGAGTTCACCAGCATCGGGAAGAACGTCACGAGCGCCACGACAGCGGCCTTCGACGGCCAGTCGAAGCCGAACCACATCACCATGATCGGCGCCACACCGACCAATGGCAACGCCGAGAAGAAATTGCCGAGCGGCAGCAGACCACGCCCGAGAAAGGCAAACCGCTGCGCGACGATGGCGACCAGCAGGCCCGCCCCGCATCCGATCACATATCCGATCAGCACGCCGCGCACGAAGGTCTGGACAAAATCGCCGCCGAGGACCGGCAACGACGCCGCAAATCGCGCCGCCGCGGCACTCGGTGCCGGCATGATCACCGGCGAGACGCCGAAGCCGCGCACCGAGACTTCCCAGAGATAGAACACCACCGTCCCGAACAGGAGCGGCACCGCAAGGCCGAGAGCCCGGCGAGACGCGTGATCGCGCGGACGCAGCGCGGCCAGCCCGATCACGGCCAGCGCCGAGGCGAGCCAAACCGCAAGCACCATGGCCCAATAGCCTGCCGCGGCCGAGCCACCGACACCTCCGTCGCGCAACAATGCGAGCGTCGTCACCGCGCCGCAGAGAGCGCCGGCAAAACCGAGCGCGATGGCGCGCGATCCGCCAGCCCAGGCGGCGGCCGCGAACAGCAGCACTGCTGCGAGCGTCAATGTCAACAAAGTCGGCCGCGCCGACAGGGAAACGACCGCCGCGCTCGAGAGCGGCAAGACCAGCGCCGCCAGCATGCCCGCGGCAGCCAGAACAAATCCCAGCCTGCGCCTGCGCGCGTTCATGGCCGCGCTCCCATGCGAAACCCGACCACGCGCTCGGCGAGGTCCACGAGCCCGATGAGGCCGGAGGCGAGGATCGCAGACGCCAGCAGCGCCGACCAGATCTGGACGGTCTGCCCGTAATAGGAGCCCGCGAGCAGCCGCGCACCGATGCCGGCTTCGGCCCCGGTCGGCAGCTCCGCCACGATGGCGCCGATCAGCGAGATGGAGATCGCGACCTTCAGGCTGGCGAAGAGATAGGGAACGGCCGACGGCCAGCGCAATTTCGACAACACCTGCCGTGGCGTTGCAGACCATGTCCGCATCAGATCGAGCTGCATCGGATCAGGCGCGGTAAAGCCCTTCACCATCCCGATCGTGATCGGGAAGAAACAGAGATAAGCCGAAATGATCGATTTCGGCAGCAGCCCGTGTAACCCAATCGCGCCGAGCACCACGATGAAGATCGGCGCCAGTGCCAGGATCGGCACCATCTGCGAGCAGATGATCCAGGGCAGCAGGCTCCTCTCCAGCACGCGGCTGTGCACGATCATCAGCGCGAGCGCGACGCCCAGCAGCGCGCCCAAGGCGAAGCCGAGCAGGGTCGCCGACAAGGTCACCGCCGAATGATAGACGAGGCTGCGCGGCGCGGTCGGCGGGTATCCGAAAACCGAATCGGTGAAGGCCGCGATCACCTGATGCGGCGCCGGCAGCAGCGGCCGCTCCGCGCTCATGGTGCCCTCGATCAGGTCGGAGACCGTGTAGGGCGCCTCCTCCCGCTCGAAACCATCGCGCACCAATGCAAGGTTCATCAAGACCGTCGCGACGTACCAGATCGCGATCAGCGCCAGCACGATCGTCGCAACAGGCGCGTAGCGCGCGAGCAGCGGATGGCGCCGCAACGAATCGGCCCCGGACACCGGGAAGGCGAGCGCGCTATTCGTCATAGGAATGCCCCGCCCGAAGGCCGGTGCGCACGCGCTGCGCGATCTTGAGGAATTCCGGCGTCTCGCGGATTTCCAGGGTGCGGTCGCGCGGAAAATTGCAATCGATGATATCGATGATGCGCCCGGGCCGTGGCGACATCACCAGAACGGCTCGTCCATCAGCAGGAGCGCCGGATCGAACGACAGCGCGCGCGCGATCGAGACCCGCTGCTGCATGCCGCCGGACAATTGCCAGGGAAATTTGCGCTCGAAGCCGGTGAGATTGACCAGCGCCAGATAGCGCGCCACGCGCTCTCGCTGCTCGCTATCGGAAAAACCCATGACCTCCAGCGGCAGCTTGATGTTGTGCTCGATCGTGCGCCACGGAAACAACGCGGGCGCCTGAAACACGTAGCCGTAGCCGCGCTCCAGCCTCGCCTGCTCCGCGCTCACGCCATTGACCAGAAGCATTCCTGAGGTGGGCTGCTGGAGATCGGCGACGACCCGCAGCATCGTGGTCTTGCCGCAGCCGGAGGGGCCGATGAACGACACGAACTCGCCCTCGGCGACCTCCAGACTGACGTTCGACAGCGCATCGACCTTGCCGTCGCCGGTCTCGAACGTCAGCGAGACATTGCGGACGTCGACCGCCAGTCGTTGCGGCATCGATGCCGACTGAGGCTTTGCATCCGCGGCGTTGCTCATGCGCACCCGTCCGACCGGCGTGAGGAAAGGCCCTCGGTCGTCCCGCCGCAGCGTAACGTCCGGAGTATCCGGCTTCAATGAGTTCGGCATTTGCAACGCCATGGGCAAATAGTGGCAAACGCCGCCGTAATTGGCGCGCTCAATCTTTGCGCACGCGGAGATTTTGCTGGGCAGCGATAACCATCGGGGCCAAACATGCACCTATCGGATTTTCAGATAGGCTGCCAGCGGTTCGATTTTTTGACTTGCTCCGGGGGCCGCCTCATACTTCGCGCGCGGCGTCTCGCGCTGAAGCGCGGGATGACCGCGTGACTTTGCCCGCGAGCGCTATGAAGCCTGCTCCGTTCAAATACATCGCCGCCACCTCGCTCGCGCACGCGCTAGCGCTCAAAGCGCAGCATGGCGACGATGCGAAATTTCTGGCCGGCGGACAAAGCCTGATACCGGCGATGAATTTTCGCCTGGCCCGGCCGGCGGTCTTGATCGACATCAACGCGATCGAAGGTCTCGCCGGTGTTCGGTCCCACGCGGGAGCGGTCGGGATCGGGCCCCTGACGCGTTACCGGGCGCTGCAGCGCGATGAGGCTTTTACAAAGCTGTATCCCTTGATCGGCGAAGCGTTGCCGCATATCGCACATCCGCAAATCCGCAATCGCGGCACGATCGGCGGCAACCTCTCGCACGCCGATCCGGCCTCCGAGCTTCCCGCAATCGCGCTCGCCCTGCGCGGCCGGTTTCGCGTGCAGGCGGCCAGGCACGAGCGCTGGGTCGAGGCCAAGGACTTTTTCGCCGGCGCGCTGACGACCGACCTTCAGCCCGATGAAATGCTGGTCGAGCTCGAATTGCCGGCGCCGAAGCCGCGCACCGGCTCCTGCTTCATGGAGATCGCCCGCCGGCGCGGCGATTTTGCTATTGCCGGCGTAGCTGCGATGGTGACGTTGGACGAGCGGGACGCGTGCGCCGAGGTCCGGCTGGCTCTGTGCGGGGTGGACGAAACCCCCGTGGACGCCAGTTCCTTGGCTGACGGCCTTATCGGGCAGAACTTGAGCGAACAGGCCGTGAGCGAACAGGCGATTCGCGAGGTCGCGGCCTGTTTGCAGAAGATGATCGCGCCGGCCGGCAATGTTCACGCCACGGCGGGCTATCAGCGCCATGTCGCGGGCGTACTTGCCGAGCGCGCGCTATCGACGGCCTGTCAGCGGGTGCAGGATGGACGCTGACCGCCACGAGATCACGGTGTCGGTCAACGGCATCCATTATACGCGGCACATCGAATCGCGCCTGCTGCTCAGCGATTTCCTTCGCCACGATCTCGGGCTGGCCGGCACGCATGTCGGCTGCGAGCATGGCGTCTGCGGCGCCTGCACGGTCCTGCTCGATGGCCAGCCGGTTCGCTCCTGCCTGATGCTCGCCGTGCAGGCCAAGGGGCACGACATTTCGACGGTTGAAGGCCTAGCCGGCAAGGACGGCGCATACCATCCGCTGCAGCAGGCCATGCACGACCATCACGGCCTGCAATGCGGCTACTGCACGCCCGGCATTCTCATGACCATGACGGCCTTTCTCGACGAGAACGCCTCTCCCAGCGAAGACGAGATCCGCGAGGCGCTTTCCGGCAATCTCTGCCGCTGCACCGGTTACCAGAACATCGTCGATGCCGTGATGACGGCCGCGATGCGGATGCGGGGCTGACGCGCGATGTCCACCCGCACATTCGGCGAGCCGGTCAAACGCAACGAGGACCGCAAGCTTCTCACCGGCCAGGCCTTGTTCGTCGACGACGTCGAACTGCCGGGCATGCTGCATGCCGCGTTCCTGCGCAGCCAGGTCGCCCATGCGCGGATCTTGAAGATCGACGTGTCGAAGGCGCTGCAGCGGCCGGGCGTCGTCGCCGCCTATGTCGCCGATGACCTCGGTGCTTATTGGCAGCCGGGCCCGCTATTGGTGCCGCCTCCCCCGATCAAAGACATCGTCTTCAACAAACGAACCCAGGTGCCGCTCGCCAAGGACAAGGTCCGCCATGTCGGCGAGCCCCTGGTCATCGTGATCGCCGAGAGCCGCTATGTCGCCGAGGACGCGCTCGACGATATCGATGTCGAGCTCGATCAGCTTCCGGCGGTGGTCGATCTGGAACAGGGTTTGAGCGACGGCTCGGCGCTGGTGCACGAGGATGTCGGCTCCAACGTCTCGGCGCATGTCCACCAGAGCAAGGGCAACTATGCCGCGGCCGCGGCCAAGGCGGATCGCATCGTCAAGCGCCGCTTCCGCTATGAGCACGGCATGTCGTCGCCGATCGAAACCCGCGGCGTCGTCGCGCAATGGAATGCACGCGCCAACCAGATGACGATCTGGGATACGACGCAGGCGCCGGTGTTCGTGCGCAACGGTCTTGCCGGCATGCTCGGGCTCAACGAGCGGAACGTGCGTGTGATCGCGCCCTTTGTCGGCGGCGGCTTTGGGCCGAAGATCATGATGTTCTACCCCGAGGAAGTGCTGCTTCCCTGGGTATCGATGAAACTGAACCGCCCGATCAAATGGATTGAGGACCGGCTGGAGCATTTCTTCGCCACCACCCAGGAACGCGGGCAGATCCACGATGCCGAGATGGCGCTGGCGCGCGATGGCAAAATCCTCGGCGTCAAGGACGTGTTCCTGCACGATGGCGGCGCCTACGACCCCTACGGATTGACGGTGCCGATCAACAGCCAGTGCACCCTGCTCGGCCCCTATGTCGTGCCGAACTACGACAGCACCTTCACGCAGGTGTTCACCAATCTGCCCATCGTCACGCCCTATCGCGGCGCCGGACGTCAGCACGGCGTCTTCGTGATCGAGCGCCTGCTCGATCTGGCGGCGCATGAACTCGATATCGATCCGGTGGAAATCCGGCGGCGGAATCTGATTCCGCCCGACGCGTTCCCCTACAACAATCAAATCATCTATCAGGACTTCGCGCCGCTCCGCTACGACAGCGGCAATTACGAACCGGTGCTCGATCAGGCGCTTCAGGCTATCGGATACAAGACGTTCAGGGATGAGCAGGCTGCCGCGCGCCAGCAAGGCCGCCATCTTGGCATCGGGCCAGCCGCGGCGCCGTGGTCGCGGGCAATGCCGTCAACGAAGCCAGCAAGGCGGTACGGAAGAAGGCGCTGAAACTTGCGAGCGACCTGTTCGAATGCTCCGAAGACGACCTCGTGCTCGAAAACGGCAAAGTGTCGATCGTCGGGATCCCCGAGAAATTCGTCAAGCTTGGCGAACTGGCCGGCCGAGCCAATCCGATGCGCGGCGCGGTCGAGCCGGGCACCGAGCCCGGCCTCGAATCGACGCAGTATTTCGGTCCCAAGATGGGCGCGACGGCCAATGGCGTCCACGCCATGATCGTCGAGATGGATCCGCGCACCTTCGAATTGAAGATCCTGAAATACGTCGTGGTGCATGACTGCGGCACCGTGATCAATCCGATGATTCTGGCAGGCCAGATCTACGGCGGCGTCGCACAGGGAATCGGCAATGCGTTCTACGAGAAACTCGTCTTCGACGATCAGGGGCAACTGCTCAACGCCTCGCTGGCGGATTACCTGTTGCCGACCGCGCTCGAAGTGCCGCGCATGGAGCTTGGGCACACCGTGACGAAATCGCCGCTCAATCCGTTGGGCATCAAGGGCGCGGGTGAAGCCGGTGCCATTCCGGCCGGCCCGCTGTTCGCGCAAGCGATCGAGGATGCGCTGGATCTGAAAGGCCGCGGCGTCGAGCTGTCGGAAATTCCGCTTAGCCCGAGCCGGTTGTTCGAACTGACTCGGAAGGCGAAGACTTGACACCGTCATTGCAAGCCAACGGGTTGCGCGAATGCGCGCCCCGTTGGCTCGCAATGACCGCAATATGGCGCAGCCTTTCGGATGACGAACATGATCCTGGTGACGGGCGCGGGCGGCAAGACGGGCAAGGCGGTGAGCAGGGCGCTCGTTACGCGTGGCGCGGCGGTGCGCGCCTTTGTCCGAAGCACCGCGCATGAAGCCGCTTTGGCTGCGATCGGGGTCAACGACGTCGTCGTGGGAGCGATGGACGACACGCTGGCCCTTGCGCGAGCACTGCGCGGGGTCGACGTGGCGTATCACATCTGCCCGAACGTTCATCCAAACGAAGTGACTTTTGCAAGGCTCTTGATTTCAACCGCAACCGATCTCGGCGTCCCGCGGCTCGTCTATCATTCCGTGCTGCATCCGCAGATCGAGGCCATGCCGCATCATTGGAACAAGATGCGCGTGGAAGAAATGCTGTTCTGCTCATCGCTCGATATCACCGTCCTGCAGACGACCGCCTACATGCAAAATAGTCTCGCACAGTGGAATAACATGGTCCGCGACGGCGTCTATCGCGTGCCCTATCCGATCGAAACGCGGCTTAGTCTCGTTGATCTCGATGATGTCGCTGAGGCGGCGGCGATAGTGCTGACAAGCGCCAGGCATTCCGGCGCGACCTACGAACTCGTCGGCACACCGCCGCTCAGCCAGATCGAGATCGCCGCAACGTTCGCTCAAACGCTGAACAAGACCGTTCACGCCGAAGCGGAAGCCCTCGAGGCATGGGAGCAACGTGCCCGCGCCGCCGGCATGGACGACTATCAGCGCGAAACTCTGATCAAGATGTTCCACGCCTATGCGCGCGACGGCCTCAAGGGCAATCCCAACGTGCTGACCTGGCTGCTTGGGCGTCCGCCGACGTCGCTCGCAGCCTTCGCCGCGCGCATGGCCGCTGCTCAGGCGTGAGGCGGCCAGCCGATCGGGTGGCTCCGCTGCACGATCTTCATCACCGAAAGAATCTTCGGCTCCTCGAACCGCGGACCGACGATCTGGATTCCGACCGGCAATCCGTCGGCGGTCTTGCCCGCCGGCACGCTGCCGCCGGGCAGGCTCATCAAGGTGATCAGGAACGAGCCCGCGATCCAGTCGGTGTAGTTGTCGAGCTTCTTGCCGTTGATGAGCGTCGGGAAATTCATCTCGACTGGAAACTGCTTGACCGGCGATTGAGGCGTGATCAGCAGATCATATCGCTCGAAGAATCTGGCAAAGCGCCGGAAGAGCTGCGCGCGCTTCTGCTCTGAGGCGGCAAAATCCAGTGGCGTCACCTTGAGGCCGGCCTTGACGTTGCCCTTGAGATTGACGCCGAACTCCTCGAGATGGTCGAGATTGGCGAATTGCTGGCCGACCATCCAGAGCCCGCGCCACGCCTGATAGGGCGACTTGCCGTCGGAGATATCGAAAGCGATCTCCTCCACCGCGGCGCCGGCATCGCGCAACGACATCGCCGTTGCCCGGCAGATCGCATCGATTTCCGGCTCGACGCCGATGCCGGCAATGTCTGAGACGTAGGCGACGCGCAGGCCCTTGGCGTCCTCCGCGGCGGCTACAATCTCCCGCGCGCTGGCCCATGGCGGGGCGACTGAAATCGGCGAGATCCGGCTGAAGCCCGCGATCGCATCCAGCATCAGCGCGGCATCTTCAGCGGTGCGTGCCAGCGGCCCATTGACCTGACCGGGGTCCCAGGCGAGCGGCATCGGCCAGTTCGGTGTCAATCCCGGGGTCGGCCTGATGCCGACGATGCCGCAGAACGATGCCGGCATCCGGATCGAGCAGCCGAAATCCGTGCCCTGCGCCAATGGCACCATGCCGGTTGCGACCGCGACCGCCGATCCGCCGGACGAGCCCGACGGACTCAACGCCGGATTCCAGGGATTGCGGGTGACGCCGAACAC
>WNFC01006957.1_pt1 | contig 12443 bp, 30 predicted proteins | sample 5400541 | NCBI WGS metagenome assembly WNFC01 (sample SAMN13153342, study PRJNA577476) | soil metagenome | isolation source: 120 cm saprolite under Douglas fir tree site 2 hole 2 replicate 1 | place: USA:California | collected 2015-04-18
TGAAAATCTGCACGCCCCATTTGTCAACACCACGGGTGCGGGCGAAGCCCTCGATCACGTCGGTCTGACAATCCAACGACGATCTGTCATCTTTGCATTGATCAGATGTGCTAGCTCTGCGATATCCTAGTATCATTTCCCTCTCCCGTTAATGTAGTCAATTTGTACTACAAAATGGAAGTCACCGTCAAGGCCTGTTTGGCGATCCACGGATAGGTCTGTTTAAGCCCGTCCCGCAACGAGGTCGTCGGCTCCCAGCCAAGCCTTTCCAGACAAAGTCGATTGTCGCTCGTCCGCGATCGAACCCCCGTCGGCCCTTCCGTTGGCTTCCATGCCAATATCTTGCCGGCCACACTGCCGATGGTCTCCAGCAACTCCTGGATCGTCACCGGTTCGGCGTGGGCGATGTTGACGGGCTTGTCATAGTCATCCGCCATCAGCCGGATCATCCCGTCGATCGTGTCATCGACATAGGTGAAAGACCGGGACTGAGTCCCATCACCCCACAATTCCACCGGAGCAGCATAAGGCAAAGTCGCGACCTTACGGCACAAGGCGGCGACAACTTTCGCCCGCGGCTCCCGCCACTCGCAATAAGGTCCGTAGGTGTTACCGATTCTTCCGATCGCGAGCTTGAAGCCGTGATTACGCGCGTAAGCATCGTACAATTTCTCAGCGAACAGCTTCTCCTGGCCGAATGCGAAAGTATTGAAGCTGGCGTCGGACTCGCGGCAAGGAAGCGCCGCATAATGCTCGGGCGCAGCAATGCGTTCGTTGGCGAACGGGTCAATTTCGATCACATCGGGATAGACGCACTGGCTGGATGCAAAAAATATCTTGCCGACACCGCCGGTCCGCTTGATCGCTTCCAGCGTATGCAAATTTATCTTGACCGATTCGGTGAGAATGTCAGCATCGTTATCACCAGTGCCGATCCACCCCAGTCCTCCAACAGAACTAGCCAATTGCCAAACGCAATCGAAATCATGGCGCCAAAAATGAGCGTGAAAGTCAGGAGTATTGCAAAGATCGAGGATGTTGAATTCATTGGCGACGGACTTTCGGTAAATGGGATGATGCCGGGCGACGGAAACGACATAATGACCTTCATTGCGAAGGCGGTATTCAAGATGGCCGCCGAGGAAACCGGCAGCGCCTAGAATCAAATGCTTCTTCATTTCCACTCCGTGACGATATGCATTGGAATTTTTGATTCGACAAGACGCATCGTAGCATCAGGTCCGAATGCTGCAAGCACTGCGGGAGCGCCACTATTGGCATCGGCACGTCGTCCATCCGGGTAATGAAAATATAGACGATCTTTCAAGAATCCGATCGCATTTGCCTTACGCCATATTGGCTCGAACCACTCGGCCTCAGTTCGCGCGTGAACCAAAGCGATGCCTTTTCCGTGATTCGCCAGCTTCCAAATCCACGCGCCTACTTCATAGCGGTGGAATGGAGGATTGAGCCACACGAAATCATGCCACGGCCGGGAAAGCCCGCCTAACGTCCAGTTCTCTTTTGCACACAACCAAGGCTGGGTCTCAGAAGAACAAGGATCGAGATCGAACGGACCCAAATCGTCGATGATCAACTTCGGTGTAATCCAGTCTTGACTTTTGCCAAGTGTTTTCTGATGGCTTCCTAGCGTCACGTCGCCCTCGGTAATTGATTCCAATCAAATTTGAAAGTGGTGTCGATCATCTGCGGCTCATTGCATGCGAGGCCATAGAACACCGCGCCATGCTCGAAGTCGATAGTAACCCGCCGCGGCACCGGGCCGCCCGGAACTTGAATGGAAATCGGATGGTCGGCTTCCGGCGGCAGGTTTGGCGTCGCCTTGAATCCGGAACGACGATCCTCGATGATCACGCCGGCACCGGCTGCTCCGCCACTAATTAAGAACGAGCAGGGGCCCGAAACGTGAACGGACAAAGACATGCCGCCTTCGCCGGCGCGATAAGCGAACGGGCCGAAGCCTTGGGACCATTGCAGTTCTCGCAACCCGAACCATGAAGCACCGATTGCCTTCAGCTGGTGCGAAAAAAAAAGCATGCTGGCGCCGTCACGATGAATCATGCCGGGCGATTCGAACGAAGCCCCGCCATTGCGCAGATACGCAAGCGATTCACGATACAATTCGAATGATCTAGTATCTCCATCAGCTCGAAGATCGTTATGCAGTTGCGTGGTCAACGTCAAACCCTGCTGCTCAAGCGGGGGGTTCTGTCCGATCATAGTGCATTTCGCCGGAGTGAGCGCAAGCGAGGCCAGACCGCACCGCGCGAGCTGGGCCTCGAATCCCCAATCGGTGGTGACGAACTGGTCATTGCCCCGAAAAGCCGCGTATGTACGAAGATCGATTCCGGAAAGTTGGGCGAATAGACGAACGTTGTCCGGCCACCAATGGGTGCGGAAGGTTCGCAGGACGATCCGCGCGGCTGCTCGCGTAAAAATGATGGCGCCGGCGCCGATATTGTGCATGACGGCGTATCCATCCCTCTGAATAAGGACTCGATCCACATAAGATCGTGGCGATACCGCTCCCACTTCGAGTCCATCGGATCTGCCTTTCTCGAACAGCGCAAGGGTTGGTTCCAGCCAGTCGGGATCAAGCAGGACGTCGTTCTCGAGCAGGCCGATGTATTGATACTTAATTGGCGCTTTCAGCAGCAGTGACAATTTGTAAGCAATCGCCGCATCAGCCCCTCCATAAACCGAATCCCATTTAAACTTCGATCCCGAATATTCATTCGGCAACGCCTTGCCTTCTTCGGTTATCGAACCGTCAATCCAGTATACATCCGCAACGCTAGTTTGATCGAGCACCGGCAATATCGTCTGCTTTGTCAGGTCGACCTGATCCTTCGTGGAATAACCGATTACGAGTTTCATGGCATCACCCCTGCACAGTCTTCCAGCCACACCAGCGCCGCGTTCACCGACTCAATCGGCAATAACGGGCAATAACGCAACGCTGAATAAATAGCGCAGGTGTCCTCGATCACCGACTTGCCCGGCAGGGTAATATCATCAAGAACGGCGGCCAATTTCCGGACATTCTCCATTCCGTCGATCTCCTTGCGAAGATCGGCGACCAAATCGTGCTCGTTGCGCTGCTGATAGGTGAACGGCGGGCCGAAGTGGACATGCAGTTTGCATTCACGAGCGACACGCTGCAGGATCAGGGAAGCATAAATGTCGTCATGGCGGCCAATACCGGGCATCATGAACCACGCCGGCATTAGCGCGCGAATCACTGCAGTGTTCTGGCTATTGAACACGGTCCAGGTATGCGGGTCGACAACTATCCCGGTGCTGCCTAGGATGTGAACGTTGGTAATGTCGGGCGCGCGTTCGATGCGGGTGGAGGCATCGATGTCGGGATCCCCGATCACAAGGCCCGCGGCAATGCCGATCATGGCATCGGTGACCGGCGAGGCCAGCTTGCTGACCGGTTTGTCGTGCGGAAAACCACGATGGCGGGTAGCGGGAATCAACAAGGAGCCGGGATCAAACCAGCGCTCGTTATCGATGGCGCCGCCAGAACGCGCTCGCAAGGTTTCAGAACCAGTTACCTTGATACCACTATGCAGCCAGTATTCGAAATGCGTGAAATGATCGAGGCCGACCGGAATATTGTCATTGTCCCACGAGTAAATGACATCGGCGCCCCACTTCAATGCCTCGAGGAAAGCGATGTTGCGCCTCGCAAGCGTGTTCCAGCCGATCGCCTCGCTGCACTTCCACTTCTCCTGCGAAGACGGCCAAAAATAAACGGTGTTGGTCGTTTCCGGCATCTCATTCTTATCCGGCGTCTTCTTGTCGCAAGCGATGAAAAACCTGACGTCAGCCGAACACTTGCGCATCAGTTTGAGCGCATGGGGAACATGGATGGTGGTGGTACAAAGAGCGATCTTCATTTCAGCCTCCCCATGACTGCACGAAACAGTAAACATAATGCTGTCTGGACAAAAACACGACGCTGTGCCCAGTCGGATTACCGCGATCCCATTTAAGTTTGTTGTCCGGTATCTCGACTTCCGTCCCGACGTCGATATGCGGTCGGTAATGCAGCGGCGCATCCGGACGGTCATCAGTGATTGTCACATAGGTCTTGCCATCACGGACGTGAATCTCGTCAGCCCAGTAAGCATCAGCCTCGCCGCAGCAAAGCGAAGTCGGTACATCCGGCTGCGTCAAAGTCTGGTACCATTGATCCATCTCCGGATGCTCAACGTCATGAGACCAAATCAAATTGGCGGATAGAAACATGGACAATGCCATGAGACGAATCATTTGCTCACCAACTGCAAGCCCGCATTATCGATGAAGTCCAAGATATCCGTAAATCTGCCCGATAATGAAGTATGTTTGAGCACATCGTGAAGCCGTTGGGCAGGCGACAGGGGCTCCTCGATCTCCAGCGCGCCTAATCTCACGAACATATCAATATAAAAATCCACAGACGAGTTGTCGGATTTCGGCTGCTTCCATAAATCCCTGATCACAGCGCGTGCTTCATTCCTTGTCATTCCAACTCCTCCACCGCATCGGCGACATTCTCGACCTTGTCCTTAGCAATTCGAAAATTGTACCAGCCGACCAGGATGTCCTTGATCAGGAAGCTCTTGGTCCAATCCTTTTTCCTCGCCTCAACCGACAGCATCCGGTCGACCTCCGGCGGGATCCGGAAGGAACGGGAAACAACCCGCTTCTTGGGACTCCGCCGGAAGGTTGATTTGAGGGGGCGAGGACGAAGTATCAAAACGGGATATCGTCATTAAAAACATTGACCATTCAATTATCCTTGTAAGAGTTGAAACGAGGCGTCCCATTTGCCGGGGAGGAATAACAAGACGCCTCGCCATGCTGCGGGACACGGGGGAGGATATCGCAGCATGTAGTCAACTTGTACTACAATTTACATCGTGTCAAGTTGTAATCGTTCCCCAGTCCTCCGCCAGCAAGTCGGATTGCGAGCAGAGCCATGGCACAAGATCGCCCTGCGCGGTCCGCATATAGACGTAAGGCAAGGTCATCTTCGAATGCGCATCCGGAACCTGAAGCTCCAGATACATATTTTTCCCATTCCAGCCGGCGCGGGATACTTTCTTTCCCACATGCAACTGCTCAACCGCTCCGCCAATATCCATCTTGATTCTCTCCTAGTTTTGACGATCCGGAACGAACCGCCTTTAATTCAAGGCCAATTGACAAATAAAATAGACAGCACGCAACCGAACGTCCACACCGTTGCAAGAGAAAGGAAGAACAGGGGAATCCGATTGCGAATCAGGAAGACCTGTGCGCGTCGCAGGCGGGACAAACGCCTCATCCGGTCGATGACGACCTGGTTGCGAATGTCACGTTCGAGTTCGGCGATCAGCTTGAAATGACTCACCGCGGCTCTCCGTCTACGCCAATGGGCTTCGCCGGACGCGGCGTGCGTGGCTTGCGCTTGGGCAGCGGCATCAGCTTTCCCTTGCGCTGGCGCAGCAGCGATCGCGCAGCGCGGTTGATCTCGAGTTGGCGGATGTGATTCTGCAGCATCGCAAGAAGCGCAACCTCGTAGGGGCCGGGGACATCCTGCCTGCGCGCGGCGAGGCGGTGGATCGTGGTGTGATGCACGCCGATGTCACGAGCGAGCATCGCCTTCCAATGCTTGTGCCCATAGATCCGCTTCGACGTCTTGATGAATTGTTCGGGGGTCATGTCAACTCCCGAGGATCTTTGTAGTAATGCACGATATTATCCTTGCCGGTGATCCAGTAGACACAACCCTTCCAATAAACTTCCCGGATAGGAATCAGGGTGACGGCATTCACATCGAACATTATTTGCGCGCCATTCAGCGACAGGTCCGGCAGCATCTGCTTCACCGGCATTAGGCTCGCCACCCTCACGATCGCGGGCGCCGCAATGAGGTAAATCAGGCCGGCGATGAAGGAACGGCGTGAGGTAATTTCAAGCGTCATCGCCAGATACCTTGATCGGATGTTCCATGGCCCAGCGAACTGCTTGACGCATTTCCTCGCCGGTAAGACTGCGTGCCGGACGCGGCATGCCGCACTGGATCACTCCACCGACTATGTCGTGATGCCTCATGCAATACATGCAAAACCATTGGCGATCGGACATCACTCGTACCTCGACGCGCGGGCCGCAAGAACGATCATGTCCCATGCGTGGTCGGTATTGAACCCGTCTCCGCCAAGTGGCTTCGCCGGGCGCAGTTTTGGCGTTGCAGGGATAGGGGGCGATGCAAGAATTATTTTATTGACGATTTTGAAGTCCGACGGCTTGCGAACTCGAATAAACTCGCCGGCTGGCGTAAATGGCAAGGGTTTGGAGAAAACAGAATCCAACAATCCAGCCTCCATCGCTTCTCGCCACTTGTCATATACTTTCATATCAAACTCTAATCCCGATCCTGGTAATGCCATCTCACTCTCCTTCCGTCTTCGCTAAGAAGCTTCGCCGGACGCAGTCCGCCTCTGATACCTGGCCTTGTTGCGCGCGCAATTGTAGGCGCGGTATGCCTCGTCATTCCGATACCTCGCCCGCTGCAGAAAAGCGGCGCAGGCGCGGCACATGGTGTACTTCTTGCCGTCAGGTTTTCGCACGTACAAGCGCGTGTTGATCTCGTTCTGCGGATGGCCTCGCTTGCAAACCTTCATGGCGGATTTCCGTGATCCTTGAAATAACGCTCGCCCTTACGCCGCTCCCGAAGTGTGTCGGCATCATCGAAAATAGAGCCGATGAGCTGATCCTCGGCGACCACATCCAGCAGGCGGTTTAACAAAGAAGTCCGGCTTATGCACCTGATGCGAGCGCACTTGTCGAGATAGTTCGCCGTCGCATCGCTGATCCTGAAATGGGCCCAGCGGACGGACATCAGATCAAACCCTCCCGCTTCGCCAGCCACTCGGGCATCGTGAAGATATTCCGGCCGTCGTATTCGACCAAGGACTTCGGCAACCAGCACTCGGTCTTGCCACCGTCGCTGACGAGATACGCCAACCCGGTCTCGTGGCGGTACTCGAGCGCGAGGTCGATGATCTTGTGGTCACGGCTCATGATAAGAACCTCACGCATAAAATACCGATCGCTCCGACAATGATCAGAAGCCAGCCATTACCGGATGTTCGATACATGCTGGGCGCCACGCTGGCGCGCTTCGCACCGGCTTCAACAAGGAGCCAAAGCGCACCGACCACCGTGACGACTGCGAAAAACACCGTCATCGCTCCCTCTCGTTGGCCCGCACCGGCCCCTTGAATGTGTAATCCATCGTATTGTCAGGCAGCACAGGGGTGCCGAAGGCCGAGTACTTTCGGCCGTAATAGTCGAGGCGGGTTTGCCATTGATGCGGACGCGGCTTGCCGCCGGCCTTGAGATAATTGCGACGGGCGCCGCGATATGCGCTCGCGGGGCGTGGGGGCTTTTTCTGGCGGACCGGTTTGATGTCTTCGCTCATCGCTTATTCCACGGCTTGAAGTTCTTGAGGGTGTCGATCGCAGGCCAGGTGCCGTCGAAGGTAATGGCGCGGTCGTCGAGGGTGATGAACGCTGCAGGCTTTTCTGAAGCGAACCGAACATCCTCAAGGCCCGGACCGGCAGGCGATTCGTACCACGTAGCACCAGCGTTAGCATGCAGCCAGCTGATCATCGCCTTCATTCCGCCGGGCTGATTACTGCGCGAGCTGAAGATGACGACATCGAAATGCAGCAAGGATTCGAGCATGAACGCAATGGCGCCAGGGACCGGCGGATCGGGGATGATTGATGCGCCTTTCCAGCCTGACGTGTAGGAGTGGATCACGCCGTCGAAGTCGAGGCAGAGGATGGGTTTGTGAGGCTTGGGGGCATCAGTCGGCATATGAACTCCAATTTTGCAAGCAAGTATCGTTGCGCAAATAAAGCGGATGCCTGGGATCTCCGGACTGCGTGCGACCAAAGCAACGAATGTCAACGCAATAAGCGCGCACGCTAACCTCGACATCATGTAGATGCTCGCGCACCTTGTCGCGCAATACGGCAGGCGGGCTGATTGCGCCCCACGCGAATACAAAAAAGCCCTTCGAATTCGTAACTTCAAGTGCGACCGCGGCGATATGGGATGTGTTGTCGGGTCCGACCGGATCATCCATTTTCCATAAATCAATGGGTTGCGTGGCAATCCCCGCGAACGGATTAACGAATACCATGCGTCCGGCATTCCAGCGCTGTGCGAATCCTATTCCGCGGCGGGAAGTCGGATCATCCTGCTCGGCGTTGGCGGTTGATGGATTGTGCAGCATGAAAGCGATTGTCGGGCCCGGCCGTTGCAAGGGTCTGTCAAGGCGATACCGGTATCGCTGGCACGGTGAAAAAATAGCGGTCATTTTAAGCGTTTTCAGGTTTTAACGCACTGGCGGACGTTTGCCGGTGACTGGTTGGTGGTTTGGAGTGTATGGTGGGGTATTGCATTTTGCAATAGTTTTTTGAAAAAATTTGGGGGACGTGCGGGTCCGCCTACCCAAGAATTTTTCTTCGCTGCGTCCATCCATTATCCGGCTGTTCCCCTATCACAATGTCGTGAGGTGGTGCGGCATGGCACACAGTTTGCGCACGCTCTCGATCCCCTTAGTTCCACTTACTACGTACACGTAACATCTGATATATCACCACACATACATCATTGATATCAAACGATGTTCTCAAATAATTTATCGTTCGATCAGCTATTTCACCGTTAAGTGGAATACACTCTGCAGCACAGAGCTATCAGTTTGGATTGGCAATCGAGGGATTCGGGGTTAGTAGTCAGTGCTTGGACGTGGCCGGGGAGCTGGTTAGAGGTTAGAAGCATGGAACAAGTTCGCCTTGGGTATCGGCCCGATTTGGCTTGGCTACCTGCGGACCTATTTGAAGAAGCGCTTTCTCACTTCTATCCACGCGGATCTAACCGCGAAGCGCTTGAGCGTTTCTTTCAAAACAAAGTCACGTATAAAACGATTCACAGCTGGCGAACCGGTCACCGTAATATACCGCGATGGGCACTCGAATTACTCGCCGCGCGGCATCGCGATCGAATCAACGTGCATCGAAACATCATTACATGCTTGGAAATAACGAAAGCCGGCCCTGGGTTAAAGGCCGGCGCCGTCAATCTGGCCGCGTGGAAGGCCAGACGTTCCTAATCCTTCGCCACAATCGCCGAAAAGGTCGCCATTGGGATTTTGCAAGCCCGCCAATCGAGATGATGCGACGCGCGTCTGCTCTGCATGTCGATCGTCTTGAGCATCGCCGCACGCGAAGGCCAAACTTGATACTGCACATCCCACGATAATGATTTCATCGCTGTGCGTTCGGGATGTTCTGGAACGTGTTTGATCGAATCAGCAAGCGATAAAATGTAAGTCTTCATAGCCATCTTCTTCCCTTTCTAAGTCCGCTCAAAGCCCGAGCCGCTAATCACTCACCGTTGCGCCTTACGCGATTCAAACCACTCACAAAACTCATAGGCTTTGACCGCATTTGAATCAGTTGCCAGACAAATATTGCTCAACGACATGACGCGATAGACATCCACGCCAGCAAGCGCGCTGAATTCTTGAATCAGCGTGCAATGCGGAAATTCCTTGACGACTATGTTCATCTTCTTCCCTTTCCAAGTCCGCTCGAAGCCCGAGCCGCTAATCACTCACCGAAACAACCACCCACTAACACGGATAAACTCCTGATTGTCGGTATCCCACGCCTTAAAGCGCTCGCCCAAATCAGTTTCGGGCCGCACTAAGAGGAAAAGCGTAAGAGATTCGCTCTCTAAAACGATCTCTTTAGTAAATCCTTGCAACACTGCCACGTTACCCGTCATGTTTTATGCTCCCGCCTTAACAGCCGCCATCAGCCTCAAAACCCACTCCCGATATTCCGCAGTACTCAATTCCCGCAATGTAGCATCGCTGGCGCCGGCCGCTAACCATCTTCCAAGCGCCTCTTGAGCCCGATCCGCACGAAATATAAGCTTATTAGCCTCCGATATAGCGTTAATTCGCTTATCGAAGAACGCGCCATGCGCTAATTCGAACATCTTCACCACTTTTCCGCCTCCATTAGATACATTGTACAGTAAAAATGTGTCTTTTTCTGCTATATAGCCACATTTTACCGATCCAACAAAGTTATAAATATACATTGTATAACCAAGAATCAACTAAAAACCGATAGCATCAATCTTTTGTGATGCGTTCCCAGCTAAACACCCCCTCTGTTCCTGCCATGTTCCTAACTAAGCCATTGATGTTCTCTAGTTCTGTCCGTTCCGCGCGATTCCCATACTCTGTGGCATTCCCGCCAATAAGGATATTGTATAACCGCCTTATTGCTTCCTTATTTTATTTCTCCTTCTTTCTTACTAAGTATATATAAATAGTAGGAACAGTAGGAACAGAGAGCACGTCGTTGCTTTCGCTATGCTATTTCGTTCCGGCCTCGTCGCACATGGTCGGAACAGGCCGGAACAGTCACGAAAGTGTGAATAAAAGGCGTTGAACCTCCGCGTAGACAATGTATAACTACTCATTGCAGCGGCAATCATGCCAAGTGCGGGAACTCCTGAAACAAGGCTGGCAGGAAGTATCCCAACTCTGCGAGGCTACCGGAATGCCCGCCGCCCGGGTTCATTCCGTCCTGGCTCGCTTGCGCGGCCGAGGAACCGACCTCCAGACCCAAGCCATCAAGCGCTATCGGATCGTCCCCAAGGAGTAGCGCCGATGACAGACTTCGAGATACTGGCTTGCTTGGTCGACCGTAACGGCTTGGGTCCGTTGCTATCCATGCTATCTCAGGTTTGCAGCGAGAAGGCCAACCGCATGCGGTCGGACTACAATAACGAATCGATATTGTTGCGTTCATGGGAGAGTGACGCGCGCAGCATCGACAGAATAATCGTCCTCAACTAAAAACACCGCTTGACATCCTCATTATACAATGTATGGTGAGGATGTCACTAACCAGCAAGGGGGAATCAAAATGCTTACTCAAGAACAAGCCGACGACATCCGAGCTCGCGAAACACAACTCAAAGCTTGGTGCGACGATCGCACCTCATATCGGCCGGAAGAAATTCCTGCCGACATCAATCCGCCGACCAATGCCGAACGTTCCGCGCTAGAAGTGTTCGAATTCACGCGAGACAAGCCGGAACGATATTTTTTGTACATCACGGAAGAAACCAAGATCGCAACCACATGGACAGGCGAGAAATTGGGAACCGTTGTGTTCGGTTCGCAGTGGCGCGACAGTTTCGGCGGTACTCGCGTTCCCGTCTTGATTTATGCAATCAACGGTGAGCACTATCATGGCACGTACTACAAGAGCGCGGGAAACTATGCGCGCGTCAAGAAATGCAAGGCGAAGTGATGCCCTACGACTCAACCGACTACCTTCTCGCCTTCCTTGCTGCCTGCATTCTTGCAGCACCGCTCGCCGTCGTTTCACGGCTTGTCTTTTAAGGGGAACTGCCATGCTATGCAAATACAACTGCCTTGACGCCCTGCAATCCGCCGGTATCTCATACGACGACGCAATCGCGCTGCGCCGCATCAGCATGACGCTGCATCGCTGGCACGAGCTCGAATGCGGCGATGGGAACTCATACGGTTCTTGGGCCATTGTGCGCGGCCGCAAGGATTTCGTTCAGGGAGAACTGCCCAACGGAGAAAAGAAGATTAAGCACGAGTTTGTGCACGACGATGACGGCAAGCCTTACCTCGAACATCATCACTATCGCCACGGGCAAGGCAAGGACTATACATCCTACACCCCGCTCGCCGACAAGGAACGCGGCGCCTTGAAGCGCCTCGACAAGATCCTCGCCCGCTATCCGGGCTTCGTTTCCTACGTGCAAGGCGATCCGCGCGGCTGCGCGCTATACATCCTTACCCGCGACGTCGTGGTCAGCATTGAGGAATCGGGCTCGTCGGTCGAATCCTCCTACAATCGCGGCATCGCAGTGTACAAGTGAGCACGCCGCTAGCCGCCTTCCTCACGCTCTGGATATCGCCGGCAGTCGTGCTGGCGGTATTCTGGATCTACGGACTATACGATCGCGCAATCCTGCGCAGACAGAGCGCTAGGCGCTCGAAGGGGAACCCGAATGCCTAAAATCATCCTCGCCGGCCAGCCTTGGCGCGTCCACTCCCCTTCCTTCCTGCAACATGATACCTCCCCACTCTGGAAGGCCTACGATGGCTCAGGATGGCGGGTAGCCGTGAGAGGCACTTGGGGAGCCCGGACGCTCAAAACTCGCCACGAAGCGGCTCAGCTATGTGCTGAGGCATTCCAAGGGGCAGTTGTGGAGTTCGGAGCATGAAATACCGGTTTTGTGTGATTCCATGTTCCATGTCCCCGCTGATACGGGATATGCATCGGCGAACGATCGATATCGAAGCG
>WNFC01015281.1_pt1 | contig 12443 bp, 12 predicted proteins | sample 5400541 | NCBI WGS metagenome assembly WNFC01 (sample SAMN13153342, study PRJNA577476) | soil metagenome | isolation source: 120 cm saprolite under Douglas fir tree site 2 hole 2 replicate 1 | place: USA:California | collected 2015-04-18
CGCGGTGAATCTGCTCGAGCATCGTGTGATGCTCGGCCTCCGTGTACACGAAATCCCCAACGCGCGGGCGGACCAGCACAAAGATTGGAATGACGACTTGGGAGTGACAGTCGCGGAGCAGCTGCACGGTGGGCATGGTGCCCCCCTGGGCGAGGTCCGCGCATAGCTCGATGCGGTGGGCCCCACCCTCGGCGGCCGCGAGCGCTGCGTCCAGCGACTCGACGGCCGCCTCGATGAGAACGGTCACAAGGCGGAAGTTACCGCAAGCGCGAGCCAAAATCCTGATTATTATCCATCGCATGGCCTTAACCTTCTCCAAGCTCCGCACCCCCATCGGCGAGCTTGTCCTCACCGCCTCCGACACTGCCCTTACCGGCGTCTACTTCCCGACGTCGCGTCGCGGGCCCGCGCCGACGCATCAGGCAGCCTGGGTGGAAGCCGGCAGCGAAGGGCCGGCTGCCGAGGTGCTCGCGCGCGCGCGCCAACAGCTCGAGGAGTATTTCGCCCGCACCCGCACCTCGTTCGAGTTGCCGCTCGAAGCCCTCGGCTCCGCATTCGAACACCGGGTGTGGAACGCGCTGCGCCAGATCCCCTACGGCACGACCACGACCTACGGCGCGCTCGCCAAACTCCTCGGCGACAAGCACGCGACGCGCGCGGTCGGCCTCGCCAACGGCAAGAACCCGATCCCCATCATCGTTCCGTGCCATCGGGTCGTGGGATCAAAGGGTGAGCTGACGGGCTTCGGTGGGGGATTGGAAACGAAACGCTGGCTGCTGGAACACGAGGGGGCGTTGATGGAGCTAGGGGTTTAGAGTCTCCAGTTCGTCCAGGAATCCCACCTGGCCGCGCAAGATTTTTTTGCGAGCCTCAGCCAATCCAAACCACGCCGCTCGATCGATCTCGGGGTACTCGCGCCCCTTCAGCACGAAGGTGTTACTGCGCACGAGCGCCGGATCGCCATCGCCCTTGACCGCCCACGCATGCACGACCTTCCCGCTCGGCTGCTTGAGCGGCGCCAGCGGCACGAAGTCACCAGACGCCGTGAAGCTCGTTTCCTCGGTGAATTCACGCCGAGCGGCGTCGAGCGGATCCTCGCTGGGGCCGAACTCGCCCTTGGGGATGGACCACGAGCCTTCATCTTTGTGTGCCCAGAAGGGTCCACCCGGATGGACGAGAAATACTTCGAGTCCGTCACGGCCGTGACGGTATAGCAACAAGCCGGCGCTGGTCTTGGGCACCTACTTATGTCTGTAGACGATCCTACCTCTGGTGAGATCGTAGGGCGACAAGGCGAGTGTCACTCTGTCTCCCGCCAGTACCCTTATCCGAAACTTGCGCATTTTGCCGGCAATCGTGGCCAGCACGGAATGCCCGTTGACGAGCGTCACGCGGAACGTGGAGTTGCGTAGCAGCTCCGCGACCGTTCCCTCGATTTCCAGTGCGACTTCTTTGGTCACTGCGTGGGCTCCTGGGGCGCTTCGCGCTTGCCGCTGCGCCGCTCCACAAACGTGCGATGGCCGCAGGGGCAGTACTCCACCATGCGGCCAAGGCGATCGGTTCGGAATTCGAGATACTCGTGACAGGCAGGGCAGCGCGCCGGCCCGCGATCGACGACGAGCGGACTCCGCGCCGCTGCGCGATTGCTGCTAATTGCGCGACGCCGATCTGAGGTGATGCAGTCCCCGCAGGATGTGCTCGCCGGTTTTAGGCTTGGGCCCGTACAGGAGCGCGCGAGCACAGCTGCACAACGCGCTGTGCGGCACCACCGGCGGCGTGGTCACCGACGGCTCCCGGTACGTGGTGCCCTCCGGGTTGCCGATGAATCCGCCGCAGCGATGGCAGTGAATATCCATGGCCCAACGTAGCCGACTGTACTATTTTTGTCAACTTATAAGCACATTCCGCCCATGCGATTAACGGAGGACAGTTAAGAATGGATGTCGCCCTGGTGATCCGCCAACGGCTCGACGAGCTGGATCTGGACCAGCGCGATCTGGCACGCGCGGCGAACGTGACGGAGTCGTACGTCTCGCAAATCCTCTCGCGCAAGAAAGCGCCGCCCGCGCCCGGGCGCACCGACATCTACGACCGCATGGACCGCTTCCTCAAGCTGCCGCACGGCGAGCTGGCCCGCGTCGCGGAAGTGCATCTCAAAGAAGAACGGAAGCGCCGGCTCGGCGAGGTCGACCCACTGTCCCCCGAATTGCGCGCGCTGATTCTCCGCAAATGCGCGCCGGACCAGGTCGAGCCGGTGCGCGCCATCATCGAGCGCCAATCCTTCGGCGAGCTGGAGCGCCTCGTCGCGGGGACGCTCCTCCACGTTGCGGGCCTGGGCGGCGACGTGCTGCACGTCACGCCGAAGCAGCGCGCGCGGCTCGACGCGGCGATCGCGTCGTGGGGATGGGATCCGGCGACATTCGCGCTCACCGTTGCGCTCGCCACCGGCGAGCAGAAGCGCTTCGAGTACAGCGAACGGCTCAATGGAGGTCCGGAGAAGGGGCTGCTCGAGTTCTTGCGCGAGCCATTGCTGAGCGGCACCGCGACCGAAGAGGAGCTGGCCTTCTTGAAGGCTTTGCAGTTCAAGAACCACCGGCCCACCGCCCTCTACTATTACCGGGAGCTGCAGAACCTTCGGGACCCGCTGCATTTTCGCGCGTAGCTTTCCAGGGTGCTCCTAGCCACCCTGGTCCAGGCCTCCGCCCAGGTCGCGGCCACCTCCGGCCGCCTCGCCAAGATCAGGCTCCTCGCCGATCTCCTGAAGCAGGCGGGTCCCGACGAGATCGAGCTCGCGATCGCGTATCTGTCGGGAACGATCCGGCAAGCGAAGGTGGGTGTCGGTTGGGCGACGCTGCAAAAGGCCAGGTCGCATGTCGCCACGTCGGCACGCCTGCAACTGCGCGATGTCGATGACACACTCGAGACAATCTCCACAACTACCGGGAAGGGCTCTGCGGGCGAAAAGCAGCGGTTGCTCGGTGATTTGTTCTCCAAAGCCACCGCCGAAGAACAAGACTTTCTCGTTCGTCTCTTGACGGGCGAGCTGCGCCAGGGCGCGCTCGAAGGAATCATGGTCGAAGCCGTCGCCAAAGCGCGTGAGCTTCCGGCGAGCGACGTGCGGCGCGCCATGATGCTCGCCGGCAACCTCGGCGCCGTCGCCAAGGGGGATCTGAAGGCCTTCGCGATCGAGCTCTTTCGCCCCATCAAGCCGATGCTCGCGAAAACCGCCACCGATGTCGAAGAAGCGCTCGCCGAGCTGGGTCCGGCGTCTTTCGAGTACAAGCTGGACGGCATTCGGATTCAGGTGCACAAGCGTGGCGAGGAGGTGCGTATGTATTCGCGTACGCTGAACGACATCACTGCCGAGCTCAGGTCTGTTGTCGACATATCAAAGACAATTGATCTGAAAGAAGTGATACTAGATGGCGAAGCCGTGGTGTTGTCGTCCGACAATCGACCGGTGCGCTTTCAGGAGACCATGAAGGGCCTCGGCTCCGCTGTCCCGTTCTTCTTTGATATCCTTTACATCGACGGGACGTCGTTGTTGGATCAGCCGTACTCGGTGCGTACCAAACTGCTCGCCGAGGCGCACCGCCCGCCGCACATCATCACAGCGGACGCCCACGCGGCGAGAAGCTTCTTCGATGCCGCGATCGCCGCCGGCCAGGAAGGGCTCATGGCCAAAGGCCTCGAGTCCAAATACGAAGCAGGGCGGCGCGGGGGTGCGTGGTTCAAGATCAAGAAGGCGAACACGCTCGATCTCGTCGTCCTTGCCGCCGAGTGGGGCCACGGTCGCCGCCACGGCTGGCTGTCGAACTTGCACCTCGGCGCCCGCGATCCGAGCGGTGGGTTCGTGATGCTCGGCAAGACGTTCAAGGGAATGACGGACGAGCTGCTCGAGTGGCAAACGAAGCGGCTCCAGGAGATCGAGGTGCGCCGCGAAGGGCACATCGTCTACGTCCGGCCGGAGCTCGTCGTCGAGATCGCGTTCAACGGTCTGCAGGACAGCCCGCACTATCCCGGCGGACTGGCCCTGCGATTTGCCCGCGTGATTCGATATCGGGACGACAAGAACCCCGAAGACGCCGACACGATCGAGACCGTCAGGAAGCTACACCGCGAAGGTGCGCCGGACTCCGACGGCAAATAGCGGCCATGGCAGGACGCTCTTCAAACGCGGGAACCAGGCAGCATCGGTCCCCACGCGGTACCGAAGTGATGGCGAGCGGCTTTGTACGACGCGCAGCACCGTCTTGGCGACCGTGTCGGGCGCGATGCCGTGCTCCACGTGGCGGCCGAGTGCGGCCGTGGCGCGCTGGCGGACGCCGTCATAGGGGGCGAGCGGCGCGGCCGCGATCTGTGTGCTTCCGCCGATCGGCGTGTGCACGAAGCCCGGCTCGATCAGCGTGACGTGAATGCCGAGCGGCCGCAGCTCGTGCCACAGCGCCTCCGTGTAGCCCTCGAGCGCGAATTTGCTGGCGGTGTAGAACGCCCCGAACGGAATGGCCGTGATGCCGGCGAGGGATCCGATATTGATGATCTTTCCCGCCCCCGCCTTGCGCATCGCGGGAAGTACCGCTTTCACCATGCGAACCACGCCGAAGAAGTTGGTCTCCAACTGTGCTTTCGCTTCGTCGATACTCGTTTCCTCGGCGGCCCCCATCAACGAATATCCGGCATTATTGACCAACACATCGATTCGGCCAGTCTGGGAAAGCACATGTTGTACGCAGTTACGGACCGAATCGTCCGAGCGCACGTCCAGCGCGACCAGCGGCGCTTCAGGTTTTCGAGCGGTGCCGAAGACGTTGAAGCCGCGCTCGGCAAGCAGCCGCGCGGTCGCCTGACCGATGCCTGACGACGCGCCCGTGACTAAAACTGTCTGTGACATAGATTCTCCTGACTCTTATGTTCTTGTTCCTGCTGATTCTACTACAAGTCCCGCGCAGCCAGCACGGTTCCGTGACGCAGCGGGTCAGCAGCACGGATATCACCATTTCCTACAACCGCCCCGTCGCGCGCGGGCGCGAACTGTTCGGCACGCTGGTCCGCTGGGGGCGAATCTGGCACCCGGGCGCCGACTCGGCCACGACGATTTCGTTCAGCAAGAACGTCATCATCGACGGCCACGCACTCGCCGCGGGGCGCTATTCGCTGTGGACCATTCCCGACGCGCCACCCAAACCGTGGACCGTGATCTTCAATCGCGGCGTCGGCGGATGGCATACAAATTATCCTGGCGAGTCGCAGGACGCGCTGCGAGTCACGGTCACACCGGAGACGGGCACGCATGTCGAGACTCTCACTTATTACTTCCCTGTGGTGGATGCGGACTCGGCCGTATTGAGATTGCAGTGGGGAACGACAATCGTACCGATGAAGATCAAGGCTACGCAGTGACGCTTTGCGATGGTGCAGTGAGCCCCATCTCTTCCAGAAACATCGTCCCGCCCGCATCTCGTCCCGACCGCCGTTCGCAGCGGGTTAGAATCAGTCGGTCGCGCGCCCGCGTCATGCCGACGTAGAGCAGTCGCCGCGCCTCTTCGATTTCCTCAGTGATGTTGTTCGTCGCCGCCTGATAGCCCGGAATCTGATAGTCTTCGACGCCCACGATGTAGACGCGCGAGAACTCGAGGCCCTTGGTCGAGTGCAGCGTGAGGAGATTGACGCGGTCGGGCGCAGCCTCGTCGCCTTGGGACTTCGACAGCGCGACGCGCTCGAGCAAACGGTCGATGCTGTCTTCGAGGCTCGCCACGCCATCATCCATCAGCGCCCGCAACCGAGCCACTGCCGCGGGATATCTCTGCGCCGGATCCGGCTCGGCGCGCAGCTTCACCATCAGGGCCCGCCCGCCGAGTCGTTGAATGACCTCGTCCACGGTCGGCGCGGACGAGCCGCGGCGCTCCCGCTCCATCGCGTAGAACTCGAGCGCGTCGCTGTAGCGGCCCAGCGTGTGGTAGCGCGCGGTGTTGAAGAGGTTCGCGCGCTCGCCGGTCCGGGGTGTGTCCTCGAGGGCGAGCGCGAGCCCGAGATAGTCGAGCACATTTGCCAGCACTGCTTTCCGCGCCCGCACCGCCCGCTGCTTCTCCAACTCGCGGTACACGTGCGCCAACGTGACGGCGTCGTCGAGTGCATGGTGGGCTCGTCCGCAGTCGATCCCGAACCGATGGGCGAGGTCCGCCTGCGTCGCCCGATCGCGCGATAACGACCGCGCCAGGAGCAACGTGTCGTAGAATGCCAACTTCGTGACTGAGGTGTCGCCCGCCGCCAGCCGTTTCAGAACCGGGATGTCGAAGTGTTGGCCGTTATGGGCGATCAGCACGTCCGCGCCAACAAATGCGAGGAACTCGGGCAGGACGGCGGAGAAGAGGGGAGCGTCTTTGACGTCCGCATCCACGTACCCATGCAGCTTCGTCGCGCCCGAGGAGATCGGTCGGAACGGATTCACCATCGAGTGGAACCGCTCCACGATCTCGCCATTCACCACCCGCACGGCACCAATCTCCACGACACCGCACGTCGCGACGTCGTCGTCTGTTGTCTCGAAGTCGAACGTCACGTAACGCTCGAGCGCCGTGCCGATGTCCTTGGAGTTCCAGAGCTGGAGGGCTTTGAAGACGGTGAGGGCGTCTGCGTCGATGACGGTACCGGTTGGCGTGACAGGCAGTCTGCGATAGCCAGCAGCTGCCAGCATTCCCCCCAACGCAATCTCAACTCCACCCTTCGGCGCGAACGAAATGTCCTGGCCCCTCTCGATCTCGTCGGCCACGCGCCGCGCCTCCGGCAGCTCGGCCGGATCGGTCAGCTCGTCGTGCCGCTCCTCGAGCACGTTCTTGAATGGGCCAACGCTCTGCGAGAGAATCTCCTCGACGACGTCGTTCAATGTATGCCGAGACCGACCCAGACTTCTCAGGTTCTCTATTTGGAAAGTCAACCGCCAGAGCTTCTTGGTGTCGGGGTCGTGGCGCGGCCGGCGCTGGGCGAGCGCGCGCACCTGCACGAGGAAGTCACCCGAGCCGATCGCCGCCTCGACTTCCTGCAGGAAATGCTGCGACAGCACGCTCTGCGCAAACGCGTGCAGCGCGGCGGGGTCGTCGGGATTGCGCACCACGCGCAGTGCCGTCATGACGTAACCAATGATGGCGTCTTCCATGAGCGAGCGACCGCGCGCGAGCCGGCAGGGGATCCCAGCGCGCAACAGCCGGCCCTCGAGATACTCGCCGAGCTTGTGCTTGCGATACAGGATCGCGTAGTCGCCCCAGCCGTGGCCATCTGTCACCATATCCTCGAGGAGCCACGAGGCTTCCTCTTCTTCGTCGTGGAAGGAGTACGCGACGACCTCGTGCGGTGACTCCTTGTCGGCGGTGAGCTGCTTCTGGAAGAGCTGCGGATTCTGCGCCAGCACGCGCCGTGCCATTTGAAAGATCTGGCGCGAGCAGCGGCGGTTCTTGTCGAGGATGATCGGCTCGACGTCGTAATCCCGTTTGAACCGCACCAGCACATACGGATCCGCACCGGTCCAGGCGAAAATCGACTGCTCGTCATCGCCTACCGCGAAGAAACTCCCATGCGGTTCGGCGATCTTCTTCAGGAAGTCGTACTGGACCGCGTTCACATCCTGGAATTCGTCGACCAGCAGATAGTCCCAACGGTCCGCTATCAGGCCAGCCAGCGGCTCGGCCCTCGTGATCAATTCGTCGAAGTCCACCATGTTGCGGTGCGCGAGCCAGGCGCAGTACTCGCGGAAAAGCCGCGCCTCGTCGGGTTGCAGCTGGTAACCGTTGAGCCGATGCCGGCCGAAACGGTTGAGCATCCCGCCGCGCCGCTCCGTCGGCACCCGCAGCCGCCCGAGCACCACGCTCTGATAGACCTCGTCGGCGACGCCGAATCCCTTCTTGAGGCGCGCGGCCTCGGTGTGCTCGCGCAGCAACGCCAGGCACAGCGCGTGAATCGTCCCGCGCGTCACTGCCTCGGCCTTGTCCCCCAGCGTCTGCTTGAGTCTGCCGGCGATCTCTTCGGCGGCGCGATTGGTGAACGTGACGGCGCAGATGCGGTGCGGATCGAGCCCCGTGGCGATGAGATGCTCGATGCGGGCGATGAGGCAGTAGGTCTTGCCGGCACCCGGGCCGGCGACCACCAGAACCGGGCCCAAGGGCGCTTCGATCGCGCGACGCTGCTGGGGGAGGGGGGTGAAAGACACGAGCCTATCATATTACAATTCTGATCGGCGGGAGAGGCGTTGCCCAATCGGCCCTCCGCCGGAACTCTACCTTCCAACAATGGGAGCTTTCCGATGTCACAGTCTTCCGCAGTGCTCGTCATCGACATGGCGAACGATTTCGTCTATCCCGGCGGCACGATTGCCAACGCCGGCGGGTCCGAGTACCAACAGCGGGCGCAAGCGATCATTCCGCGGCTCGCCAAGCTGCTCGCCGCGGCGCGGGCGGCCGGCATGCAGGTGATTTACGCAACCGACGCGCACACGCCCAAGGACAAAGAGCTCCGCAAGTGGCCGCCGCACTCGATGGCTGGCTCGCACGAGGCGGAGATCGTGAGCGAGCTGGCGCCGCAGCCCGGCGACGACGCGTTCCAGCGGGGCTATGACCTCGTGTGGGTGATCGACGCGCTGCAGGCATTCACGGACGAAGCGCACAAGGCGGGGCTCGGCTACTTCGAGGCTTGGTATGCCACCGACCCCAAGAGTCAGCTGAAGACGGTGAACGAATTAGTAAAGGAGTGGAGTAAGACTCCGGTTCTCACCTGAAGAATACGAGCGACACCAGCACAAAGATCGGCAGCAGGATCCCAACGCTGTAAGCCATATAGCCGAAGAAGGATGGCATCTTCACGCCGCTTTCTTCGGCTATTGCTTTCACCATGAAGTTCGGCGCGTTGCCGATATAGGTGTTCGCGCCCATGAACACCGAGCCGGTCGAGATCGCCGCGAGCAGCTTCGCCGCCACCGGATCGAGCGCCAGTGCCCCGATGTAGGCGCCGTGCGGCGGGACGCCCTGCAATCCCGCGGCACTCGCCGCGAACGCGAGATACGTCGGTGCGTTATCGAGCACGCTGGAAAGTGTGCCCGACGCCCAGAAGAAGTGCCAGGGCTTTGATAATGCAAACTCTGGTCTCTGAGCCCATGCGTTGAGCATTTCCAGAACTGGAGTCATCGTCACGAAGATCGCCGCGAACAGCACAGCGACCTCGATGATCGGCGCGAAGGTGAAGACGTTCTTGGCCCGGCGCTCGCGCGAACCGGCGAAATAGCCGATAAGCGCCAGCAGGACGATCACGAGCTCGCCCGCTTCGAACAGGATGGAGACGATGATGCCCAGCAACACGAGGATCTCGACACCGCCGGTGATCCGCAGCGGCTCGTGCACCAGCACCTCCTCGCGCTGCTCCTTACTCAGCGCCCACCGGTCCCAGAGACTAAAGACGACGAGCAGCACGCCGTTCATCATGAGCCACTGCGGCCAGAGGCGCAGCGTCCAGTCAAACGGCACGCCTTTCAGGAAGCCGAGCAGTAGGGGCGGATCGCCGAGGGGGGTGAGCAGGCCGCCGCAGTTGGCGACTATAAAGATGAAGAAGATGACGATGTGGGCGACGCGCTTGCGGCGTTTGTTCGCCCGCAAGAGCGGCCGGATCAGCAGCACGGACGCGCCGGTGGTGCCGAGCAGGTTCGCGAGCACGGCGCCGATGCCGAGCATGCTGGTGTTGACGAGCGGCGTACCGGAGAGTGAGCCTTGAATGTGAATCCCGCCCGTAATCACAAAGAGCGCACCGATGACGACGATAAAACCGACGTACTCGAGGAACTTCTCGTGCAGCAAATCGGGAGCGTTGATGCCCAGATACACGAGGATCGGTGCGGACACGACCAGCGCCACGAGCGCTTTGTTGCGGTTGTGATGCCACCAGTGGGGTGCGACGAGCGGCGCGAGCGCGATCACGAGCAGCAGCGCCACGAACGGCAGGGCAGTGATGAGCGGCAGTTGGTGGCCGAGCATGAGTTGGCACCATGCTGGCGCTAGTCCTTGTGCTTACGCAAGGGCCGCGGTTCGTCGAGCTGCGGCCGGGCATGGTGATCACGCAATCGACCGTGGTCGCGCCCAAGACGTACCGGTTTCCCGGGGGGGGGCCGCCGATCACGATTCGCGGCGACAACATCACCGTCGATTTCCGCGGCGCGACGCTCGAGGGCAGCGATCCCGAGGCCGCCCCCGCCCCCGATCAAGCACGGGACACGGCCATTGTGATCGACGGCGGCAGCACCATCGTCGTTGCCAACGCGCATATCCACGGCTACAAAATCGGCATCCTGGCTCGCGGCACACATGGACTCGCGCTCCTCGGCAACGACGTGAGCCACAACTGGAAGCCTCGACTGTTCAGCCTGGTCGAGCACGAGAGCCTCGTCGACTGGCTTTCGTTTCACCACAACGAAAAAGACGAATGGCTCAGATTTGGGGCGGCGATCTATCTGCAAGACGTCAACCGCGCCGAACTGCGCAATAACATCGCGGTCGGTGGCATGAATGGGCTGATGCTCGTGCGATCCACTGGCGTGACGATTCGGGATAACAACTTCTCGTTCAACTCTGGGTTAGGCATTGGCCTGTATCGGTCTTCCGATGACACGATCGTCCACAATCGCCTCGACTACAACGTCCGCGGCTACAGCCATGGCCACTACACCCGCGGCCAGGACTCGGCGGACCTGCTGCTGTTCGAGCAGAGCTCGCGCAATTTCGTCGCCTATAACTCCATGACGCATGGCGGGGACGGGATTTTTCTCTGGGCGGGCCAGACGACGATGGACTCAGGGACGGGCGGCGCGAACGACAATCTCTTCTACGGCAACGACGTCAGCTACGCCACGGCGAACGGCGTCGAGGCCACGTTCAGCCGCAACGACATCATCGGCAATCGCGCCTGGGGCAGCGAGTACGGCGTGTGGGGCGGCTACAGCTACGGGACCCGCGTCGAGGCCAACGACCTTCACGGCAACCGCACCGGGATTGCCATCGAGCACGGCCAGGACAATACGATCGTCGGCAATCGCTTCGATCACGACTCGACGGCGATTCGTCTGTGGGCCGATACCATCGAGCCGTCCGATTGGGGCTATCCCAAGCATCACGACACCCGTAGCCGTGACTATCGGATATCGAACAACGAGTTCATCGGAAATCATACAATTCTGAACGTTCGCAACACGACCGGTTTGGACACGAACGCGTCCGTTGCACTGGCCGCGCCTTTACGCCTCGTTCCGCCTCTCTCGGTTCCGTCGTCTCCTCTGAGCCTCCGCGACCGATCGGCCATCGTCGTGGACGAGTGGGGGCCATATGATTGGCAGTCGCCCAAGCTGTGGCCCGTCGGGGATGCGCGTCTCGCCGCGCTCGGTCCGCGAGGCACGTGGCGTGTCGTGACGCAACGTGGTATCGCTACGCTCTCACGCACTTCGGGCCGGATCGGCGATACGCTCACCGTGACTCCGCATCCTGATTCTGTCGGCGACTGGCAGGTGACGCTCGAATCCGGAAGCACACAATTCTCCTACGAGCACTTCGAGCCGCGGATCGAGTGGAGCGTCCGGTTCTCATCTGACACAGTGCGGCGCCCTTTACCGAGACTCGACTTCATGTGGTACCGACCACCTCCAGCGTACAAGGATCTGCCTCGAGATCATTGGTCGCTGGAAGCGGCGGGTACCGTCATCCTGTCGCCGGGGACCTATTCGTTGAGGACCATCAGCGACGACGCCGTGCGCGTCTGGATCGACGGCACGCTCGCGATCGATGCGTGGACCCCGCACGAGTCGCAGGTCGACTACGCGCCCCTCTCGGCGGGCAAGCACGATCTGCGCGTCGAGTATCGACAGGTCGACGGGTGGGTCGAGCTGCGAGTGGACATCATTCGCGGCTCAGAACGGAGCGTTGGATCCCCAGGGCCACACTAGCGCTTCCCGTACTCGATCTCTCCCTGAAATACGACAATCGTATGCCAGTCTCCCGAGAGCGCCGACCACCACCGCAACCCGGCGTATCCCGCCTTGTGCAGCGCCGCCGCGACGCGCTGCGTTTTGGCGACGTCTCGGCTCGCGAGCATGTCCGGCTTGATGTCGTGTTTCACGAGCACGGCGGGATCACAGAGATCGGCGAGCTTGATTTTCCCCAGCTGGCATTCGACGAGCGCCAATGGCTGCCCGAACTCGATCAGGTCTTTGCGATCGAGCTGCTGGCCGCGGAAGCGCTGCAGCTTTTCCGCGACGGCGTGGACGGCGGTCTCGGCGAGATAGACGACCAGTTTGCCGGCAACGTCAAACCGGCCGGCGCCCTGATTGGGATGGATGTAGCTGGGAGAAAACGGTTCGCCGGGCTGCGCGGCGGGATCCCACGGAAAGACCCGCCACGGCCCCCCCATCAGGCGAAGGCGCC
>WNFC01006958.1_pt1 | contig 12441 bp, 8 predicted proteins | sample 5400541 | NCBI WGS metagenome assembly WNFC01 (sample SAMN13153342, study PRJNA577476) | soil metagenome | isolation source: 120 cm saprolite under Douglas fir tree site 2 hole 2 replicate 1 | place: USA:California | collected 2015-04-18
GTTCGCGATAGAGATTTCCATAGGTTTCAAAGGCATCTGCTCTGGCCGCTACCAGATTAAAAAGCTGGCAACGCTCTATCGCTTCATCGAGGTGCTGTTCGCAAGCAGCCAGATTACCGAGATAAAGGTAACAGTGGGCCATGTTCAGGTGGGCAGTAGCTTCCTGCGGCATCGGCGCCTGGTTGCCGTCCCGCAGCATACGGCGAAGCCAACGTAACGCCTCTCCGAAATCACCGCGGATCATTGCCGGTAAGCCGAGGTTGTGCGTGATCAAACGAAAGTACCGCTCATCGTTGGCGTCCTGAGCCAATTGAAGTGCGCTCCGAAATTCCAGCTCCGCTGCGGTCCATTCTCCCAATGCGACCAGGCATAGACCGCGGGTGTTGGCGCACTTCATTCGTACAGCCGACCGTTCGTCAGTAAGTTCCAGGGCCCGATCCAGATAAGTAAAGGCCAGCGAATAATCACCTTCGCGACGTGCAAGAGTGGCCATTGAATGAAGGGTCTCAGCTTCCCCTTCTCGATCGCCCCGTTGCTGAAGCAAAGAGGCCGCTCTTCGAAAGAGTGATTGTGCGGATTCGTATTCGCCCCTAAGCCTCGCTACTTCCGCTCGATAAGCCAGCGCCCGTGGGTGGGCTTCCATTACCGTAGCTGGAAGAGTGTCGGTCAAAGAGGCGAGAGAGCTCATTGCACCCGAAGAAATCCATTCGGCCCCCTTTTCCGCGACGACCTCGGCTGCTCGATCGAACTCTTCCGCGGCGAGAAGATGTCTGACGCCCTGCTCCCAGGAGCCGCGATTCAGGAAATATTCGGCATAGCCCTGTTGTTCCTGAGACACGCCGCTCCGGCCAATGTCGCTGCGCAAACGTCGTCGCAGAAAACTTTGGAACAACGGGTGCAGCCTATATTCCTCACCCCGGCCATCGCTGGCTACCGTTATGAAGACATTGCGCCGTACCAGATTGGGAAGGATTCGTGCGCAGTTCATACCCTTGAAAAGAACAGCGCAGGTGTCCAGCTCGATGCTGTCCAGCAAGGCGATTTTCAGAAGCAGTTGTTGAACTTCTTCCGATTCATCGGAAAACACTTCTTCGGCAAAGTAGTCGAAGATGTCCCGCTCCGATTGTCGTAAGACTTGAACCAGGTCTGTTGGACCGCCTTGCCCTTCGCGAGAGCTTGCCACCGTTTTTTGTGCAACCTGTCTAACGAGTTGCAACGCGGTAATCCAGCCGTGGGTCCGTTCACGATATTCCGCTAACTGTTGTGGAGTGAGTTCAAGGTCAAAAACTTTCCGAAATAGCTCTCGTGTCTCGTCATCCGTGAACAGCAAATCATTCCGGTCGATGATCGAGAATGGCGATTGAGTGCGCAGTCTGGCCAAAGCCAGCGGCGGGGTCTCCCTGGAAATCACGACGATGTGCAAGACATCGGGCAGGTAGGCCAACAAGCGGTCCAGTACGGCGTGTACGGGAGTTTCGGCGCCGAGGTGATGGTAGTCGTCCAAAACCAGAATAAGCTGTTGTTCAACGCGCTCCAATACCTCATTTAAGAGTACGTCGACTGCGCGCTCCGGATTTTGCGCCAACTCGGCTGAAGCTTCCTTCAGATAAGCGAACATGGCTTTGCCAAAATCGGGCACAACTTGCTGAATTCCAAATGTCAGATAACCAAGAAAGACAAAAGGGTCGGTATCCGTATGGTCCAATTGATACCAAACAAACTCCCTTTTGTGTGTACGCAGGAAATCGGCGACAAATGTGGTCTTGCCCGAGCCGGCATTGGCGGTTACAAGAGTAACGGGATGTGCAAGGTTCGTTAGTAGGCGCTCAGCCAGACGAGGTCGGGACAGCAATTCCGGGGTTGGGCGTGGAGGCAGTAACTTGGTACGTAAGAAAAAGGTTGGCTGTGTTCCTACGGACTGACTGTTTGCTTCGGCTGGCAAAGCATGCTGGGGTTTGCTCTGTCGGGTCTTCGGGGCCATTACCCTGTGCCTCGGGGTCCTGCGTTCGTTTGGTCGCAGGTTAACACAGTGAAACGCCTGCATTCCACCATGGCTTAATGTCTCCGTTGGACCGGGATCCTGGATGGCTTTTTCTTGAAGACTATTCATCCTGAGATGCTTGCAGCTTGTGGGTTACCCCAGCCCTGGCACGATTCCCCAGACCGACGGGCGCCGCGTTTGCGGATTCAGTTTCCAACTCATGCAGCGTGGCCGCCAGACTCGTTAACGCGGCAGCGCGCCCATGCGAGTGATCCAGAGCAATGCAGGCCTGTTCCCGTGACAGGTCGTAGCTTTCAAACAGGCTTATTGCTTCTTCTCTTGTAAAGGAAAGGGTTTCTTCATCAATAACTGAAAGCGTCTGCTTGGACCGCATGCGCCACAAAGGTGCTGGGGGTATCGTCCGGCTTGTAATCAGCAGATGGACATCCGACGGTAACAATGGAAGCAAACGGCCAAAAAAAGGCACAAGCCATTCAGCATCACAAACCAGATGCAAGTCCTCAATAACCACGAGAAGAGGCTTTTCTGCCTCTCTTTCGAGTTCGTAGACAAAAGCTTCCGCCACCAACGGCATCCGGTCCGGAGTAGCCCCCCATAGCAATGGCAAAATGGCACCGCCGCCAAATCCGGGTCGCTGTTTAGAAATACTGGCCATCAAGTACTGGAAAAAAATAAGAAGCTCACTATCAGGAGCATCAACTTTGTACCAGGCAACAGATCTATCGGAGTTCTCAGCAAAGTCTATTGCCAGACTCGTCTTGCCAGTACCCGCGCGCCCGCTCAGAATCGTGGAAGTGCAGGAAGACAAGCTCTGTTCAAGAATGGCCTGAAGCCGCGGTCTGGGAAGACAGGCCATTGGCGAGGGCATAGCGATTTTTTCCAGTATTAGCTCCATCTTACTCGTTCCCAAATCCTTTTCCGATTCCACCATGAACATAATTTTGTGTTTGAGGATTCCTGTATTGAGGACGTCTTCAGCCTAGGTTTCGTTCAATTAACTGGCAACAGGGGCGTTTTTCCGCATTTGTTGAAGCTTTGCCACGAGACCAGTTCTATTCGATTCCCCTTGAGGAATTCTTGAGGTTTTAAACACGGATGAGCAGACTGGGTAGTGATCGTAAGACCGGTATTAGTCTTTTTTCGGGTCGGGCTTTTCATCGTAGAAGAGAATGCTCAACACCAGGACAAGGCCCGCCGCGGCAGCCAGGAGGAAGAAGATCATTGCCAAACCAGGATAACCAAAGATCCGAAACGAAGTTTCAATGCGCATTAGCAACGCCGCTCCAACGATCAGCGCCGCTACCACAAGACCAAGGGTTATTCGGTTAGCCACCTTCTGCAAGCCGTCAAGAAGGACCTTTTCATCGATGGTGTCTACTTTTACTTCGAGCTCATTATTTCCTATAGCATCGAGGATTTTGTTAACGCGGGTTGGGAGTCTCTCCACAAAGTCCTTGATATCCACAACCCCGCTCAGCAAATTACTGGGTGCGATGCTCTTGATGATGTTGCGTTGAATAATCTCCGTGGCCCGCTCGCGAATCACAGCGTTTGGATCGAAGGTGGGCTCGAGGGTATAGACCACTCGATCCAGATTCAAAAGAGCCTTGGCAATCATGGTGAACTCTGGAGGCAGCCGGAACCAGCAGTCCGCGGAGATCTTGGTAATCTCAAGGGTCACCTGGCCCGCATTGAGATGAGTGAGACTCGCATCCGTGTGCTCCGCTACAAACTCCGCCACCCGCCGAACATATTCCGCCCGGTTAAAACCTGGCTTTGGCTCGCCCATCTTGATTGCAATTTCCGCAGCATCCTCGCCACGACCTTCACTTTCCGCCAGCAACAGCCGCAACAGATTGTCTTGAAAACCTCGTGTCACGTGGCCGACCATTCCCAGGTCGAGCAGTGCAATGCGATCGTCATCGGTGAGAAAGACGTTTCCAGGATGCGGGTCAGCGTGGAAAAGGCCATCGATCAAGATCTGTTTCAAATACGCCCGGAAAAGTTCCTCGGCAAGTCCAGCGCCGTCAATCTCGAGTAGCCGGAGTGGGCTAAGCATGGTGATCTTCTTACCGGGAATGTATTCCATGGTGAGGACTCGCGACGTCGTAAAGTCTTCAACGGGTTCAGGGACGACTATCCGCTCAAACTCGGCAAGGTTTTGGCCCAGCGAAAAGAGGTTGGTTGCCTCTATTTTGAAATCAAGCTCGCGCAAAATACTCTTGCGCAAATTGACTAGCATATTCTCGAACTCGTAACGCCGGCCTAGTTCAGTGTGCCCATCCAGAAACCGGGCAATCTCGTTTAGTGCCTCGAGATCGTCGACAATCTGCTCCCGGATATTCGGCCGCTGCACCTTTACCACGACCGCTCGCCCATCGCGCATGTAGGCGCGATGCACCTGGGCAAGTGAGGCGGCAGCCAGGGGTTCGGTTTCAAACTCGGCAAAGGCTTTTGAGATCCTAATCCCCAACTCGCTTGAGATGATGCGTTCGACTTCTTCGTACGATATCGGCTCTACGTGATCCTGCAGTCGCTCCAGAGCATCGAGATAGGGTTTGGGCAGAAGGTCGGCCCGAGTTGATAGTAACTGGCCCAACTTGATAAAGGTTGGGCCCAGCTTTTCCAAATCGGTTGCTAACTCTTCGGCTGAGGCACCGGTTGCTTGTGCAGTAATCTCATCAAGCTCAACACTGTCCTCAAGACCGGCCTGGCTGATCAAGTCTGAACGCCCATACTTGATCAGCAACATCGCGACGTCTTTATATCGTTTGAGACGCTCCGGCTTAAGCGAGACTCCCATTAGATTGCACCTTGCGGTCTGAAATCCGAAACCTTGCCACCAGGCCCTGCAGAGTTATTCTTCCGGCCAAATTTGTAGTTTTACTCTTTGTCAGGCTGGCGACGGAAATCTTACGGAACAGTCACGTAGCTTCGCGTTTCGCAAGCCATATAGGTTGGACCATCGGCGAAGCGTTCGACTATCTCTTCAATTCAAATAAGGAGAGACGCACAGGCTTGGATCAGGGCTGCAGTATTTTTTAAATGAAGAAACCTTCGCAGGTGCGCTCATTTGGGCGGGATGCTTGCCCGCGGGCTCGCCGCCGCATGATCAATAGCCGCGCGCAAAGCCTCTTCGCTCATCGTTCTGAGCATCACGCCATTGATGAAGATCGTTGGTGTACTATCAATCCCATAGATCTCGCCGTCTTGAATATCGTGCTTGACCTCGGCAGCATACGTCCCGGCATCAAGCTCGGCATCAAAGCGGGTCCGGTTCAATCCTACCTCCGTTGCATACTTCTTAAGGGACGGCACGTCGAGCGCATTCTGTCGTTTAAACAAGAGCGCCGTATATTCAAAAAACTTGCCTTGAGCATTTGCCGCATCTGCGGCTTCGGCTGCTTTACGTGCATTCGCGTGCTGCGACAAAGGAAAGTCGCGCACTACAAGTTTGACCTTGTTCCCGTAAGACTTGAGCACGTCTTCAAGTACTGGTTGCATCGCAGCACAAGCAGGACATTGAAAATCTGTGAACTCGACAATTGTAATGGGAGCGCTCGCATCGCCCCGCGAAGGATCGTCATCGACGCTTATTGCTTGCACCGGTTGCGGAGGTTCTGATATCAGCCAGCGAATATCAGCGTTCTTGCGAAGCCTCTCGGAAAAAACTTTCTCCAAACGCTGCTGTTCCTGATCCTGAAGGTAGGTTACTAACTGATTGTGCGCGGAATCGAGATCGCCGTTAATGCGCGCTCTGTTATCAGAATAGAATTTTGCAATCTCGGCTTCCGTGGGTGGGTGAATCTTCTCGCTGATCTCGCCACGGATGATGTCTTCAGGAGGCACATTGCGTTTATTTGCTTCGGCAAGTAGTAACAAATCGTCAACTAGTTGTTCGGCCCTTTTTTTCTCGATTTGGTAAGCACTGAGTCTCATGTTGTAGATGATTGGCTTGAGTCTTTCATTCAGTAATTCTGCTTGCACGGGACGACCAGCAACCGTAGCAACTACCACTCCGGGAGAGAGATTTGGGGTATTGATATCAGCACCCATCACCACCTGGTTTGTGGTCCCCAACCTCCGTACAAACTCATCGCTCAAACGAGTTTCCCGTTCACCGTGTAAAAACACTGCGACCTGGCGACTGGCCTCCGTGGCGTTTAGTCCCTCAAACTGGTCGCGGTTTTCCTCGAGGAATTTTTTTATCTCCGCGGCCGTAGGTTCCACTATTTTCTTCGTTACTTCCAAATCATACAGTTGCTGCGAAGTGGTGTGGCGTTTCTTAGCCTCTACTTCCAACAGAGTAGTATTGATCTGGAGTTCAAGGACCTTTTGACGTGCTTCACGGATCTTATCTTCAAGACTGTTCAACTGTTGGCGCAACGTAGGATCAAAATCGGCTGTCGTGAGCGTCTGTCCATTTACAGTTACGAGCGCCTTCGGCGGCGATGGCGCCCTCGTGCTTGCCGGGGTCGCTTTGGGCTTGGCGGCGGGCGGCGTAGATGGTTTCGGTATAGCTCGACTTGATGAAACCGGGCCAGCGGTTCTTCGCCTTGGGGTTTGGGCGAAGCACGTCATGGCGAAAAGCAGTAACACTGACGACAGGGGGATGGTTGTAAATCTCATAGAATGACTCACGAACTAAAGGGACTCTTTCAGGAAGCTGATGATAAGAGAACTGCTCTTAGAGGATAAATACGACAGTGGCGCTGCCTCTGTCAAAAGCAGCGCCACTAAGAGTCGGACAAGTTCTCGTGATTTTGAGGTCAGTGATAGCGAATAATACTTCGCCTGCGACGCTTCACCGGCGTTCTGATGGACAGTAGATCGCTGTGGCGGCCATTCAGGATAAAGGCCAGACCCTGGTGAGTTGTACCCAAAAGGCGGGCGGCACGGGTGACACTTCCCCCGGAAGCCTCAAGCGCCTGCCGGATCAGAGTACCTTCATACCGTCGCACCTCGGCTTCCAGCGAATAACTCCCTTCCAGATTCCCGACTTGTTCGTTCCCATTGACCGTCATCGACGACGCTGAAGGGGTCATGGATTTCGAGGGAGCATTGCCCTTCGCTTCATTTGTATCTACATCCGCGGCAGCAATGAGCCGGCGTGCGCATTCACCAAGACGAATCCCAATACGTCGATGCTGCGAGTTGGCAAGCAGGGATTCTGCCGTAGAGTAATAGCTCTTTAGATTATCGAGTGGAAGTTGAGTTCCTAACTCTTCGACGGTTGTCAGTGCGGCAATGCCTCCGCTGTCCGGATCACCTGCTACCTGGGCAACTTCGATTGCCCGTTTGAAAGTTATCTGGGCCTGGTCGTACCTTCCGAGTCTGGCGAGTGCTTTCCCACGTGTAGTTAGGGCTTCGGCCAACGCGGATTGCTCCCCACCGTCTTCGAAAACCTGAACCGCGGCCTTCGCAAAGCGCTCAGCCTCTGTCGCTCGTCCTTGAAACAGCAGTGTTTGCGCCCGTGTCTCGTCAACCCGCGCCACACCACCTTTGTCTTTCAAACTTTGATATAACAAGCGAGCGCGATCCAGATGTTGATGCGCTTCGGTGTACTTGCCCAAACTCGCGAAGAGGAACCCTTCATTGTTCTCCACGCCTGCCTGAAAACGTTTGTGGCCAACTTGTTCGTAGTGAAAACTGGCAGCAGTAAACTCTACCAGGGCTCGATCAATATAATCCTCACGGTTCTCAGAAAGACCTAGGTTCTTCAAGAGGGTGGCATATTCACTATGAAACTTGCCCTTGAGCGCGTAGTTTGAACTCGAGTCAAATAATGGTTCTGACTCCCGATGAATTCTGAGCGCCTCTTCAAGACGCGCTGCCGAACGCTCAACGAGCGCACTACTAAGGAGTGCCCGCAGTCGTTGTTCACTCTCAAGATCGCCGAGGGATTCCAGAGCATGCCGCAAGGTAACTCGAGCTTCGTCAAAAGCGCCCTCGCGCCAATAACAAGTCGCCAGATTGACGCGCGCCTCCGTGGCTTTTTCCGTTAATCCAAGAGTCTCAAATATGGTTGCACTCTCCGTGACCAGATCCTTGGCCACTTCCTGAGAACCGTGAATCTGATGGGCGCTGCCGATCCAACCGCTCAGCGTGCCGGCGCGCAACAAAAGCTCGGCCTTCGCCTCCTCAGGCAAGCCGTCCGTTCGCGGTCGTTCACCAACCCGTTGCCAGAGGCTCCCTAACGCTTCCCGGGCCAAATCAAAGTCACCCGTTTCCTCTAACTTCCCGGCAAGTTGGCACCGCGCGACGACCGTTTGGGTGATATTGCTATCGCTTAAGTCTTCAATTAAGACCTTCTGCAACTCCATAGAGAAACTCCATTTCTGATATTACGCAAGGAACCTTGCAGCCACCATGTAGAGCGGATATTATCCTCACCCAGCAAAATAGTCTAGCTGGTAACGCGACACTTACCCACATTGAGTAGTCAATCTAATTCCATCAGGAGCCAAAGATGAAATTCCCTAAAAACCTTTTAGCGGCCTCGTTTCTCGCATTCGCCATCGCCACAACGACATTAGCCGGTGATGTCGGCTTTCCGCCCGCTCCGCCACCGCCGCCCGCTAGTACTGTTCCTAATACTAGTACCGCTGCGCCAGTGCTGTTGACAGAGGCGTTGCTGGCTCTCATCTCGGTCTTCCAGTAGGGCCGGCCAAGTTTCGTTATCGTGCATAGCAGGCGTTGCCACAGCGCCGCAGGTGTTCTGTGTGCAGGACTCGCCGGACTGAGCCATGAAGCCAGGCTTGGGAGGGCGGTGACGTGCGCATCCTAACTCTATGCTGCCGGCGAAAGCAATAGAAAGGCCTGCTATTTAGAAACCGCGAATGACGGAGTCTTTCCAGGCGATTAGGCATCGGCCTCTTTGAATCTCAGGATTCTGGGATTGGTAACTCCTTAATCGGTTCGACCAATCGCCTGGCTGTCTCAAGCGTATCTATATCATTAACAGTCTTGTCAGGCCGCAACCGAAGAATTCTTGGAAAACGCAGAGCAAAGCCGCTCTTATGCCGGTTTGAAGGCTGGACTCGGTCAAAAGTCACTTCGATAACGATTTGTGGTTCCACCAGTCGAACTCGCCCATGCGCAAATTCACGAACGGTATGTTCTCGAAACCATTCCGTTAGTTCCGTCAGCTCGAGGTCAGTCAGGCCAGAATAAGCCTTGCCTATATTTAATAGCTCGTCGTCATCCACGCCCCGTCGCACAGCGAAGGTATAGTCGGACAGCAGGTTTTTTCGTTTTCCATGACCGACCTCCACAGCCGTAACTACGACGTCAAGCGTGGCAATCGCTCGCTTGAGTTTCAACCAGTCACGACCGCGCCTTCCGGGCTTGTACAGCGAAGCCGGACTTTTGATCATCAAGCCTTCGTTACCTCGCGCTCTCGCACCACTGAACTCATCATCCAGAGAAGCCGCCTCGTGAAACAGCTTGCCTTGAGATAAACGCAACGACCCCTTCCCAGGTACCAATTGCTCCAGTATTCTTCGCCGTTCAACGAGTGGCTGATTGATCAAAACTTGTCCAGCCGCGTACAAAAGATCATACGCGACCAGAATGACCGGAACTGCAGCCAACAGTTGATCGCCGACATTCTTACGGCCGAGTCTCTTCTGCAACTCACTAAAAGGGAGAATTGAGTCACCTTGAGCAGGCACTATTTCTCCATCGATGATGGCATCAGTTGCGAGCTTTCCGAGCGGCTCCGCTAACTCTGGAAAGCGGTGCGTGATCTCATCCATGGTCCGCGAGTAAATGGCCACTCTGCCGTCGCTCACATGGGCCTGAGCGCGAATGCCATCAAACTTATCTTCGACGAGAAACTCGGCGGGCATGGTGCGCGCGATGTCACCGAGATCCGCCGCCGGCGTTGCCAACATAAACTTGATGGGATGAAACAAGCGCATACTGACGTCACGCAAGTCCGCGCGTCTGGCGCGCACGGCCGTCTCGCCAATGTCACCCAACAACATGTTTGCATACGACACATCCGCCAGCGGCTGATCGAAAGCACGGGCTATCGCATCTTCAACCAGCCCTTCCTTCAAGCCGATACGCAAGTCTCCTGCGAGTAACTTCACAAGATACTTTGCCTCCGCCGCTGTCGCCTGACGCAACACCGTGGCGAGCAAACCAATCTTGTTCTTTGTTCCGCGCGTTTCGCTTAGCCGGTTAATGATCGATTCTGTTTCGGCAAGCGTTATGGTCGGAGGCTGATAGTTGCGCTTCGCTTCCTGGACGACTTCAGCAGCCGTTTCTCCTGCGTCTCCCAGTCTGACGTAGCGAGGGGCAAGATTTTCCAGACTAAACCCGGTGGCCTCGCAAAGAGCGGTGCTGATGATGCTCCCTCCGACGTTGGTCGTTCGGGAATCACTCGAGGCAAACTGATGTCCGGCAAAATACCGAGCCGCACGATTCAAGTCCGCATCGTCCAGGTCCCGGAAATAGTTTCCCAGTAACGCAGCTTTTGCCAGCTTTTTAGTGGTTGCGGCTACGGCGTCGGCCGTTTCGGAAAACTGCTGAAGCATCCCTGCTGTGACGGACACTTCACTAATTGCCTCTATCTGATTGTTCTCATCAATTGCCATAGGAACAGTAGGACGCTTTCTGAGAGCCTTTGGCTGTTTGTTGTACTGTCTTTCGAAGAAGATTTGCCTGAGATGGAAGCCGCTGTCAAGAAGCTGACTAAGTGCCCTGAGCTGACCGTAGTGTGCCAATTTCAGTTTTTCTCTGCGCGTTCTCAGCGGATCTCGGCGTCTTCTGCGGTGAATAATTTGTTCAAATACACTCACCGCCGAGACGCAGCGAACGCAGAGGTGGCGCAGAGAATTTCAAATTAGGACAGTACCGAGCTGACTGCTGCCTTCTGGTTTAGAGGATGACGCGTTACAATCGCTCTTCATCGGAAGTTTGATTTCAGACTACCATCTGACCCGAGTGAACAGGTTGAGAATCTAATTCGAATAGCAAGAGATTTTCAGGAGGATGAAATTCAGCGGTGTTTGCACTAATTCTTGATTCGTTGGGTAGTACAGAACTACTTTTCATTTTAGTGGTTGCGCTAATATTCTTCGGTCCTCGCAAGCTGCCTCAGCTCGCGCGCTCCATGGGAAAGAGCCTTGCTGAATTTCGCAAGGCGTCGGAAGACTTCAAGCGCACATGGGAACGAGAAGTGGCTCTCGAAACTAATCGGAGCGACTCTCCCGAAAACAGCATCCTGGGTGACGACTCTTTTCACACAAAGAATGACGGGCACGTTATCGATGTACCTCTGATTGAGCCCATACAACCCGAGCTGGTCGTACCTCGTCAGAATCCCAGCCCGCAGCATACAGAAGCGCCGCCAGCCACATCCGAGGCAGGCACGACAGGTTCTTCTGTGCGGCTGCGCAAGCGCGACTGGTTGTAAACTCAGATTAAAATGTCCGCACTTTTAAGAGCACTGTCGTCAAACAAGGGTGAAGAAGAAGAGCTTGGCGGTCAGATGTCCTTTCTGGAACATCTTGACGAACTGCGCCGGCGTCTCATTCGCTCGTTTATTTTCGTATTTGTCGCAACCTCTGTTTGCTGGTTCTTTTCGGATCGGATTTACAACTTTCTCGCTGTTCCAGTTGAACGCGCACTAGCCGAGGCCCAGCGGCGTCAGGTGCCAATAGCGGGACTGACAGGCAATGAAGCAATAGTTGGGATGAGCTCATTGAAAGAGAATGAGACGGGTCGTTACGTTTTTTCTGAGGAAACGAAACTGGGCACAAGCCTGATACCGGCAGGCGCTTCGGTGATGGCCCGTGTCTTCAAGGATAGTCAGGGCCAACTCGGTCTGTTCACAGATGAGGCACTGTACGCCGGCAATAACGTGATCCCAAAAGGCGTGCGCTTGCCGACCGACCTGGGTGCATCGCCGAAGACGTCCACCGGTATCAACGACAAACTTATCGTCACTACAGCACTCGAGCCTTTCGCGCTTTACATAAAGGTATCTCTTTATGCCGCAGTGTGTTTATCCGTTCCCTTCCTGCTTTGGCAAATTTGGGCTTTCGTCTCCCCCGGACTCTATCCGCACGAGCGAGGCTACGTCACCCCATTTATCGCACTCTCTTCGATTTCCTTTGTCGTGGGCGCTGCGTTTGCCTACTACGTGATTTTCCCACCGGCGGCGAAATACTTATTGGGACTAGGGCAAGACTTCCGGTTGCTGCTTAAGGCTGACGATTATTTCGACTTTATCATCATCGTCATGCTCGGTATGGGCGTCGTATTCCAGATGCCGGCGGTTACTTACGTACTGGCCCGCATCGGTTTAGTGACGGCGAGGTTATTGGTGCGCATTTGGAAAACGTCGCTTGTTGTTATTCTGATTGTTGCCGCGGTGATCTCACCGACAAACGATATCCCTAACATGCTGCTGTTTGCGGCGCCGATGC
>WNFC01013159.1_pt1 | contig 12439 bp, 8 predicted proteins | sample 5400541 | NCBI WGS metagenome assembly WNFC01 (sample SAMN13153342, study PRJNA577476) | soil metagenome | isolation source: 120 cm saprolite under Douglas fir tree site 2 hole 2 replicate 1 | place: USA:California | collected 2015-04-18
AGCCGGCGAGCAACAGCGCCATTCGCGCGACGTTGCGGTTGTCCTCGCCGGCCTGATTGGCGCACCCCAGAATGACGTCGTCGACTTCGGCGGGATCAAGGCCGGTGCGCTCGAGCAATGCGCGAATCGTCGTCGCGGCCAGTGTGTCGGGCCGCACGTCGGCGAGCGCGCCGCCATAGCGGCCGATAGGCGAGCGGACATAGCCAGCGATGACCGCGTCGCGCGGTCCCTCGTTCGAGGTCATAGGTCCATCTTAGGCCGACCCGGCGATCGATTCCTGGTATTCGGCCCGAATTTGCTCGCCACCGTTGCTCTGCCAGTCCTTGACGATCTGGTCGTAGTCGCTCAACGGGCGGCGGCCGACGACCAGGTCGACAATGCCGTCGTTCATCGCCTGGGTCAGCGTAAAGCCCTTGCTGAAGTTGGTCACTGAAACTTGCCCAAACGTCGGGTCAGAGACCGCCGAAGGCATCAACATATGCTCCGAGTCGTACATGACCCTGGCGTAGTTCGGCAGGTCAGGCGAGAAGAAGACGAACGGGTGCCCGACGACGTATTTCCATGGCACATAGTTCGCGTCAGTGTTCCCTTGAGGAGTGAGCGTCGGGTTGCCCTTGTCGTCGACGATGTAATCGGCCCCTTTGAGGCCGAAAGTCAGCAACTGGTCTTCCTGGCTGCCGAAAGGCGCGGCGAGCCAGTTCAGGATTCGCAGCATCTCGCGGGTGTGCTCGGGCGTGCCTTTCCTGATGGCGGTCGCCCACAGGTGGCCGCCGGTGACGAAGTGCTGCGTCCTGCCACCCTCGTGCGCGGGCCACAGCGGCAGCGGACGCACGTCAAAGGGCTGGGACGTCTGCAGCGCCTGGCGCCACGAATCCTGCCAGCCGTTGAACGGGTCGCGAAAGATAGCAAACTTGCCAATGGAGAACTGGGCGCGGGCGATCACGCCGCTGGCGTAGGTGGTCGAATTGGGATGGAACAAGCCTGACGCATACAGGTCACGAACGTAGCCGGTGGCTTCTTTGAATTCGGCCGTCTCGATGTCCTTGGTCAGCTTGCCACCCGCTTCCAGGCGCCAGCCGTTCGGTGCGCCGAAGCTCGAGCTGAAAGTCGGCACCATCATCACTGTGTCCTGAGCAGCGCCGATGCCATAAAACTCCTGCGCCGGCTTGGTGAGCGTTTGCAGGATGCGTTTGAAATCATCGGCGCTCTTGGGCACGTAGTCGGCGCCGATCTCCTTGTCCCAGACGCTGCTGTTCTTCACCAACATCTGACCGGGCAGATAGCGGTGAATGGGCACCATGTACAGCCGTCCCTGAAAGGCGCAGCCGCCATTCTTCCAGGCGGTGGTCGGGATAGCGGCCAGATTCGGGTAATCCTTGGCCGCGTCGCCCGCCAGGAACGGAGTCAAGTCGGCTGCCTTGGCTTGCAGGAACTGAGGTGTGCCGGCCGCGGCGGCCAGCGTACTCGCCGCGCCCGGGCGCGCATACATGTAGACCATGTCGGGCAGATCGTTGCCGGCCATGACCGTGCCGAGCTTGACCGGGTAGTCAGCCGACGTCACGATCTGGAACTTGACGTCGGCGTTGAGGGCCTTGTTGACCGCCTGCCAGGCTGGGTTCTGCTCATAGATCGTCGGCGGCGGGAACAGTTGAATCGACATGATGTTGATGGTGCCGCCGGTCCCGGGCGGCTCCGCGGCCATCGCTTTGACCGGATTGGCCGGATAGGTGCTGAACGCGTCGTCGTACATCGGGCCGCTGGCCGGGAAATCGGCTTTTGGACCGGTGGCGAATGGCACGTAGCCTGGATAGACCGCGCTCCCAGAGGCGGCGCTACTGGTCCCCACCGTGGCCGCCGGACGTGTCGGTGGGGGGAGCGACGGTGCACAGGCGGCTAAGAAGGGCACCGCCATCGCGCCCCCGGCGATGCCGCCCGCGACGCGCAAGAATCTGCGTCGGCTGAGCTCGCTATGGTCCTCTGGCGATCGTGGCTCGGGCGCGCTGTTCCCCATGCCGTAACCCCCCGAAAACCGAGCTTATCACGAGGGCAGATGAATTCCCGTCATGACCGGCTCAACGTGGACTGTCATCCTGAGCGTGCATGCAGGCAAACCTCGTGGCGGTGGCCGCGGACAATCAACCGAACCTACAAGCGACGAATGAATACGCCGAGCTCAAACGACAGATCCTGGCGCTCGGGCTAATGAAGCGACAGCCTGGCTACTACGCCGCCAAATTCGCGATCACCGGCGGACTGCTGGCAATCGGTCTCTACGCCCTGGCTTACAGCGGAAGTGACGCCTGGATCCGGCTGGCAGAGGCCGCTTTCCTCGCGTTCGTGTTCGTCCAGATTGGCTTGCTGGCTCACGACCTCTCACATCAGCAGATCGTCGGCGCCGGTCGCTGGAACGTGACGGCCGGCCTGATCCTGGGCAATCTGCTGATGGGCGTCAGCCGCGCCTGGTGGCGTGACAATCACGATACCCACCACGCCCATCCCAACGACCTGGCGCACGACCCCAACGTCAACATCATCTTTCTCGGGTGCACGGCGGAGCAGGCGCTGAGTCGGCCGCGTTGGGTGCAGTGGGTCATCCGCCACCAGGTGGCGCTGATCGTGCCGATCTTTTGCCTCGAGTTCTTCAGCATGCACTACCAGAGCATCGTGTACGCGTTCCACGGCAAACGCGGGACTGTGCGCGGCGAACATGTGGTCTTGCTCGTGCACTATGCGTTGTACGGGACATTGCTGTATGTCACGCTCGGGATCGGCGGCGGACTCATCTTCGCCCTGGTGCATCACCTCCTGACCGGGCTCTACATGGCCAGTATTTTCGCCCCCAATCACAAGGGCATGCCGCTCGCCGAACCGACGGCGGGGCCGCCCGACTTTTTGCGCCAGCAGATACTCACCGCGCGCAACGTTCGCGGCCCGCTGGTCGACCTGATCTACGGTGGGCTCAATTACCAGATCGAGCATCATCTGTTTCCGACGATGCCCAGAAACAACTTGAGCCGAGCTCAGCCACACATACACGCCTTCTGCGCGGCGCGCGGCATCAGCTACACCGAAACCGGCGTAGTCCGATCATGGCGTGAGATCCTCGGCCACTACACCGAGGTCAGCCGCGCCATGGCCCCCAGCGCCTCCCGCCGCGGCCCCGGATCACCATTGAACAGAGTGCGACCCGAGACCACGTAGCCGGCGACTGGCGAGCACTGACCTCTCGCCATGCATCGTGCCGCAAGGCGCGCCGCCGCCGCTGCGCGGCTCCCTTGCGACTGCCAGAAGAAATCAAAAGGAACTTTTCGGCGGTCTTTGTTCTGGGTGGCCCAATCGCGGTCGTACGCGACAAGTTTGACGGAGTCTAACGTGGGGGCGCCGGCGGCGGGCGGGACATCTTTGCGGACCGACAGACGGTTGGACAGGCTGACGTTCAATTGGCCGGCCTCTTTGGTCAGCACCCAGTCGACGAACGCTTTGGCGGCGGTGGTGTTCGGGCCGCCTTTGACGATGCTGATGGCGCCGACTTCGTTGGCCGTGTCGGACGGTGCTTTGAATTCGATCGGCTGACCTTTGCTGGCCGCCGTCAGGATGTCGTGGCCCCAGTTCGGACCCATCAAGAACTGGCCCTGGCCAACCAGCTCGATGCCCTGCGGCGACGTCCCAACGTACTGGCCAATATTGGCGTGCAGCTTCTTCATGTAGTCCATGGCCTTGGCTTCATCCTTGTTGAAGCGAAAGACCTGCGTCGCCAGGAAAATGTAGCCGCCGCCGGTCTTGACCGGATCAGGAAAGTCGAGCTTGCCCTTCAGGTCGGGATTGAGCAGGTCGTCCCAGGTTGACGGCGTGGCCACGCTGCCCATCTCCTTGGCCCAGCGGTCCTTGTTGATGGCCAGGCCAAAGATGCCGATGTACCAGCCCGTCCAGAAGCCGTCGGCGTCCTTGAACTTCGGATCGACATCGGTCGCGTTGGGCGATTTGTAGGCTTCGCGCAGGCCTTGTTTGCCCAGCGGATCGTGGAACTCGGCCGAGCCGCCGATGAAGATGTCCGCTTTGGGGCTGGCCTTCTCGGTCGTAATGCGGGTTTGCAGCTCGCCCGCGGCAGCCAGCGGCAGCACGTCGACCTGGACCGATGGGTACGACTTCTTGAAGGCGTCGACGAAGGCGTTGTTGGTCGACTCGTTGAGCGCCGAATAGACGCTGAGCTTGCCGGTGACGCCACCCCCTGCCGCGGGCGCGCAAGCCGCCGCGACGAGACCGAGACTCGCCAGGATCGCGATCAGCTGGATCGGTAAGAGACGCATGGAATCCTTAGATCCCCCTTGTGGGGACTCAGCGTAACGCGAATGTCAGCCGCGTCGCAGCCCCCAGGCGATAACCGTTAAGACGACGAGCAAGCTGACCGCCGACACCACTGCACCGATCAGGTGCGACAGCGGCTCGAAGCGAAATTCGATCTCGTGCACGCCCGGCTCGATCGCCACCGCGCGAAACAGGGCATTGGCAATGAGTACCTTCGTGGGCTGGCCGTCGATGCGCGCTGTCCAGCCGCGGTGGTAGAAGTCGTCGAGCACGAGGTAGCTCGCCACGTCGGCGGTGGCCGTCACCCGAACAACGTTTGGCCCCAGGTCCTGGACCGTGGTCGCGGCGACCGCGGATTGTGTGCCGCTTGGTTCCGACGGCGTGCTCGGGTCGCCTTCGACGAGCAGCATCGTGTGCAGGTTGACGTCCGGGCTGGCGACCAGCTGAGTGGCAGTGAGCCCGGCGTGGCGCGCCGGCGAAAAAGCCTGCGCGCGCGGGAGCACGAAGGCCCGCGGCAGGGCAGCTGAGTTTTTCAGGACGGTGTCGTTGACTCGGGTGATGCCGTCGCGATTGCCCAGATCCAGTGAGTGTGCGACGCCGTTCGCATCGACCAGGGCGATGCCGTGAATCTCCACGAGGACTTGCGGATCTGTTGAGGTGATCGTGATTGTCCGTGGAGAAGCTGAGACCGGCAGATCGGCGCGATACAGGTGCGCGATGTACGCCTCGCCTTCGGGCGTCGCCTCTTCGAAGTCCAGCGCGACGGGAACCCGGGTGTGCCGCACCAACCCGACCAGGCTCGGGCGGTCGTAGGCGCGCTCTGAGAGCTCGACCCCCGCGCGAAGCGGAATGCTTTCGCCCGCGCCGAGCGAAATGGTGGCAACGGTTTCGCCCTGTGCCGCCTGGAACCCATAGCTCAACGTGCCGATCAGGCGGATTCCAGACACAGAGCCGATGGCCGAGGGAACGTTGAATACAGCCGCAGGCGCGCCGCCGAAGCCGGCCGCCAGCGGGTGCTCGGCTCGAAAGCGAACGCCGCCGACCTCGCGAGCGTCAGGCGGAACGATGGGCTCGAGCACCAAAGGCGCGCTCCACAGATCAAACAGCCCCGGCTGCGCGCTCGTCGCGGCGTCCAATTCGACATGCCGCTGCGAAGGCAGCGAGCTATACCCCTGCACGGTATCGACCCCGCTGGCCAGCAACTGGTTCGGCTCGAGTGCGGGCAAGTCGGTCGCATCGTGGAGCAGCACGCGGTCGCCGGGCGCAAGCCCCGCGGGGAGCGTCGGAACCAGGCTGGCCAATGGCGCGCGCGGATGAAAATCCGCGGCGAAGACCAGCAGGTCGACTGCCAGCAATCCGACAAACAGGCCCTGGCCGAGGACGGTCCGCGCGTGCCCCAGTGCGACCCAGCCTACAAAGCACAGGCACGTCAACCCGACCAGCACCAGTGACCAGGCTGTCTTCGGATTGCCGAAATCGAGCGAGCTCTGCAGTCCGTCGACGACCAGTTGCGCGTCGATTGGATACTGTGCCCGCGCCGAAAGGTAGCCTGATTCGACAAAAGCGCGCGCCCGCGCCGGATCGCCCAACAGGAACGTGCGCCAGGTTGGCAAAAGCGCCAGGAGCGCGGCGAGCAGCGCCACGCTCGGCACGCCGCCGACCAGCGCCACCACAACCCGCAGCCGCCGCTGGCTGAGCGCTTGCAGGCCGAACGCCGCCAGGCAGGCGCACGCGAACACGACCAGGTAGGTGAACCGCCCCGGCGCCCGAAGAAAAGAAAAACCAGGCACCGACCACAAGAGCTGGTGCACGTTGAAGAACGGCGCGTCGTTGGCCATCGCGATAAACAGTGAGAGCGCCGCCAGGAGAACGAAATACAGCAGCTCGGCCCGTCGCCCAAAGACGATGCCGACGACGACCAACGCCAGCGTCGGAATACCGATGTAGAGCTCGGTTTCCCACTGCTGCCACAGCGACCACCAGGTCGTCGCGTCGGGGAGGCGGAAGAAGAACGGGAACAGGACCGTGGGCAGATTCTGGGCCGCGAGGCCGAAGGCACTGGCGAACTCGTAGTCCACGCCGCCGCGCCGGGACGAGACGAGCGCCCACTCGCCGAGGGGCAGCCACTGCACGGCGGCCAACGCCAGTCCGCCGATGACGATCGAGGCGCCGCTGATCAGCGGCACGTACGCGTTGCGCGTTGGGCGTTCGGCGTTGCGCGACGGCACCAGCGCCCGGAACAACACATACGCGCCGAGCGCCAGCGCCAACATGAGGACCGGCTGGGGATGCACACCGAGCGCAGCTTGGGCGAACGCCAACGCCCCCAGACCTGTCCAGACCAGCAGTGAGCGGGGCACACGGAACAGCGCTCGTTCGGCGCAGACGAGCACGGCTGGCAGCCACACTGCCGACCGGACGACGTTCTCGTGGTGCATCTGGGCAGTCACGAAGCTGCCGAAGGCGAACACAAGTGCGCCGCCAAGAGCGGGTAGCGGCTCGAGGCGCAGGGTCCTCAGGTACAGATGGGCGAACAGACCGGCCAGGAACGCATGCAGCACCCGCAGCCAGACCATCGCGACGGGCGCCGGCAACAGGTACAGCAACGCCACCTGGGGCAGATAAGCCAGCCCAAGCTCCCCGTCAGCAAAGATCGGATACCCGGTGAAGATGCCCGTGAGCCATAGCGGGTAGGTACCGGCCTGGAGCTGCTGCGCGACCCAGTGCGCCAACGGGTAATAGAACAGCCGCGTGTCCAGCTCGTAAAACGCCGGTCCGCCGAAAAGGCCATCACGATGCAGGATGACGGCGCACGCGGCGATGGCCACGATCGACAACAGATCGCCGCTGATGGAGCGGGTAACGCGCCGTGCGTTGCGCGTCAGCCGCGTCGGCGCAACAGCTAGCGACGAGCTCACGCGGCGCGGGCGACCGCCAGCAGTGACAGTCCGAATGGCAAGGACACACCGCGCGAGATGAGCTGCGCCTCCACCGCGACAGTGCTCTCGAGGAGCGCGTTGATCGGCACGGGTGGCTGCCATAGGTCGGGCTCCGCCGCTGCCGAGTGGTGCCCGTTGGTGCGTTCGAAAAGACGTTTGGCGACAGCTGGCAGAAAGAGCACCGTATTGGCCCAGCTCAACTGCTCGACGACAAAACCAGCGTCCGCAAGCTTGTCGCTGACCTCATCGCGTGAGTAGCGGTGCCGCGTATGGACCAGTCGATCGTGCTCGCCGCGCAGCCAGTCGTGCGCGGGCACGCGCAGGAGGAACACGCCGCGCGGCTTGAGGACCCGCCGAATCTCTCTGAGCGCCGCGGCGTCGCTGGCCACACCCAGGTGGTAGACGACTTCGAAGCTCGTGGCCGCGTCGAATGTGGCGGCACCAAAGGGCAGACCTTCTATGGAGGCGCGGGCAAGACCAGTCAGGCCGCGGCCGCGAGCTGGCTCGAGTGCTTCCCAGGCCAGGTCGACGCCGACGACCTTCCCGAAACGACGCAGCTCGATGGTGGTGCCGCCGGTGCCGCAGCCCGCGTCCAGAATGCGTAGCCCCGGGCGACCCCCAAGGGCACTTTCCAGCACGGCCAGGGCCACCCGGCGCATGCCCGCGTACCACCAGTGGCGCTCCTCACGGCGCGCCATGATCGCATATTGCTCACGCTTCATAGGTCTGCATGGTCTGGCAGACGTAATCCACGTCGTCGTTCGACAACTCAGGGTAAATCGGCAGACTCAGAATCTCGCCAGCCAACTGCTCGGTCATGGGCAACGAGCCTGGACCGTCACCGTATTCGGCGTAGGGTGCCTGGAGATGGACCGGCCGTGGGTAGTGTACGTCGGTCGCAATGCCGTGCTCGGCCAGGTAGACCTTCAGCGCGTCGCGTTCAGGCGTGCGCACGACGAACAGGTGGAAGACACCGTCTTCAGGCGGGAGTTGGACGACGTGGTGCAGATGCGATCGGTACCGCGCGGCCAGGCGTCGGCGCGCAGCGTTCCAATCATCCAGGTGAGGCAGCTTGGCCGAGAGCAGCGCCGCCTGGAGCTCATCCAAACGTGAGACCGTGCTGTGCAGCTCGCTCGTGTAGCGCGTCCGCCAGCCGTACATGCGCAGCAGGCGGGCCTGGTCGGCGACGCGCGGATCGGCGGTCAGGAGCGCGCCCGCGTCGCCTAGCGCGCCCAGATTCTTGGTCGGATAGAAGCTGAAGGCGGCGGCATCGCCGAATGTGCCGACCACGCGCCCAGCGGAACGGGCGCCATGCGCCTGAGCGCAATCCTCGAGCACCTTCAGCCCATGCGCCCGGGCTCGGTCGACGATCGCATCCATCGGGGCCGCGTGGCCGTACAGGTGGACCACCACGACGGCGCGGCTGCGGGACGTCACCCGCCGATCGATTTCCGCGGGGTCGAGCGCGTGGGTGTTCGGATCTACGTCGCAGAAAACGGGTCGCGCGCCCGTGGCAACCAGCGCCGCCACCGGTGGCACGCCGGCGTTCGCCACGATCAGCACCTCATCGCCTGGCTGGATGCCGAGCGCCAGCAGACCGATCCGGAGCGCGTCGGTGCCCGAGGAAACACCAATCGTCTGCAGATCTGAACCGTGGTACGCCGCGAACTGCTGCTCGAATGCCTTCAGCTCAGGACCCATGAGGAACCAGCCGCTATCCAGCACGCGCTGAAGCGCCGCGTCCAGGTCAGCGCGGATCGCGTGCACACCCGGGCCGAGCACATTGAACGGAACCTGTCGAGACTGCTGCGTGGTCATGCGAGCGCGGACTCCGGCGTCGCCCAGTACTGGGCGCGGTGGGCACGGTAGAACTCGACCGTCCGCGTCAGACCTTCGCGCAACTCGACCCTGGGCTGCCACTTCAGGACCCGCCGCAGCTTGCGGTCGTCGACATAGATGGAGCCGATGTCGATGGCCTTTCGCTCGGGCGGAAACGGCTGCAAGCGGAAGCTGCCCGTCTCAGCAATCTCGATGAGCAGCTCAGTCACCTCGCGCAAGCTGATCGGTTCGATCGCCCCCACGTTGAAGACCTGTCCGTTCGCGGCGTCACTCGCGCCAGCCTTCAAGAACGCGTCGACCACGTCGTCAACATAGGTGAAATCGCGCAGCTGCGCGCCATCGCCGAAAACGGTGATCTCCTCGCCGTCCAGCGCCTGCCGAATCAGCCAGCCAATCGCGGTCTGACGATTGTTCTTGACCAGCATCCGCGGACCATACGTATTGGTCAGCCGCAACACACTGGTGTGGATGCCGTACACATTGTTGTAGAGCACGTGATAGCGCTCACCAGCGAGCTTGTTGATGCCGTTGACGTCAACCGGATTGGGCGGCTGGCGCTCATCAACCGGCAGCTGCTCCTCGGGAACGCGGCCGTAGATCTGGCGTGTGCTGGCAAAGAGGACCTTCGCTTCAGGGGCGTTGTGGCGGCAGGCTTCGAGGAGGGCCAGCTGGCTGCGGCAGTTGATCTCAAGGTCGGTAAACGGGTCCTGCATCGAATCGATGTGGCTGACCTGGCCGGCCAGGTTGAAAATGACTGACTGGCCGCGGACCAGGCGTTGCATGGCCAGCACGTCGCGCACGTCGACCGTGCGCACCGACAGCCGCGGATGATCTTGAACGGGCTCCACGTTGAAGGGGTTTGCGCCCGTTTCGGGGATCAGGCTGTCGACCACAAGCACCGAGGCCCCGAGCTCGAGCAAGCGCATCGCCAGGTTCGACCCGATGAAACCCAGCCCGCCGGTCACCAGCGTGCGTTTCCCCTCGTAGAAAGGGGTCATGTCGCCACGCGCGGCGGTGTGGCCGGCCCCGCCAATTCGGGCCGGCGCCATACCTTCAGTTTGAGCCACAACCGAGTCAGCTCTACGAGTGTGCGTGCCACCCGCGGAAAGTTGAAAAACTGACTCTGACCAGCCACCCGAAAATAATGATGCACGGGCGCCTCGACCACTCGGAAACCGCCCTGTTCAACGCGTGTCATCATCTCGACGGTGATCGAGCCACTGTTGCTCTGTAACGGAAAACTCTCGAGGACGTGCCGTCGGAAGAGACGGAAATCGCAGTCCACGTCGCGCAGGTGTAGCCCGAACCACCATTTGACGAAGTGGTGGTAGACGCGCCCGATGATTTTGCGGTGCAGGGGATCATGGCGTTCGAGCTTCCAGCCCTGGACGACATCCACGTCCGGACCGAGGCGGCGGTACAGGTCAGCGAGTTCGGCGGGGTCGTACTGCCCATCGCCATCGGTGTAAAAGATAAGGTCTTTGGTCGCCACGGCGAACATGCTGCGCAGGTTGCCGCCATAGCCGCGATTAACCGCATGATGCACGACGCGCAGATGCGGGTAAATAGTGCAGAGCTCGTCTAGAATCGCCGCCGAACTGTCCGTGCTGGCGTCGTTGGCGACGATGATCTCGTAGTCGTCGGTCAACTCGCGCAGCGTGCGATCGGCGGTAATAACGACACTGGCAATCGTGCCCGAGTCGTTGTAGCAGGGGAAAAAAGCGGTGATCGACGGTCGTGCCGAACCTGGCTGCTCCGTCATCTATGCCGCTCGCGGCCAGGCCACTGCTGCCGCCAGCGCTGCGACACCCAAGGGCTGCCCCGTGACGCGCTCCACCAGCTCCGGCCAGGCGTAGCGCGCGCCAGGCATGAACAGCTCATGCTTGATAAAGTCGCCTGACTTCGGCCGTCCCTGCCACCAACCGCCCAGGTCGGCATCCATTTTACGCGTCAGTTGAGCCGCGAACAATCTACCGAGCAAGTATTTTTGATAGTAGACCGGGGCAGTCGCGACGTGGACTTTGGTGGCCCAGTCGGGTGCCGTGCGACCCGTCGGTCGCGGGATGAGCTGGTAACGCTCCTCGAGATCCCACCACAACCCATTCAAGTCCTGGTCTGGATCGGCGTAGAAGTGTCGTTCGAAGTGGACGATGGTCAGGCACCAGCGCACGAACGCCAGGAGTGAGGCGGTCTCCTGGGCCACCAACCGTGGCGCAAGTTGATGAGCCTGTGCTTCAGGTAGGCCAACCATGCTAGTGAGCCAGGCTGGGCTGGTTGCGGGCTGCTCGCAAAACATGGCGAAGCCTTCGTTGAGGAAGCCCTGCGGATCATCGCGCAGGTCGTATGGCAGCTCGCTGCGATCGATGCCGTCCTGGTAGATCGTGTGGCCGAGCTCGTGCAGCAGAGTGCCCATCCAGCGCGCGTTGGGCTCGACGTTGAGGAAGGTCCGCACGTCTCCTTCGCGGTCGATGTCGACCGCATAGGCGTGCTGGTTCTTGCCCGGGCGTGGATACAGGTCGCTGCGCGCCAGAATGGCGTCGATATTGCGGAAGCCGAGTTGGCGGTAGGTCTCGGCCGCCAACCCGACAACGTCCAGATTGGCATAGAGCGGGTCGGCCGGTGGGGCGAAGACCTCAGGGGTTTCCTGGAAGAAGGGATCGCCGTAGTGCCACGGGCGCAGGTCGCCGACATCGACGTTGAAACGCTGGGCGAGATGGCGGTCCAGGTCGGACTTCATCCTCTGGAACGGCTGACGAGTTGCGGCGTCCACCTGCTCGAGCGTCTCGACGAGCTGGTCGGGATCGAGTTCGTCAAGCAGGAGTTGGGCGTGCCAATAATCAGGGAATCCGACTGTCCGCGCCGCCTCGTTGCGCAGACGGGTGATCTCGCGCAGGTCGTCGGCCACGACGGGGCCGATCTGTTTGCGCGCCTCCCAGGCGGCGCGCACCCGGGCGTTGTCGGTCGCGAGGCGCAACACGTCCTCGAGCTCGTTGTCGGTCGCGGAATGACCGTCGAACTGGGCGCGGAAGATGCTGTACGTCTCCTGGATCCGCGCTTCGGCGCTCGTGATGCGATCGAGGATGTCGACCGGCGCTTGCTTGGACCGATAGGCCAACCGCAAACGGTCGAGCCGGCGGCGGGTGAGCGGATCCAGATCGGGCGCAGCGCCCATGCGCACCAGGCGTTGATAGGCCGCGGGCCGCGAGTAGTGGCGATTGACCGCGCGGTCGGCGGACTCCATCCGTTTGTAGTCACGCGGTCTTCCCGAGAGCGAGGCTGTCCACCAGGCCAGGCTCGCGCGAGTCAGAACGCGGCGCGCCCAGGTCTCTTCTTGAACCAGAAACTGGCCGGCCCGA
>WNFC01006963.1_pt1 | contig 12438 bp, 13 predicted proteins | sample 5400541 | NCBI WGS metagenome assembly WNFC01 (sample SAMN13153342, study PRJNA577476) | soil metagenome | isolation source: 120 cm saprolite under Douglas fir tree site 2 hole 2 replicate 1 | place: USA:California | collected 2015-04-18
CTCGGGGCCCGGACGCCGGAGGAGACGGCGGTCGCGATCGCCGCCGAGCTGATCCAGCTCCGATGGGGCGGGTCAGGCAAGCCGCTGACTTCAACCGAGGGGCGTATCCATCACGACTGACAGCACCGGGCACCCTGAGCTGCACTCAGGCCGGGTGGCGGGACTTCTGCTGGCTGCCGGGCAGGGAAGCAGGCTGGGGCGGCCCAAGGCGCTGGTGGAGATCGGCGGCCTGAGCCTGGCCGAGCGGGGCGTCGGGCTGCTGCGGGACGGGGGAGCGGACCCGGTCGTCGTGGTGACCGGCGCGGCGCCGCTGAGTCTGCCCGGCGTCATCACCGCGCACAATCCCGACTGGCAGACCGGGATGGGATCCTCGCTGCGGGAGGGCCTCCAGACCCTGCCGTCTGACCGCGACGCTGTGATTATCGCGCTTGTCGATCAGCCGCTGATCGGCCCGGAAGCCGTGCGGCGGCTGATCACGGCATTCCTCGCCGGTGCCGAGGTAGCGGTCGCCTGCTATCAGGGCCGCCCGCGCAATCCGGTGCTGATCGGCCGGGCGCGCTGGGCCGATGCGGTGGCCGCTGCGCAAGGGGATGCGGGCGCCCGCAGTTTCCTGCGTGCCCGCCCGGAGCTCGTGACGATGGTGGAATGCGGCGACGTGGGGCGCCCTGACGACCTTGATACGCCGGACGACCTGCGCAGGATCGCCGCTCTCGTTGGCCGGGACGCGGCGGTGGCCGGCCGGGACTGAGTCCGATCCTGGCTGTAGTCAGGGCTCGAAGACCCGGATTCCCCAGGTGTGCGTCACGCTGTCGGCCGGCGCGAGCGTCAGCAGGCCGTCGCCGCTGACAAACGCGTTGGCCGGGCACGTCATCGGCTCGAAGGCCAGGGCCTTACGGCGCAGGCCTGGCGCGAGCGCATCGCCGGTGAAGACCTGAAGCCAGTTATAGCCTGGCCCCGCCCACAGCCCGAGCCGCATGCTCCCGCTGGCGAGCCTCGCCCAGGCCAGCCCTGACTCATCCCTGCTCAGCCCCGTCAGCGCATGATCAAGTTTGGTATCACCGATTGGCAGGGACGTCCGGAAGTCAAAGGGTGTGCCCGCGACGTCCTGGGCCGGTCCCGACGGTATGCCGCGGTCGTCGGTCGGCAGCCAGCGCGAGGCGGGGATCTGGAGCTCGCAATCGTCTATGACTGGCCCACCGGCGGTGAGGTACGGATGCGAGCCCGTCCCGTACGGCGCCGGCCGGGAACCCGCGTTGCAGGAGGAGATGGTGACGCGCAATCCCGACGCTGGCTCCAGCCGGTAGCTGACCGACAGCTCAAGGCAGAACGGGTAGCCTGGCCGGCCGTACAGGACATGAGACAGCGTGATCTGGCTGGCAGCGCCGTCGGCATCAGCAGCCTCGCCACGGGCCAGCGGGGCGGCCGGTTCCCAGTTCGCCCAGCGGGTCAGTCCGTGGATGGCATTGCCGCGCGCTGGCTCACTCAGATCGAGCTGGTAGCTCGCGCCCCCGAATTCGTACTTGCCGCCGTCGATCCGGTTTGGCCACGGCAGCAGTAGCTGGCCAGCGCCGGCGGGCGGCAGCTCGTCGGGCTGGTACCCGGTGATCAGCCGCCTGCCCCGGTAGGTGAGCTCGCGCAGGCCTGCGCCAAGCTCGGTGACCGAGGCCTGATAGTCACCGGCGCGGATGTGGTGCTGTGCCCCCGTCAGCGGCCTTGGCGCAGCCGCCTGGGCGACGGACCGAGGGCGCTCGGGCGGCTGGTCCGCGGCGGGTACGGCGGACCTGGCTGACTCGGCAGGCTTGGTCATTGGTTCATCATCGCGGCATGGCCCTCGGACGTGGCTATCGGGGCGGCCGCACCGGGCGGTCTATGGCCTTGGTACCAGCATGCCGGTCCTCACGGCGTCGGCGACAAGCACGCCGAACAGGTAGAAATACGCCGATTCCTCGTCGCCGAAGACCCGTACCTCGTGCCTGGCGCCCGCGAGTGAGTTGAAGACCTCGAATCCCTCGGCCGTCCTGACCAGGCACATCGCGCCATCGACATCCTCGTTAATGGCGTAGGCGCCCGGTGGGATGGCGGCCTGGGCAGCCAGTTCCGAGAAGATCCGCTGGGTCGGAAGCCGCCGCCGCGCGGCCCGCCGCAGCCGCGGAGCCTGTTCCGTCGGGGCGGCGGTTTGACTGCTAGCTGCCGCCCGCGCCGTCGGCCCGTCGGCGACAGGCACCGCCGCGATGTTCGCCGCCGGTACCGACCCGTGGCCGTCTAGCAGTGATTGGGGGACCGCAGGCCGCGAAGAACTCCGCGCCTCGCTCACAGCCAGGCCTGGCACCCCGGAGGCGGCCGGCGCACCCTGGGCGGCGGCGGTCACGGCAACGAGCGGACGCTCCGCAAGTCCCTGGCTCAAGCCAGGCGACGCCGCGGAGTCGGGCAGCATCCCGGCTGCGCTGGCCTGGCCTTCCTGCAACGCGCCGTTGACCGGCGCGGCGTCGCCGGCCGGCGCAGGCAGCGGCACGCCATGAACGGGAGCTATCGGGTGTGGCGTCCATGATGGCGCCGCGGTCGTCGTGTCGGCCCCGTGCGTCGCGGCACTTGACGGCTCAGACAGGCCAGCCGCGCGCAAAGCCTCAGCTTCCAGCGGAAGCGGCGGTTCATCCCCGACGGGTACCCGTGCGAGCCCGTCAGAGATGGGCAGCGGGCTGAGCGATGCCGGCCGCGGATCCCAGCCGCTGCCAGCAGCCTGCGGCGTGAGCGGCAGCCGCTGCTCGACGATCTCGGTCACCTCCTGGCGTTGGGTAATCAGCTCGAAGACACCTCGGTCGACTTCCCAGTAGCCGAGCCGCTCGGCTAGGTACGCGTCGTGGCCCAGGTACGTGATATGCAGGCGGTCGGTGAGATCATCGAGTACGACGCAGCGCTCACCACGGAACATGCCGACCGGCCGCGACTCGTACAGCGACTGGACGTCGGCCCGGCTAACCCGCTTCCGCCAGTGTCCGGTCGCTGGCTCGAAACGGAGTTCCTCGGGCGGCGGGCACGCGGCGAACAACACTACCCCGGTCTCGTCAGGCCCGATGCCAGCCTCGTATGGCGCTCCCTGGAAGGTAGCAAGCAGCCGATATCGCATCTCGTTCAGACCCCCTCGGCTGGCCGCAGCCAGACCTGCCCGTCGTACCGTGCGATGAAGTCCTCCTGACCCGGGGCGATCCGGTAGATCTGTGCTCCGACCGGAATCGGCATCAGGTCCACGAAAAACTCCGGGATGGGCCGGCTAGGCCACGACGTGTAGCCCGTGCCGGTGAACGGCGGTTTGCCGGTCCAGTCGCCACCGCGCTCGGCTGAATACGGGATGTGATACACCTCGAGGGTCGCGGAGGTCCACCGCAGCATATACAGCTCGGTCAGGTCAGGACGGAACTCAGAGCCCTCGTAGCCGAGGTCAAGTGCGGTGTAAAAATCAGCTGGGTCAGCGAACGAGGTATCAGCGGCGCGGTAAACGAATCCGGCGATGACTGCGCGCCGGCCCGTGAGGTAGGGCTCGACAAGCCGGGGCGGGATCGGCTTCTGCATCAGCGTCCCCGTCTCGATCGCTGGCAGTTCCTGAGAAATATTCCGCACGCGCTCCCCTGTGATCTGACTGATGCTTCAATGAAACTCTCAAAACGCAAGTTACGTGCCCCACTTGCGCAGAGAACTACAAGTGCATCGGGCGCCAGATTACTAGTGCCTGATCAGTCCGGGTCGCCACGACTGGCGCAGGATGCCACATTGCGCCCGGCAGCCGCGTTGCGAGGAGTGCCAAAGGACCCTGCAGAATGCGCCGTTGGCCCCGAACTACAGTGGGGCTGTGCTTAGGATCAGCGGCCCCGACCCGTCGTTTCGTGACGACGACGGCTCGGCGGACCGTGGCGTCACTGAGGCACTGCAGGCATTCGCCGCAAGCCGGGGAAGCGAGCGGGCGGCGCTGACGGCGCTCGCGTCCAGCCGGCTACTGGTCCCGGTGGTTGCCGTGCTGGCGGAGCGGAGCGGGCCGGCGGAGCAGGCGGCGGAGATGGCCATGCCAACGCTGATCGGGCTCGACGGCCGCCGCGCGATACCCGCGTTCACCAGCCTGGACTCGATGCGCGGCTGGCGAGCCGACGCCCGCCCGGTTGCCGCGGCCGCTGACCGAGTCTGGCAGGCCGCTGCTGCGGATTGCTGCGCGGTCATCATCGACGTGGCCGGGCCTGTCCCGCTCGCGGTCGAGGGTGCCAGGCTGGGGGCACTTGCCCAGGGCCAGCCGGTCCCGGCTCCGTGCACCGATTCCGACGTGCATGAGATCGTGACCGACGTGCTCGCCGGCCAGCTGGCGGTCGCCGCATTCGAGCTGCGGCCTGGCGGCCCAGAGCACGATCTGGTGATCGCACTGACCCTGTCCAGCCAGAGCGCAGGGCACGACGTCGCCGATCTCGCCGCCGGACTCGGGAACGCGGTGATGGCGCGTCTCGGCGGCCGGCTGCGGCGCGGCATCGCGATCTTCCTCGGCGGCGCTGCTGGCCCGGGGGAGCGACCCCCCGGAACCCCCCGCGCTGGCGCGCCAGCGTGATCGCGGGCCGGTCGCCGGTCATGGCAAGATCGACTGCATGCTGCGCTGGCTAACCGCGGGGGAGTCCCATGGCCGGGCGCTGGTGGCCATTTGCGAGGGCATGCCGGCCGGAGTCGAGGTCACAACGGCCGACGTGGCCGCGGCGCTGGCCCGCAGGCGCGCGGGCTACGGCCGGGGCGCCCGGATGAAGTTCGAGCAGGACGAGGTGGAGATCACCGCCGGCGTCCGGCACGGGCGCACGCTCGGCGGACCGGTCGCGATCACGGTGGCGAACTCGGAGTGGCTCAAATGGGAAGCCGTCATGTCGCCCGACCCGGTGCCCGCGGCCGAGCTGGCCGGGCTGGCCAGAAACGATCCGCTCACCAGGCCGCGTCCCGGTCATGCCGACCTTGCCGGGATGCAGAAGTACGGCCACGACGACGCCAGGCCAGTGCTTGAACGAGCCAGCGCCAGGGAAACCGCAGCCAGGGTGGCTATCGGCGAGGTAGCCAGGAGGTTTCTGACGCAGGCACTGGGCGTTGAGGTCCTCAGCCACGTCGTCGCGCTCGGCGGGATCAGCGTCGAGGCACGCACGCTGCCGCGACCCGGTGACGAGGAGACGGTGGACGCCGATCCTGTGCGCTGCCTGGACGCCGCGGCGAGCGCGGCGATGGTCGCCGAGATCGACGCGGCCCGCAAGGACGGTGACACGCTCGGCGGCGTGATCGAGGTCGTCGTCCACGGCCTGCCTCCGGGCCTGGGAAGCCACGTGCACGCCGACCGCAGGCTTGACGCCAGGCTGGCCGGGGCCATGATGAGCATCCACGCGATCAAGGGGGTGGAGATCGGCGACGGCTTCGCGTCGGCCGCCAGACGCGGCTCGCAGGCGCACGACGAGATCGAGCCAGGGCCTAGCGGCGTGCGCAGGCTGACTAACCGCGCGGGGGGGATCGAGGGCGGGATGAGCACCGGGAACCCGATCAGGGTGCGGGCGGCGATGAAGCCGATCTCGACTGTGCCTCGCGCGCTGTCCACGGTCGACGTGCGCACGGGCGAGCTTGCGAAGGCCATTAACCAGCGCAGCGATGTGACCGCGGTTCCCGCCGCTGGCGTCGTCGCAGAGGCCATGGCCGCGCTGGTGATCGCCGACGCCGCGCTGGAGAAGTTCGGCGGCGACAGCGTCACCGAGACCCGCAGGAACGTCGCCGGCTACCTCGAGTCCCTGGTGATCCGATGAGCACGCCGCAGTCAGTCCCGGCAGCCGCCAGGCGGGCGGCGAGCGCAGCCGCACCGGTCGCAATCCTGATCGGCCCGCCAGGGTCAGGCAAGACCACCGTCGGTGCGCTGCTGGCGGCCCGGCTCGGCGTCGGCTTCACCGACACCGACGCGGACGTAGCGGCGGCCGCGGGCAAGCCGGTCAGCGACATCTTCGTCGAGGACGGCGAGCCCGCGTTCAGGGAACTGGAGCGGGCCGCGGTCGCGCAAGCCATCGACCGATCTACCGGGGTGATCGCCGTGGGGGGCGGCGCGGTGCTCGATCCGCGGACCCAGGCCGGGCTCGCGGGGCACGCTGTCGTCTACCTGGAGACCGGCTTCGCCGCTGCGGCCAAGCGGGTCGGGCTCAGCCAGGCCAGGCCGCTGCTGATCGGCAACCCCCGCGCGACCCTGAAGATCCTGCTCGACCAGCGGATCCCGGTGTACCAGCGGCTCGCGACGATCACTGTCGGCACCGATGACCGCCAACCAGCGGACATCGCCGCCGACATCGCAGCGCAGCTGGCCGGATCATGACCGCGACGAGGATCCCGGTCGGCGGTGAGCGGCCCTACGACGTCGTGGTGGGCCGCGGCATCACCGCGTCCGAGCTCCCGGCGCTGGTCGGCGACCGGGCCGCAGTGGTCGTCCTGATCTACGCGGAGGGTCTCGAGGCGCTGGCCGGCCGGGCCTGCGAGGCGCTGGCGGACGCCGGATTTGTCGTCCGGCCCGAGCCGGTTCCGGCCGGCGAGCAGGCGAAGGACATCGGCGTGGCAACGGCACTATGGTCGCGGCTGGCAGCGCACCGGGTGTCCCGTTCCGACGCGATAATCGGGCTGGGCGGCGGCGCGGTCACCGATCTGGCCGGGTTCGTCGCAGCGACGTGGCTGCGCGGGGTGCGCGTCGTGCTCGTGCCGACCACGCTGCTCGCGATCGTGGACGCGGCGATCGGCGGCAAGACAGCGATCAACATCGCGGCCGGCAAGAACCTGGTCGGAGCGTTCCATCCGCCGGCCGGAGTGCTGGCCGACCTGGAGACGCTGACGAGCTTGCCTGCCCGCGAATACGTCAGCGGGATGGCAGAGGTGATCAAGGCCGGGTTCATCGCCGACCCGGCGATACTCGACCTGATCGAGCAGGACCCCGCGGCAGCGGCGGTGCCTGGCGGGCCGCACGAGCGCGACCTCGTTACGCGCGCCATCCGGATGAAGGCCGCCGTAGTCGCCGCCGACCTGCGGGAAGCCGGGCAGCGGGAGATGCTGAACTACGGCCATACGCTGGGCCACGCGATCGAGCGTGCCGAGCACTACGCAATTCCGCATGGCGAAGCGGTCGCGGTCGGCATGATGTTCGCCGCCGCCGTGGGCAGGCTGGCTGGCCGGCTCGACGAGCCTACTGCGACGCGGCACGGCGAGGTCCTGGCTGCCGTCGGCCTGCCGACGAGGTACGGCGGCGGCTCTTGGCCGCTGCTGCGGGAAGCGATGGCGGTCGACAAGAAAACGCGCGGCCAGCACCTGCGGCTCGTGGTACTGGACGGGCTGGCCAGGCCCGGCATCCTGACCGACCCGCCTGAGGACCTGCTCGCCCGCGCCTACACGGAGGTCTGACATGCGGACGGTCCTCGTTCTCAACGGGCCGAACCTGGCCAGGCTCGGGTCGCGGGAGCCAGAGGTCTACGGCACCGCGACGCTGGAGGACCTGCGGGCGGCGTGCGCTGCCACGGCGGCCGACCTCGGGCTGAGCATCGACTTCCGGCAAACCGACGATGAGTCGGAACTAATCGCATGGGTGCATGAGGCAGCGGACGGGCAGCTGCCGATCGTGCTGAACCCGGCCGCATTCACCCATTACTCCTACGCGCTGCGCGATGCGCTCGCGATGCGAACGGCGCCGCTGGTCGAGGTGCACATCTCCAATCCGGCGGCACGGGAGGAGTTCCGCCATATGTCAGTCGTGGCGGGAGTCGCCGACGGGACGATCGCCGGTTTCGGGTTCGGCTCCTACCAGCTGGCCCTCCGCGCGATCGCCGGCCTGCTGGCTGGTGACGGCTGACAAGCCGCCAGCTACGATGCCGTTGTCCGGTCACGGCGTCCACTGGAGATTTTGTTGCGCATCGGAATGTCACTGAACTATGCGGGTGGCTTTGCGGAGACGGTCGCGGAGCTCGCCGACTACGAGAAGGCCGGCCTGGACATAGTCTTCGTGCCCGAGGCGTACAGCTACGACGCCGTCAGCCAGCTCGGGTACGTCGCCGCCAGGACCGAGCGGCTTCAGCTCGCCTCAGGGATCATGCAGCTCTACACGAGGACCCCGACGCTCATCGCGATGACGGCCGCCGGCCTCGATTACGTGTCGGGCGGCCGGTTCAACCTCGGCATCGGCGTCTCGGGACCGCAGGTGATCGAAGGCTGGCACGGCGTGCCATACGACGCGCCGATCGGCCGGACCCGCGAGACCATCGAGATCTGCCGGGCCGTGTGGCGCAGGGAGCGCCTGGTGCACGACGGCAAGCACTACCAGATCCCGCTGCCGGCCGGCCGGGGCACCGGACTCGGGAAGGCGCTCAAGCTGATCAACCACCCGGTGCGGGACCGGATCCCGATCATCTTGGCGGCGGTCGGGCCGAAGAACACGGCGATGGCCGCCGAGCTGGCCGAGGGCTGGCAGCCGATCTTCTACTACCCTGAGAAGGCGGCCGGCATCTGGGGAGCAGCGCTGGCGGCCGGTCAGGCCAAGCGGGATCCATCGCTGCCGGCGCTCGACATCATCGCCCAGGCCAGCTTGGCGATTGGCGATGACGTATCTGACCTGGTCGAATTCGGCCGCCCTGTGCTCGCTTTGTATATCGGCGGGATGGGGGCACGCGGGCAGAACTTCTACACCAAGCTGGCCTCGGACTACGGGTACCCGGACGAAGCGATCGCGATTCAGGACGCTTACCTGGCCGGCCGCAAGGACGAGGCGGCCGCGCTCGTGCCACGATCACTGCTCGAGGGAATCTCGATCATCGGCCCGAAGTCGCATGTCGCCGAGAGGATCGCGGCGCTGAAAGAGGCGGGCGTCACGACCCTCAACATCCAGCCGATGGCGTCTACTCATACGGACCGGGTGCGGCTGGTCGAGCAGATCAAAGAGATGGCCAACTGACTGGTGTCGATTCGCGGCAGCGCCGTTCGATCACCTTCGGGAAGCGCTACCGGTTGCCGAGCGTGATTTCATCGCGCGCCGGATGGCGGATCTCACCCCTGGCTGAGCCCTAGGTACAGTCGAACCATGCCTGCCGAACGCGCGGGGCGCGCCGACAGCACTGACGATGTGCGAATCGTGGTGCTCGGCGCCGGGTTCGCCGGGCTTAACGCGCTCGACGAGCTCGCCAAGCTGGCCAGGGGCAGGCGCACCGAGCCACCCGCACCGCGGCTGCGGCTCACGCTGGTCGATCGCAACTCCTACAGCACGTTCCAGCCGCTGCTCTACCAGGTGGCGACGGCGGGGCTGACCTCGGCCGACGTCGCCTACCCGGCCTGGACCGCGGTCCGTAAGGCGGGATCAGGATTCCGCAAGGGCGAGGTGACCGGTCTTGACACGGACGCGCGGCAGGTGCTGCTCGCCGACGGATCGGTACTCGGCTACGACTACCTGATCCTGGCGACGGGCGTCAGCGCGGCTTTCTTCGGCGTGCCAGGGGCGGCCGAGCATGCCTTGAGCTTGTACACCAGGCGCGACGCCATCGCCCTGCGCGATCACCTCATGGCCGAGCTCGAGCGGCGGAGCCTGACCGGCGAGGCGGGGGACCTCGCGATCACCGTGGTCGGAGGCGGCGCGACCGGGGTCGAGCTGGCCGGAACTCTCGCTGAACTACGGAACATCGCGCTGCCCGCCTCCTTCCCGCAGATAGACCCCGACCGATTCCAGATCAGGCTGATCGAGATGGGTCCGGCACTGCTTGCTCCGTTCGCCGAGCCGCTGCGGGAGTACGCGCGGGCCGAACTGCTCGCCCGGGGCGTGGAGGTCATGCTCCGCACCAAGATCAGTCAGGTGGCTCCACGCGAGGTGGTGATCGACCGAGACGAGCATCATGCGGCGCCTGACGCACTGGCGAGCGATATCACTGTCTGGGCCGCCGGGGTAGCGGCGCCCGAGTGGGTCGGCAAGCTCGGTCTGCCGACAGGCCGCGCCGGCCGGATCCGCACCGGTCCTGACCTGCGGGTCGTCGGCCAGGACCGGATTTTCGCGGTCGGAGACATCGCGATCATCGACGGCGACCCGCAGCCGCAGCTCGCTCAGCCTGCCATCCAGCACGGGCGGCATGCGGCGATCCAGATCAGGCGCCTGCTGGCCGGGCAGCCCACCCAGCCGTTCCGCTACAGGGACAAGGGCATCATGGCCACGATCGGGCACCGATCGGCCGTAGTCGAGCTGCCTGGCCGGGTCCGCGCTAAGGGCACGCTGGCCTGGCTGGCCTGGCTGGGGCTGCACCTAATAGAGCTGCTGGGCGGCAGGAACAGGATCTCGGCCATGGTCAACCTGTCCTGGCGGTACCTGACCTGGAGCCGAGGCGGCGGCGTGATCATCGGCGACGACCCAGTGCGCGGCGCCTGAGCCCGCGCTCGGGTTTGCCCTTGGGTTAGCCCGTGCGAGCCCAGGGTTAGCCCGTGCCAGCCTGGTGGATCCCGGGATCGACCCGCTGGCCCAAGGCATCTAAGGTGCGGATATGCCGCAGATGCATACCGCTCGGCGGGACCGAGCCGCTGCCGCTGCCGTGAGCCTCGGGGCCGACGCAGTCCTGATCACCAGCGGTGTCAACGTCCGCTACCTGACCGGCCTAGTTAGTTCCAATGCCGCCTTGCTGCTGCCGGTCCAGGGTCCGGCGGTGCTCGGCACCGATTCCAGGTACGCCGGCACCGCCGAGCGGGAGTGCCAGGACATCGAGCTCGTGATCGAGCGGGAAGTCGAGTCCGCGCTCGTCAGGCGGGCACTTGCCGACGGGCTGCGCACCATCGCCTTCGAGGACCAGGCGATGACCGTGCGCAGCTACCGCGAGGTTTCCGGCGGCGAGCCGGGGGTCGGGAGCCAGCGGCGGCCCGAGCTTGTGCCGCTGGGAAGCGCGATAGACGAGTTGCGGATGGTCAAGGATGAGGCCGAGATCGGCTTGATCGCGCGGGCGTGCACGATCACCGCCGAGGCGTTCTCCGCGGTGCTTGACCGGCTATTTCCCGGCGTGACCGAGCGGGAGTACGCACTGGCGCTGGAACGGGCAATGGTAGACCTCGGTGCGGAGGCCCCGGCATTCGACAGCATCGTGGCATCGGGCCCGCACGGGGCGATCCCGCATCATGTTCCAGGCGACCGGGAATTCGCGATCGGGGACCTGGTGACAATTGACTGCGGGGCCAGGTTCGGCGGCTACCACGCGGATATGACCAGGACGGTGGCGCTCGGCAAGCCGGCGGCCTGGCAGCGGGAGATCTACCAGATTGTCGCTGATGCGCAGGCCGCCGGAATCGCGGCAGCATGCGCTGGCGCCGATGTGAAGGAGGTCGATGCCGCTGCGCGTGAACTGATCGCGGCGACCGGACATGGCGAGCATTTCGTGCACGGGCTCGGTCACGGGGTCGGGCTTCTGATCCACGAGGCACCGATCATCTCCTCAGGGCGGGCCGGTACACTACAGGACCGGGTTCCGATCACCATCGAGCCCGGCATTTACCTGGCTGGCGCGGGCGGCGTCCGCATTGAGGACACGCTCGTTGTCCGCGCAGGAGCCGGGGCGGCGGGATCGGCTCAGCCGCTCACCACGATCACCAGGGAACTGCTCGTCCTCTAGGCACGTGCCGCACCGGCCGGATGCCAGGAAGCGGCGGTCCCGCCCGCATGCAGGAGAAGCAACACACGTGGCCACCACGAACGACCTCAAGAACGGCATGACCCTCAGCATCGACGGCCAGCTCTGGAATGTCGTTGAGTTCCAGCACGTCAAGCCAGGCAAAGGCGGCGCGTTCGTCCGCACCAAGCTGAAGAATGTCCTGAGCGGCAAGGTCGTCGACCGGACATTCAACGCCGGGGTCAAGGTCGACGTCGCGAACGTGGACAAACGCGAGATGCAGTACCTGTATCGCGAAGGTGACGAGTTCGTCTTCATGGACACGCAGGATTACGACCAGCCGCGCGTCCCCGCCGTGACCGTCGGCGGCGCTGCCGGCTATCTGCTCGAGGGACAGGCTGTAACGGTCGCCTTTAACGAAGGGTCTGCGCTGTATCTCGAGCTGCCGGCCGCGGTGGAGCTGACCGTCAGCCAGACCGATCCTGGCCTGCAGGGAGACAGGTCGACGGGCGGAACGAAGCCGGCGATGCTGGAGACCGGCGCACAGATCCAGGTGCCGCTGTTCATCACCACTGGCGAAAAGATCAGAGTCGACACCCGCACCGGCGACTATCTCGGCCGGGCGTGAGGATGCCGGAGTTGGCCCGGCCAGCCGCCAGGGCTGAGGGCGCCGGTCCGCCTGCGGCAACCGGGAGCGGCAATGGCAGCGCGCAGTAAGGCACGCAAGCGTGCGCTTGACATCTTGTTCGAGGCTGAGATGAGGGGTGAGTCGCCGCTGACCGTCCTCGAGGCAAGGACCATC
>WNFC01015437.1_pt1 | contig 12438 bp, 9 predicted proteins | sample 5400541 | NCBI WGS metagenome assembly WNFC01 (sample SAMN13153342, study PRJNA577476) | soil metagenome | isolation source: 120 cm saprolite under Douglas fir tree site 2 hole 2 replicate 1 | place: USA:California | collected 2015-04-18
GGCGAGAGCGGGATGGTGTTGGTCACCACCAGCTGCTCGATGGCGGACTCGCTGATGCGCTTGATCGCCGGGCCGCTCAGGATGGGGTGCACGGCGTAGGCGAGCACCCGCTTGGCGCCGCAGTCGAGCAGCAATTTGGCGCCCTGCGTGAGTGTACCGGCAGTATCCACCATGTCGTCGAGCAGCACGCCGATCTTGCCCCGGACGTCGCCGATCAGGCTCACCACCTCGGCCACGTTGGGCTTGCTGCGCCGCTTGTCGACGATGGCCAGCGTGGTGCCGAGCCGCTTCGCGTACGCTCGCGCGCGCTCGACCCCTCCGGCGTCGGGGCTGACGATGACCACGTCCTCCGGGTTGGGGAACGCCTTGCGCATGTGCTCGACCAGCACGGGCGAGGCGTAGAGGTGGTCGGAGGGCATGTCGAAGAAGCCCTGGATCTGCCCGGCGTGCAGGTCCATGGAGACGAACCGGTCGGCGCCGGCGCTGGTGATGAGGTCGGCCACCAGGCGCGCGGTGATCGGCGTGCGGGGGGCGACCTTCCGGTCCTGGCGGGCGTAACCGTAATAGGGCACCACCGCGGTGATCGACGAGGCGCTGGCGCGGCGGGCGGCGTCGATCAGGATGAGCAGCTCCATCAGGTGGTCGTTCACCGGCGTGGACGTGCTCTGCATGAGGAACACGTCCCGGCCGCGCACGTTCTCGCCGATCTCGGCCTGGATCTCGCCGTCGGAGAAGCGGGTCAGCGAGGACTTGCCCAAGGGTTGGTTCAGGTAGTCGCAGACTTCGCGGGCGAGCGGGACGTTCGAATTTCCGGAGAGGACCACGAAGTCGGAGCCGTTGCCCGGGGGCTTCGTGTGCATGGCGGCCTTCTAGCACACTCACCGCCCCTAGGGCGGTGGTGCGCTTGAAGGCGCAGTCCGGCCGCCGCCAGGGCGGCGGTGCGCTTGAAGACGCAGTCCGGCCGCCGCATCTCAGGCGGCGGCTATCCGGATGCGGCGGCAGCGCTGGACGGAGGCGTGCCGCGGGTAAGCTCGCGCTCGTACTCCGCCAGGATGATCTTCTCCATCCGCTCGCGCGTCTCGCTGTTGAGCGGGTGGGCGATGTCCTTGAACGTCCCGTCCTTCCGGCGCTTTGCCGGCATGGCTACGAAGAGGCCGGTATTGCCGTTGATCACCTTCAGGTCGCGCACCACGAAGCAGGCGTCCAGCGTGATGGTCACGTAGGCCTTCAGGCGCTCCTCATTGACGGGGAAGACGCGGACCTCGGTGATCTCCATGGTGGCCCCTCTCGGATGACACCTCGCCCGATGGTAGAACGGTACCCGGCCGGGAAGCGGCCTGTCAAACGGTCGCGCCCCCGCTTCCCCGAGAGAGGGCGCACCCGGGCGGACGGCGAGTCATGGGCGCTACAGCACGTCGGGGCGGCGGTGCCGCAGCGCCGGCAGGTCGCGGCGGACCTGGGCCAGGCGCGCCGGATCGATGCGCCCCAGGGCGAACCCGTCGCCCGAAGCGCCCGCGTCCGCGACGACCTCGCCCCACGGGTCGACGATCATCGCGTGCCCATACGCCTGGCGGTTCTCCTGGGGCGGACCGATCCGTCCCGCCTGCGCGGGCGCGAATACGTAGGCCTGGTTCTCCACCGCGCGGGCGCGCAGCAGCACCTCCCAGTGCGCTCGCCCCGTATACGCGGTGAAGGCGGCCGGGACCGACAGGATATCCGCGCCCTGCTCGGCGAGCCGGCGGTAGAGCTCGGGAAAGCGGACGTCGTAGCAGACCGACAGCCCGAGCCGGACGCCCAGGCCGGTCAGCTCGACCACCGGCGGGACGGATGCGCCCGGCGCCACCGCTTCGGACTCGCGGTAGCGCGCGCCGTCCGGGATGTCCACGTCGAACAGGTGCAGCTTGCGGTATGACGCGGCGATCTCGCCGCGGGGACCGATCAGCACGGCCGTGTTGTGCACCCGCCCGTCCGCCGCGCGCTCGGCGATGGACCCCGCCAGGCACCACACCGAACGCCGCGCGCACAGCTCCCGCACCCGGGCCAGCTGCGGGCCGTCGAGCGCGCCGGCGAACTCGCGCTTCTGCGCGGCGGGCCCGACGTGTTCCCACATCTCCGGGAGCCCGACCAGCCGCGCTCCCGCCTCGCACGCCCGATCGAGGAGCGAGAGGGCGCGAGCCTCGTTCTCGGCGCGCACGGGACCCGCGCCCATCTGGATGGCCGCTGCCTGGAACACGTCCACCTCCGGCCTTGTTATAAACCTGAACCGGCTCGCTGCCCGGCTTGACTGCACAGGTGCGGTCTGCTACGCGGCGGCTGACATTTTCGCTGTGCCCGCCTCGCGGCGGGTTCCGGGAAAGTGGGCGTAGTCTGCCCGCTTTTTTCGTTTTTGCAGGACGGAGTTCCAGGTGGGCCGCAAGGAGGAGATCGTCGAGAAGGTGCGCGCCATCGCGGCGCCGCTCGCCGCCGGCGAGGGGCTCGAGCTGGTCGACGTCGAGCTCGCAGGGGCCGGCGGCCGCACCACCTTGCGCCTGTACATCGACAGGGACGGGGGGGTGTCGCTCGACGACTGCACCAGCGTGTCGCGCGCCGTGTCCGCCGCCCTCGACGTCGAGGACCCCATCCAGGGCGCCTACGACCTGGAGGTGTCGAGCCCGGGTCTCGACCGGCCGCTGCGCACCCCGGAGCAATTCAGCAAGTACGCGGGCGAGAACGTCCGGGTGAAGGCGTATGGCCCCATTCCGGAGCTGGAGAACCGCAAGACCTTCACCGGGGCGCTCCGCGGGATCGAGGAGGGGCGCGCGCTGATCGACGTGGAAGGGAAGCTGTTCCGGGTCCCGCTCCAGCAGATCGCCAAGGCCCACGTGGAGCCGCGGCTGGAAGACCTCGCCGCCTCCGAGGAGGAGGAGCCCGAGGCGCGCCTGCAGATCGACGGACGCTACGTGCTCACGCGAGGCCGGGACGACGTGCGGCGCGCGCTCAAGGACGCGCGCAAGTCCGACCGGGCCGAGGTGGTCGTGCGGCGCGAAGGCGGCTCGCTCACGGGATTGTTCAGCGGCGGCCAGGCGGTCCTCTTCCTCACCGGCGGCGAAGGCGAGCCGGGCTTCAGCTCCAGGAGCCCGCGGTACACGGGCAGCCAGGACGCGCGCCTCACCTTCACGCTCTCGAATGGCCAGGAGGACGAGTACCCCGCCTCCTGGGCGGTCCCCGGCGAGGATGCGACGCGCGCGCTCGAGCACTACTTCCTCACTGGCCAGCGCCCCTCCTTCATCCACTGGCACGACGAAAGACAACAGGACTAAAGCACAGCGCGCCCGTATGCGGGCGCGACTGAAAACCACACGGAGCAGAACCATGGCAGCCCCAGCACAGCAGGTCGTCCCGACGCTCAACCTGAACATGATCCTCGACCAGGTGGCGAAGGACAAAGGCATCGATCGCAACGTCCTGGTGGACACCCTGCAGAACGCCATCTCCCAGGCGGCCAAGAAGCACTTCGGCCCCGACCGCGCCATCGAGGCGACCTACAACGAGGAGAAGGGCGTGGTGGAGGTCTTCCAGACGCTCACGGTGGTGCCGCGCGTCGAAGTCGAGGACCCCATCAAGTCGGTGAACCAGATCTCGCTGGACGACGCGGGCAAGAAGGGCATCGAGGCCGAGGTCGGCGACGAGCTGCTCTTCCAGATCTTCTACCGCCCCGAGGACGAGGAGGAGGCGCGGGTCCAGGACGAGCGGTACGGCGACATCCTGCACCTCAAGACCTACCGAAAGTCGTTCGGGCGCATCGCCGCGCAGACCGCCAAGCAGGTGATCATCCAGCGCACCCGCGACGCGGAGCGCGAGAACGTCTACAACGACTACAAGGACCGCAAGGGCGAGATCGTCAGCGGCATCGTGCTGCGGTTCGAGCGGGGCAACATCATCGTGAACCTGGGCCGCGCCGAGGCGGTCTTGCCGGTGCGCGAGCAGACCCCGCGCGAGAGCTACCGCGCCGGCGACCGCGTGCAGGCCTTCGTGCTGGACGTCCTGCGCGAGTCGAAGGGGCCGCAGATCATCCTGTCCCGCGCCTCGCCGGAGCTGGTGCGCAAGCTCTTCGAGATGGAAGTGCCCGAGATCGCCGAAGGAGTGGTGGTGATCGAGGCGGTGGCCCGCGAGCCGGGTGGCCGGACCAAGATCGCCGTCGCGTCGCGCGACAACGACGTGGACCCGGTGGGCGCCTGCGTGGGCATGAAGGGCAGCCGCGTCCAGGCGGTGGTGCAGGAGCTGCGCGGCGAGAAGATCGACATCGTGCCCTGGGACGAGGACCCGGCGCGCTTCGTGGTGAACGCGCTGCAGCCGGCGGAAGTGACCCGCGTGCTGCTCGACGAGCAGAACAAGGCGATGGAGATCATCGTCCCCGACGACCAGCTCTCGCTCGCCATCGGCCGCCGCGGGCAGAACGTGCGCCTGGCCGCGCAGCTCACCGGCTGGAAGCTGGACATCAACAGCGAGAGCCGCGTGAAGGAGCTGCGCGAGTTCGCCCAGCGCAGCCTGACCGCCATCGGGCTCCCGGAGCAGACGGTCGAGCTGCTCTACGCGCACGGGTTCCGCAGCGCCAAGGACTTCGCCAACGCCTCGACCGAGGTGCTGCTTCAGATGCCCGGAATCACTGCGGATAACGTCGAACGGTACCTGGCCGCCGCGCGCGACCAGATCGGCAAGGACGAGGAGGAGCTGGCCCGCATGGACCGCGAGCGCGAGGAGGCCCGCCTGGCCGAGGCGCGGCGCCACCCCAGCGACCTGACCCAGGCGGAGCGCCTCCTGCGCGTCCGCGGCATCTCAGAGCGGAACATCGAGCAGATGGCCAACGCCGGGTACAAGACCGTCGAGGACATCCACAACGAGCCCGACGTGGTGAAGTTCGGCGAGGCGACGGGTCTCGGGGTGAAGAAGGGACGGCAAGTGAAGACCGCCGTGGAGCACTACCTGCAAGAGGAGGCGCGGCTCAAAGCGGACCTCGACGCGAAGCGCGCCGCGGAGGGTGGTGCGTCGGCCGCGCAGGGCGGTTAAAACACGTGGTCCGCGGGAGGCGGGCCGGCCGCATCCGCCCACACGAGCCGCAGCGTCGCTGCGTCGCGTGCAGGGCAGTGAGGTTGCAGCGCGAGCTCCTGCGGTTGTCGGTCCGGGGCGGAGAGGTCGGCCCTGGACCTGGACCGGGACGTGGCTGCTATGTCTGCCGCGACCCGGAGTGCGCGAAGAAGGCGGTCCAAGGACGCCGCATCGCGCGCGCTTTGAGAGGGCGGGCCCCGGAGCCGGCGCTGGATCGGCTGCTCGGCTGGCTCGCTTGACGGTAACAGTCAGGGCAGACTAAAGAGGCAGGCCCCTCGGAAGCCTCCCGGGGGCCCCCGACAGGGCAGGCGAAGGGAACGATGGCGAAGAAGCGTGTGTACGAGCTCGCGAAGGACGTCGGCCTCTCCAACAAGGAGATGGTCGATTGGCTCAAGGCCCACGAGTACGACGTCAAGAGCCACTCCTCGTCACTGGAGGACGATCAGGCCCTGGCGGTGACGGAGAAGTTCCGCGGCGAGCGTACTCCCAAGGCGGCGGCGCCCAAGGCGTCGGCCAGCGGCGTAGTGCTGCGCCGCAAGAAGGCCGATACGCTGGGGCCCGACGGGCAGCCGCTCGGCGAGCATGCCGAGCCTCCTCCTCCGCCTCCTCCTCCGCCCCCTCCGCCGCCCGTCCCCGAGATCCGCGCCGAGCCGGTCCCGACGCCGCCGCCTGAGATCCGCCCGGAGCCGGTCCGCGCTCCCGAGCCCGTCGCCGCGCAGGCGGCCCCCGCCGCGGCCCCGGCCGCGCAAGCGCCTGCCCCGGCCCCCGAGGTCGAGCGGAGGCCCGAGCCGGCCGCCGCCGCCGCGCCCGCACCGATTCCCCCCCCCACCCCCGCCCCCGCCCGGCCCGAGCCCGTGAAGCCAGCCCAGCAGAGCCACGTGTCCAATGTCCCCGCCGGCGTCCAGAAGGTGGCGGCCAAGCCCGCCCCGCCTCCGCCGCCGCGTGCCGCCGCCCGCGCCCCCGGGGCGCAGCCCAGCGGTCCCATCATCCGGGGTCCCGGAGGCACCCAGTCGGTGCAGGTGGCCGACCCGACCGCGGCGCGCCCGACCGCGACGCGCGCGGTGGTGCTGTCGCGCCCCCTGATCCCCATCGCCCGGCCGCCGCCGCGCCCCGGCCCCGGCGGCGGAGGCTTTCGCCCCCGCCCGGTCGGCGAGGTGCGCGAGCTGGCGGTGGTGTCCGGCGGTCCCGGCCGCGGCCGCGAGTTCATCGACGTCACCAAGGACAAGCAGAAGGGCAAGAAGGGCCCGCGCGTGGAGAAGGTGGAGAGCCTCTCCAAGCAGGACCTGATCGAGCTGGCCAAGCAGCGGGCCTACGTGCCGGTCCGCGGCCACAAGAAGCGCAGCACCAAGAAGGGCAAGCAGACCGAGATCACCGAGATGGCGGAGCACAAGAAGGTGATCCGCCTCGAGGAGACCATCACCGTCGCCGAGTTGTCGCAGACGATGGGCGTGAAGTCGTCCGACCTCATCCGCAAGCTGATGACGAACGGCAAGATGGTCACGGTCAACCAGCCGGTGGACTTCGACACGGCCAGCGTGCTCGCGCTCGACCACGGCTGGAAGGTCGAGAAGACCGGCTTCGAGATCGTCGACTACCTGCCCGAGGTGGAGGAGAAGCCGGAGGACTTCCAGTCGCGGCCGCCGGTGGTCACCATCATGGGCCACGTCGACCACGGCAAGACCAGCCTGCTCGACGCGATCCGCAAGGCGCACGTGGCCGAGGGCGAGGCGGGCGGGATCACCCAGCACATCGGCGCCTACTCGGTCGAGGTGGTCGGCTCCGACGGGGGCGAGGCGGACATCACCTTCCTCGATACGCCCGGCCACGAGGCCTTCACGGCCATGCGGGCACGCGGCGCGAACGTCACCGACATCGCGGTGCTGGTGATCGCGGCGGACGACGGCGTGATGCCGCAGACGGTCGAGTCGATCAACCACGCCAAGGCGGCGGAGGTGGTGATCGTCGTCGCCATCAACAAGATCGACAAGCCCGAGGCGCAGCCCGACCGCATCAAGCAGCAGCTCAGCGAGCATGCCCTGGTTCCCGAGGAGTGGGGCGGCGACACCATGATGATTCCGGTGTCGGCGCGCACCGGAGAGGGCATCGAGAAGCTGCTCGAGGCCATCCTGCTGCAGGCCGAGGTGCTGGAGCTGAAGGCGAACCCGAGGCGGCCGGCGAAGGGTGTCGTGATCGAGGCCAAGCTGGAGAAGGGCCGCGGGCCGGTCGCCACCGTCCTGGTGCAGGACGGCACGTTGCACGTCGGGGACCCGATCGTGACCGGCATCCACTCCGGCCACGTGCGCGCGATGATGAACGAGCACGGCGAGCAGGTGGACGACGTCCCGCCCGGGTTCCCGGTCGAGGTGCTGGGCCTGGACGGAGCGCCGGGCGCCGGCGACGAGTTCAACGTGGTCGAGGACGAGACCGCCGCGGCGACCATCGCGGAGCACCGGGCCCTGAAGGCGCGCGAGAAGGACCTCTCCAAGTCGAACAAGCTCTCGCTGGAGGACCTGCTCGCCAGGGGCAAGAAGGACCAGGCCAAGACGCTCAAGGTGATCGTCAAGGCCGACGTCCAGGGTTCGGTCGAGGCGCTCAAGACCGCCCTCACCCGGCTCGCCACTCCCAAGGTGGGGGTCGACGTGATCCACTCCGGCGTGGGCAACGTCACCGAGAGCGACGTGATGCTCGGGGCGGCGTCGAAGGCGCTGGTGGTCGGCTTCAACGTCAAGAGCGAGTCCGGTGCGGACGAGAGCGCCTCGTCCGAAGGCGTGCAGATCAAGCACTACTCGATCATCTACGAGGCGCTCGACGACGTGAAGCTCGCCATGGAGGGGCTGCTCGACGCCATCATCCGCGAGAAGGTGGTGGGCCACGCCAAGGTGCAGCAGCTCTTCAACGTGCCCAAGCTCGGCACCATCGCCGGCTCCTCGGTCACCGACGGCAAGGTCACGCGCACCGCGATGGTGCGCCTCCTGCGCGACTCGAAGCCCATCTTCACCGGCAAGATCGCTTCCCTCCGCCGCTTCAAGGACGACGTGAAGGAAGTCGACAAGGGCTTCGAGTGCGGCATCGGCATCGAGAACTTCAACGACCTCAAGGAAGGCGACATCATCGAGGCGTACGAGCTGGAGACGATCAGGCCGTCACTCACGTGACAGCCGCCGCCGATAGGGCGGCGCTGCGCTTTTCACGCCGCGGACGTTCCGGCATGTGCTGTAGCGTTGGGTGAACATGGTCGTTGGCGTGCTCAGACTGACGCTGGTGGTGCCCGGGGCGCGGTCGCTCAAGGAGAAGCGTCACGTCGTCCGCAAGATCACCGACCGCGTGCGCGCCCGCTACAACGTCAGCATCGCCGAGGTGGCCGAGAACGACGTCTGGCAGCGCGCCGTCCTGGGGGTGACGGCGGTCGCCAACGACCGCAGCTTCGTGAACGAGGTGCTCGACAAGGTGGTGCGCGGACGTACTCGACGCTGCACGGCGACCTGCTCGACAAGCCGCGGCTCGACCCGGAGCCGGCCGACGAGAAGGCCGCCCGCCGGGAGGAGGAGGAGGCGCTGCGCGAGTACCTCCGCGAGGAGGATCTCCCCGTCCGGGAGGACGAATCCTGATGGCCGCCCACAGCCGGCCCGACAGAGTCGGCCATCTGGTGCAGCAGAAGCTGGCGCAGCTCTTCACGCGCGGCCTCAAGGACCCTCGCGTCGGGCTGGTCACCATCACCGGCGTGAAGATGTCCCCCGACCTGCGCGAGGCCCGCGTCTACTGGACCGTCCACGGCGAGCCTGCCGTGCGCCAGGAGACCGCGCACGGCATCGAGGCCGCGCGCGGCTGGCTGCGCAGGGAGGTGGGCGGGGCGCTCGGGTTGCGGGTGGTCCCCGATCTCCACTTCACCTACGACGAGGCGATCGACCGCGGCGACCGCATCGAGCGGCTCCTGCGCGAGGTGCACGACCAGGACGCGCGGCGGCAGGACCCCGCGTCCGCCCCGGAAGACGAGTAGAGTGCGCGCCTCGGCGCGCGGGGGGTTTCGGTGAAGGCGAAGAACCGGGACGTCAAGAGCGCGCGAGAGTGGAAGCCAGCCGAGAACCTCCCTCGCGCCGTCGAGGCCCTGCGCGGCGCCAGGAGCGTCCTGCTCACCATGCACCGCGGCCCGGACGGGGACGCGCTGGGCAGCGCGCTGGCGCTGGGCTGCGCGCTGCGCGAGATGGGGCGCGAGGTCACCGTCTACAATCCGGACGAGCTCCCCTACGCGGGCAGCGCCGACCGGCTGGGACCGGACGTGCCGCCGCCTCCCCGCCGCGGCGTCCTGCTCAACCTCGACCACCACGTCACCACCGAGCCCTTCGGCGATCTGAACTACGTCGATCCCGCGGCGGCCTCCGTGGGCATACTCGCCTACAAGATCATCCAGGGGCTCGGGCACCCGCTGAGCCGCGACGCGGCGGAATGCATCTACGCGAGCATCCTGGCCGACACGGGCTGCTTCCGGTACTCGTCCACCGATCCCGAGTGCCTGCGCATCGCGGCCGAGCTGCTCGAGCGCGGCGTCGATCCGTGGGAGATGACCGTCCGCGTCTACGAGCAGCAGCCGCTCGCGCGGATGAAGCTGCTCGCCGAGGTGCTGAACACACTCGAGGTGGCTCCGGGCGGCAAGCTCGCCACCATCACCATCACGCGCGAGATGGTGGCCCGCACCGGGACGCACCTCGACCTGACCGACGGGTTCATCAACTACGCGCGCTCGATCGACGGCGTCGAGGTGGCGGCCGCCTTCCGCGAGCCGGAGGACGGGTCGCGCGCCTGGCGCGTCAGCTTCCGCTCGCGCGGCAACGTGGACGTGTCCGCCATCGCGCAGCGGTTCGGCGGCGGCGGGCACCGGAACGCGGCGGGATGCGCCATCGAGGGCGACGAGGCCGCGGTGCGCGCGCGCATCGCGGCAGAGGTCGCGCAGGCGCTGGAGCCTTTGGATGCCTGACCTGAGCGGCGTGGTGGTGGTGAACAAGCCGAGCGGGCCGACCTCGTTCGACGTGGTCCGGCGCGTCAAGGGCCTGTTCAAGGTGAAGCGCGTGGGCCACACCGGCACGCTGGATCCGACCGCGACGGGCGTCCTCCCCATCTGCGTGGGCGAGGCGACGAAGGTGGCCGGGTTCATCGCCGACGGCGAGAAGGAGTACGAGGCGACCGTCCGCTTCGGGCAGGTCACCGACACGCAGGACGCCGCGGGGCGGGTGCTGGAGACGCGGCCGGTTGAGGGGCTGACCGAGGACCGCGTACGCGAGGCGCTGCGCTCCTTCGTGGGGCTCATCGAGCAGACGCCGCCGATGTACTCGGCGCGCAAGATCGAGGGGAAGCGGCTGTACGAGCTGGCGCGCGCGGGCGAGGAGGTGGAGCGGGAGCCGCGCACGGTCAACGTCGACGAGGCGCGCCTGACCTCCTACCAGCCGCCCGACTGCGGCATCTTCGTTCGCTGCTCGAAGGGCACGTACCTGCGCACGCTGGCGCACGACCTCGGCGCGCGGCTCGGTTGCGGGGCGCACCTGCGGGAATTGCGCCGCGTGCGGGTGGCGTCCTTCGGCATCGACGAGTCCGTCGGGCTGGACGAGCTGATGGCTGCGGCGAAGCAGGGCCGGGACGAGCTGGCGCGGTACCTGAAGCCGCTGGACCGCGCCCTGGAGGGGCTGGCCGAGCTGCGGCTGGACCCGCAGCTCTCGCGCCGCGTGGCGCACGGGCATACCCCGGGGCCGGCGGACCTGTCGCGGCTGCGGGCGCCGCCTTATCCGCGTGGCCGGCGCGTCCGGCTGGTGGATCCGACGGGGCACGTCCTCGCCGTCGCCGAGAGCGACGGGGTGGGCACGCTCAAGCTGCTCCGGGTGCTCGCGCACGGCGAGCTGCCCCCGGAACGGCATTTCGACGACTGATCAACGCTGCGCCGCGACGGAGGCTTCGTCCTCGTCCTCGTCCTCGTCCGGCATGCGCTCGAGCGCCCAGGTCGCCTGGACGGCGCGGACGGCCACCCAGACCATGAGGCCGGCGAGGAACACGTTGCTGCCGCCGGCGCCCACGTGGGCGCCGAACATGTTGCCCAGGGTGGCCAGCGCCTCGACGCAGGAGAGCGCGAGGAGGACGGCCGCGGCGGCCCGGCTGTGCAGGCGCAGCGCGGCCCCGCCGGCGACCAGGATCGCAGCGACCACGAACGCGCCGGCGCTCTTCAGCACCAGGTAAAGCACGAGCTGCAAGGCGGCGAGGAAGAAGAAAGCGTACGAGGCGACCTTCACCACCTCGAGCGCGTCGTCGCGCGTCTCGATCTTCGAGATCCAAGCGATTTTGGTCTCCAGCATGGGACCAGTAGTAGCGAGGGCGCTCGGGGAGAGGCTAGGCACCCAACCCCTACACGGGGTGCCCGATGTGGGCGACTAGGTGTTCCTGGACACCACAGGAGCCCACAGCCGTTTCAGGCTGGCCGCGGCCCGGAAGGCGAGCTGCTTGGTCCGGTCCAGCAGGATGGACTGGCCGACGAAGGTGATCGCCGGACGGGGAAGAGGTGCGGCTCGCCCAGGCCCGGCGCGCGGAAGTCGGCCAGGTTCCCGCCCGAGATCTTCAAACAGCCCACGACAGGTTCGAACCCCTGGGATGCCCGCGGAGCCGCTCGATGAACTGCCGCTCGGCGCCGCCGACGTAGAAGCGATGGATGAGGTGGAGGACCCGGATCACGGATCACCCGCGCCAAGGTGTGCATCCAGGCGAGCAAGCGGGAGTACGATCGGCACCTTCCGGAACGCCGTTCGGGCTACCATCCCGCGCCATGCAGTCCTGGCCGGCGCCGCCCACAGACCCGATGCCGCGGCCCGGCGAGGTCATCGCCGTCCTGGCCGACCTGGCGGTGACGCCCGACCGCCTCCTCCAGCTGACCGCCGGCTTCGGCCCGCGCGAGCGGCAGCGCGCCGCTTCGTTCGCCACCGAGGAATGGCGCGACCGCTGGTCCGCCGCGCGCGGCACGCTCCGCGAGGTGCTAGGGCGCGCGCTGGACATCGCACCGGGAGCGGTGGCGCTGCGATACCGGCCGCACGGGAAGCCCGAGTTGGATCCCGCCTGCGCGGCGCTCGCGGGCGAGCTGCGCTTCAACCTGTCGCACTCCGGCGGCCGCGCCCTGATCGCGCTGGCGCGCGTCGAGGTGGGCGCGGACGTCGAGCATCTCAAGAAGCGGCGCACCGACGACATCGCGCGGCGGTTCTTCGCCGCGGGCGAGCAGCAGAGTCTGTTCGCGTTGCCCCCCGCCGAGCGCGAGCAGGCCTTCTTCCGGCTCTGGACCTGCAAGGAGGCGTTCCTCAAGGTGACGGGCGAGGGGCTCTCGCGCTC